>ENA-OQHA01000171-OQHA01000171.1-human-gut-metagenome-genome-assembly--contig:-NODE-171-length-35176-cov-3.010357_pt1 | contig 35176 bp, 43 predicted proteins | sample MGYA00242558_ERZ504707 | MGnify/ENA primary metagenome ERZ504707 (study PRJEB26092, sample SAMD00036197) | human gut metagenome | host: Homo sapiens | study: EMG produced TPA metagenomics assembly of... | reverse complement strand
AGAATAAATGTTACTGTTCACTCCGTTCTCAGTAACACGCTTCGCGATGCACAGAATTTATGCTGATCGCATAATTCGCGCGGTATGTCTCGGGTTTTCTGTGACCTTCGCTCACAAAAACACCTCGCGGGATATCGCCAATGAACAGTAACGAATAAATACCTCCTTGTTGTCAAGGCCCTTTATTTTTTATATTTTCCCTGAAAAAGTATATTTCCATTGCCCTCTGAGAATCATCTTAATGTACCGACAAGACAAGGAGGATTCTAAGATGGCACTGAATAAAGTTGAAATCTGCGGAGTAAATACCTCAACCCTTCCCGTTCTCAATCAGGAAGAAAAGGTGGAGCTCTTTAAAAGGATCAAAGCTGGCGATGAAGAAGCCAGGGAATTGTACATCAAAGGCAATCTGCGGCTTGTTTTAAGCGTGATCCGGCGTTTTCAGAACAGCAGTGAAAATCCGGATGACCTTTTTCAGATCGGCTGCATCGGCCTGATCAAAGCAATCGATAATTTCGACACCACTCTTCAGGTAAAATTTTCCACCTATGCAGTTCCCATGATCATCGGAGAGATCCGAAGATATCTCCGTGATAACAACAGCATACGGGTCAGCCGTTCTCTGCGTGATATCGCTTACAAAACCATCTACACCCGGGAAAACTATATGCGACAACATCTCAAAGAACCTACCATTGCAGAAATCGCTGATGAGATCGGTATCGACAAGGAAATGATAGTCTATGCCATGGATGCAATCCAGAGCCCGGTAAGCCTTTTTGAGCCCGTGTATTCCGAAGGCGGAGATACCCTATATGTTATGGATCAGATCAGTGATAAAAAGAATCTGGAAGAGAACTGGGTAGAGGATATTTCTCTTCGAGATGCCATGAACCGGCTTGGAGAGCGGGAACGGCACATTATCGATCTCCGCTTCTACGAAGGAAAACCCAAATGGAGGTAGCTGATGAAATCGGTATCTCCCAGGCTCAGGTCAGCCGACTTGAAAAACATGCTCTTCGCAGTATGCGAAATTATCTCAGAAATTGATCCATCTCTCTTCAGACAAAAAGCTGCAGCAGAATGTCTATTATCCTGCTGCAGCTTTTATCTCTTATTTCAGCGCTTTCTCAATTTCTTCGATCACGATCCGAAGCGCCTTCAGCCTTGCATATTTCTTATCTACGGATTCCAGAATGTGCATGGTGCATAAGCAGTACTGGTTTTCTGAAGCATCTCATCTACTGCTGTTTCATACTCGTCCCATTTTTCACGGTTTCTCCAGTCCTCATCCGTGATCTTCCACTGTTTTTCCGGATTACTCTGGCGGTCGTTGAACCTGGCAAGCTGGGTGTCCTTATCAATGTGGACCCAGAATTTCACGATCACAGCACCCCAGTCAGAAAGCTCCTTCTCAAATTCATTGATCTCATTGTATGCACGTCTCCAGTCATTCTCGCTGCAGAAGCCCTCCAGACGTTCCACCATCACTCTTCCGTACCACGTCCGGTCAAAGATGGCAATGTGACCATCCTTGGGAAGCCTTGTCCAGAAACGCCACAGATAATGACGGGCTTTTTCATGAGGCTCCGGACTTGCGATAGGATGTACCTCAAATCCACGGGGATCAAGAGCCTCTGTGATCCTCTTGATATTTCCTCCCTTTCCGGCAGCATCCCAGCCTTCATAGGTGATGATCACAGGCACTCTTTTTCGGTAAAGACGGTTATGCAGGCTTCCAAGCTTTGCCTGCAGTTCCTTAAGCTCTGCCTTGTATTCTTCATCCCCCACTTCTTTTCCATCCAGAGGAATCTCGCTCAATCTGGGCATCTCCACCAGAGGAAAAACATTCTGTAGGATCGGCACGGCATGTTTGCTGTTTTCCATGGCAACCTCTATATTGCTGATCATGGTCTCCAGCACCTGCAGCTCTGCCCACTTCCGGTCACCGGCATCGACAATATACCATGGAGCCGCAGATGTATTGGTATCCTGCATATACTGGTCAAAAATCTTTCTACACTTCTTATAATGATCATTCTGCCAGAGATCATATTCATTAACTCTCCATCTGGTATCTTTACTTTCCAGAAGGATACCCATACGTTTTTCCTGTTCTTTCCGGTCAATCTGCATAAAAAATTTCAGGAGCACATATCCGTTATCCGTCAGCTGACGTTCAAATCTCCGGATACTGTCAATTCGTTTTGCATAATTGTCACCCTTCAGTTTTTTATCCATACGTTCTCGACAGGTCTGATCCATCCATCCTGAATCCAGGAATGTAAACTTGCCCGCTTCCGGGATTTCCCTGAAATATCGGTAAAGAAATGGTTTCCGAAGGTCTTCCTCTGTAGGTGCTGACATAGTCGCAACTTTGAAGAAACGAGGATCGATATTCTTGATCACCTTACTTATGGTACTTCCTTTTCCGGAAGCTCCCCAGCCTTCAAACAGCACGATCACCGGAATCTTATGCTCTTTCAGAGCCATCTGCAATTCATATAATCTGGTTCTTGCAGCGCTTAGACGCACTTTGATATCCTCTTTTTCCGGAATTTGTTCCGGGCTCCAGTTTTTCAACATCTGCATCGTCCTTCCTTGAATTTTTTGAATATTCATATTATACCACAGAAGATCTTATTTTACGATAATTTTTACATAATTTTAACCTTTAATCCTCACAAAAACAAACACATTGCACAACCAAATTCATTCATAAGCATCGAAAATCTTTTTAACCTCTTGACATTTTTGTCACCGCTTCATACAATAGACGCTGATTGTTATTTTTTTAACTTCATAAAAAAGCAGTGCCTGAAAACTGTTGAATAATAAAGATCAAGGAGCCGATCATGAAACTCACAGAAAAACTTCTGCAGAAAATGGAACAGAAAAAAGAACTCTATGGCGATGGCATCATCATGCCGGACGGGGATTACCGTCTGATCCAGGATGGACACTTAAAAACTCTCATGTCCCTTCTTCCATATACAGAAAACGAAATCTGGAAAATGATCCCCGATGATGATTCCGCACTTTTCTGGCTGGTAGAAAAAACAAGCTGCGTACTGACCGATGTCAATTCCACGATCGGAATGAAGATGACCCCCGCACAGCAGAAAACCTACGAAGCACTTTCCAGTCGCGGGATCATCTCTGATGAATATTATGATCTTACCAAACAACGGGAAAAGTAAAAGCTGCCCGGGCTAATGCCTGAGCAGCTTTTGTTTTTGTATATCAGTCGTCATATCCTTCCAGAAAAGAATGTTTCACGCCGTCTTTCTTATAGGCAATGACTGTATGAAGATTCACATTTTCCACACTTCGGAAATATTACTTTCAATATGAGGATTTACCTTCTTAAGCTCTGCAATGAGATTTTTGATCTCCATTCGCTTGGAAACACTGGTGCCGTCTGTACGACAGGTAGTACAGGTATCGGTAAACTTGCAGGCACACTGGATAAAATGCAGATCATTATAATCTCTCCAGTGCTTGATATCTGCCTCCCGGATCAGATACATCGGGCGGATCAGCTGCATCCCTTCGAAGTTTGTGCTGTGGAGTTTCGGCATCATGGTCTGTACCTGTGCTCCATAAAGCATTCCCATCAGATAGTCTCGATCACATCGTCATAGTGATGACCAAGGGCGATCTTGTTGCATCCAAGTTCCTTTGCCTTACTGTAGAGATATCCTCTCCGCATACGGGCACAGAGATAACACGGAGATTTCTCTACATTATAAACTGCATCAAAGATCTCCGTCTCAAACACTGTGATCGGAATTCCGAGAAGTTTGGCGTTGTGTTCGATCACCGCACGGTTGGCCTCATTATATCCCGGATCCATCACAAGAAATACCAGTCAAAAGGAAACTTGTTATGACGTTTCAGTTCCTGGAACAGTTTGGCCATCAACATGGAATCCTTACCGCCGGAAATACAGACCGCGATCTTATCTCCCGGTTTCACCAGTTCATAGTCATTGATCCCTCTGGCGAATCTGGAAAACAGCTGCTTGTGGAATTTCTTGCGGATGCTCAGCTCGATATCTTTCCGGCGCTGTTCCATTGCCTCATTTTCCGTTTCTTCACTGTCCCCTTTCTTGGACTCTTTCTGCATCTGCTGAAAAAGCCATCCTGTATATCCGCCTTTCAGACTCCGTGCGGGAATTCCCTTTTCCCGGAGCATCCCTGCCCCTTCCTGGCTGAAAAGTCCTCTGGTACAGTAAAGAACCGGGATTTTATCCCCTTTCAGTTCTTCTGCCGTTCTTCCAGTTCCTGTTCCGGAACAGAAATCGCTCCCGGGATCATTCCATATTCCACAGTTACTTTATCACGGGTATCTACCAGAAGATATTTTTCCCGTTTCTTCTCTATTTCATCAAAAGAAATCTCCAGTGTTTCCTCACTCATGCTGTTTTTATTCCTTTCCTTACAGCTCCTCCCTGATCGTGCCGTCACAGGCAATGGTCACTACCTGCCATGGGATCATCTTTCCGCTTCGCTCCATGGCACGGATCACTGCATTCTCGATGCCTCCGCAGCAGGGAACTTCCATGCGGACGATACGGATACTCCGGATGGAATTATTTCCTATGATCTCTGCAAGCTTATCTGCATAATCTCCCTCATCCAGTTTGGGGCATCCGATCAGCGTCACATGATCTTTCATGAATTTCTCATGAAAACCTGCATAAGCGTAGGCAGTACAGTCTGCCGCGATCAGAAGCTGTGCATTTTCAAAATATGGTGCATTGACAGGAACCAGTTTGATCTGTACGGGCCACTGGGCAAGACGGCTTGTCTGTTCCCCTGCATTTTGGGGAACTTCTTTCTGCTCTGCCTGCACCGGCGTTCCTGCTTTTTATTAAGGCTTCTTGCCATACTTCCGGGGCACACGTGCGGCTTCCCTGCTGGCATCGAGGCCTCTGTTTTCTTAAGCTTCATTCTTTTTTCCACTGCCTCCGCGTCATAATCTGCGGCTTCCCGCTCTATAATGCGGATCGCATCGGCAGGGCAGGCCGGAAGACAGTCTCCCAGTCCGTCACAGTAATCATCCCGGATCAGTTTCGCCTTGCCACTAGCCATGACAATAGCTCCTTCGTGGCAGGCAGCTGTGCAGGCACCACAGCCGTTGCATTTCTCTTCCTCAATGTGTACGATCTTTCTTATCATGATATCATCTCTCCCTGATTTTTATATTTCTGCAAATGTTTTTGTTTTCACTGACATCATACAAAAATCCCGGAGATTCTTCGGTAACATATGTTACCTTACAGATATAACTCCATTTTTTCCTGATCTTTCACAAGGATCTGACGCCTGTCAAGTTCCAGGATTCCTTCTTCCTGCATCTTTCCCAGTTCTCTGGAAAGAGACGGCCTGGTAATGTTTAAATAATCCGCCATCTCTTCTCTGGACAGGTTCATATGGATCTTCCCTTCACTGTCCTGGCATTCCACAAGGAAACGAACGATCCGCTCCCGGAGACTGCCGCTTCCAAGGATCCGAAGCTTCCGGTTCATATTGTAAGCCTTCCCGGCAAAAACCTCAAGAAGATTTTCCCGAAGTTTCCGGCTTAAACTATTTTCTTCCCTGTCTGTAAAGATCCGGCTGCTCATGATCAGAACGGAAACCTGCGTCAGCGCTTCCACATACATATCATAGGAAGCTTTCTCCATAAAGGCATAAACCTCCCCGAACAGAGCCCCTGGATTTTCCAGCTGCGCCAGAAGGATCCTTTCCGGAAAATGTCTCTTTTGCGATGATCACGCTTCCGTTAAGAAGCATGTAAACCGAATCCGGCTGGTCTGTTTCCTGAAAGATCCGCTCCCCTCTGGAATAAGTCCGTACCGTTCCTTCCTGCTCCATGAGGTTTAGGAGTTCTTTTTCTTCCAGGTTTCTGCAGAGCCGGCTTTGTCTTAAAATGGCCACCCATTCTTCTCTTCTTTTTTCTTCCACTTTTTCACCTCATCTCTGTACAGGTTTTTATCACATTTCTGCAATCTCTGTCAACTCCCGTGAACTTCATAGGTTACCAGCCTGTACTTTTTTCTGAAAATCAGTTATAATATTTTTTGTTTGTAAAAAATTCTACCAAGGAGGATACCGGAAATGAAAACACAGAATCAGACTATGCTTTCTGAGAATACACTGACATCCCGGCCCACAGATATTATCGCGGGATTTCCTGTACGTCCCGGTTTTTTTGAATTAAATGGCGCTACTCCCCTTTCCAACGGAGTCAACTTTACCACACATACCCGTCACGGTACATCCTGCGAGCTTCTTCTTTTCCACTCCGGAGAAGAGGAGCCTTTCGCAGTTCTTCCTTTTCCCAATGCCTGTCGTATCGGTGATGTCTATTCCATGATCGTCATGGGACTGGACATCGAAGACCTGGAATACGGCTACCGCATCGACGGTCCTTATGAACCGGAAAAAGGCATATCTTCGATAAGACAAAAGTTCTTCTTGATCCTTATGCCAAAGCCGTTGCCGGTCAGCGCGAATGGGGACAGCAGAAGATTGGAAGCTATCACGCCCGTGTGGTACGCGATTCTTTCGACTGGGAAGACATGCCTCAGTCCACCCGTAAGATCAGTGACCTGATCATCTACGAACTTCATGTCCGCGGATTTACACAGGACGCTTCTTCCGGTGTCACACACCCGGGAACTTTTGCCGGTCTTCGTGAAAAGATTCCTTACCTCAAAGAACTGGGAATCAATGCGGTGGAGCTGATGCCTATCTTCGAGTTCGACGAGAACATGAATGCCCGTACCGTAAACGGCAAGCGTCTTCTGGAATACTGGGGATACAATTCCGTTAACTTCTTTTCCCCAAACACCAGCTATGCTTCCAAGGCAGAACATAACTGTGAGGGAACCGAACTGAAAGAACTGATCCGTGAGCTCCACGAAAATGGAATCGAAGTAATTCTTGATGTCGTATTCAACCACACTGCCGAAGGAAATGAACTTGGAAAAACTTTCTGCTTTAAAGGATTTGACAATAAAGTTTATTATATGCTGACTCCGGAAGGAAATTACTACAATTTCAGCGGATGTGGAAACACTCTGAACTGTAATCATCCGATCGTGCGTCAGATGATCCTGGAGTGTTTACGTTACTGGACCATCAACTACCGCGTGGATGGTTTCCGTTTCGACCTTGCAAGTATCCTGGGACGTCATGAGGACGGTTCCCCTCTTAACAACCCGCCACTTCTGGAACTTCTTGCTTACGATCCGGTTCTTCGAAATGTCAAGCTGATCGCAGAGGCCTGGGATGCCGGCGGACTGTATCAGGTTGGTTCTTTCCCTGCCAGCCGCAGATGGGCTGAGTGGAACGGCCGTTACCGTGACTGCCTCCGTTCTTTCCTGAAGGGAGATTTCTGGAACGCCTGGGATGCTGCATGGAGCATTTCCGGTTCCGGTGACCTGTATGGCGGTTTTTATTCCGATCACAATGACAACTATGCAGGATACAATTCCTGCGTCAATTTCCTCACCTGTCACGACGGATTCACCATGTACGATCTCTATTCCTACAACGAGAAACACAACGAGGCAAACGGCTGGAACAACACAGATGGTTCCAACGACAACCGCAGCTGGAACTGTGGAGAAGAGGGTGATTCCACCAATCCGGAAGTCCTTTCCCTCCGCTTCCGCATGATCCGAAACGCCTGCGCGGTACTGATGTCCAGCCGCGGAACCCCGATGTTCCTTGCAGGTGACGAATTCGGAAACACCAAACACGGAAACAACAACACCTACTGCCAGGATAACGAAATCTCATGGATCAACTGGAAGCTTCTGGAGAAAAATCACGATCTTTTTGAATTTTTCAAATTTATGATCCGGTTCCGTAAAGACCACCCTGTTATCTCCCGGAAGCTTCCCAACGCAGTATGCGGTATGGAAAATATCCACACCCATAACATTGACGCAAGGGATGTGACCATTCCAAGAGATGCCCACACCTTCGCTGTAAGCTTTGCAGGCTATGATAAGAGCAAAGGCACCGATGACCTGATCTACATTGTGATCAACGCATACTGGGAGGACGTGACGGTCACACTTCCGGAGCTTGCCCGTCCCGGTGCATGGTATCTCTGTGTCAACACGTTCGGTGACGGAAATGGCCGTTATTTCTACGAAAAAGGCAGGAGCCACGCATTGAACACGATTTCTGCATGCGGCCCAGATCCGTTGCCATCTTTACCGGCCGCAATTATTAGAATTTATATCAGGGGCAAAATTCTTTTTGTCCCTGTCTGAAAGAAATGGAGTATTTTGAATGGAATTAAAAAACAGAACTTTGTCCAATTTTGCAGAACTTGTAGAAACAGGTGAATGTAAAAAATTCCGCGGTCGTCTGAAGACAGGCATCGACCTTGGTACTGCCAATACCGTTCTTGCCGTTGTCGATCGGAATAACCGTCCCATAGCCGGAATTTCCGCACCATCCCATGCGATCCAGGATGGAGTGATCGTCAATTACTATGAATCTGTCCAGCTTGTGACAAAGCTTAAAAATGAGCTGGAGGAAAGGCTTGGCACAGAACTTATTTACGGTGCTGCTGCCATCCTCCAGGAGTTTCTGAGGGCAGTGTCAAAAGCATCGGCTATGTTCTGGAGGGTGCCGGTTTCGAGGTTACAAATATCGTGGACGAGCCTACTGCCGCAGCTGCTGTCCTTAAGATCACAGACGGTGCTGTTGTGGATGTGGGTGGCGGCACAACCGGTATCAGCATCCTGAAAGACGGAAAAGTTATCTACACCGATGATGAGGCTACTGGCGGCAGCCATATGACCATGACAGTCGCCGGTCACTATAAGATCCCTTATGAGGAAGCCGAAGTATTGAAAACTACTCCGGAAAAAGAAGACGAAATTTTCCCTGTGATCAAGGCCACTGTAGAAAAAATGGCTGTGATCACCGAGAAATTTCTAAAGGGCTATCAGGTTCCGGCTGTTTATGTAGTTGGCGGTTCTTCCATGTTTAAGGAATTTACTACCGTTTTTGAAAAGAGGCTGAAGCTTCCGGTATACCGTCCGGTCCATCCGCTTCTTGTTACGCCCCTTGGCATCGCATATCACTGTGAGCTGCCAAAAATCTAAGCTCTTCCCGGTCTGGTCCTACGATTCTCCAGAAGGCAAACAACCTCCACTGAATCGGTGAGCGGGAACATATCAACCGGCTGCATCTTCTTTACCAGGTAATCTCTCTTAGTAAGGCAGCAAGATCTCTTGCCAGGGTTTCCGGGTTGCAGGATACATAAACAATTTTTTCCGGTGAAAGAGTCAAAAGGGAGTGAAGGAATTTACGGTCACTTCCGGAACGTGGCGGATCCATGAGAACAACCTCCACCTTCTCTCCCTCTGCTGCCATTCCTTCCATAAACCATCCTGCATCTCCCGGAACAAAACGAACATTACGGATCTTGTTTTCCCTGGCATTCATTCTGGCATCACGGATAGCATCACGGTTCAGTTCTACACCAATGACATCCCTGCATTCCCGGAAGCGATGATCCGATAGTACCTGTGCCACAGTAAGCATCGATCACCCTCTCTTTTCCTGTCATTGCCGCAAACTCCATAGCTTTTCCGTAAAGTACTTCTGTCTGCACAGGATTTACCTGATAAAAGAAGATGGAGAAATACGGAAGGTCAGTCCCATAAGTCGATCTTTGATGAATCCCGGTCCGTAAAGTACGATATTGCGGTCTCCAAGTACCATGCTTGTCTGTCTGTCATTGACATTGAGAACCACCGTAGTGATCTCCGGATGCTCTTTACGGAGAGCTTTTACAAAGTTATTCTTAGATGGAAATATTGGAGAAACCGTAACTAATACCACCATGATCTCTCCTGTGGAAAAGCCTCTCCGCACAAGCACATGGCGGAGAAGTCCATATCCTGTATCCTCATCATAGGTCTTGATCTTAAAGGATTTCAGCATACCACGTATGGTACGGATGATCTCCTGACTTTTTTTATCTTCGATCATACAGTCATCTACGGAAACGATCCTATGACTCTTCTCCTCATAAATCCCGGAAATTACGTTTCCCTTCCGGTCACGGCCAAAAGCTGCATGAACTTTGTTTCTGTAATAATAGGGATCTTCCATTCCAATGATCGGCTCTACTTTTCCGAATTTTTTCAGAAGGCCTTCTGTAATTCTCTGTTTCCTGCGAAGCTGCTCCTGGTAGGATACACCCTGATAACGCAACCGCCGCATTTCTTCGCAACTGAACAGACAGTCTCTTTCTGTTCCATTTTTATCTCTCCTCTTTTATGGGCACAAAAAAGATGTTCCCAGTTATTTTCACTGAGAACATCTTATCAGACCTTTTCTTTTTTTACAAGAAAATCCTTGACCTACTCCTGATATGGCTCATTAAATACAAGAATATGTCTCTTTACATTCTCGTAAGTACTGGACCATAGCCTCATTGAGATCAAAGAAATTATGCTTGTCTGTTGATTCCATATATTTCTCCACATGAGCTGTCAGGCTGTTAAAGCTTGCTGTGGCAATATTCACCTTACGGATGCCAAGAGAGATCGCCCTCTGGAAATCTTTATCAGTGATGCCACTGCCGCCATGAAGAACCAGCGGAATATCCACTTTCTCATGGATCTTCTCCAATACATCAAAAGCAAGCGTCGGCGCTACCGGATAATTACCATGGGCATTCCCGATGGCAACTGCAAGCGCATCAATACCTGTCTCTCTTGCGTAAACGACCGCATCATCCGGATCTGTGCAGCGGATACCGTGGTCACAGCTCCATCCTCACTTCCGCCCACAAGTCCAAGCTCAGCCTCAACTGTAGCGCCGTATTTACATGCTTTCTCCACAACGGCCTTTACTCTGGCGATGTTTTCCTCAAAAGGAAGCGTAGAAGCATCCAGCATAACCGATGTAAAGCCAAGCTCCAGAGCCTTGTCAACCGTCTCAAAAGTAAGACCATGATCCAGATGGACAGCCACATCCACCTTAGCCTCCTTTGCAGCCTGTACCATCATAGGTCCCATCAGGTGAAGCGGAGAATTTTTCAAACGCACCTCCGCGATCTGAAGGATGATCGGAGTATCCAGTTCTTCTGCTGCACGGATCGCACCTCTTACCATTCCATATTACCAACACTGAAAGCACCGCAGCCAATATTTTTCTCTTCGGCACTCTCAGCAGATCTCTCATTTTCACAAGTGCCATGATTCGGCCCTCCCGTCCTGTTTATCGTACACTGTTTGCATCTTCTTACAGAAAAAAGCGGTGTCAAAGCACTACTGGCTGATACCGCTTTTTCTATGCAAAGCGGACATCTTTATTCCGCTTAACTGTACATCAGCATGCACCTATTTCCCTGTCGTAATTATAAGCCTGTCTTCTCAGCAATGAATTTTCTTGCACGGATCGCATACTCAAGCGGATTAGCCTTAGCCGGATCCTGCTCAGCCTCAACAACCATATATCCCTCGTAGCCTGCATCCTCGAGAACCTTGAAGATCGGATCATAGTTGATGCATCCATCTCCCGGAATCGTGAAGGCACCGGCTCTTACGCCTGCAAGGAAGCTCATGTTTTCTTTCTTAACCTGCTCAACAACTTCCGGACGGATATCCTTCAGATGAACATGTTTGATCCTGTGAACATATTTCTTTACAACCTCAAGAGGATCCTCTCCACAGTATGTAAAGTGACCGGTATCAAAAAAGAAGACTTACATATTCAGGATCTGTATTCTCCATCATACGGTCAACCTCAGCAAGGCTCTGTACAACAGTACCCATATGATGATGGAAAGTAAGAGCAATACCATACTCCTCTTTTGCGATCTTACCAAGCTTGTTCATGCCTGTGCAGAAGATATCCCACTCTTCGTCATTCATCTCATATTTATGTCCGAAAACCGGAGTATCCATCTGGCCCTGAACACTGTGACTCTGCTCAGATGCGCCAATCACTTTCGCACCCATAGCTTTCAGGAAAGTAAGCTGTGCACGGAACTCCTTCTCAACCTCCTCAAACGGTTTGGTGATCAGGAAGCTTGAGAACCACTGGTTACAGATCTCAACACCACGAAGTTCAAGGGCCTTCTTAAGGACCTCAGGATCCTTCGGATACTTGTTGCCCACCTCGGAGCCTGTGAAACCGGCAAGAGCCATCTCACTGACGCACTGCTCAAAAGTATTCTCTTTGCCAAGATCCGGCATATCATCATTTGTCCATGCAATTGGTGCAATACCAAGCTTTACTTTATTCTTATCAAACATTGGTCAATTCTCCTTTTTTATTTGAATTATTCCATAATCTCAGAAATCTTAACCGGTCTGTGTTCCTCACTGGATTTCTTAGCTGCAAGACCCATTAATACCGGTTTCAGACCATCATAAACATTAAGAGGTGTCTCTTTGTCATTAACGATCGCATCAATAAATGCTGCAACCTCTTTACCATAAGCGTCCATGTATCTCTCAAGGAAGAAGAACATCGGCTTCTCGCCTGTAACACCCTCAGCATTGCTGATCACTGTGGAAGACTGGCTGTCATTGGAAATAGCAGCCATACCATCAGAACCGAAAACCTCAGCTCTCTGATCATAGCCATAGGAAGCTCTTCTGCAGTTATCGATAACAGCAATAGCACCATTCTCCATCTGAAGAGTGATAACAGCTGTATCAACATCCCCAGCCTCACCAATAGCCGGATCAACCAGATTTGCGCTCTGAACATAAACCTCTGTAGCATCGCAGCCTGCAAGATAACGAACCATATCGAAATCATGAATTGTCATATCCAGGAACATGCCACCGGAAACCTTAACATAATCAATGCTAGGCGGCTCAGGATCGCGGGAAGTGATCTTGATGATCTCCGGTTTACCAACCTTACCAGCTGCAACAGCCTGCTGAAGAGACTCAAAGTTATGGTCGAATCTTCTGTTAAAACCAACCTGATATTTCAGATTTGTGCCCTCAAGAGCATCGATAACCTCTTTGATCTTGGCAATGTCATGATCGATCGGTTTCTCACAAAAAACATGCTTGCCAGCCTTGATAGCCTCTACAGAAATCGGAGAATGAGTATCTGTAGAAGAACAGATCAGAACTGCGGAAATCTCAGGATCATTGATGATTTCCTTATAATCCTTAGTCGTGTGCTCAACACCCATGCTCTTAGCCCATGCAGCAGTCTCATCATTTAAGAAAGGATCTGCAACCGTCTTGATCACCGCATCCGGCACCCTTGTTGTAATACTAGTAATATGAACTCTACCAATTCTACCTGCTCCGATAATACCAACTTTAATCATAGTTTGATCTCCTTTTGATTTATTTTCCCAATGTAATCTCTTTGCGTGTCCGAACACGCTCTTTATGCTTAATATAATATCATCGCAACACACAAATCGCAACCCCTAATATTGTACAATATTACCATCTTTTTTCTATTAAAAATGACGAGAACTATTTTTAGCCACAATATGTAATATTTTTAGGTCAACTTCACCGAAAATATCTCCAACACATTCCCATATAATCACCCTAATCATCCCACACACCACCCCCTTCAAACATCCAGCACAGCATCTCAGCTCACATCCCTTCAAGCATCCAGCACAGCATCACAGCTACATCCCTTCAAGCATCCAGCGCAGCGCCGATGCCCACAACTCTCCCGGCAAACAGACGCAAACTCAGCCCTTGCAGTCGTCCAGCGCAGCGCTGACGACCCACAACCTATCGTCAAACGACATTTTTTCTCGCTGGAAGCACCAGCCGCGGAAGGGGATGCTGTCTGGCTCTGCTTCTGCAGGAGGGGAGCTGATTCTTGGACGGCGGGAATCTGCGTTGTTTCAAAAGTCCGCTGTCTGAGCGGCAGCAGGCCGCGAGTTCGGACTTTTGAAAAACGCTTTTAGCAGATTTCCGGCGTCCTAGAAGCCAGCCCCCGACGAAGCCGCAGACCAGCCAGCATCCCCTTCCCCGGCGTCCCTTCATCCGTTCGTTCGTCCGTTCGTCCACATACAAATACAAAAAAAGACACCACGTCACAAAAAAACGCAGTGCCTCTCTCATATTCAAGTTATTGCGAAAAAAGCATCAAGCAGAAGCCTGATCAGCCTTCTCAACCTCAGCAATCGCCTGCTTCCTCATAGGAATACGGCAATTCTTATTATTACCAAACTCAACAATAACATCTTCCTCAGTCATATCAATAACAACACCATAAAAACCACTGGTAGTAACAACACTGTCACCAACCTCCATGCTGTTCAACATAGTCTGAGTTCTCTTCTGCTCCTTCTTCTGCGGACGGATCATCATAAAATACATAATTCCAAACAGAACTACGATCCAGACAATACCAAGACCCGCGCTAAGTCCGCCAGCTGCCGCTGTAGATGATGCGATCATTTCAAATTCCTCCTGCTAAAAACAAATAATCTGCGGTACCCCCGCCGTTACTGACCTCTAAAAGTGTCACTTCGTACTATCATACACAAAAACCAAAAAACCTTCAAGAGTTTTCTTATAAAATCAAAGTAATTTACACAAATTTTATAAATAAAACTTACCGGTTCCCGTTGATCTTGCCTTCCTCAAAGCCTTCCAGACGCATCTTCTTATAAGCCGCAAAATTCCCTGCATCCAGCGCATCCCGGATCTCTTCCATCATATGATTATAGAAATACAGATTATGCAGAACACAAAGCCTCATGCCAAGCATCTCCTTCGCCTTCAGAAGATGCCGGATATACGCTCTGCTGTAATGACGGCAGGTCGGGCACTGGCACTCCTCATCGATCGGTTTGGAATCCAGCTCATACTTTGCATTAAAAAGATTCATCTTGCCATGGTTGGTATACACGTGACCATGACGGCCGTTACGGCTGGGATATACACAGTCAAAAAAGTCAATACCACGCTCAACCCCCTCCAGGATATTGGCCGGGGTACCAACCCCCATAAGATACGTCGGCTTGTTCTGCGGCAAATGCGGAACTACCTCATCCAGGATCCGGTACATCTCCTCATGACTTTCACCAACTGCAAGGCGCCCACTGCATAGCCGTCCAGATCCATCTCCGCGATAGCCTGGGCATGCTCAATACGGATATCTTCATAAACAGCCCCCTGGTTAATGCCAAAAAGAAGCTGGTTCTTGTTAATGGTATCCGGCAGACTGTTCAGACGAGCCATCTCATCCTTGCATCTTTTAAGCCAGCGTGTTGTACGCGCTACCGATTTCTGTACATAATCCCTGTCTGCCACACTGCTTGGGCACTCATCAAAAGCCATTGCAATGGTAGAAGCCAGATTTGACTGGATCTGCATACTCTGCTCCGGTCCCATAAAAATCTTATGACCATCGATATGAGAGTTAAAGTACACTCCCTCTTCCTTGATCTTACGGAGCTTCGCCAGAGAAAACACCTGGAATCCGCCGGAATCGGTAAGGATCGGTCTGTCCCAGTTCATAAATTCATGAAGACCTCCCAGCTGCTTTACCACCTTGTCGCCAGGGCGCACATGAAGATGATAGGTATTGGACAGCTCTACCTGTGTACCGATCTCATGAAGATCCACAGTGGAAACTGCACCTTTAATTGCTGCAATTGTTCCTACATTCATAAAAACAGGAGTCTGGATCGTTCCGTGGACCGTCTTAAACTCGCCCCTTTTCGCTCTTCCTTCTGTTGTGATCAGTTTATATTCTGCCATTTCATTTCCCTTCTAAAAACATTTTAAAGTTGTCTCTGCCCGGCATCTGCGTCGCAGATACAGCCATAACCAGCTGCCGATGCAAATATCTTTCAAAACTTTTAGTCAATATCATAACACATTTTTTTCTTTACGGCTACTGATTGTTAAACTTTTACATTGCCATTTTAAACGATATCGTATAATATAGAATATTCGCTTAAAAATCCTTTATAATAAGAAGAAACAACTCCCATCTGACAGAAATGTCAGAGTCGGGCAACCCCTGTATAGATACAACGAGGAGGAAATCAATTTTTTATGAAGAAACACACACTTGGAATTGACATTGGTTCCACCACTGTTAAGATTGCGATCTTAGACGAAAACGATACGCTTGTCTTCTCCGACTATGAGAGACATTTTGCAAATATCCAGGAAACCCTTGCAGATCTTCTTCAGAAAGCTGAGGATCAGCTTGGTGAACTGACACTCTGTCCGGTCATTACAGGTTCCGGCGGACTGACACTTGCCAATCATCTGGAAGTGCCTTTTGTACAGGAGGTTATCGCCGTATCCACTTCCCTGCAGAAGCTGGCACCAAAGACGGATGTTGCTATCGAGCTTGGAGCGAGGATGCCAAGATCATCTATTTCGAAAACGGAAATGTAGAGCAGCGTATGAATGGCATCTGTGCCGGCGGTACCGGTTCCTTCATTGACCAGATGGCATCTCTGCTCCAGACCGATGCACCAGGTCTTAATGAATACGCCAAACATTACAAGGCACTTTATCCCATTGCGGCACGCTGCGGTGTTTTCGCAAAAACAGATATCCAGCCACTGATCAACGACGGAGCAACTAAGGAAGACCTTTCTGCCTCCATTTTCCAGGCAGTTGTCAACCAAACCATTTCCGGTCTTGCCTGCGGTAAACCGATCCGTGGACACGTTGCTTTCCTTGGCGGGCCTCTTCACTTCCTTTCTGAGCTGAAGACTGCTTTTATCCGAACCCTGAAGCTGGATGATGAACATATTATCGCACCGGACAACTCTCATCTGTTCGCAGCCATCGGCTCCGCCCTGAATGCAAAGCAGGATGTTACCGTTTCCCTGACTGAACTGAAGGAACGCATGCGGACTACCATCAAGCTGGATTTTGAGGTAGAACGTATGGAGCCGCTTTTTGCCACAGAGGACGACTACCAGGCTTTCCATGACCGTCAGAGTGCCTACAGGGTAAAAACCGGAGAGCTTTCCACCTATAAGGGAAAATGCTTCCTGGGAATCGATGCCGGCTCTACCACAACAAAAACCGCGCTGGTAAGCGAAGACGGAACTCTTCTTTATTCCTTCTACAGCAGTAACAACGGAAACCCGCTGAAAACCACCATCAGCTCCATCAAGGAAATTTACAGTCTTCTCCCGGAAGATGCAGAAATTGCTTTTTCCTGCTCCACCGGTTACGGCGAAGCCCTGATCAAAGCGGCACTTCTTCTTGACGAAGGTGAAGTCGAAACAGTTTCCCATTATTACGCAGCTGCTTTCTTTGATCCTGAAGTAGACTGCATCCTGGATATCGGCGGTCAGGATATGAAATGTATCAAGATCCGTAACCAGACTGTTGACAGTGTACAGCTCAACGAGGCATGTTCCTCAGGCTGCGGTTCCTTTATCGAAACCTTTGCAAAATCTCTAAACTACACAGTACAGGACTTTGCAAAAGCAGCTCTTTTTGCAAAACATCCCATTGATCTTGGAACACGCTGTACTGTATTTATGAATTCCAAAGTTAAGCAGGCCCAGAAGGAAGGCGCTGAGGTTTCCGATATCTCCGCTGGTCTTGCCTACTCCGTTATCAAAAACGCCCTCTACAAGGTTATCAAGGTTTCCGATGCTTCCGAGCTTGGCAAGCATATCGTTGTACAGGGTGGTACCTTCTATAATGACGCAGTTCTCCGCAGCTTTGAGAAGATTGCCAACTGCCAGGCCATCCGTCCAGATATCGCCGGGATCATGGGTGCCTTCGGTGCTGCTCTGATCGCAAGGGAGCGCTATCAGGAGGGTGAAAAAACCTCCATGCTTTCCATCGATCAGATCAACAGCCTCCAGTACACCACCTCCATGGCAAACTGCCGCGGATGTACCAACAACTGTCGTCTGACCATCAACAAATTCTCCGGCGGCCGTAAATACATCAGTGGAAACCGCTGTGAGCGCGGACTTGGAAAGGAAAAGAACAAGGATCATATCCCGAACCTTTTCGATTACAAATATAAAAGGATTTTTTCCTATGAACCTCTTTCCGCAGATAAGGCTACCCGTGGACAGGTTGGTATCCCACGTGTTCTGAATATGTTTGAGAATTACCCGTTCTGGTATACCTTCTTCACAGAGCTGAAATACCAGGTGGTGCTTTCTCCTACTTCCACACGTAAGATCTACGAGCTGGGTATTGAGTCCATCCCAAGTGAATCCGAATGCTACCCGGCCAAGCTTGCTCACGGACATGTCACATGGCTGATCCGTAATGGTGTGAAATTTATCTTCTACCCCTGCATCCCTTACGAACGCAACGAGTTCCCGGATGCGGTCAACCATTATAACTGCCCGATCGTTACTTCCTATGCGGAAAATATCAAAAACAATGTGGACGAGCTCAGTGATCCATCCATCACCTTCCGCAACCCGTTCCTGGCATTTACTTCCGAGGATATCTTGACAAACCGCCTTGTGGAAGAATTTCAGGATATTCCTGCTGCCGAGGTCAAAGCTGCTGCCCATAAGGCCTGGGAAGAACTTGCAGCCGTACATACGGATATCCAGAAAAAGGGTGAGGAAACCCTGCAGTACCTGAAAGAAACCGGCCGCCGCGGAATCGTTCTTGCAGGCCGTCCATACCATATTGACCCGGAAATCCACCACGGTATCCCGGATATGATCAACAGCTACGGAATCGCCGTATTTACCGAAGACTCCGTTGCACACCTTGGACATCTGGAGCGTCCCATCCGTGTCAACGACCAGTGGATGTATCACTCCCGTCTCTACTCTGCCGCAAATTTGTAAAAACAAGAGAGGATCTGGATCTGATCCAGCTGAATTCCTTCGGATGCGGACTTGATGCCGTTACCACCGATGAGGTTTATGAGATCCTGGATGGAAGTGACAAGATCTACACCTGCCTGAAGATCGATGAGGTCAACAACCTGGGTGCGGCAAGGATCCGTATCCGTTCCCTGATCGCTGCTATCCGTGCAAAACAGGCACAGAATAAAAAAGGAACATCAAGCCGGCTTCCATTGAGAAGATATCCTTTACCAAGCAGATGCGTAAGGAGTACACCATTCTCTGCCCGCAGATGTCTCCATTCCACTTCGGAATCTTTGAGGCTGCTTTTAAAGCATCCGGCTATAACCTGGAAGTCCTCCCCAACGACAACAAGCATGCTGTTGATGTGGGCCTTAAATATGTAAACAACGATGCCTGCTATCCGTCCCTGATGGTTGTGGGACAGATCATGGATGCTCTTCTTTCCGGCAAATATGACTGAACAAAACTGCAGTCATCATGTCTCAGACAGGCGGCGGCTGCCGTGCCTCCAACTATATCGCATTCATCCGCCGCGCCCTGAAAAAAGCCGGTATGGAGCAGATTCCGGTTATCTCCCTCAACTTAAGCGGACTGGAGAGCAACCCTGGCTTTAAGCTGACACTGCCGCTGATCAAGCGTATCGTTTACGGTGCCGTATTCGGTGATATCCTGATGAAATGCGTATATCGCATGCGTCCTTACGAGCTGGAAAAGGGTATCGTAAACCGCAAGCACAAAATCTGGGAGCAGCGCGTCATTGCCTCGTAACAGGCAGCAGCGTCAGCCATGGTACCTTCAAAAAATGTGCCGTGAGATGGTCCATGATTTGATACGATCCCGATCTCCGATGAGAAAAAGCCTCGCGTTGGTATCGTAGGTGAGATCCTTGTCAAGTTCCTGCCTGCTGCCAACAACCACCTGGCAGATCTTCTGGAGGCAGAAGGGGCAGAACCGGTTGTTCCGGATCTTATCGACTTTATCTGCTACTGCTTCTACAACCAGAATTTCAAGGTTGAAAAGCTTGGATTCAAGAAATCCAAGGCAACCATCGCAAATCTTGGTCTCAGAGCCATCGACTGGCTGAGAAAAACAGCAAATGAGGCCCTGGAGCAGAGCCGCCACTTTACACCGGCCGCAGATATCCGTGATCTTGCAAAAATGGCTGCGCCCATCGTTTCTGCCGGAAATCAGACCGGTGAAGGATGGTTCCTGACCGGAGAGATGATGGAACTCATTCACGGCGGTATCCCGAACATCGTCTGCATCCAGCCTTTTGGATGCCTGCCGAACCACATCGTAGGAAAAGGTGTCATCAAGGAAGTTCGCCGTGAGCATCCGGAAGCCAACATTGTTGCCATCGACTACGATCCAGGTGCCAGCGAAGTAAATCAGCTGAACAGGATCAAGCTTATGCTTTCCACAGCACAGAAGAATCTGCATAAAGACGATAAAAAGACGCATAACAAGAAATGCAGGTTACAAACATCTTTTCCCAAAAACAAATTCAAAGCTGCACAGCCGCAGGATTTCTGCCGGCTGTGCAGCTCTTTTTATTTCAGATATGATTCCTGTCAGACAGATTTTTTCTCTGATCCATCACTCTTCACAGGAGGCTTTGCACGGAGCATCAAAGCTCGGGTTAAAGGCATAGAAATTTTTGGCATCCAGCTGCTCCTGCACGGATCTCAGTGCTTCACCGAAACGCTGGAAATGGACTACCTCTCTTGCCCGAAGGAAACGGATGGGATCTGCAACCTCCGGGATATTTTTCACCACCCGGAGGATATTATCGTAGGTGGAGCGTGCCTTCTGTTCTGCTGCCAGATCTTCAAACAGATCCGTGATCGGATCACCCTTACTCTGGAATTCGCAGGCATTAAACGGCACTCCACCTGCAGCCTGCGGCCAGATTCCCACCGTGTGGTCAATATAATACGGTCCAAGTCCGCTGTTCTCGATTTCTTCCATAGAAAGATCCTTTGTCAGCTGATGGACAATGGTGGATACAATTTCCAAATGTGCCAGTTCTTCTGTTCCCACATCATTGAGCACTGCCGCGACCATCCGGTTCGGTGCGGTAAAACGCTGGGAAAGATACCGCATGGAAGCTCCTATTTCTCCGTCCGGCCCGCCATACTGGCTGGATATAAACTGTGCCAGCTTTGCGTTGGGCGTCTTGATATTTACAGGATACTGGAGTCTTTTTTCATAATTCCACATACCTTATCTGCACCCTCCTTCCTGTTCCCATGGAAACGGCTGTTCCATCCACTGCCATGACTTAAGATTGCTGTCGTTTCCGGTATCAATGGTCAGCGGTCCATAAAACTTTGCATATTTTTCCAGGAGCTCATTTCTTCTGGCTGAAAGCTCACTGTAATATTCAAGAGCCCTTTTTTCTTTTGGATGCGTATCCAGAAAAAGGAGAAGATCGTCAATGGCAAAGCTTACCTGGTCAATAAACTGCAGCAGTTCTTTTTTGGAAGTACAATTTCCGGATATCATCGGCACCCTCCTCTCCTGCCGCAGAACGGCTTGCAAAGCTCAGGGAAGATAGTTCCGACCTGAAGAGCTTTTTTCAGCTCAAAGGTAGGCGCAAATTCCTGATATGGCACATACGCCATTGCAGGAACCTGTTTTGCCATATCAGAAAATGATTGATCCGTCCGGCCTGCCATCCCGCTATTCATCCCACAGGTATACTGATATGGCCGGCAGCCCGAACGATTCATCTGAAATCGGTCCATAATCGAAATCCTTTCATTCATGATCACGCTATATTTTATGACCGTTTTTTAAACTTGTGAAAACAGGAATGTTCACTTTCCTTCACATATATCTATCTTTCTGCCATTTTTTTCTATATATACAGGAAAATATTACTGTTTAAAAATCAGATATACAGTGCTATAATATCCTTGCCTATCTTTACACGGATGGGCGCTTTTACTTATGATTTGTAGCCCTGACCGGCTATTGAAGGAGGAAATTATGCAGGTAATTATTGTAGGCTGCGGAAAAGTCGGTAGAAATCTTGCAGAGCAGCTTCAGGCAGAGGATATTGATATCACTCTTGTCGACGTTATTGCCGACAAGATCAATGATCTCTGCGAAAATATCGACGCTATGGGAATCGTCGGTAATGGTGCCAGCATCAATACTTTAATGGAGGCAGGTGTTGATACTGCAGATATCCTGATCGCAGTTACCGCTTCTGACGAGCTGAACCTTCTCTGCTGTCTGATCGCGCAGAAGGCCAACCACTGCCAGACTATCGCCCGCGTCCGTAATCCCATTTATGAAAAAGAAATCGGATTCATCAAAGAACGTCTTGGTGTTACCATGATCATTAACCCGGAGTTTGCTGCTGCCCAGGAAATTTCACGGCTTCTCCGTTTTCCATCTGCGATCAAGATTGACACCTTTGCACGTGGTCGTGTAGAACTTCTCAAGTTTAAAGTTCTCCCGGAATTCAAGCTGGACGGAATGAGCGTTTCCCAGATCTCAGATGCTTTCCGAAGTGATATTCTGGTCTGCGCGATCGAGAGCCGTGACAATGTATCCATTCCTGGTGGTGATCACATTATACACGACGGAGATATGGTTTCCATTCTGGCCTCTCCGCTTAATGCAGCGGCATTTTTCCGTAAGATCGGTCTCAAGACCAATCAGGTCAAAAACTGTATCATCGTAGGTGGCGGAACCATTTCCTATTATCTTGCCCATGCACTTCTGGATATGAAGATCAGTGTCAAGATCATCGAGCAGAACAAAAACCGCTGTGAGCACTTAAGCGAACTGCTTCCAGATGCGACTATCATCAATGGTGACGGAACGAACCGTTCTCTTCTTCTCGAAGAAGGACTTTCCGAGTCCGAATCCTTTGTCACTCTGACAAATCTGGATGAGAGAATGTATTTCTTGCTCTCTTTGCCAAAAGCATCTCCGATGCCAAGCTGGTTGCCAAGGTCAACCGTCTGGAATTTGATGATGTCATCGACTCCCTGGATATCGGAAGTGTCATCTACCCGAAAAATATCACTGCTGATTATATCCTGCAGTATGTCCGTGCCACTCAGAACAGCATCGGCAGCAACGTAGAAACCCTTTATCATATTCTGGATGGCAATGCAGAAGCACTGGAATTTGCGATCCGTGAGGAATCTGCCGTAACTTATATCCCTCTTGCAGACTGAATCTCCGCAAGAATCTTCTGGTGGGATGCCTGAACCGCAACGGCCGCATCCGCATTCCCCGTGGTCAGGATACCATTCAGGTAGGCGACACGGTCATCATTGTAACCACTCACAAAGGCCTCCGTGACATCACAGACATACTTGCAAAATAGAGGTACTGAAAAATGAATTATTCAATTATTGTTTATATCCTGGGATGGATCATGAACGTGGAAGCAGTCTGCATGTTGGTTCCCAGTATCACAGCCCTTATCTACCGTGAAAAAGCCGGAATCGCCTTTGTGATCACAATTCTGGCATGCCTGGCGATCGGTGTTCCACTGGTCAGCCGCAAACCGTCCAAGAAAGCGTTTTACGCCCGTGAAGGCCTTGTGACTACTGCTTTAAGCTGGATTCGTCCTCAGTATTGTCGGTGCTGTGCCGTTTGTGCTCAGCGGGGCTATCCCGAATCCCATTGATGCTTTTTTTGAGATTGTTTCCGGTTTCACTACAACCGGTTCCAGTATTCTCTCCGATCCATCACAGATGCCTTACTGCATCAACATCTGGAGATGCTTTCCCACTGGATCGGCGGTATGGGGGTTCTGGTATTTATCCTGACACTGCTGCCCCTGGCAGGTGGCTATCATATGAACCTTATGAAGCAGAAAGCCCCGGTCCTTCCGTAGGAAAGCTTCTTCCAAAAGTCCAGTCAACTGCCAAGATCCTGTACAAGATCTACATTGCACTCACTGTTGCACTGATCATCCTCCTGCTTCTTGGGGGATGCCTCTTTACGACAGTCTCTGTGCAGCATTTGGAACTGCCGGAACCGGTGGTTCGGAATCAAATCCGACAGTATGGGAAGTTACAGCTTATATATTCAGATCGTCATCACTATCTTTATGATTCTGTTTGGCGTTAACTTCAATGTCTATTTTCTTCTTCTCACCAGGAAGTTTTCTCAGGCATTGAAATCTGAAGAGGTCCGCTGCTACTTCTTTGTGATCATCGCTTCTGCCTGATGATCACATTCAATGTCCGACATCTGTTTGACAATGTGTGGGAAGCACTTCAACAGGCATTTTTCCAGGTTGGTTCTATTATCACCACCACCGGTTATGCCACTACGGATTTTAACCAGTGGCCTGCGGTATCCAGAACGATTCTGGTACTACTTACCTTCTGTGGTGCCTGTGCCGGCAGTACAGGCGGCGGAATCAAGATTTCCCGTCTTCTGCTTCTTGCAAAATCTGTTCGCAAGGAACTGCATCTTTATCTGCATCCCAATGCAGTAAAAAAGATCAAAATGGACGGAAAAGCGGTGTCTCACGAAGTTATGCGTGCCACCAATATTTATATGATCGTTTATCTGATGATCGTGGCTGCATCTATCTTTATCATCAGTTTGATGAATTTGATCTTGTAACAAATTTCACAGCCGTAGTCACCACTTTAAACAATGTGGGTCCCGGTCTTTCCCTGATCGGTCCTACCGGAAACTTCGGGATCTTTTCTCCGCTGTCCAAGCTGGTCCTTTCTTTCGATATGCTGGCCGGCGACTGGAGCTATTTCCGATCCTGATCCTTTTCCTTCGTGAAACCTGGAAGAAATTCTGATAAATATTCGTCATATTTTGCTATGTTTGTGGCATAAATTGTTCTTTTCACATTTATTTCAAATGTTAGACACACTTTCTTCACATTTTTACTGTATATTATAAGTCATAGAAGGTGATGAACTTTCTATAATATTTTTCTTTTTCATACGCGCCGGTACGAAAGTACCGGCCTCCTTCCATTTATGGAGTATTTTTTTCCACTCCCTCATAATCGAAATCCGGAATAAAGCTTTCTGAAGCAGTTTCTCCTTCCTGGATAAATCCATTCTGAATCCCCATATCCACAGCAGCATCCAGAACTTTTTCATACTCTCTTTTTGTAACTTTCCGGTTTAATTCCTTAAATTCCACAAATTTTCTCACCGGCGTATACTGATTCATAATACTGATATAAATATCTTCCCCATAGGTTTCATGAAGATACCTCAGAGCCTTTATGGAATTTCCTGTATGTCCCGGCAGGATCAGATGACGGACAATGGTTCCTTTCTGGATGTATCCATCCTCTCCAAACTCACATTTCCCGGTCTGACGCACCATCTCTCCAATTGCAGCCTTTGCAGCCTGCACATAATCCGGCGCATAAGAAAATTTCTGTGCAAGCTCCGGATCCAGATATTTCAGATCCGGAAGATAAATGTCCACATATCCTTCCAGAAGCTTCAGGGTTTCTGTTTTTCATACCCGCTGGAATTATACACCACCGGAATATCCAGACCCTTCCTCCGGGCCATATCCAGTGCCTCTGTGATCTGTGGTACATAATGTGCACCTGTTACCAGATTGATGTTTGCAGCTCCTTTTTCCTTCAGTTCCAGAAAAATCTCTCCAAGCCGTTCCACACTTACAGCCCGTCCCCTGCTCCCGATGGCAATATCATGATTCTGGCAGAAACAGCAGCGCAGCCCACACCCGGAAAAGAACACTGCCCCGGAGCCTTTGTTCCGGAGATACAGGGTTCCTCCCACATATGAAGCGCCGCTCTTGCCAGATAAATTCTCTCATCCATGCCACAGAAGCCTTTTTTCCCTGCACCCCGGTCTGCCAGGCATTCTCTTGGGCAAAGAGCACAAGCTGACATACTTCTTCCGTACAGTGCGCGCTCCCTGCCATACTGCTGATTTTATTTTCATTCTCCACTTTCACTTTTCTCCTGATCTTTCTTCCATTATCGTTATTTTCTGTTATCTAGTACTAGTTTAGCACATCACGTCTGCTGCCAACAAGGCTTTCTCTGTTTACACTATATCCTTAATATAGTACAATGGATTTCATGGAATCTTAAGAATTTACCCCTTTCGTCTTAATTTCCGGCTGCTATTCTAATAACATCAGGGAGGTACAAAAAAGTGGCTAACATACTTGTTTGCGATGACGACAAAGACATCGTGGAAGCTATCGAAATCTATCTTACGCAGGAAGCTATCACATTCTGAAAGCCTATGACGGACAGGAAGCACTGGATATCCTGAACAGCGAAACTGTAGATCTGCTGATCATCGATGTGATGATGCCCCGTCTCGACGGGATCCGGGCAACAGTCAAGATCCGGGAAAGCAATCCTCTGCCCATCATCATCCTGTCCGCAAAATCTGAAGACACGGACAAAATCCTGGGCCTTAACATCGGTGCAGATGACTATATCACCAAACCTTTCAATCCTCTGGAGCTGATCGCCAGGGTAAAATCCCAGCTGCGCCGGTACACACAGCTTGGCTCCGCTGCACCGGCAGCATCGGAACACATCTACACAACCGGAGGTCTTACGGTAAACGATGACAAAAAAGAGGTGCTGGTAGATGGAGAAGCGGTACGGATGACGCCCATCGAATATAATATCCTGCTTCTTCTCATGAAAAATCCCGGACGTGTTTTTTCCACCACACAGATCTACGAGAGCATCTGGAATGAAGATGCTCTGGCCGCGGATAACACGGTAGCCGTCCACGTCCGTCACATTCGCGAAAAGATTGAGATCAACCCCAGAGATCCCCGCTATCTGAAAGTTGTCTGGGGCCTGGGTTATAAAATCGAAAAACTGAGCCGGTGAGCCAGCCGGCCATGAAGTATCTGTACTTCAGAAAGGGGTATTATGAATAAAAATAAACATACGGGAAAAAACGTTCATTTATGCGCATTCCTGCTCTTGTCCTTGCCCTTATCCTGCCTGTGATCATGATCTTTTCAGCGGCACTGGTGATCCAGGCAGGTATGCAGATGGACTCTGCCGAGGATCTTAAAACAAAGGATTATTTCCAGACCTCTGCTTTTGCTGACAGCTTTTACTCAAAAGCTTCCACAATCCTGTCCGGAATTTCAGCCAAGGAAATCCTGGATAAAACAAACGAAGATGCATACATTGATCTCGAAGAGCTTTATAACGGAGATTCTCTCTCCTTCAAAAACACCTCCGGACTAGCCTATTCCTTCAATGATCTTAAGGAATGGAGCTCACAGAGTATCCATTCCAATGATGACTGGATCGTCCTGGGCCTTACCACCCCGGAGGGTGAAACAAAATATATGTACTATTCCGATTTCAAAAAGGCTCTGGAAGACGGAACCCTGCAGCTAAATGCCAACTCCGGTGCCCTGAAATACGAGGGAATTTCCCAGAAAGACTGGACTGAGAGGATTCTTTCCGCTCTGAGCGCCGAATATGCAGACGGCGGCATCCAGTCACAGGAACCTCTGAAAAACATCACAGACAAAAACGGAAACGTAGTTTACACAGATGTGGCAGATATGCTCACTCCGATCCTTGAAATCCCCTGTGCACCGGAAGGTTACGGCAGTCTCCTGGATTACATGAATTCCACCTCATCCAAAACCAGGAATTTCAAAGGGAACCTGGCCGATGCCTTTGAGCAGCTGGATAATGCCAGGGATCTTTTTTCCGGCTGGACAGAAGCTGCTCAGACACTGGAGGAGTACAGCAGTGATAATTCCAATATCCATTATGCCTATACGGATAACACCTCACAGAAAATCTTCACAAATACAGATGCAGCCTATACTTCCGACCTGACTGATATTTCCGGTTTTTCAGACAAAAAGCCTTACGTGTTTCTAAGTGTCAACGAAGCTGCCACAGATGAGAAAAATGCCCGGAATGGTCTTATGAATCTGAACCTTTCCGCTGCTGCAAACCCTTCTGTAGGAAACTGGATCGATCTCCTTCAAAACTCCACATACGATGAAACTGCAGTTTCTTGCCTGGATCGATGATACCAGCCTTCCTGTACAGGATTCCATTAAAACTGACAGACAGCATTTCCTGACTTACCGTACTTTATTTATCCCGGCTGCTGTGATCACCATGATCAGTTTTCTGCTCTTTATCATAGATTTTATCTGGCTTACTGTCCACACCGGAAGAAGAAATTCCGATAGCGGTAATACAGACACTGCTCAGCCAGAACAGAACTTTTTTGACAGGATCTATACGGAAGCAGCAGCAGGACTTGTGTGTATCCCGGCACTTGGTGTATTGACCGCAGGACTGAGCATGCAAGCTTGCACCTATAACCTTGTCTCCTCCCTGATCATCCTGGGTATCACGATTTTCCTGATCACGTGCCTGTTCTGGATCGGCTATTTAAGCCTGATCCGCAGGATCAAAGCTCGCACCCTGTGGAAAAACAGCCTGCTTCGCAAATGTCTGAAGCTTCCCCGTCTGTGTCTTTGCAAAGCCGGTAAGCTGATCGATTTTTTCTCTAGGAATACCATCAGCAGAATCCGCATGATAGTGGGACTTGGCGTATTTCTGTTCCTTGAATTTTTCTTCAGTGCCCTGCTCGCGGCATCTGATGGATGGTTCCTGATGTTTTTGCTTCTATTCCTTCTGGATCTGGGTGCGCTTTTCTGCGTCTACAAAATTGCTCTTGGGCGGGAACTCCTCCTTGATGGCCTGAAACGGATCACCGATGGAGAGCTCACTTACAAGATCCCGGAAAAGGAACTCCGTGGTGATCAGAAAGCAATGGCACAGTATATCAACCGCATTGGTGACGGGCTGGACGCTGCCGTGGAAAAAAGCCTCAAAGATGAGCGTATGAAAACCGAATTGATCACCAATGTCTCCCATGATCTGAAAACGCCGCTGACTTCCATCATCAATTACATTGATCTGCTGAAAAGGCTGAACCTCAAAGATCCGGAAGCACTGAAATATCTTGAGATTTTGGATTCAAAGGCACATCGTCTGAAAAGTCTGACCGAAGATGTAGTTGAAGCTTCCAAAGCCAGTTCCGGAAATCTCTCCCTGGAAATGACGGATCTGAACTTTGTGGAAATGCTTTACCAGGTGATGGGCGAATTTGAAGAACGGATGGAAAACAGACATCTGACCCTGATGACACATCTGCCTGATTCTCCTGCCATGATCTATGCCGATGGCAGACGGATGTGGCGTATCCTTGAAAATCTTTTCGGCAATATTCTGAAATACGCCATGGAGAACACAAGGGTCTATGCGGAAGTTCTTCTGGAAAAAGATCAAAGTCATCTTTACCCTGAAAAATATTTCCGCACAGCCTCTGAACATTCCGGCTGAAGAACTGACCGAACGTTTCATCCGCGGCGATGTTGCCAGAAATACAGAAGGCAGCGGACTTGGATTATCCATCGCACAGAGCCTTACCCAGCTTCAAGGTGGCACCTTTAATCTTTATCTGGACGGTGACCTTTTCAAAGTCTGCTTAAGTTTTCCACAGAAGATCTCTCCCACAGTCTTATCCGCACCGGAAGATTCTCATTCCGAAGCACATTCTTAACCATTCATAAAAAACAGCAGCGGAAGCCCTGATGATATGATGAATCAGGAGCCAGGCTGCTGTTTTCTCTTATTTTGTTCTCTTTTACACTTTAATGGTGATCTCACGGTCTGTCCGGTTATATTTATAATACCGGACTCCGGCTGCATCCAGCATTTTTTGGATGCGATCACCGACGGAGTATCTGCATATTTATCACAGTCGTATACGATAGTCCTGATCCCTGCCTGGATAATAGCCTTGGCACATTCGTTGCAGGGAAACAGGGACACATAAAGCTTGGCACCTTCCAGACTTCCTCCCCGGTAGTTCAGGATGGCATTGAGTTCACTGTGTGTCACATAAAGATATTTGGTATCCAGCGGATCTCCTTCTCTTCCCCAGGGAAACTCATCATCGGAACATCCCTTTGGAAATCCATTGTACCCCATTGACAGGATCTTGTTATCTTCACTTACGATACAGGCACCAACTGTGAATGCGGATCCTTGGAACGCATGCCGGAAAGCATGGCAACACCCATAAAATACTCATCCCAGGAAAGATATCCCTGTCGTTTCTGTCCTTTTTTATCCATACAGAATCCTCTTTTTCTATTGGTTTCTTACTGATCGATCAATCCTCGATCATGTTGATCCTTCTGATATGACGCTCATCCCCGGAAAATGGTGTATCCAGGAATGTATCCACGATCTTCAGAGCAAGTCCCGGTCCTACTACACGACCGCCCATGGCCAGAATGTTGGCATCGTTATGAAGTCTTGTTGCCTCTGCAGTAAAGCAATCTGTACAAAGTGCAGCACGGATTCCCTTGAATTTATTAGCAGTGATGGAAATTCCGATACCTGTTCCGCAGATCAGGATTCCTTTCTCACACTCACCGTCCACGATCGCCTGTGCTACTTTCTTTCCATAAACAGGATAGTCTACAGATTCCGGACCATTGCATCCAAAATCTTTGTACTCCAGTCCTCTCTCTTCCAGATGCTTCTTTACCTCCTGCATCAGCTCATAGCCGCCATGATCACATCCCAGTGCTATCATTTTCTTTCTCCTCCTCAACGTTGATAATTTTATGACCAGCCGCTTTCAGTAAGCGGTTCATGATCGCCTGTCCCATTCTTGGTGTAAAAAATGCCTCTGAATAAATGGCACTTACATTACAGCTGTCAAAATCACGCAGGACCTCGTACAGATGATGCGCGATGGTTTCTTCCTGCTCCCGGCTTCCGATACTCTTTACGATTCCATGTGAATATCGGCCTTTTGTTTCATCTGTTGCGATGATCCCCACCGTCAGTCCCTTCTCCTCAGCCTCTCCGGCTCTTTTTTCGATCTCCGCGATCACACCCTCTGTGGACCCCTCCACAATGGCAAGATCTGCCTTTGGTGCATAATGACGGTATTTCATTCCCGGTGCTTTTGGATGGACCTTGCTGTCCGGTTTGATCAGTCCCTTATCCATCCTTACATCTCCAAGTGTTTCCCGGAGCATTTCCAGGGAAATATATCCCGGGCGCAGGACTACCGGTATGTCTTCTGTAAAATCTACGATCGTAGATTCCAGACCGATATTTACCTGTCCTCCATCAATGATCATATCAATGGCTTCTCCCAGATCCTCTGCCACATGTCCTGCTGTCGTAGGACTTGGTCTTCCGGAAGTATTGGCACTTGGCGCTGCCACATATCCGCCAGCCGCAAGGATCAGCTCCTGTGCGATAGGATCACTTGGAAAACGTACTGCCACACTGTCCAGTCCTCCGGTTGTTTCCTTTGGCACGATATCTGCCTTGGGAAGGATCATTGTCAGCGGACCCGGCCAGTATTTCTCAGCCAGTATTCTGGCTTTTTCAGGAACCTCCGTAACGATCTTATCCAGGTCACGGATATCTGCGATATGTACGATCAGCGGATTGTCCGAAGGTCTTCCCTTGGCTGCATAGATCTTCATCGATGCTTTCGGATCCAGGGCATTTCCTCCAAGGCCGTATACAGTCTCTGTGGGAAATGCCACAAGCCCGCCGTTTTTCAGGATCTCGCCACCTCTGGCAATTGCCTTTCTGTCTATATTCTCCGCTGTCATAACTGCTATTTCTGCTTTCATTTTACGCTCCATTTACTGTCTGATATAAATCCCCTGCTCTTCAATAAAATCTTCCAAATCCTGAAGGGCATCCTGTGCCCAGGTTTCGGATTTCTGAAAAGTCTCCGGGAAAAACATGTCTTTTACTATTTTTTTACCTGTTTCTGTTTTAAAGATCTTCTCTGCACTTTTCTTTATATGTTCTTTATCCAGTCCATCTTCAAAATAATTAACCAGAAAATCAGCTTCCACAAGGATCTGATAATCCAGCCCGTCAATATCCTTATAGGTATGATGATGTCCTACCAGATATTCCACTCTGCGGATCACCCTCTCCTGAAAGCCCAGTGCGGTAAGCATCTCTCTGGCAGCTGCCGGACCTTCTGCTTCCTGCGTCTTTCCATCAGAGCGTCCGTATTTTTCCATACCGACTTTGATCCCGATATCATGAACGAGAGCCGCAGTTTCCAGAACATGCATCGTATCTTCATCCAGACCCTCACTCTGGCCGATCAGCCTTGAAAGATCATGCACCTTCACAAAATGCTGGATATGCTTCGGATCCCCCTGATAATAATGGATCATTTCCATATAAAGTCTGTCGATTCTGTTCATAATATCCTCCTCTCTGCTGCCATCCTGCAACTGTCACTTTTTTCTGTATACTGCTCAGCAGAAATCTCCTGCTGAGCATATCCGTTAACAGATAGCCACATAATAGTTACATTATAGCGTTATTATGGAAAAAATGTCAATCCTGCTCCACTTTCACAATGTAGGTTCCTGACATATCATCTTCAAAGACAATACTTCCCAGACTCTGAAGAACACGGTCATTAAGCTCTGTTCCGTATTTTTCTTTTTCCTGTCCTCCTACAAAGATATAGGAAATATCATAACGGCTGATCAGTTTTTTTACCGTCTCTGCATCTGTAGATGTATAAATAGTCTGGATGTCCGCACTTTTTTCATTGAGGTCAGGTACATTATTTCTCCAGAGCCATTCATGCACATACCATCCAGTACGGTCGGAAGCCCCGTAGATGCAGAAACTCTCTCATATCCGGTATAGCTGTCCCCGTTAGCCTCGAGCACCACAGGAGAGCCCTTGATATTCTGCTTCAGCCAGCGGATTGCCGACGCATCCTGAGGAAAATCCTGCTCAAGAAATGTAGTTGCATCCAGTCCCTGATACTCCGAAACCTTCCAGACATCCCCGAACCAGGAATGTACGGCATTTCCGAAATAGCCCACGGTCCAGATCAGTACAAAAAGTCCCACACCTGAAAGGATCCGGATGATCTTCTGTCTGGATACCACCAGCATACGGTAAATCCCATATCCCATTGTCATTCCGAAAAGGATATATGCCTGATACGTCAGCTTGAACATGGTATTGGCTCTGGCATTTCCATTTTCATAAATATCCCTCACATATACAAGCTCCGGGATCAAAACCAGTCCGATAGCACATAAGCCCATGATCACTGCAAAAAGATCCGGAACTGTGATCGCCTCCAGCAGCCTGTAAAGACTTTTATGCTTCAGTCCCTTCATTTTTTCTGTGATGACAGACAGAATCAGCAAAACAGTAAGGAGCACCGGAAGTCCCCAGAGGATCAGAAGCTGATACCACAGTGAATGATGCTGTGCCAGTGCCACCCCCTGTACCATCGTATCAAATTTCAATGTAAAGGGCAGGATCACCAGATAAGAGAGACCTATGATCTCCACTGCCTGTACGATCGTCACTGCCAGGATCCTGATTATCTTTCCCTCAAATCGTATGATATTTGCGATCAGGACAACTCCACCGGTCACTACAAAATAGATCACAAAATCCCAGTAATTGGTCCACTGGAACATGCCAAGAAAAACTGACGCCAGAAGGATGTGCGGCATCAGAAGCTGTCTCAGCCAGAAAACACTGCGTTCCTGTTTTTCAGGCTCAGGCCCTCTTTTTCGGATCATTTTCAGCCATGCATAGAGCATTCCCACCAGAAATGTCACAAACATCACATTTACCACATGGGCATGAAGATCTCCCAGAACAAAGGAATAGCATGGGAATTCATGTATGGTCTTATCACTGTCATTCACCGGATTATACCCTATGTAACGAGTTGCATCCGGGAACCAGTAGCTGGCTGTTTCTGCCACTCCCTGTATCTTCCGGATCAGCGGTAACACACAACGATAGACGATATAATGTACATTTCCTGCGATAGATACCGCAATGCCTGCAGTAATTCCTGCCAGTGACGGAAGATATTTCTTCTTTCCATCCAGCCGTCCATACAGCCTGTCCTTCGTCATCTGACGGACCAGCGAAAACGGATACACAAAGGCAAACGCTGCCACAAAGGTACGCATCAGATTATAAGTCACTTCCACTCTGCTTCCTGTAAGCTTCGTAAGAAATACTGCAAAATACTGTCCGCCATAGTAATAATTGATGGTTCCCTGAGAATACCAGAGATCACGTGCAGGAAGAGTTTTGCTTCGCATCATGGCCTCCATGAAGCCATAATCCATAAATTTTTCTGTTCCGTATGCCTGCGGCCGGAATCCAGCCAGATAAGTCCAGAGCAGAAAAATCCCAAAAAACAAAAGCTCCTCCCGAAAGATCAACCGGATCTTTCCTGACGGATAACATTCAATGCCATGCTTCAGCTGAACATGAAAAAGTACAGCACACAAAATGCCAACAGCCACAGATACTCCTACACACACTGCTGCTGTAAAAGGAAGAATTTCCACCGCTACCAGAAGCCAGGTGAGAAATCCGGTAACCGCAATGGCAAGTACCTTTGAAAAAAGCCAGCCCCGGTCTTCAAAACCACCAAAAAGCCTTCCTGTGACCGGCATTGCCACCATTCCCATAAACAGTGCAAGCAGCCACCACGTCCAGAATGTCCATACATCTCCTCCCAGGAGATACGCAGAAAGTACTGTCAGGATCACTGCTGCAGTCAACTCCGGAAATAATTCTTTGATCTTTTTTTCATCCTTCTGTTCCTCCTGTATCAGATCCTGCCCCGCAGACGGTAAAAGTCCGCAAATGCCTGTCTTCCGATCTTTATGATCCGTTTCATATTGATAGAATTTTTTCCGGCCTGTCTCGGTCGGAATGTAATGGGGATATATTCCACATAAAGATGATGTTTTTCATAGATCACGGTCATCAGCACATTGGAAAGGAAAAATCCGCCTGGGATACGCTTCAGTACTTTGGCGAGCTGTTTTCCATCCATCAGCCGATATGGCGTATTTGCATCTTTTACCCAGGTTCCAAAAATAAGAAAAAGCACAAGCCGCAGTATTCTTGTCACAAAAACCCTGGAAAGCCCGTCCTCTCTTTTCTGCCGGTAGCCGATAAGAAGACCGCACTTTTGACGTTTTTCCCAGAACTGCCAGAATTCCTCCGGAAGTGTCTGGCCGTCTGAATCCGTCTGAAAAATATAATCGGCACCTTTTTCTACTGCGTAACGATATCCCCTGAGTATTGTTCCTCCATGTCCTTCATTCGGTTTATCTATTCCTATAAGACGGTCATAATTTTTCTTGATAATTCTGTATTTTTTGTTAGGTAGCATCTTTGCTGTCCATCATTCAGGATCACCAGGCGCTGTCCCCGCCGATCCTCTCCACTACCGGATACCATTGCTCGATCACGGTCCGATATTTTTTCTTC
>ENA-OQHA01000170-OQHA01000170.1-human-gut-metagenome-genome-assembly--contig:-NODE-170-length-35202-cov-4.725360_pt1 | contig 35202 bp, 41 predicted proteins | sample MGYA00242558_ERZ504707 | MGnify/ENA primary metagenome ERZ504707 (study PRJEB26092, sample SAMD00036197) | human gut metagenome | host: Homo sapiens | study: EMG produced TPA metagenomics assembly of... | reverse complement strand
CCTTCCTTGGCACCCTGCTCATGGCACTTTTCGCCAATTATCCATTCGCTCTGGCACCAGGAATGGGCCTCAACGCCTATTTCGCCTACACCGTTGTTCTCGCTACGGATATAGCTGGCAGGCAGCCCTGACCGCCGTTTTTGCAGAAGGTATCATCTTTATTGTACTTCTCTGACCAACGTCCGTGAGGCGATCTTCAACTCCATTCCGGTCAGCCTGAAATCTGCAGTCAGCGTCGGCATCGGTCTGTTCATCGCATTCATCGGACTTCAGAATGCAAAAATTGTACTGCCGAACTCTTCAACCGTGGCAGGCCTCTATTCCCTGTCTTCCTACAATGCCAACCTGCAGTCTGCAGCCACATTAAACGGAACAGAGTATGTGGCAGGAACGTTTAACGATGTCGGAATCACCGTTCTGCTCGCAGTCATCGGTGTTATCCTCACCGCCGTTCTTGTCATACGCAATGTAAAAGGAAACATCCTCTGGGGAATTCTTGTAACCTGGATCCTCGGCATGATCTGCCAGGCATGCGGTCTCTACGTTCCGAACCCGGCAAACGGCTTCTACAGCCTGTTCCCGGATTTTTCCAACGGACTTTCCATTCCAAGCCTTGCCCCGATTTTCGGAAAACTGGATTTCTCCATTCTGAAAACAGGCGAGTTCTTCGTGATCATGTTTGCATTCCTGTTTGTCGATATGTTTGATACCATCGGAACTCTGATCGGTGTATCTTCCAAGGCAAACATGCTCGACAAAAACGGAAAACTTCCGCGCATCAAGGGCGCGCTGATGGCAGATGCTGTTGCTACCTGCGCAGGTGCTGTTCTTGGTACTTCTACCACAACAACTTTCGTTGAGAGTGCTTCCGGCGTTTCCGAAGGCGGCCGTACCGGTCTTACCGCTGTTACCACTGCAATCCTCTTCGGCCTCGCTCTGTTCCTCTCCCCGATCTTCCTTGCCATCCCGTCCTTTGCAACGGCTCCGGCACTGATCGTGGTAGGCTTCTACATGCTGACCAACGTAGTCAACATTGATTTCAGCGATCTTTCCGAGGCGATTCCGTGCTACATCTGCATCGGAGCTATGCCGTTCTTCTACAGCATTTCCGAAGGTATTGCCATGGGAGTTATCTCCTACGTTGCAATCCAGATCCTGAGCGGAAAAGCAAAAGAAAAAAAGATCAGCGTGATCATGTACATCCTGGCTGTTCTGTTTATCTTAAAATACCTTCTTCTGTAATGGCTTTATAACGATACAGAACCGCATAAAAAGGCTCCTGTCCAACAGATTTTATTCTGTGAAACAGGAGCTCTTTTTATGCTCTGAATCAAAAATTTTTATTCTGCCAGGGTCCGGTAAAAGCAGGTGCGGTTTCCGGTGTGGCACGCTGCGCCGACCTGTTCTACTTTGGCAAGGATTGTATCGTTGTCGCAGTCGATCAGAAGCTGTTTTACATACTGCACATGGCCGGAGCTCAGTCCCTTCGTCCAGAGCTCATTGCGGCTTCTGCTCCAGTACGTCATTTTTCCAAGGCACAGTGTCGTCTCAAACGCTTCTTCATTCATGTAGGCGAGCATCAGCACTTCGTCATTTTCCGCATCCTGTACAACAACCGGAACCATGCCGTCGCTGTTTGTCTTAAAATCCGCCCAGGTAAAATCACATTTTAATGCTTGTTTCATCTCTTGTTCTCCTCTTTTTCTGCTCTTACAGGCTGCCCTTGGTCGAGAGCACGCCGGCAATTCTCGGATCGAAGGAAGTTGCCTCATCGAGTGCCTTCGCAAATGCTTTGAACATCGCCTCGATGATGTGGTGGTTATTTCCGCCGTCAAGCACTTTGATATGCAGATTCATCTGCGCCGCATAGGAAACGGCGTAGAAGAATTCTTTTACCATCTCGGTCTCCATCTCTCCTACTTTCTCCCGCGTAAATTCTGCCTGGAAAGAGAGATACGGTCTGCCGCAGAGGTCAACGGCCGAGAGCACCAGTGTCTCGTCCATCGGAAGGATTCTGTCGCCGTAGCGGCGGATGCCCTGTTTGGCGCCGACTGCCTCGCGGATTGCAGTTCCGAGCACGATACCGGTGTCCTCGATCGTGTGGTGGCCGTCTACATCAAGATCTCCGTCTACAGAAACGGAAAGGTCGAAAAGACCGTGGCGGGCAAAGCCGTCGAGCATATGGTCAAAAAAGCCGATGCCGGTGTGGATGTCGCTCTTTCCCGTTCCATCCAGATTTAATGTCATGCGGATCTTTGTTTCTTTTGTCACGCGTTCTACGCTGGCTGTTCTGTTCTCCACTTACTCTTCCCCCTCAAAACGGACGGCAATCGAATTGGCGTGTGCCGTCAAGCTCTCTGATTTTGCAAAGCTCTCGATATCCTCGTGGATCTCGGAAAGGGCTTCTCTGGAATAATAGATGATGCTGGATTTCTTCACGAAATCGTCTACGGACAACGGGGAGAAGAATTTTGCGGTTCCGTTCGTCGGCAGGATATGGTTCGGGCCGGCAAAATAGTCACCGAGAGGCTCGCTGGAGTTCTCGCCGAGGAAAATAGCACCGGCGTTATGTACCTTCATCATATCCTCAAACGGGTTCTTCGTCACGATCTCGAGGTGCTCCGGTGCGATGGCATCTACGGTGTCGATCGCTTCCTGATGCGAATCGGTGACAAGGATGTAGCCGAAGTTGTCCAGTGATTTGGAGATGATGTCGCTTCTGGAGAGGACTTTTAAGAAACCGTCTACCTCTTCACTTACCTTCTCTGCCAGTTCCTGGGAGGTGGTAATGAGGATCGCACTTGCAAGCTCATCATGCTCAGCCTGGCTTAAGAGATCGGCTGCCACGAACCGCGGATTTGCAGTCTCATCAGCAAGGACAAGAATCTCACTTGGGCCTGCGATGGAGTCGATGCTGACATTTCCGTATACGGCTTTCTTTGCAAGGGCAACGTAGATGTTTCCAGGTCCTACGATTTTATCGACTTTCGGAATGCTCTCGGTTCCGTAAGCAAAGGCTGCAATTGCCTGTGCACCGCCGATTTTAAAGACGCGGTCCGCACCGGCTTCTTTTGCTGCCGCAAGGACAACCGGGTTGACTTTTCCGTCTCTGCCGCACGGCGTTGTCATGCAGATTTCTTTGACCCCTGCCACTTTTGCCGGAAGAATGTTCATCAGAACGGAGGACGGATACGCTGCCTTTCCTCCCGGAACGTATACGCCGACACGGTTCAGGGCGGTCAGCTTCTGGCCAAGCATCGTTCCGTTCTCGGTGGAGGTGAACCAGCTGTTCTGTTTCTGTTTTTCGTGGAACTCACGGATATTTTTCATGGATCTGCGGATGACACCGATCAGCTCTGGATCTACGATGTTGTACGCTTCATCAATCTCTTCCTGTGTTACTTCTACGGTAGAAGCATCGAGTACCGCGTGGTCGAATTTCTCGGTATATTCGAAAACAGCTGCGTCTTTTCTTGTTTTTACATTCTCAATGATCTCCTGCACGGAAGCCTCGTACGTTCGTACTGTGTCGGGCTTCGTTTCAGCATATTCTCCAGAATATTTTCTGTGGTCTCTTTTGTCAGTTTTACGATTCTCATACCAGTGCTCCTTTCAGATCCTGAATTAATTTGGTAATTCTCTCATTTTCCATCCGCATGCTCACCTGGTTGACAACCATACGCGCAGACAGCGGGCAGACCTCCTCGAGAACGGTCAGGCCGTTTTCCCGTAAAGTGCTTCCTGTCTCTACAATATCCACAATCACTTCGGAAAGTCCGACAATCGGTGCCAGCTCGATCGAGCCGTTCAGCTTGATCATCTCAACGGTCTGGTGCTTGCGGTTGTAGAAGTAATCCTTGGCAATGTTTGGGTACTTCGTTGCCACACGGATCTGCTGGTTGTGCTGCAGCAGCTCACGCGCGGATTCCGGTCCGCAGACACACATGCGGCACTTGCCGTAGCCAAGGTCCAATACCTCGTAGAGGCGTCTTCCTTCCTCCAGAATCGTGTCCTTTCCGACGATTCCGATATCCGCTGCACCGTACTCCACATAGGTCGGCACATCCGGACCTTTGGCGAGGAAGAAACGGAGCTTATGCTCTTCGTCCGTGAAAATCAGCTTTCTCGTATCTTTATTTTTCATTTCATCGCAGGTGATGCCGACTTTTTCCAGCAGCTCCAGCGTCTGGTACGCCAGGCGTCCTTTTGTCAGTGCAATGGTCAAATATCTCATCTTTTTCGTACCCTTCCTCTCCTACAGCTCCACCGGCTGTACTTCTCCTGTCGACAAATCGATGGCAAGCACCGAATCGCTCTTCTGAATATAGACAATGCCGCCGAACTGGTTCTTTCTGCCGTATTCTTCATAATCTGCAAGAACCTTGTCCCTTGCAAAGCAGACCAGCGCGACATCCATGCCTTTGCTTCTGTGCTCGTTGGCAAGTTTTACGGCCAGCGGCTGAAGGAAATCTGGGTAGAGCAGCATCGTTTTCGTATTGACAATCGGAAGAGAAATTTTCTGGCGCTCCAGTGCATTCATCAGAGATTCCATGACAGTACAGAATCCGATCGCCGGCGCCTTCTTTCCGAAGTGCTGCAGCAGTGCATCGTAGCGGCCGCCTTTTACGATCGCTCGCCGGTGCCGTAGGTGTAGGCCTGGAAAATAATACCGGTGTAGTAATGGAATTTGCTTAAAAGACCGAGATCGAAGAAGACGTATTTTTCATAGCCGTAATCTTTAACGATCTCATAGATCGTAGCCAGACGATCGAGTGCCTCTCTTGCCGCCGGATTTCTTGTAAGGCTTTTGCCTTTTCGAGAATCTCTGCATTTCCGAACAGCTGCGGAACATCACGGAGTGCTTCAAACAGATCACTTCGAAGGTTCTGTTTTGCCAGCAGCTCCTCGGCGCCAAAATGATTTTTAATGGAAATCAGTTCTTTTAATTCGTTCAGAACATCCTCGGAGAGAGCAGCTTCCTCGGCGAGCGCCTGGAAGAAACCTACGTGGCCGATGCTGATCTGGAAATCGGTAAGACCGGCATCCAGCATAACTTTTACGGTCATCGCAATGATCTCTGCGTCTGCCATTGCGGAATCATCGTTTAAGAGCTCGACGCCCATCTGGGTGGACTCTTTTAAGCGGCCCTGATAGCTGCTGCTGTTGACGAAGCTGCTTCCTCTGTAGCAAAGGCGGATCGGCATCGTCTCTTCCATGAAATACATGGAGGCTGCACGTGCAATCGACGGGGTAAAGTCCGGACGGAGCACAAGGGTGTTGCCGTCGCGGTCAAAGAATTTGTAGAGCTCGCGGGACGGTGTTGTTCCCACTTCTCTTCCGAATACATCAAAAAACTCGAACGTCGGTGTTTCAATATCCTGATATCCAAACGCATGAAATACCTGCTCAATCTGATTCTCCAGGTATAATTTTTTCGTACATTCCTGATTGTAGACATCCCGGACGCCTTCCGGGGTATGAATTAATCGATCCATGTTTTGTTGTCCTCACTTTTTCGCTTTAGTTCACTACCATATTATCATATTGAATTTAAAACTATGGTTAGTATATCGGAAAACATTTTCCCTGTCAACTCAAAATTTTAATCCGCTTTCGAATCCCGTATCTCCAGATCCTTCTGGATTCCGTTCAGGTACGGGACGAGAACGCTGCTTCCCGTTCTGGGAAGGAAGAATGACGTTTCAAGCTCGGTGTAGGAAAAATGCTTCTTTCCGCCGTTCTGTCCGCGGTCCCAGAAGGTTTTCATCGTCTCATACCGCAGGTAATAATATTCGTCCCGCGCCGTAAAATACAGCAGCAGGAAGGAAATCCCCCCCTGCTGCTCGAAATCTTTCATAAACGTGACCTGGTGCTCGTGGATGTTTGCGAGCGGAAAGGAATCCGTTTTGCACTCTTTGGCATCGAAGCAGACGGGAATGCCCTGTACAGCGCCGATGTAATCAACGGTACTCTTCTTTTCAAAATAAGCCAGCGTGATGTGTCTGCTCTCCTTATCTATTTTGATCGGGGTGATCGGCGTCGGCACCTTCTGGATCAGTGCCAGATGCTTGTCACGGTACTGCTCGTTTGTGCGGTTGATCATTTCCTCCAACGTTGATCCGCGGAGTCCCCTCGATGTCCATGCCATAATTCCTGTCCTCGTCTTCGTTCTGTTCTTATTCAATCAGAGAAATTTTGTTCAGCGGCCAGTAGCGCAGAAAGGCCTTGCCGATGATCTTGTCTTTCTCTACGTACGGATTCAGCCAGTAGCGGGAATCCTTTGATACGTTCCGGTTGTCGCCGAGCATAAAGTAGCAGCCCTCCGGCACCTCATACGGTCCGAAATCGCCGACCGGTGTTTCCGGGCAGAAATCATCGCGCAGCGGCTCGGTGGAATCGTTGATATACACCTTTCCGTCGCGGATCGTAACCGTCTCTCCCGGCAGTCCGATGACGCGCTTGATAAACTTCTGCTTCTCGTCGTCCGGATAATAGAAAATAACGATGTCATACCGCTGCGGATCGCTCTTTACATAAGCAAGGCGGTTACCGAAGATCTGGTCTCCGGTCATAATCGTGTTTTCCATGGAAGGAGATGGGATTCTTGCGTTGATGACAATGACCTGCTCCACAAAAACAACGACTGCCACGACAATGGCGATCATTTTTACATATTCCCAGATTTCCCGTCCGATGCTCGTCTCCTCCGTTTTTCTTGGTTTTGTTTCTTTCTTTTCGTTGTCTTTTCGGCTCATAATCCTTCTCCCGTCAAATGTTCTCCCTGTAAAATCCGGCGCACGATGATGGCAGGGGCGCTGTAAAGGTTTTTCCGGACAGATCCGATAAGGTGCCCGTAAGCTCTGGAAATACCGCCTTCCACGAATGGAGAAGTTGGTATTTCAGTCCGTATTTTTCCCGGAAGCGGCGGTTAAACTCCGCATCCCCGTATTTCGTATCTCCCGCAAGCGGATGACCGATGCTCGCGAGATGGCTGCGGATCTGATGGCTCTTTCCGGTCACCAGCTCAACCTCCAGCAGCGTACAGCCTCTTCCGGCACAGAGCGGCCGGTATGCGGTTTCTATGTAAACAGCATCTCCCTGCTGCTCTCTCTGAATCGAAACACGGTTTGTCCTCTCATTTTTTGTGAGATATCCGCGTATCCGCTCTGTCTCTGTCACGGTTCCTTTTACAACCGTCAGATAGTATTTTCCAACAGCCCGCTCTGCGATCAGTTCTGAAAGCTGCTGCGTCGCCGCAACGGTTTTTCCGGCAAGAATCAGACCGCTGGTATTCCGGTCCAGACGATTGCAGAGTCCGGCGCGGAACATGGTCTCCTCCCCGGCATTTTTTTCCGAAAGATAGGCGCCGAGCGCTTCGGTAAGGCTCACATCCGTCTCTTTCGCCTTCTGTGAGAGGACACCTGCCGGCTTGTTCAGGAAAATTACTTTTTCGTCTTCATAGACGATATCCAGCTTCGGATACTTTACCTGTTTTCCAGCCGCCGGTTTTTCCGGTGTTTTCCGAAATTTTTCGATGGTCTCTTCCGCCAGATACAGCCGGATCGTATCGCCTGTTTTCAGCTTTTCACTGCCGTCCGCCTTTTTCTGGTTCAGCACAATGTTTTTCTTTCGCAGCATTTTATAGAAGAAACTCTTTGGCGCCTCCTCCATATATTTGGACAGATATTTGATGAGCTGCTGCGCGCAGTCTTTTTCTGTCACGGTCAGTTCTCTCATAGCAATGGTCTCCTACAGTGCCAGCGCCAGCATCGTGTGTTTCACCAGTTCCGTGCGGGACAGATCCGGGTACCGCTCATCCGGTTTGAAGTTTTCACTGGCGCTCTTTTCCAGCTCATCGTAGTTGCGGTTCAGGGAATCGAGGCGCTCCAGAAATGCTTTTTCCCGATCAAAAATCTTCACATGGCATTTGTAGCCGTTGGCACGGATGATCTTGTTCAGATACGTAGTGCAGTCCTCGATCTGTTTCTGGTCTTTGGCGCGCGTGGTGTAGCAGGCGATCTCCTCACCGCAGAACGCCGCTGCTTCGATCATCAGACTCGATTTTTCCTGTGTGATATACATTTCATATCCCATCAGCAGTTTTCCTTTTTTTGCCTCAATGGCATCGTACACTGCTTTGTCCACTGGCTTTTGCATAACCATCATGATAAAACCGACGGCGGCGCGGCAGCCCGGCAGACAGCCTACTACGGCGACAACCGTAAAAATGTTGCTCTTGTTTCCGTCTGCAAGCACAAGCCCGACAATAAAAACGATGGCCGGAAGGACGAACAGTCCCAGTGTCACAAGCAGTCTTTTTTTCTTTTCCCGGCGGATATAGCGTAATCCCCTTTTCTGATCTTCATTCTTCTGTCATTTCCCTTCTTCGATAAGATCCCCGCTCATCTTCTGCGTGTTTATTTCTTTTTGTGCACGTTGCGGAGCGTCTTTTTCGGCCGTCCGCCTGTTTTGGCTTTTCCCTGTCCGGAACGGTCATTCGCCGTCTTCTGGCCAAAGCCTTTTCCGTTGGACCCTTTTCCTCTTGACGGTTTTCCTGCCTCCCCGGCCATCTTTCTCGGCCGTACGAGACATTTCGGTCCGAATCCGATCAGATCCTCCCGGTGTGTCCGGCGCAGTGCCTCGCAGACGAGCTCATAGTTCTCCGGATTCCGGTACTGAATCAGCGCACGCTGCATCGCCTTCTCATGCGGCGATTTCGGCACGTAAACCGGATCCATCGTCCGCGGGTCAAGACCGGTATAGTACATACAGGTGGAAAGTGTGGAAGGCGTCGGATAGAAGTCCTGTGCCTGCTCCGGGATAAATCCCATATCGCGGATGTACTCGGCAAGCTCCACCGCATCCTCCAAGTCACACCCCGGATGGGACGACATAAAATACGGAAGTGCGTACTGCTGCTTCCCCGTCTTTTTGTTGCACGCATCGAAGCGGCGGATAAATTCCTGATATACTTCGTGGCGCGGTTTTCCCATATAGGAAAGCACACGGTTCGAAACGTGCTCCGGCGCAACGCGGAGCTGACCGCTGACGTGATCCTTTACCAGCTCGGAAAGGAACGTCTGGTCTTTATCGGCCAGGACATAGTCAAAACGGATGCCGGAGCGGATAAAGACTTTCTTCACGCCCGGAATGTCTTTTAATTCCCGCAGCAGCTTCACATAATCTCTGTGATCTGCCACCATATTTTTACACGGCTCCGGGAAGAGACAGTTCCGGTTCGGGCAGGCGCCTTTGGTGAGCTGCTTTTGCATGCCGGACCGCGGAAATCCGCCGTCGGGCCGCCGACATCGTGAATATAGCCTTTAAATTCTTTTTCCTGAACCATCTGCCGCGCTTCCGCCAGAATGGATTCGTGGCTTCTTGTCTGCACAACGCGTCCCTCGTGGAACGTCAGCGCGCAGAAACTGCAGGACCCAAAGCAGCCGCGGTTGCTCGTCAGACTGTATTTGATTTCCCCAAGCGCCGGCACACCGCCGTCTTTTTCATAGCTTGGGTGATAGGCGCGCATGTATGGAAGCGCATAGACATCATCCATCTCCTGCTCTGTCAAAGGACGGGAAGGCGGATTCTGTACAATGTAGCCCTGGCCCTCATACGGCTCTGCCATCGGCTTCGCATTGATGGCATCGGTATTTTTATACTGAATCGCAAAGCTCTCCGCATACGTCCGCTTGCTCTCCCGCACCTCCTCGAATGACGGCAGCACCACCGGGTCAATCAGGTGATCCAGCGTTTTGCTCCGATAAACGGTTCCCGGAATAAAGGTGACATCATGAACGTCAATGCCAGCCGCAAGTGCATCTGCAATCGCTACGATCGAAAGTTCTCCCATTCCGTACGAAATCAGATCCGCACCGGAATCGAGAAGGACGGAGCGGCGCACCTGGTCAGACCAGTAATCGTAATGCGAAAGGCGCCGGAGCGATGCCTCGATGCCGCCGAGGATCATCGGTGTATGTTTATACGTTCTCCGAATCAGATTGCCGTACACGGTAACCGCGCGTCCGGCCGTTTTCCCATGACACCGCCCGGCGTAAGGCATCTGTTTTTCGGTGCTTTTTCGCCACGGTATAATGGTTGACCATGGAATCCATATTTCCGGAAGAGACAAGAAAGCCAAGACGCGGTTCACCGAAAATCGAAATGCTGTTCTCGTCCTTCCAGTCCGGCTGTGAGATGATGCCGACGGAATAGCCGTTCGCCTCGAGCACACGCTGATGATTGCGGTCCGAACGAGGAATGGTCCACGTAGGCATCTCCGATGACATAGACAAAGTCAAACTGTTCGATTCCCCGTTCCTTCATCTCTTCTCTTGTAATTGGTAAAAAAGGCATGCTTTACTTTCCTTTCTGTGTTTCGGCGTCCGCTATGCCAAGCGCCGCTTTTTCTTCCTGCGTCAGGAGACGGGCACTGCCCTTTGGCAGCGCCGGATCAAGTTCCAGGCTCCCCATCGACAGCCGTTTCAAATAGACGACCGTTTTTCCGACCTTCTCAAACATGCGCTTGATCTGGTGGAAGCGGCCCTCACAGATGGTAATGCGGATCCGGCTTTCAAAAATGCCAGGCTCTTTTTCTATCGTTTCCAGAATGGTAAGCTCGGCCGGAAGTGTCGGTTTGTCGTCCCCAATGTCGAGTCCTTCGGCAAATGCCTGCCGATCTTCTTCTTTCACTTTTCCGTCAATCACGGCCTCATACACTTTCGAGACATGCGATTTCGGAGAGAGCAGCCGGTGGGAAAGGGCTCCGTCGTTCGTAATCAGCAGCAGCCCTTCGGTGTCCTTGTCGAGCCGTCCGACCGGAAAGAGGTCTTTTCTTGCCGCATCACTTAAAAGATCGAGTACGGTCCGGTCACGGCGGTCCTCCGTCGCAGAGACGACACCCGCCGGTTTGTGGAGCATCCAGTATTCCATTTTCACATAGGAAATGCTGTTTCCGTCCACAGTCACCTGCGCTTCATCCGGGTCGACTTTCAGTTCCGGGGCTTTTGCCGTAATTCCGTCTACGGCCACCCGTCCCTTCCGGATCAGGGCCTTTACTTCCTGGCGTGTTCCCACACCCATGTCCGCCAGATATTTATCGAGTCGTAATTTACTCATACCATCCGCCATCCTGCATAATATTTATTCTTTAACGTTCCGTTGTTTATTTTTCCCCAGCCAAGTGGGAAATCATCCAGGCACACAAGCACCCAGCCCTTTTTCCCCTGACACTCTTCCTCGGAAAACGAGAGTGTCTCACCCTTTAAGTAGCGCATGACACGGTCATCTCCCTTGGGAATGGCCAAACACGAAACGTATTCTTCTTTTTTCAGATACGCCGCCAGCGCCTGGGACGGCTCGAAGCGGTTTTTCTTTACGGTGCCAAGCGAAAGTCCGGTCCGCAGATAGCGCAGACCCTTTGCCGCACAGACACCTTCCGGCAGAAAATAGAGCTGGTCTTTCACAAGGGCAAACGAACCATTCTTCCAGTCCATGCGCACGCCAGCAAGAAACTCTTCCGCCTCTTTCGGCAGCTTCTTTGTCGTTTCCAAAAGGCGGGACGGCTGCCGTTCCCGGCTCTCTCCCTGCTTTTTCAGGAGCGCCACGAAATGGCCTTCTCCCTCCATCCGCTGCGGGAAAATATGAACGCACCGGGAAAGATCGCGGCCATTCACGGATACTCCCGGCGCAAACCCTTCGTAACCCGGGGTAATTTCCTGCACTTCCATATCCGGATGCGCATCCAGCAGCCCTGCGATGACCTCTTCGTTCTCCTTTACAGAAAACGTACAGGTAGAGTACAGCAGCTCTCCGCCCTCTGCAAGCATCTGATACGCCTGCTCGATCAGTTTTTTCTGGATCGGCACATAATGCTCCGGCCCATTTTCACTGTAGTAGCGCACCATTGAGCTCTCTTTTCGGAACATGCCCTCCCCAGAGCACGGCGCGTCAAGAAGGATCTTGTCAAAAAAGGCCGGATACAAGGTTACTAGTTTTTCCGGATCCTCGCTCGTCACGAGAAGACGTCCCACTCCCTGGATTTCCAGGTTGCGCAGCAGCGCCTTCGCCCGCGAATTGCTGATATCGTTTGCCAGCAGCATGCCGCCCTCACCAATCCGGCTTCCCAGCTCCGTTGCCTTTCCGCCCGGTGCCGCACAGAGATCGAGCACACGGTCATCCGGCTCAATTGGAAGGCGGGATGCCGGTGTCATCGCACTCGGCTCCTGCAGATAATACAGGCCCGCATAGTAATCGGCATCCTTTGCCGGATTGCAGCTCTCTTCATCGTAATAAAATCCATTTGGGATCCACGGAACCTTCTTAAGCGGAATATCGGTCCGCCTAAGAAACTCTTCTGTCGAAATTTTTCCGTTGTTTACCCGCAGTCCTCTATGTACCGCCTCGTCAAATGTCTTGCGGTATGCCTCATATTCTTCCTCACCGAGCAGCTGTTTCATCTCCTGCTCAAAGGCTTCCGGCAGTGTGATCATATCCGTTTATCCCCTTTTGTTCTAAGTTCGTCTGTAATTGCCTGTGCGCGGTATCCCTCTGCAATCAGATCCAGTTCTTTGTGGAACCGTTTTAACTCCTGCAGATCGTTCTGCGCATAGATGTGATAAAACTCATCCTGAATTTTTTCTACTTCGCGTTTGTTCGTCACCTTGTAAAGATTCTCGATATTATTCAGGATATCCGTGATCAGATTCCGCTGTATCTGGGAGGAATTCTGTGCATCCATAATCTCACTCCGCACAGAGGACATCTCATTATCCAGCACAATAATCGCCTTTGCAGCTGCGCTTAAGCGCTCCCGGATGTGATCCGGAATGTTTGCCTTATATTTGTACTGCAGCGAGTGCTCAATCGTCGCCCAGAAATCCATCGCCATCGTGCGGATCTGGATTTCCACCTGGATGCGCTTCGGGCCGTTCATCGTCTCCACGGTATAGTAAACAATGAGGTGATAGCTCCGGTAACCGCTGTCCTTCATGTGGCGGATGTAGTCTTTCTCGCTCTTAATCTCAATATCCGACCGCTTCTGGATCAGGTCGGCAACCTTTTCGATATCTTCAACGAACTGGCAGATGATGCGGATGCCCGCGATATCCTCCACCTGCTCCTCCATCTCTTCGGGCACAATGCCCTTTCTCTGCATTTTTTCCAGAATACTGGAAACACTCTTCACACGGCCGCTCACGCTCTCGATCGGTGAGTACAGCCTTTTCCGTGGTGCTCCTTGATCAGATGCCGGAATTTCACCTGTAATTCCTTGACAGCCAGCTCGTATGGTTCCAGAATCTCATGCCATAACAGTATATCCATGTCCCCTAATCTCCTTTTTTGCTCCTGCTTTCAGCCATTTTTCTTATCGGATGGTAAACGCTTTGGAAATTCAATCCCCACCCTGTTACTTTATGCCTGTCTTTTCTGTTTTATGACTGTTTTTCAGAAACTTTTTTTGAAATAGACACGGGCAGTTTTTTATGCCTGCCGTTTCGAAAGCTGCTCCAGAACGCGGCACAGGTACTGATACGTTCTCTCCACGGAGGAAATCGAAAGCCGCTCCTCGGTCGTGTGAATTGCTTTCATGTTCGGGCCGAAAGATACACAGTCAAGACCGGAAAGCTTTTCATAGAACAGACCGCATTCCAGTCCGGCATGAATCGCTTCCACTGCCGGTTTCTGTCCATACATGGCTTCATATTCCGCCACCATCAGATCGCAGAGGCAGAATCCTCTTTATACTCCCATGCCGGTACGCGCCCTCTACGTGGAACTCACCGCCCAGGAAACCGATCAGATACTCCAGCTTGTCGGAAAGGGCTTCCTTTGCACTTCCCACGGAGCTCCGCACACTTGCACACGCATGCAGGTGATCCGGCTCTAATTTCAGAATACCGAGGTTCAGGGATGTTTCCACCAGTCCCGGGATCTGGCCGCTCATCTTCTGTACCCCGTTCGGAAGATTCATCAGGAAAAAGACGGTTTTCTGCAGGCTGACCGGATGAAGCGCCGGTGCAGCGCCCTCGCCTGTTTTCTCTACCGTAACGGTAATACCGTCATCTGTTCCGCTGTACTCTCTGCAAAGATTTTCGGTGAAGCGTGATGCTTCCTCTTTTAAGATCTCTTTCTCTCCGCCGTCGATGGCAAGAAGCATGCGGGTTGTCCGCGGAATGGCGTTGTCTTTTAAACCGCCCTCCAGCTCGATCAGGCATAATCCATCTTTCCTGCCAGTTCGTACAGGAAACGGCCCGCCAGAATGTTGGAGTTGGCACGGTTTTTGTGGATTTCCGTACCGGAATGGCCACCGGCAAGACCGGAAATCGTCACTTCCATCTGCTCACCCATCACTTCGCTTCTGCGCACCGGCAGATCCATCATGGCTGTCATACCGCCTGCGCACGATACGGTGAGAATGCCTTCCTCTTCAGAATCCATATTTAACAGTGTTCTTCCCTTTAATTCATTCCCGTTTAATGCTGCTGCGCCGAGCAGTCCGATCTCTTCATCCGTCGTAATCAGTGCCTCGATGGCCGGAAGCTGCAGATCATCCGATTCCAGCACAGCCAGCATATAGGCAACGGCAATTCCGTCGTCTCCGCCAAGCGTCGTGTCCCTGGCATAAATCTCATCGCCGTCGATGTGAAGCTCAAGGCCGTCCTTCGTAAAATCGTGGCTGCTGCCCGGCTTCTTCTCGCAGACCATATCGCAGTGGCCCTGCAGAATCACGGTCGGAGCCAATTCACATCCCTTCGATGCCGGGCGGCGGATGACCACGTTGTTGGACGCATCCTGATACCAGGATAATTCATGGTCCCTTGCAAACTGAACCAGATAGTCGCTCACTTCTTTTGTGTTTCCGGAGCCGTGCGGAATGCGGCAGAGCTCTTCAAAATAATAAAATACCCGTTCCGGTTTTAATCCTGCTAATACGCTCATTTTTTCTTCTCCCATCTTCTTTTTTTCAAAGCTTCGTCATACTCTATTTTAGAAAGCGGGAGGAGGTTCGAACGTCATGAAAAAATCACTTTTATTTCTCTCTTCCCTGCTTCTTTTTTTCTGTCTTCTTATCTTTCCCGCACGGACTTTTTTCTATGCCTGCGAGGGTGTCAATCTCTGGTTTCATACCATTCTTCCGTCACTTCTGCCGTTTCTGATTCTGACATCTCTTCTTCTGGAAACAGGAGCCGCGCGGCGGATCTCTGCCCGTGCAGAAGTTTTTTTTCAAACGGTTTTCGGTCTTTCCCCGGCTGGGTTTTATGCACTTTTTCTCGGTCTTTTCTGCGGTTTTCCCATGGGAGCGCGCATCACTGCCCAGCTCTATGAGGCAGAAGAAATTGACCGGAACGAAGCGTGCTATCTTTTAACCTTCTGCAGCAGTCCGAGTCCTGCTTTTCTGTCTTCCTATGTTATCTTAACTGCGTTTTCCGGACAGATCCATCCCGGGTTCGTCTTCGGCGTGCTCTACGGTTCCAATTTTCTAACTGGTTTTCTGTTCCGGCTTGTTTTCCGCCGCTTCCGCCTGCACCGGCACACCGCCCATCGGACACATTCCGTGGAAAAAAAAGAGATGTCAAAACAGACTTCCAAAGGAAACCTGCTGGACACCTCTATCATGAACGGATTTGAAATCATTACACAGCTTGGCGGATACATCATCCTGTTTTCCATTCTGTCCGGACTTCTGATGGATCTGCATCCGTTTGGTTCCGCCTCGCCCCTGCTCTGCGGCGTGCTGGAAATCACGACGGGAATCGCACAGCTTGCCGCGTCCTCTCTTCCTTACGCCGGAAAAGTCTCTGCTGTCCTTACCTGCGCCGCCTTCGGCGGTCTCTCTGTCGCTGCCCAGACAAACTGTATGATCCATAACAGCGGTCTGCCCCTCTGGCTTATCTTGCGGGAAGCTCTGCTGTGCTGCTTTCGCAGGAACGCTTGGTTTATTCCTCTTCGCTTTCCTCTTCTGATGCCGGATCATATTCCGGTACGACAACTTCTTCCTCTGACTGCTCTTCTTCCGGAGCACCCTGCGGGGAGAGCTCACTTCTGTTCTGAACAACGGTATTGTAGCAGCTTGTCAGGGATTCTACAAAGCTGTTGTATTTCTCTCCTGCATCGTTTAATGCAGTCGTCATAATATTGCTTAAGTTGGCAAGCATATCATCGGTATATCCGATGGCACCGAGACGGATGCTGTTGGCATCGTTGGTTGCAGCATCCAGGATTTCCTGTGCCTGCTGGTTTGCATTGTTGACGGTCTCATTTGCCTGTGCGTATGCTGACTGCATCACTTCACTCTGCTCTACCATCTCTCTTGCCTTTGCCTGTGCCTCTGCAATGATGGCATCTGCCTTGTTCTGTGCATCTGCCAGAATCGCATCTTTGTTGCTGATGATCTTCTGGTACCGTTTGATCTCGTCCGGTGTTTTCAGACGGAGCTCACGGAGAAGCTCTTCTAATTCTTCTTTATTTACAACGATTTTGGTGGTAGACAGCGGCTGATATTTACAGCTCTCTACATACTCCTCAATTTCTTCGATGATCTGTTCAATTCTGCTGCTCATTTTAATTCTCCTTATCTTTTATCCTGCGGCATTCCTTCTGAATTTCGGGCGGCATACTTTGCGCGGATTTCTTTTTCCACAAAATCCGGAACAAATTTGTGAATGTCGCCGCCAAAAGCAGCTACTTCTTTTACTACCGTGGAGCTGAGGTACGCATACTCCAGCGAGGTAATCAGAAACGTGGTATCTACTTCCGGTTCCAGAACGCGGTTCGTCTGTGCCATCTGCAGTTCATATTCAAAGTCTGTGATCGCGCGGAGTCCGCGGACGATCGTATGCGCCTGGCATTCCTTCGCAAAATCAACAGCGAGCCCGCTGAAAGAACGGACTTCGACATTTGGAATGTCCTGGGTCGCTTTCTTTAGTATATTAACACGTTCTTCCACAGAAAACAACGGAGATTTTGAGGAATTATGTAAAACTCCCACGATTACGCAGTCAAAAAGCTTGGATGCACGCAGAATGACATCCAGATGACCATACGTTACAGGGTCAAAAGTTCCCGGGTATACGGCTGTCTTCATGATTCTTTTACTCCTTCGTGTTTGCTTTTCGGGGTAAGGAATACATGGACATTTGTCTTATAGATTTTTTTCTTCAGAATTTCGTATCCGGCATCCTCCGCCCAGTCGAAATCAGTATTCAGCGATGCTTCTACAATAATTAAGGTATCCTCACCGATAAAAGAGGCGTCGCGGAACGCATACAGCACGTCCTTTTCCAGTCCCTTATCGTATGGCGGGTCCATAAAAATGCAGTCAAAAGGCTCCTGTCCCTGAAGCGACTGCAGAGCTGCATGCGCTTCCATGGGCAGGAGCACTGCCTGCTGTTCCAGCTTCGTAAATTTTAAATTCTGCCGGATACAGTCTGCTGCAGCTTTGTTCTGCTCTACGAACCACGCGCGCTCGGTGCCGCGGCTCAACGCCTCGATTCCGATCGCCCCGCTTCCGGCGAACAGATCGAGAAAACGCGCATCCGGCAGATACGGCTGAAGCATATTAAATAAGGTTTCTTTGATCCGGTCCGTCGTCGGCCGGGTCTGTCTGCCGGGAACCGTCTTTAATGGAAGACTCCGGCATTTTCCTGCTATTACTCTCATGTTGGTCTTATTTTCGTCCTTACTGTTTTTGTTTGATGGATCAGTCGGCTTTCAACTGCTCTCTCCAGTCCAGATCTCCTCTTGCAAGTCCCAAAATCAGAGACTCCGCGGTTCCGATATTTGTTGCAATCGGGATATTGTACTGGTCGCAGGTACGGATAATTTTGTAGACATCCGGCTCTTTCGGATTGATCATCGTCGGATTGTAAAAGAAAATTACCATATCCATATCGCCGCGTTCAATCATCTCGGTAAACTGTTTGTCTCCGCCTACGCTTCCAGGCAGAAACTTGTGTACATGAAGGTTCGTCACCTCTTCAATCCGCCGTCCGGTGGTTCCGGTGGCGTACACCTCATGTTTCATGAGGATTCCCTTGTATGCAATACAGAAATCCTCGATCAGACTCTTCTTGCTGTTGTGTGCTATGATTCCAATATTCATTACTGCAAACCGCCCCTTCTCCTGTTTTTACTACCATGTACAGCAATTATAACAAATTTATTTTCAATACGCAATTCTTTTTGTGAATTTTTTACACAGTTTTTATATTTTTTTCTGCCGTTCCATTTTTCCTTCTTCTTTTACTTTCTCCGCTTTTCCGGAAAAAATACAGAATCTGGAAGTTTATTTTTGTTTTCTTTCCACATACTATGACCGTAGCAGAACAGATGAAAAACACATCCGGATCTGCTTCACAGCAGCTTTTAACAAGCACAAAGATAAAGGAGGGAATGAACATGGCGAATCGTTCATCGAATACCGCAGCAGTACCAGAAGCAAAAGGCGCTCTGGACAAATTCAAATTTGAGGTGGCAAGCGAACTCGGCGTGCCGCTCAGTGATGGCTACAACGGTAACCTGACTTCCAAACAGAATGGTTCTGTCGGAGGTTATATGGTCAAAAAGATGATTGAGCAGCAGGAACGCCAGATGTCCGGCGGTTCTTCTGGCCAGTACTAATCATCCCGGTATAACATCCTGATGCCGGAACAGGCATCAAAAAGCGTGAGCTCTTTTCTTTTCGGAAAAGCTCACGCTTTTTTCTTGCTCCTGCAGAGCTGGTACATAATACTTACAGATCAATGCTTCCGGTTACATCATCATTGATTACGTAGTAAGCAGTAAATTCCTCCGGTTTTACATAAACCTTCAGGCTCTTTAATTCTTCTGCTTTCTTGCCATATCCTTCGATCCAGATCTGCTGGATTCTCTCGTACAGATCTTTCTCCTTGATTTCTCTTCCGCCGAACTGCAGAATCATCTCCTGCTCCGCTTCTTTCTTTGCTGCTTTTGCAGGTGATTTTTTCTCTGCCGGCTTTTTCACTGCTGCTGGTTTTTTCGGTGCAGCCGCTTTCTTTGTCGTTGTTTTCTTTGCTGTTGTGCGGGTTGTTTTTGCAGCTTTTGCTGCCGGTTTTTCTTCTGCTTTTGCAGGTGCTTCCTCTGCTGCTGCAGTTTCCTTTACAACTTCTTTTGCAACTTCTTTTACAGCTTCTTTCTCTGCTGCGGTTGTTTTTTCTGCTGCTTTGGTCTCTACTTTTACTGTCTCGTTCTCTGCTGTCTTAGCCTGGGCAGCTGGTTTTTTCTTTACCATATCTGTTTCCTCCCATTTGGACCGGCCCTGTATATTTTGGAAGAGCCGTCCTGCGAACTATCATTCAGGCGAACGCTTGACACTCACGGTCCGCACATTTTTTGATTCCTTGTTTATGATACATGAATTTTTTTGGCATTTCAAGTAATATCTGATTTCGCACGAATTTTCCACGAAATTGTACCGTCATTTTCCATACTATCCAATCAGGCTGTTACTTTTATCCGATTTTGCATTTTAAAGCCGGATTTTTTTGTAATTTTTCACAATCCAATGTCGTGGTTTTCCAGATCAAGATACGATTTCATTACCTTTTTCAGCAGTTCATGCTCCGGTTTTTCAAAATAAGGATCGTCGGCAAGCAGTTCTGAAGCCGCCTCACTCGCTTTCTGCAGGATATCGGCATCCCGGAAAATATCTGCCATCTGGAATTCCATATCCCCGCTCTGGCGCGTTCCCAGCAGATCGCCGCTGCCGCGCAGTTTCAAATCTTCCGAAGCAATATAAAACCCGTCGTTCGAATGGTTCAGGATTTCCAGACGTTTGGCGGTCTCCTGATCTTTGTTTCCGCGGATGAAAATACAGTAGGACTGATGCTCTCTCTTCCGACACGTCCGCGGACGCGTGATGGAGCTGTGCAAGGCCGAACCGTTCGGCATTTTCCACCATCATCACCGTCGCATTCGGCACGTTGACACCGACCTCCACGACTGTCGTCGAGACGAGTACCTGGATTTCTCCGCTGGCGAACCGCTCCATGATCTCGTTTTTCTGCGCCGCCTTCATCTGTCCGTGCAGCATCTCTACTGTGATGCCCGGCAGCTCTTTTTCAGGAGCTGTGTATAGTCGGTGACGTTTTCCGCTTCCAGACCCTCGCTCTCCTCCACCATCGGGCAGATCACATACGCCTGACGGCCCAGTTCGACCTGACGCGTGATAAAGCGGTAAGCTTTTGGACGGTAAGACGTATCCACCACACAGTTTTTGATCGGCAGACGCTTCGCCGGAAGTTCATCAATCACAGAAATCGAAAGATCTCCGTACAGAATGATAGCCAGGGTTCTTGGAATCGGCGTTGCACTCATAACGAGAACATTCGGCGGTTCCCCTTTTTCAGCAAGTGCCGTTCTCTGCCGGACACCGAAGCGGTGCTGTTCGTCTGTGATGACAAGCGCCAGATTTTTGTACTGTACCTTTTCCTGAATCAGTGCATGTGTGCCGATCACCATTTTGCAGCTTCCGTCTTCCAGACTGGCATAGATTTCCCGGCGTTCTTTTGCTTTCGTGGATCCAGTCAGAAGGCGGGGATTGTATTCCGTCAGATTGTTTTCTTTCAACAGAGTGCAGAGCGATTCATAATGCTGCCGCGCCAGAACCTCCGTCGGAACCATCAGCGCCGATTGGTAGCCGTTCTCAGCTGTCATAATCATTGCAAGGAATGCCAGAATCGTCTTTCCGCTTCCGACATCTCCCTGTACCAGCCGCGCCATGCGGGTATGGCCTTTTAAGTCCCGCTCCAGTTCGCCCCACACGCGCATCTGTGCATTCGTGAGACGGTACGGCATATTTTCGATGACTTCCTCCGTCTTCCAGACGGCGCGGATCGGGAACACATTGGTAATTCCCTCCGTCTGCTCTTTTAACTGCCGCAGGGACAGGATGAAGAGAAAAAACTCTTCGAACACAATTCTGCGCCGCGCCGTTGCCAGATGCTCCTGGTCTTTTGGAAAATGAACCTCATGGAGGGCATAATTGATTTCACAGAGTTCATACCGGGCACGGATTTTCTCCGGCAGATAGTCCTGCGCAGGTGCGCATCGTTCCAGCACCTGTGCTACGGCCTTGCTCACCATCTTGTTCGTGAGACCGGCTGTCAGCCCATAAACCGGCTGAAGACTTGCCAGAAGCTCATGGTATGCGGCAGGAGTGAAGATTTCCGGCTGCTCCATCACGAGACGGCCTGATTTTTCCTGTATCTTCCGCGGAAGATAAAACACTGCCTTTCTTCAGCGTGCTCCGCAGAAACGGCATATTAAACCAGGTAAGCTGCAGCCGCACCGGCTCCTCGTAGAGTTCCAGGACAACGACGCTCTTTCTCTGGTTTCCTTTTACCGACGGACTGTGGACAATTCTTCCGTATACCGCATTCTTTTCCTCTTGTCTGCATTCGCGAAGGGGAACCGGCTCTGCATAGCAGTCATAATCTCTTGGATAATAATGCAGAAGCTGCTGCAAATTGTAGATTCCTACTTTTGCAAACAGCTTCTCCGTTTTTTCACCGATCCCCTTCAGTGTTGTCAGGGGTTCCGTATTCATATTTTTCTTTCCTTACTCTTATTCAACCGAAACGACACAGTAGTAAATCGGCTGTCCGCCATAGTTTACTTCCACATCGCAGTCCGGATATGCCTGCTCGATTTTTTCGCCAAGCTTTCGGCATCTTCCTCACTCATATCTTCACCGTAGTAGATGCTGATCAGCTCGCTGTCCTCATCGACCATGGCGCGGATGGTTTCTTCTGCAACGGTAAGAATATCCTGTCCGACAGCGAGAAGTCCGTGATCGCCAAGTCCCATGATGTCGCCCTGATGGATCTCTTTCTCATCGATGTGGGTATCACGTACCGCGTACGTTACCTGACCGGTTTTCACCATCTGGATGCCCTCTGTCATGGCCTCCTCGTTCTCTTCTGCAGATTTCTCCGGCACATAGCTGATCATGGCTGTGATGCCCTGCGGAACGGTTTTGGTCGGAACAACGATGATATTTTTGTCCTCAGTCATGGCTTTTGCCTGATTTGCTGCGAGGATGATATTTTTGTTGTTCGGCAGAATAAAGATATTCTTTGCATTGACCTTCTCAATTGCAGTCAGCATATCCTCGGTGCTCGGGTTCATGGTCTGACCGCCCTCGATCAGGTAATCAACACCGAGTCCCTGGAAGATCTCTTTGATTCCCTCTCCGATGGACACGGCAATGAATCCGTTCTCCTTCGGCGGCTGTTTTGCTGCTTCTTTTCTCTTCTTATCTTCCTCTGCCTGCTGTGCTGCGATCTTTTCTGCGTTCTTGATCAGGCGCTCCTGATGCTCCTCACGCATGTTGTCGATCTTCATTCTGGTCAGCTGTCCGTACGTCAGCGCCTTGGAAATTGCTTTTCCAGGATCGTTGGTATGTACGTGTACCTTAACCAGCTCATCGTCTGCAACGAGAACGATCGAATCTCCGATTCCGTTCAGGAAATCTTTGAATGCATAAACCTCTTCATCCGGAAGCGGGTTTTCCAGCATAATGATAAACTCGGTGCAGTAGCCGAATTTGATTTCTTTTTCTGTCTCTTTGGACGGTCTGACAAATTCTGTCTTTGCTTCCGGCATCTCGAAATTCAGATCAATCTCTTTCCCGAGGAACGCGTCATATGCGCCCTGCAGTACGGTTAAGAGACCCTGTCCGCCGGAATCCACAACGCCTGCCTCTTTTAATACCGGCAGCATCTCTGGTGTCTGGGAGAGCACGTACTCTGCATGCGCGAGAACGTCCTCGATGAATGCGTTCAGATCTTCGCTTTCCGGTGCAAGCTCTGCTGCTTTCTCTGCTGCTCCCTTTGCCACGGTCAGGATGGTACCTTCTTTTGGCTTCATAACGGCTTTGTATGCAGTCTCGACTGCTTTTTCCATTGCCTCTGCAAGAATCTCTGCATTCAGCTCTTGATAGTCGCGGATCTTCTTGGTAAAGCCACGAAGGAGCTGGGAAAGAATAACGCCGGAGTTACCTCTGGCACCGCGCAGAGAACCGGAAGAGATTGCCTTGGAAAGGTTGTACATGTTCACTTCTGTGAGCGAGTTTACTTCCTTGACTGCGGACATGATCGTCAGCGTCATGTTGGTACCTGTGTCGCCGTCCGGTACCGGGAACACGTTCAGCTCATTGATCCACTCTTTCTTTACTTCCAGATTTTTTGCACCAGCCAGAAACATTTTTGCCAGTAAGCCGGCATCAATTGTATTTGTAGCCACTTTCTTCATTTCCTCCTATTACCATCAGTCGATGACGCGAACGCCTTCAACCAGGATGTTGATTTTTTCAATTTCCATTCCGGTGAACTCTTCCACCTTGTATTTCACATTATTGATCAGGTTATCTGTTACGGCAGAAATACTGACTCCGTAAGAAACAATCACGTGGAAATCCAGGGAAATTTTATTTTCCGAAATCGATACATTGATTCCGTGTGTCAGACTCTCTTTTTTCAGAAGTTTGACCAGTCCATCTTTCATGTTTACCGCTGCCATTCCGACAATGCCGAAGCACTCCACAGCAACGCTGCCCGCATACAGGGCGATTACATCCGGATTGATTACGATTTCTCCCAAGCCTGTATTCATACGACCTTTCATGCCTTGTATCCTCCAATTCCATCATACTATTCAAAACACATGGAGACAGGAATAACTGACTCCACTCTACGATACATTATAACCGCTTTTCCGCAAAAAAGAAAGTTTAAAATGAAAAACCTTCAAAATTCATATAATTTTTTCATTTTTTACTTGCAAAACCGGTATAGATCTGTTAGAATGACTTATGTTGTGAGTCTAAAATGCGTTTTGACTCAAGTACGTATGTCAAGGAGGTGCAATCATGGCAAAGTGTGCAATTTGTGAGAAGGGTGCTCATTTCGGAAACAACGTAAGTCATTCACATAGAAGAAGCAATAAAATGTGGAAATCTAACGTAAAATCTGTCAAAGTTAAAGTTGACGGTGTACCGCAGAAAATGTACGTATGTACTTCCTGCTTAAGATCCGGAAAAGTAGAGCGTGCATAAGTTGAATGGTTAAAAGGCCTTTCCAGTCCGGGAAGGCTTTTTTGCTGTTTAAAAATAGAATTAAGATTTTAAAAAAAGTTCTGGGAAGAGCAAACAGGACATAAGTTTTCGCTTATGCCCTGTTGTGCTCTATTTTTATATTTTAAAAGGGAGAAAAAATAGCGTGGTCTCTTAAGCTGAACCTGCCAACGATCCATATGCTTAGCAAAAGAAAAAGAGCATCCTACCGAAACTTTCATTCTGGTAAGACGCCCTCGTCTTGATCTATGATATTAGTATAGTTGGCTGATTCATTTAAGATGGACTTATTATAGCGCAGCTTTCTTCATTTTGCAAGTATTTCTCTGTACAAATCAGCCAGTTCATTTCCGATCTTTTTGTGCATCTTTCACTATTCCCCTGTATTGCAGAACAGATGATATCCCACGCACAGCAGCAGAGCGGCCGCAAGAACCGTAAGAAATGAGCTGCGGATCATCAGGCTGATGAGAAGCCCGACCCCCATCCAAAACAGCAGAAAACCTAAAATTCTGCACAAACGAGCTTACTCCTTATCCGCCTCTTGGTTTATTATATGCTCTACTTTCTCTGCGGTATACCCGTCCTCTTCCTTTTTGCCGGTAAAGCGGCTGATCAGATCCGGAGCCATGTCAATGATTTTGGTGACAGCATCCTGGTTTTTGATGTTGACCAGACGCGTTCCGTTTTTGCTGATGACAAGAACGGCGCTCGGAGAAATTTTTCCGCCCATACCGCCTCCTGCATTGTTCTTTGCATTTTCTGCGAATGCACCCGCTCCCACGCCGAAGGAAACGTCTACCAGCGGCAGAAGAATCGTATCCTCAATGTGGATCGCCTCACCTACGACCGTCTTTGTTGTGATAAAACTGTCCATTCCGCGGAACAGTGCTTCTACGGTATTCTGAAATGTGTTGTCCTTTTCTGCCATCTTTTAGGCCTCCTTGTGTTTGAAATGTCGTATGGTTTTCCGAAGATTCTGATCCCGGAATAATCGAAGTGCAATGCCGGCTGCTGTCACAGCCTGAAAACTTCCTTTCATCCGGACATCGCCCTGGAGAATTTCCTGTTCGAAATCCGGCTGGATGGAAAGGTCTTTCGGCAGTTTTCCATAAATCATACCCAGAATGCCGAGTGTCTCTCCGGTCAGTGCCGGATCGTTAAATCCGAACCGGACTGTGCCGGTTACTTTTTTCGGTGCTGCTTTCTTCAGGAAATAAAGCACTTCTTTCTTTGCATGGAGCAGCGCCTCACGGAACATCTTCGAACGGAAGAATTTTTTCACACTCTCCCACTTTCTTTTTAACCGTCTGCCTGCCTGGATTTTCTGCTCCAGTTTTTCAAGCAGACGGAACGGAAGTTCCAACAGCCGGAAAGCTGTCTGCAGCAGACGGCTGGCAAGATTCAGCAGTTTTTCCGGAAGATATTCGATCCTTCCGAAAAACCGTTCCAGAATGCTTTTTTTCGGCGCATCCGGTTCCTGCTCTTGCTCTGGCTGCTCCTTCTGTGCTGTCACCTTCTGCTGTTTTTCTGTCTGGTCCGGTGCTTTCTGTGTCTTTTCTGCGTCTCTTTGCGGCATTTGTTTTTTTACAGTATCTGTTTTTTGTTCTGCCGGTTGTTCCGCCGATGTCTGCTCTTTTTTCGCTTCCGCTTTCTGCTCTGCTGTTTTTTCTGCTTCCGGCGCATTTTCTGTCTCATTTTCCTCCGTCCGGGGCACGGACGCTTCTCCCCGGCGGATCTTTTTCAGCCGCCGTTTCCATGTTTCCAGTGATGCCCCGAAAAGCAGAATCTGCGCCTCCGGCTTCTGTTCCTCATACGAGGCCGTCAGCGCGACAGCTCCGAAAAGCCACGATACTCTTCCACTCGCTTTTACGCAGGCAAATCCCTCTTCTTCTTTCAGAACCTGCGCCCGGTAGCAAAAAGGAAGAAACAGGACGGTGCAGACGATAAGAAGCACGAGAAACAGTAAAACAAGGAGTAAAATCCCAGTGCCTTCAAAATCATGAATAGTATATGTATCATTCACATCCCTCAATCCGGTTCAGCAGCCATTCCCGGATTTTACTTCTCCGGTTTCCCGATAAGTTTCCAATGCGATCGCCTCCACAAGCTCAAAAGCTTCCTCGCGCGACACGGCAAGTCCGACAATCATCGGACAGTTTCTCCGCACGGCCGGCTGCAAAAGCAGATCCGCCGGAATTACATCCAGATTGTTCTGCTGATTGGAAGGCAGTGTGAGGAGCCAGACTCCCGGAACTGCTTTTTTGTTCTCAATCCGGCGCATCCATTTTTTCTGTTTCTTTTTTGCAGTATCCCCGACGTACAGATTTTTATACCAGTTTACCATATTTTCCCTGAGCCTGTGGCTGAACCTTCCATAAATTTGCTCTCTTCAGTTCCAGATACTCCTGATAGGCCTTTTCCAGAATCTGCCGTTCATTGGAAAACTTCAGCAGATGATATGCTTCGTGATACTTGTAATAGCCCGAATCCACAAAGTATTCTTCTCTCTGTGGACGGCTGTAGTAGCCGGATGAGACCATCAGATACCAGTGCACCTCTTTTTCCACGGTGTCCTCCGGAATGCTGAAGCTGTACTGGCTTTTTCCCACGTACTTGATGATGGTGCCGTGTACGCCGGACTCCTCATATACCTCGCGGACAGCAGTCTGTTCATGGGTTTCTCCCGGCTCAACGGTTCCTTTCGGCAGAACCCAGCCTTCATATTTGTTGCGGTAGCTTTTGTAAAGCGTCAATATTTTTCCACGGTAGATTACGATACCTCCGCAGCTTACTGCTTCGATCATACGTTTTAAGCTCCTTCTGGCTTTTTCCATTCCCTGACAGCTCTTTTCTTCCCGCTTGCCGCCAGATCTTCTGTTAAAAAGTATACCTCTTTTCCCGCCCCCGCGCAACCTTAAAACCGCATCCTTTTTCTAACATTTTTCTAAAAATTCAGAACGCGCCCGAACCCATCCTTTCCGGTTCGAACGCGTTTTTTTCATCGTTTACTGCTGTGCATAATATGCTTCAATTACCTGTCTTGCAATCGGTACAGCGACTTCACTCGAATATCCGCCGTTTTCTGCCACAACAGCAATGACAATATCAGGATCATCCGCATTGGAGAATCCGACAAACCAGGAATGCGGTGTCTCTCCGTCGCTTCCGTGTTCTGCGGTTCCTGTTTTACCGGCGATATTGTACGGCAGATCCGAAAGTGAAACTGCAGTTCCGCTCTGGACAACGCCTTTCATCAGCTCTGTCAGCGTATTGGCTTCGCTCTCGGACATTACCGTGCCAAGAGACTCTTTGTAAAAGGTTTTGACTGCCTGTCCGTCCGCAGACACAATGTTGTCCACATAACGCGGTTTGATCATTTCTCCGTCATTTGCAACCGCGGAGGCGATCAGTGCCATCTCCATCGGTGTTACCAGCGTATCGCCCTGGCCAATGGAGGTCTGCATCACAAGAGCATCCGCCGTTGTCGAATCAAGGTCGAAAGAACTTTTGCTGGTCGGAAGCTCCAGATCCAGACGGCTGTTCAGATACAGGGAATCCGCCAGCGAGCGGAAGGCATCTTTATCCAGCCCAAGGCCAATCTGTGCAAAGGCAGAGTTGCACGAATGTGCAAACGCACCTGCAAAATCTTCCGGTCCATGCACTTCACCGCCGGAGCAGTGAATCGTATAGTTTCCTGCTGTCAGCTCACCGTCACAGTCGAACGAAAAACCGTCCAGTGTGCCGTTCTGACGGAGATACGCAAGCGAAGTAACAATCTTGAACGTAGATCCCGGCGGATATCTTCCCTGCAGACCGCGGTTCAGAAACACGCCGCTCTCATCGTCTGCGTTCAGTGCCTCCCAGTCCTCATCAATCGTATTAGGATTAAAAACCGGATTGCTCACATTGGCAAGTACACGGCCCGTTTTTGCCTCCAGCACGACAACTGCACCGCGGTATCCGTCCAGTGCATCGGCCGCGGCCTGCTGGAGTGTTGTATTCAGCGTTGTATAGAGACTGTCTCCCGGGTTCTTCGCATCGCTGAATTCATTCTTTACCTGCTTTAACTTACTTGTATGGGACTCCATCAGCATATAGTTGTAGGAAGATTCGAGGCCGCTGTTTCCTTTTCCCGTGTAGCCAACCACCTGCGCAAACAGGCTGCCGAACGGATACGTTCTTACCTCATCCCCGTTTTCATCTGTCGTCGTCTTTGCCAGTTCCTGGCGTCCGCAGAATAGATTGTTCCGCGGATCACGCGCTCTGCATAGTTATTCTGTCTCGTATTGTAAGAACTATTCAGAAATTCTTCTTTCCGCACGACATTAAAGTAAACGAGATACGCGATCAGCCCAAGAAACATTGCCACGAACAGGAACGAAACGATCAGATACGGCCCTGCGCCGTTGTTTGCCGCCTTACCAGTGGAGGCTGTTCTCGGTCTGCTCTTCGATCCGCCGTTCGAATTCATCCGGCTGCTCGCGGTACTTCTGGCAGGTTCCCTGTCCGTCGTTCCGGCTGCCGCTCTTCTTTCGTCTTTCGGTCTCTTCGTCCGGGCGTCGTTTTTTCTTGGCGCCTGGGTCGTTTTTCTGCTGGTTTCGTTTCTTCTTGTTTTGTCTTTTCTCAAGCTCCTCACCTTCGTCTTCCCTTAAGATGTACAATCCCTGAATGATCGACAGCATCAGCACCGTGGAGAACATAGAGCTTCCTCCATAGCTGACCAGCGGCAGCGTGATACCTGTCATAGGAATAAATTTAATGGTTCCTCCGATGGTGAGGAACACCTGTGTCGCATATTCCGTTCCAAGACCCATGGCAATCAGTTTGTAGAACCGTTTGCTCATCTTCATGGAAATATTGATAATCAGAAGGAATGTGGACATGCACAGCAGAATCAGGCAGATTCCGAAGATAATGCCCATCTCCTCACAGATCGCACAGAAAATAAAGTCTTTCGTTGCAACCGGGATAATGTCAGGCCGTCCCTCGAAAAGGCCGGTTCCGAACCATCCGCCGGAGCACATGCCGAAGAGTCCCTGTGCTAACTGGCTGCTGATATCCCAGTTTCCGATCGGATCCTGCCAGAGTGCCACACGGTTCCGTACATGGGAAAACAGGAAATACGCCACAACGCAGGCGGCACTCATTCCCGCAAGTCCCAAAAGCGGATATCTGGCTTTTCTCGTTGCCACATAGATTACAACCACGTACGCCATAAAGAAGACGAACGCAGTTCCAAGGTCGGTGGATGCAACAAGGATCAGCACATGAACTGCCGCAATGACAGTTGCTTTCACAACGTTTCCAAAGGAATTATCCTCGCGCAGCATGCCTGCCATAAAGAACACGAGTGTGATCTTGGCAATCTCGGAGAGCTGGAACGTAATGCCGTGGATTTCGATCGACAGCTTCGCACCGCCGGAAGTAAAGCCAAGCACCATAACGACGGAAAGCATGGCAATTCCGAGCACAGCGTAAATCCAGGTCAGATTTTTCAGGAACTTGCCCTTTCGGACAATGACCGGAATGATGAAGCAGAGCAGTGTGGATGCCGCCAGAATTTTGTACTGGGACATCGCCTTTGACACGCTCAGTCTCGTCAGAATAATCATGCTGATCGAGAGCAGCATACACATGTTGTTTACCAGGATCATCGATGCCTTCCGGTAAATCAGGCGGTACAGGATCTGTACGCCCAGGATATACGCCATCGTGAGCAGAAACATCTGAATCGTTGATACTTCGCCTTCCTGCAGGAACATCACGAAGAAACAGATGAAATTCATCAGAATGATCATGATGATCTGCCGCATCAGAATGTAATGGCGCTCATCCTCATCCCGCTCTTTGAGTGCAGCAAACGACTGCACGGTAAAACAGATCATGAGGAAGGTAATCACATATTTTGATAACTGAACAATGGTATTTTCCATAAATTCCCCTTATTTTTCTCACCGTTTACTCTACTTTCCGGCGGAAATGGCCTTTGGTATATTCCTGTTCGGCCGGAACTGCGATTCCTTTACAGTACGTTCCAGCAAACGCAGCGGCGATTTCTTTTGTCTCCTCCAGTGTCTCGATGGTAAAATTCAGCCGCACCGCAGCCGGATGCATGAACCGGATCTCATCGGCTTCTTTTACCAGGCCGAGCGGAAGGCTGTTGTAGATCACACTGTAGCACGAGGTGCAGTAACTCTTCACCGGGAAGTATTTTCCCATCCGGTCTTTTAAGCGTACCAGGGAATAACTGTGATTACAGCCGTTCAGGTTCTTCTGGACACACTGGGCGGAAACCATCATCGGAAGGTAGCCGTAGACCACCATTTCGCTGTTCGTATTGTCACGTTTTCCGATTTCCCGCTCGTTCAGCTCATACGGAACGGTATCACGCTGCACGCCCTGCTCCTGCCAGAATGCCTGCGCACGGCTGTTGTACGTGTAAACGCTGTAATCGAGCCGGATATCCTTTTCCATTCCCATCTCTTTCAAAAACGAAAAGCTTTCGAGATTGCGGATCAGGAAACCGCCAAGACCGATCTCCTTCAGACAGCGGAACGTGTCGCGGTATTCCTTCAGATCGCCTTCACGTACAACGTGCGGCAGCATCAGATAAACCTGTTTTCCCAGTTCTTTCGCCTGCAGGATGCCTTTTTCCGCCTGCTCTTCGAAGATTTCCCGTTTGAAGCATCCCATGCCGGCGTAGATCGTCGTGATCTCCGGAATCTCGAGCAGCGCATTCCACTGGGCTCTCGTCTCGGCAGATGCGGTCAGCTCCATTTTCTTTTCTGCCTGCTCTCCTGGTCCGGTTTTCCAGATGCTTTTGCTTCCTGTTCCGGCTTTTCCGCTGCTTTTCTGCGATATGGCTCTGTCATCTCTTTCACCAGCTGGTCCGAAACGCCTCTCCGCAGCTCATTTAACGTCTGCATCGGCACGAAACAGTTGTCATCCATACAGATATCGAGTTCTTTGAAATAGAATGGTGTCTCGCCTGTCTTTTCCAGCTGTGTTTTTACGCGTTCCTCTGTCAGCGGCTGCTTCTTTGCCGGTTCTACCATGCCCGCCTCTGCTGTTACGCTGTATTTTCCGCTTTCTGCACTTAAGACGCCGGCTGGCCCGGATACAGGGTCAGAAAGCCGGAAATCGGCTCTTTTGCCTCAGTCTCGATATAATCTCTCTGGATCTCATAAAAGAGCTGCTCATTTCTGCGCTGTTTCTTTTTATTTTCCTGCTCTTTTTCGTTCTTCAGCGCCATCATATCGCGTCCGTTTCTTACGGTATAATAGCTTTTGTTGAAACCGTCACGGTTATACAGCTCATGCAGCTTTTTCATGTCCTCCGGCAGAACGTGGAAACGGGACGGCTTTTTCTCGTACAGATCGAGGTATTTGCGGTAAATGCTGACAACGCCCGCTGTATACTCCGGCTTTTTCATTCTGCCTTCGATTTTGAGGGACATAATCCCGGATTTTACAATCTCCGGCAGCAGTTCTATCGTACACATATCCTTCGGGCTTAACGGATAGCGGTCGCCCGGCTCCCCCATGCGGTGGTTGTCTTTATCGTACGCTTCGTACGGCAGACGGCACGGCTGCGCGCATCTTCCGCGGTTTCCGCTTCTTCCGCCGATCAGGCTGGAAAAAAGGCACTGTCCCGAATAGCAGTAGCAGAGCGCCCCGTGGACGAAGCATTCAATTTCAAGGTTGGTCGTCCGGTGGATTTTCTGGATCTCTGCAAACGAAAGCTCACGGGCCGGTACCACACGCGTTGCGCCAAGGCTCTCCAGGAAACGCGCTCCCGCAGATCCTGTCACTGTCATCTGTGTGCTCGCATGAATGTCGAGATCCGGGAACCAGGAGCGGACCGCCTTTAAAACGCCCATATCCTGGACAATCACGGCATCCAGTCCCTGCTCATAGTACGGACGCAGATACGGATACAGTTTCTCTTCCAGTTCCTCCTCTTTTAAGAGGGTGTTGACCGTCAGATACAGTTTCCGGTTCCGCAGATGGACGTAATCGATGGCTGAGAGAATCTCCTGCTCATCCAAATTTTTTGCATACGCTCTTGCGCCGAATGCGGCTCCGCCGAGATAGACGGCATCCGCACCGGCGGAAACCGCCGCTTTTAACGCTTCCATCGAACCGGCTGGTGCTAATAATTCTGTCTTCATCTTTATCTCCTAAAAACGGGCGATTACCTGTTCCGCAATCCCCCGTTTTTCCTTCTTTTACGCTTTTAATAAATCTTCCAGATCCTTATTTGCCTTATCAAGCTGCCGCTGCAGTTCTTCCATCTCGCCGCGCACATGTTCCAGCTCGATTCGTTTCTCTTCCAGCTCTTTTTTCAGATCGCCGGCCTGGATTTCCGCTGCGATCAGATCGTGCTTCATATCGTAGGTTTCCCGGTCTTTGGCTTCCATATCCTCTTCGAGGGTATCTACCTGGCTTTTTGCTTTGAAATAGTCGTCTGCAATGTTCAGTGCAAGCAGTGTGTGCTTCGTATCCACCGACAGGCGGTTGTATCCGGCTGACTGAGAAAGTTCGCTGATCTTCTGATTCAGATAAGCAGCTACTTTCTGCAGATATTCCGGGCTCTCATAGCCTCCCAGTGTGATAATTTTTCCATCTATTAAAACCTGTGTTGTATTTTTTACAGCCATTCTTTTGCTTTTCCTCCACTGAATTTAACCGGACCAAACTCCCGGCTAATATAACCTATCATATACCGAAAATGGAAGAAAAACAACCTTTTTCTGCAAAAAGCGACAGGAAATGAAAGATTCAGGCTTTTACTCTTCGATCTTACGCGGTGCCTCCAGCCCCAGGTGGTGCCAGGCAAATTCCGTTGCCACTCTTCCGCGCGGAGTGCGGTTGATAAATCCGGATTTGATCAGGAACGGCTCGTAGACATCCTCGATGGTGCCGGCATCTTCTCCAATCGATGCTGCCAGGGTATCGAGTCCCACCGGACCGCCCTGGAACTTTTCCATAATGGTGGTAAGAAGCAGCCGGTCGGTCTGATCCAGTCCGTAACGGTCTACTTCCAGCAGATCGAGAGCAAACGATGCGACCTCTTTTGTGATCCTTCCATCGTATTTCACCTGGGCAAAGTCGCGGACACGCTTTAAAATCCGGTTTGCCAGGCGCGGTGTTCCCCTGGAACGGCGCGCCATCTCAAGCGCTCCCTGCGGGTCCACCTCCACATTCAGTACTTTTGAGGAGTGCAGGATAATGTTGGCCAATTCTTCCTCCGTGTAAATTCCAGATGGTGGATGACACCGAACCGATCGCGGAGCGAGCAGTCAAAAGACCTGCACGCGTTGTTGCGCCGACCAGCGTAAACTTCGGCAGATCCAGGCGGATCGAGCGCGCCGAAGAGCCTTTTCCGATCATGATATCAATCGCAAAATCCTCCATCGCTGGGTAAAGAACCTCCTCGACCTGGCGGTTCAGGCGGTGGATCTCATCAACAAACAGGACGTCGCCCTCCTGCAGATTGTTGAGGATCGCTGCCATCTCACCCGGTTTTTCGATCGCCGGGCCGCTCGTTACCTTCATATGGGTTCCCATCTCATTTGCAATGATGCCCGCCAGCGTTGTTTTTCCAAGTCCCGGAGGGCCGTAAAACAGCACATGATCGAGAACATCACTTCGCTGTTTTGCTGCTTCAATATATACTTTCAGGTTCTTTTTCGTCTTTTCCTGTCCGATGTAGTCGTCCAGGTGCTGGGGACGGAGCGAACCTTCGATTTTCACGTCCTCCTCGAGAACGTCAGTTGTGATAATTCTTCTTTCCATCGTTATAAGGTTTCCTTCTTCCACAATTTAGGACCATCTGCTAAAACATATGCTTCAATGCCGCTTTCAGCACAGCCTCGCTGTCCATGCCTTCGGTGATTTCGACTTTCTTTACTGCCTGCAGTGCTTCCGTTCCGGAGTAGCCAAGCGCAGTCAGCGCCTGTACCGCATCCTGGAAGGCATCCGGTTCGCCTGCCTGCCGTACCGCCGCAGCCGCCTGATTTCCTGCCAGCTTCTGCTCGAACGCTTCCTGCAGGTCGAATTTGTCTTTTAATTCCAGAATCAGCTTCTGCGCGGTCTTCTTTCCGATGCCCGGTGTTTTGGCAATCGCCTGGACATCTTCCGAGAGGACGGCAAAGCGCAGATTGTCTGCAGTAAGCGTGGACAGCACCGCAAGCGCCGCTTTTGGTCCGATGCCGCTTACGCCGATCAGCATACGGTATATTTCAAGATCTTCACGGGACAGAAAGCCGAATAGGGAAATTCCGTCTTCCCGCACACTCATATGGGTATATATCTTTAACTCTTCTCCCTCCCGGATGCCTGCGTCGAACATACTCGCTGGAATATTCAGCTCATAGCCGATTCCATGGCTTTCGAGAATCATTTTTCCTTCCGAAAGAGAATCTACAGTTCCTTTGATAAATGCAATCATGTTTTTCCTCCAAAGCGCCGTTTTCTTTTTTCGAAAGCGAACGCACATTCTATTATAGCAGAACTTTTCTCATCACGCAACGATTAGTCGCTGTCTTTCTTGCATGTCAGATTTTTTCGTCTTATAATATCTTTAGATTCAAAAAAAGTTTTTCAAAGGAGACAAAAAACCTTATGCAGATCATAGATTCTACCCCCGCCGCTCTCTCTGCCGATCTTCAGATGTATCTGAGAAACGGCGATGTCTTTTTCGATATTGAGACGACCGGCCTTTCCTGGCGTACCTCGCATCTCTATCTGATTGGTGCGCTGTTCTTTGACCCGGCCGCGGATACTTTCACACTGCGCCAGTGGTTTCTTGATCGACCGACCGAAGAAAAAGAGATGCTTGTCTCTTTTTTCACGTTTCTTTCCGACGTGAAGCAGCTGGTGCATTTTAATGGAACGACATTTGATCTTCCTTACCTCACACACAAAGCACTGTTTTATCAGATGGAAGATCCGCTTTCGTCAATCGCATCCCTGGATCTTTATCAGCACTCCGCCCGTTTCAGTCAATCCTGGGACTTTCCTCAATGAAACAGAAAAATGTGGAACAGTATCTCTCATTCCCACGGAAGGATCAACTTAACGGAAAACAGTTGATTTCTGTTT
>ENA-OQHA01000169-OQHA01000169.1-human-gut-metagenome-genome-assembly--contig:-NODE-169-length-35213-cov-2.642193_pt1 | contig 35213 bp, 55 predicted proteins | sample MGYA00242558_ERZ504707 | MGnify/ENA primary metagenome ERZ504707 (study PRJEB26092, sample SAMD00036197) | human gut metagenome | host: Homo sapiens | study: EMG produced TPA metagenomics assembly of... | reverse complement strand
CCAATGCTGATAAAAATATTGCACAAGCCAAAGCTGAGGAACGCCGTGCAATGGCTGTTGCTTTGGAACAGGAAATGAAAGCAAAAGCAGAAGAAGCCCGTGCCAATGTAATACAGGCTGAAGCCGAAGTTCCAAAGGCTATGGCAGAAGCTTTCCGTACCGGCAATTTGGGAATCATGGATTATTACCGGATGAAAAATATTCAGGCAGATACAGATATGAGAAGCAGTATCGCCGCCGGATGCAAATCCTGCAGGACATGAACCGATAGGTAAATAATCATTATCATATAATAGCAAAAACTCAACTAACTAAATAAAAAAGAATATTATGAAAAAGTACTTTCCACCCTCAGAACTGATTATAAATGAAGATGGTTCGGTATTTCATCTTCACGTAAAGCCGGAACATCTGGCCGATAAAGTTATCCTTGTGGGAGACCCCGGACGAGTAGCTCTAGTAGCATCGCATTTCGAAACAAAGGAATGTGAGGTAGAAAGCCGTGAATTCCGTACCATAACCGGAACATATAAAGGGAAACGTATTACAGTCACTTCTACCGGTATCGGATGCGACAACGTAGATATTGTTATGAACGAACTGGATGCATTGGCTAATATCAACTTTCAGACTCGTGAAGAAAATGACAACTTCCGGCAACTGGAAATCGTACGTATCGGTACTTGTGGAGGATTACAACCTTATACTCCCGTGGGAACTTATATATGCTCTGAAATCTCTGTAGGGTTCGACGGACTGCTAAACTTCTACGAAGGAAGGAATGCAGTTTGCGACCTTCCGATGGAACGTGCCCTTTTAAATCACTTGGGATGGAGCGGAAACCTCTGTGCACCGGCTCCTTACGTTATCCATGCCAACAAGGAACTGGTTGAGCGTATTGCCGGAACAGATATGGTACGCGGCGTTACAGTAGCTTGTGGAGGTTTCTTCGGTCCACAAGGCAGACAGCTCCGCATTCCACTTGCCGACCCTCACCAGAATGAAAAGATTGAAAGTTTCGAATATCAGGGTCATCGCATAACCAACTTCGAAATGGAAAGTTCAGCACTTGCAGGGCTTGCACGTCTGCAAGGACATAAAGCTACCACTGTCTGCATGGTTATAGCCAATCGCGTAGCAAAGAAGCCAATACAGGATATAAAAACAAAATAGACGACCTGATAAAGACAGTGCTTGAGCGAATCTGATATTTATAATTCTTCTTTTTTTATATATACAGGTTCCTCTGTTTATTGCAGAGGAACCTGTTTTGTCAAAAAAACAACAGCTATTTAGAATATTTATGGAAGCAAGTTTTAAACAAGATAGCAAACTAAACAAAGCAGAACGATATCAATTTTTTCTTACACAACTTACACCCCTTATAGAAGGTGAAAGAAACGAAGTCAGTGTATTGGCGAATACCAGTGCGGCCTTAAAGGAAGCTTTCGGCTTTTTCTGGGTAGGTTTCTATCTGGTACATGACGGTGAGCTTCATTTGGGGCCTTTTCAGGGCAGTGTAGCCTGTTATCGTATTAAAAAAGGACGTGGAGTATGCGGCACAGCATGGTCGGAAGCCCGTACACAAGTTGTACCCGATGTAGATCAATTCCCAGGACATATCGCCTGTAGTTCGCTTTCCCGTTCGGAAATTGTTGTTCCGATAATAGTGAATGGAGAAGTAAAAGGAGTATTGGATATCGACAGTGATCAGCTTGATACGTTCGATGAAACTGACCGGGTTTATCTTGAAAAAGTAGTAGACCTTCTTATCAGAGAACTTTACACTCAAAATAATTATCACCCAAACTTTTCCGGATATAAGCTGAAAAGCCGTATCTTTGTGTGATTTAAAAGCAAAAGACATCGTGAATATACAACAAACAGAAGATACTATTTGTGCCATTGCTACCGCACAAGGCGGAGCAATCGGTACGATCCGTGTTTCGGGTGCTCAGGCTATAGCCATAACCGACCGTATTTTTACTCCAATATCAGGAAAACCTCTGACAGAACGTAAGCCATATACTCTGACATTCGGACATATTCTTTCGCCTGCAGGTGAGATAATAGACGAAGTATTGGTAAGCCTTTTTCGTGCTCCTCATTCTTATACAGGTGAAGATTCTGTAGAAATATCTTGCCATGGATCATCATATATTCTGCAACAAGTAATGCAGCTCCTTATTAAGAATGGATGTCGTGCTGCGGGACCAGGTGAATATACTCAACGTGCCTTTTTGAATGGTAAAATGGACTTGAGTCAGGCTGAAGCAGTTGCAGACCTGATTGCCTCGACTTCTGCCGCTACACATCGTATGGCAATGAATCAGATGCGTGGAGGATTCAGTCGTGAATTATCTGCTTTAAGAGAGAAACTGCTCCATCTGACTTCACTCATGGAGTTGGAGTTAGACTTTAGCGACCACGAAGAACTGGAATTTGCAGATCGTTCGGAACTGGAAGAAATAGCTCAACAAATTGAACAAGTTATCAGCCATCTGGTAGATACATTTAGTGTCGGTAATGCTCTGAAAAATGGTGTACCGGTTGCATCGTAGGAGAAACCAATGCAGGAAAGTCTACCCTATTGAATGCTCTCCTGAATGAAGAACGTGCTATCGTGAGCGACATCCACGGTACAACACGTGATGTTATCGAGGACACTATGAATTTAGGTGGTGTCACTTTCCGCTTCATTGATACAGCCGGTATCCGTGAAACGACTGATACCATCGAAAGTTTAGGAATTGAACGAAGTTCCAGAAACTGGAACAGGCAAATATCGTACTATGGGTTATCGATGCAACCTGTGCAGAAGAACAATACCACCAATTGGCCGAAAAGATTCTACCACGCTGCCAAGGCAAGCACCTGGTAATTGTACTCAACAAGACGGATCTGCTTCCGTTAACAGAAAAAAGTTTATCTTGTTCAGTAACTGATACTACGGCATCGATGCATAAGCCAATAGATGATCTGAAAGCTATTCTCCCTGATTTGCCTGAAGATGCTTGTGTCATTTCCCTTTCAGCCAAGCAGAAAGAGGGCCTTTCTCTACTTCAGAAGCAGTTGGTGGACTTCGCTGCCCTACCCGACCTTTCACAAAATGATGTGGTAGTCAGCAACATTCGTCACTATGAAGCACTAAGTCGTGCACTGGAAGCTATTCATCGCGTACAAGACGGACTGACCATGCAACTTCTGGTGATTTGGTAAGTCAGGATTTACGTGAATGTCTTTTCCATCTGGCTGAAATTGTTGGTGGAGAAATCACTAACGATGAGGTATTGGGGAATATATTTAAGCACTTCTGCATCGGCAAGTGAAGCGGCTTTTTTGTTGCTCAATTCAAATACAAAACGGATATTATCAAAGCGAAATAATCTGCAATAACACAGTTATTTACAATTGCTATAATCAAAGTAGTAATTTTGCATTGATAATATTCGTTTTGTCGTTTTTTGTTGTTATTTTGTTGCTCAAACCAAATTCAGCAACAAAAGCAACAAAATGAGTAATTCCAAAGAACCTATCCGGTTGCGGAAGCGGAAGACTTCCACCGGGCGAACATCGCTTTATCTTGATATATACCTTAACAGTAAACGCTCTTACGAGTATCTAAAATTATACCTTATTGAAGAAAAGACAAAAGCCGACAGGGAAAAGAACCGACAGACCATGCAGCTTGCAGAAGCAATACGGGGAAAACGGTTGGTAGAACTACAGAACGGAGAATATGGCTTCAATGCAGCCTACAAACTTGACACAAATTTCCTCGACTATTATAAGGCGATGTGCGAAAAGAGGAAAGGGAATCCCGAAAGTTTGGGGAATTGGGGTAACTGGTACAGTTGCCTTAAACATCTTGAAAGATACTGTAAACCGGGTATGACATTCAAAGACGTAACCCCGGAATGGATTGAGGCTTCAAAAAGTATCTTGATAAAACAGCCCGTTGCCGGGATAAAAGAAAACACATCAAGACAGACGAGGTAATGAAGCCTTTGTCCCAAAACAGTAAGGTAAGTTATTTCAATAAGCTGCGTGCCTGTATAAACCAAGCGTTTGAGGATAGGATTATGCCGCACAACCCGTTGCGTGGCATTGAAGGGCTTCAAACAGGGAGAAACGGAGCGAAGCATCTCACGATTGAAGAAGTACGGGCTATGGCTGCAACGCACTGCAAATACCCAGCTTTGAAAAACGCCTTTTTATTCTCATGCCTGACAGGGCTTCGTAAGAGCGACATTGAAAAGATGCGTTGGCGTGAAGTACAGCAACAGGGAGATTTTACCCGGATTGTGTTCAAACAGAAAAAGACCGGAGGACAGGAATACCTCGACATAAACCCACAGGCGGTGCAGTACATGGGGGAAAGAAGAAAAGCGGATGATCGTGTTTTTGTCGGATTCAAGTACAGTTCCTACATGATAACGGAGCTGCGTATGTGGGCTATGAGAGCCGGGATAACAAAGGACATCACATTTCATTCGGGACGACATACCTTTGCCGTACTTATGCTTGACCTTGGGGCTGATATTTACACGGTACAAAAGTTGCTCGGGCATAAAGAGATAGGCACGACACAGATATACGCTAAAATAATGGATAAGAAGAAGCAGCAGGCGGTTTCCATGATACCGAACATAAACATGGAAGCCACCCCCGAAGAAGAAAACGAATGAGAACTACTTCTTTTAGTGGGCGTGGGCTTCTTGACGAACATTTCCCCCTCGCCCACTAACAGCCAACGTGCAGAAACACCGAAATCACGTACAAGGTACGTCAGCCAAGCAAGCTGCACGCTGTTTTGTGTGGATTTTCCTGTTTCAAGCGCATTCATGTTCCATCTGTTAATACCATATTGATTGGTAAATGTCTGCTTCCCTCGAATAATGCCCTCATTCTTTAAGGCATACAAGGCTTCAAAAAATCTCTTGGTTATTTTCTTGTCTTCTTCTGACTGCATAATCTATCTGATTCCTCGCTTGCTGCAGCGAATTTAGCGTTCAATTCTTTTTCTCGTTCACTTAACCGTTCCTGCCATTTGGCAACCGTATCGGGCTGAAAACAGGCTTCCTGCCCGATTTTACGGCTTCTTCAAACTCACGTACTTCTTCTGCTGACATATAAGGTATATACTTATCAAGATTAAGAAGTTCCTGTATGTGTGACATTGTTTCACGTTGCAGGTCAAACAGCTTTCCCATCTCAAACATTTCTCCATCCCCGAGCAAGAACCAACGGGCATTTATTTCGGGGATAGCTTCTAAAATAGACAACACAGGCTGCAAACCGAAATTCTCGCCTTTTAGCAGTTTGGTTAGATAAGACGGATTCCACCCCATTAGTTCCGCAAACGCCTTTTGGTGTCCTCCTGTTTTATATTTTATAATTTCCTGTAAACGAGTATTCATATCATCCTCCTTTTTAGTACTTAGGTATTTTCCTTTCCCATATTCCAAATCCGACTATCCGACAGCGGCAGAGGCGGCATCTTCTTCCGTCCGGGCAATCATTTTTTTGCTCTCCTGAATCTGTTCTTTCAGCATACCCATAAGTTCATCTATCTGTTTATCTCTTGTTGCAAGGCTTTCCGCTTGCTGCTGAATGATATTCCAAACGCTTTTTGGTATTGTTACTTCATTTTCACTGTTTGGGTTGTTCATGAACATATCACCTGTTCCGTCTGTTACCCAAACTTCGTTTATATTTTCATCGAGGGAACATAGCTTTTTTACAAACTTATCAGACAGTGGAACTTTGCCATTCACTATCTGAGAGAACGATGACTTGGTATATCCAAGCATTTCAGACAAAGCTCTTTCATTCTCCGCTATCTCCTGATAAATCAGCCAATTAATAACTTTCTTAATACGTTGCTTTATATCCATCATTCAAAAAATAATGTTAAAAATGAAACATTGTTTCGATTTCTTTTTATGAAAACGAAACAATGTTTATATTTGCATCGTGTTACGGTTAAATAACCGCACAAAGTTATGAAATAACTTCTGAAAACGGAAATAAACCAATAAGTAAAATTAAAATAAAAACGAAGTATGGACGTAACAGTTTTTAAGACACAATGCCAAGCAGAGCGTGAAGCACGTGATTTGGCTATTTACAATGAGTATAACGAGCTGATGTCAGTTAAGGGGCAAAGTAAAACGCTTGTTATGGAACACCTGATGAAGAAATACGGCATACACAGTATCGGGACAATTTACGTGATACGCCGCCGGGTTGAGGAACGTCTAAAGAAAAAGGAGGAATAGCTATGGCAAGCAAGGAGGCTAACAAACTCAAATATCAGTATAACAAAAAGTACGTAGAGGCGTATTGGGAGCGTAAAGCACAAAAGGCAAACGGCTCAACGACTGAAACAACAAAGAAAAAAATACGGCAGATGACGGTCACCTGTATTGATGAAGATGATGATGAAACCGATGTATCTGAAAGACCTGTAACCGTATCACGAAAAGGTAAGACACTTGAAAGGTATATAAAGTGCCTTGAAACAGCCAATAGGACATTAAGCAGTGAAAATGCACGGCTTGTTCGTAAGGTTTTAGAGTATCATGATTTATTCGATAAAATAACAACAATTTGCAACAATGATGAACAGGAATAAAAAGATAGACGCAGTTAAATGGGTTATACTCGTTACGCTGCTTACATGGGGAACAATATCTTTCATCGTAGTTATAGGTGAAGAAAGCCCCAACAATCCGATAGGTATAGGAGCTTTTATCTTGTATAAGTTCTTTGCGATGTGTAGCCTTATACTTTGTGGAATAACAGCCTCCCGGCTTCATAAGAAAGGCTGGTTACCTAAATGGGTTGACGAGTTCAGCAACGAAGATATATAACCTAAATATAAAAAATCATGGCAATTACGATACAGGATTTAAGCGATAAGCTCGACCGCATAGAATCTCTTACGCTTATAGGGGCTAAAAATATTCTTGACCTTGACGAAGCCGTATTGTTTACAGGATTCAGCAAAGGACATCTATACCGCCTCACGAGCGACAAGAAGATACCACATTTTAAGAAAAGCCGGAAGTTGTATTTCAAGAAATCAGAGCTGGAGGATTGGATGCTGGAGCAAAAAATACTCACGGAAGAAGAGATACAAAGCAGGGCAAGCACTTATGTAGCAACTCATAAATAAAAAGGAACGCCCGAACCTATCAGAGGCATATAAAATCATAACAATATGGATAATGAAATTATTGAAGTGAAGCAAGCGGAAATGCTTCAAGCTATCAACCGGGCAGAAGTCGACATTCAGATTGCAACAGCAAAACAGTACCCACGTGACATCAACGCATCGCTCAACAAAATTGCGACCTATGCAATGATGGATAAGGAAACGGCAGAGGATTGTTTCTATGTTCTTCGCAGACAGGATGCAAACGGAAACTCTTCCGTTATTGAGGGATTATCAGTTCGTATGGCAGAGATTATCGCCGGGGCTTGGGGAAATCTCCGGGTACAGACCCGTATAATCGGCAACGATGGACGAATGATAACCGCACAGGCAATATGCCATGACCTCGAAACCAACTTTGCCGTGAGCAAGGAAGTGAAACGCCGTATCACGACCAAGAGCGGAAAGACTTACAGCGAAGATATGCAGGTTGTAACGGGGAACGCCGCCGCATCAATCGCTTTCAGGAACGCCGTTTTAGCTGTTATCCCAAAAGCCATAACCAAACGAGTTATCAATGAGGTTAAACAGGTTGCTCTCGGACAGGCTATTGATGTAGAAACAGCCCGTAAGAATGTTTGGCAAACTTCGCCAAAGCAGGTGTAAATGAATCAATGATATGCCAATACCTCGGCATAAAATCAATCGCAGAAATTGATAAAGAACGCTTGTTTGAACTCCGGGCTACATGGAACGCTATCAGGGAGGGAACGACAACAGTACAGGAGACATTCATCCAACAAGCAATTGAAGCAAAGGCACAGGCTGCAGCAGAAAAGAAATCAAACTCCGCACAGGAAAAGGCTGCGGCAGCTATCGCACAGGCAACAGGAACAGTTCCGGCAAACGTTGACCCGGAAACAGGCGAAATCAAGGAGGCACAGAACAATAAGAAATCATCAACCAATAAAAAGTAAGACATTATGGAAATCAAAAAAGAAAACCTATTGAAAGCCCTTAATACAGGCTCTGACAGCGTTAAAGAAACAATCCTCGCTATTTTCCCCGAGTTAAAAGAAGAAGCGGCACAAAAAGCCGACAAACGCCCTGTAACGGAACGTATAAAGACATTTGAGGACGCTTGTAAGGAACTTGGAGAAAATCATCCGCTTGTTTTACAATACGAATTCAACTACAACGCAGAGAGCGGTTGGAGCGATAATGCAGATACAAGCGACTTTGCCGCCTATCTCAAACTCCGTATCATCTGCGCCGCCTTGAACGAGGGATGGGAGCCAAAATTCACGGAGGACGAGTGGCGTTTTTATCCTTGGTTCTATCTCTACACGCAGCAGGAGCTTGACGATATGGACGAGAATGACAAACAGGAATGCCACATGATAGATACAGGCGATTATGAAACTGAATATTGCGGCTTCGGCTGTGCGTATTCGGATTACGTTCCCTCGCGTACGGCTGCGACCTTCGGCTCTCTCCTTTGCTTGAAAAACAGCGAACTCGCCACGTACTGCGGCAAACAGTTTATAAGCCTTTGGGCTGATTTCAACCTTATACGCCGCCGATAATGTTTGAATGGTATAACACCTTATGCGAACAAAGAAAACCCCGTAAAAACAAAATTTAATCAAAATAACAGACATGGAAGCTAAAAGTGAATTTATTCAGAAAGTAGATGCAACTATCAGCGAGTTTCAAGCTGACATCCACAAATCAGAGGAAAGGAAAGCAGTTATAATCATTGCATCAGAGCCGTTACCGGGCAAAGACGGAAGCAGCCAAACCGGGGCAGCATTAGGCAACGAAACCGAGTTGGTTTTGGCTCTCGCAGGATTTATGAGACAACCGACCATAAATGATTTGATAAAAAAGGCTGCGGCTTTGAATTTAGCTGCATCAATGGGAAGAATGTTTAACCAAAAGGAACAGGAGGACAACAAATGAGTAATACAATTATCAGACCGAAAGACCGTAACGAATGGCTTGAATTAAGAAAAGCAGGTATCGGAAGCAGTGAAGTAGCAACAATCGTAGGATTGAACCCTTGGGAAACACCGTATCAGTTATGGAGACGCAAATTAGGGCTTGACCCGGCTAAGGATGAAACCTTTGCAATGAAAGCCGGACACTATCTTGAAGATGCAGTAGCGCAGTTTTGGCATGACGCAACAGGCAACGAAATCATAAAAAGCTCTGCCGGGGATTGGCTCATTAAAGACAATGACCGACCGTATTTACAGGTAAGCCCCGACCGTACATATTGGCTCGCAGGACGAACCAAGAACAACAGCAACAAGGGTATATTGGAATGCAAGACAACCCAAAAACAAATCGACCCGGAAGATCTGCCGAAACACTGGTTCTGTCAGGTTCAATACCAACTCGGGGTTGCCGGGCTTGAACAGGGTAGCCTCGCATGGTTATGTTCCGGACGAGAGTTTGGCTACAAAGACTTGAGTTTCGTTCCTGACTTTTATTCATGGCTCATTGAAGAAGTAGATAGATTTTGGACTGACAATATCCTCGGTAAGCAAGAGCCATCCGCACAATCAGTACAGGACATTCTGTTAAAATACAACCGACACACGGACGGAAAATCAGTTGAGGTAAACGATGAAATATTTGAAGCGTACAACGAGTTGAAAAGTCTTAAAGAGGAATTGGCTGGGCTTGACGAGCATAAAACAGCCCTTGAAGAAAAGATTAAGATTTCATTCGGGGATGCGGAAGCTATCAGTTATGCCGGGCAGACAATCGCTACATGGAAAGCACCGAAACCGAGTGAAAAATTTGATGATAAGGCTTTCAAGGCTGCACACCCAGACCTCGCGAAAGAGTTTACTAAGACAGTTCAAGGAGCAAGACGCTTCCTTTTGAAATAAGGAAAGGAGGAACAGGTATGATAGTCATATCAAACAGCCAGCGAGATTACATCGTGAAGTACATAGACCTAATGTGCGAAGCCCTTACAGGGAATGATAATAAGACATACAATACAAAGCGTATGGCTCGCAAACTGCAACGGCAGTTGATAGATAAACAGCCTATCAAAGCCAATGAATTATCATCCCTATTAAAAAATTCCTCGCCTCAAAAGTGATTATTTTATAATCGTTACTATATTTGCAATAACCGAAAAGATGAACAGTATAAACACTAAATATCAAAGCCTTGTATATGGGTGGATAAGCCGAAAGGAATCCAACGCTTGCTGTTATGCGTGGTTAGCCCTAAGTACGGGGCTTTTCTCATAAAAGGGTATGATAACATTAAGAGAAAACCAAGCCGAACCTATTCAAAAGGCAATAAGGTTCTTTCAAGAAAAGAACCCAAAGCCAAGTTTGATTGTACTCCCTACGGCTTGGGGAAAATCAATTCTGACGGCATTTGTAGCAAGAACAGCAACGATAAGATGATAGTTCTGCAACCTTCCAAAGAGTTATTGGAACAGAATTATCTTAAATATTGTACACTATGCGGAGATTTCGGAACGAATGCCGGGATTTACAGCGCGAGTTTCGGTCGAAAAGAGATAGCCCCTATTACTTACGCCACTATAGGTTCAATAAAGAATCTCGGGCTGAATTTAAGCGATACGGGTTTACCAAGATGTTGATAGATGAAGCCCACCTTTACCCCCGTGAAGCTGACAGTATGCTCGGACGCTTTCTAAAAGAGAGTGGAATAACCCATGTTCTTGGAATAACGGCAACTCCGGTAAAATTACAGACAAACCGGGATAAAGACGGATGCACATTTTCAAAACTTGTTATGCTTACCTCCCGGAGCAAAAAAGGGAACTTTTTCAAGGAAATAATACACGTGGGACAGGTTGCGGAAATGGTAAGGCTGGGATTTTGGAGCAAATTGTATTATGAGGCTGCCGATTTTGATGACAGCCTGTTAGTGTTTAACAGCTCGAAGTCAGAATACACGGAAGACAGCGTTCAAAGAGCATACGATGCAAACGGAGGCACACAATCCATCATTGATGCACTCGACAACCACCCGGAAAGACAGCACATATTGGCTTTCTGCCCATCTGTACAGGATGCTATCGAATTATCTGAACGGTACAACAATTCTGCCGTGATTTACGGCGAAATGGATAAGCGAGAGCGTGAGAGCATTATCAAGCGTTTCAAAGCCGGGGAAATACGGGTTATTTTTAATGTAAGGGTGCTTTCCACAGGTTTTGACTATACGGGAATAGACTGTATTGTTCTTGGAATATCCACAGCTTCCATAGCTCTGTATTATCAGATTATAGGACGAGCGACACGTATAGACCGGGACAAGAAAGATGCGCTTATAATCGACCTCGGAGGCAATGTAAGCAGATTCGGTCGTGTCGAGGATATATGTTTTGAGAAAGGCAGGTTATGGCGTATGTTCGGAACTGGCGGCAAGCTGTTAAGCGGAATACCTATTCATGACATCGGACATTATACTCGTGAGGACACCCAAGCGATAGACGCACAGGCAAACGCTCCGATTGAGATAATGCCTTTCGGTAAGTACAAAGGAAACAGAATATCGGACATCCCGCTGGAATACAGGCAATGGATGATAAGGGCTTTCGATTGGAACTCACGTAACGAGAAGCTCCGCAAATCAATAATGGCAACTCTCTAAAAGCACAAGTTATGGCAAGACCGAAGAAACAAACAGTTGATTATTTCCCACATTTCGTCAAATGTGGGCGTACAATCTACATCCTCGAAAACAGGTTCGGGAATGACGGTTATGCGTTTTGGTTCAAGCTCCTTGAGATACTCGGGGAAAGCGAGGGACATTTTTACGATTGCTCAAACTTATCCAATTGGGAGTACCTTCTTGCCAAAACACGTGTTGAAGAAAAAACGGCACAGGACATTATCAAGGTCTTAATAAACCTCGGTAAGATTGATGCCGGGTTATGGGATGAAAACCGTGTTATATGGATTGAGAATTTTGTCAAAAACATATCCGATGTTTACAGAACCCGGAATACAATGCTACCGGAGAAGCCATGTTTTGAGAATAAAAAACAAGCGGTACATGAGGTTTTCAGCGAGGAAACGCATCAAGAGGAAGGGTTTTCTGCACAAGAAACCCCTAAAGGAGAGGAGAGTAAACCAAAGGAGAAAATAAAATATCCTTATCAGGATATATGCGACCTTTGGAACTCTATCTGTGTATCAATGCCCCGTGTATTTAAGCTGAATGATGACAGGCGGCAGAAAATAAAGAGCCGTTGCAATGAGTGGGGCAAAACTCCCGAAGTATGGTTACAAACGGCAGAAGACATATTCAGACGTATGGAGGCGAGTGATTTCTGTAAGGGTAGCGCAGGATGGAAAGCAACATTTGACTGGCTTTTCAGCAACAGCGCAAACAGCATAAAGGTCATGGAGGGTAACTACGACAACAAACAGGGCGCACAGGCTGACAAGCCCAAGAATTGCAAGCTCGGAGTTGGAGAATACATCGACAAGGACGGGCGCAGGACATACGGTTCAGGTAAAGCCACCATACCGCAGGACGCACCTCCAAGACCGGGCGAGAAATATTGTTGGGATGAAGCATCTAAAAATTGGATTTACTTATGATGAATTGGGACAGATACGGGATAAAGATACCCTACGGACGGACATCGGGCAATGTTAAGGTGTATTGCCCACAATGCCGTGACCAACGCCATGACAAGCGAGACAAAAGCCTTTCATGCGACCTTGCGACAGGTATGTTTAAATGCCATTATTGCGGCTTTAGCGGTTGCGCAAAAGAGCCGGACGAACAGGAGAAACGCAAGTGGATGGAACAGCAGCCTTGGTTCAACGAAGCTCCCATACGGAAACAAAAACCTGTGTATAAAAAACCTACCCACACCGGGAACACCTCCCTATCGCAAAAGGCTTTAGCTTGGTTTTCAGGAAGAGGGATAAGCCCGGCAACACTGACAGCCCTAAAGGTTACAGAGGGGCAAGAATGGATGCCTCAAAAGAACGGAAAGGCTAACACGATACAGTTCAACTACTACCACAACGGAGAGTTAAAAACACGAAGTTCAGAACCGGGGACAAATGTTTCAAGCTTGTATCGGGCGCAGAACTTCTCCCGTATAACATCGACAGCATAAAGGGCTGTAAGGAATGTATTATCACGGAGGGGGAAATGGATGCGCTTTCGTTTTATGAGTGCGGACGACACGATGTAGTCAGTGTTCCAAACGGGGCAAACGCTAATCTTGACTATCTTGATGACTACATTGAAGAATATTTCGATGACAAGGAAACGATATTCATAGCATCAGATACAGACACAAAAGGAGTTATCCTCCGGGATGAACTGATACGCCGCTTTGGGGCTGAACGATGCCGGGTTCTTGAGTATGGCGAGGGATGCAAGGACGCTAACGAACACTTGATGAAATACGGAAGTGACAGTCTATTGAAATGCCTTGCCAACGCTCCCGAAATAAAGCTGGAGGGAATTTTCACTGTTTCAGATTTCGAGCAATCCCTTGACGCCCTGTTTGAGTACGGTATGCAGAAAGGCGTAACAATCGGTCATGATAATTTCGACCGCCTGTTATCATTTGAGACCAAACGCCTGTGTGTCGTTACGGGTATTCCCGGATCGGGTAAATCAGAGTTTATTGACGAGATAGCCGAAAGGCTGAATATGCGATACGGTTGGCGTTTCGCCTATTTCAGTCCGGAAAACGCCCCTCTTGCCTATCATGCTTCTAACTGATAGAAAAGTTCACGGGCAAGAAATTCGACAAAGAACACCTTTCATTCGGCGAATACAAACAGGTTAAGCAGCACCTCGAAACAAACTTTTTCTTCATATCCCCGAAAGATAATTACAGGATAGACACCATCCTTGAACGTGCTAAGTTCCTCGTAAGACGGAAAGGTATCAAAGCACTGGTTATTGACCCGTACAACCGTTTGGAGGACGAAAGCGAGGGGCAAAATGAAACGAAGTACATTTCAAAGCTGCTCGACAAGATGACGAATTTCGCACAGCAGAACGACATTCTGATTATCCTGATGGCACACCCGACAAAAATGCCAAAGACGAAAGACGGGAAAATCGAAGTGCCTACCCTGTATGACATCAGCGGCTCGGCTAACTTCTACAATAAAACAGACTTCGGTATCACGGTACACCGGGACAGGGAAAACAACACAGTCGAAGTACACGTGCAAAAGGTGAAGTTCAGACACCTTGGAGAGTGCGGAACAGCTCTTTTCAAATACAATCTGAATAACGGGCGATATACCCCGTACACAAACGGTATAGACCCTGCTTGGGATAATACCAACCATTTACAGGAAGAAATGAAACAACGGTTGCAGGATGCGGAGGAGGCGGCTGTATTTGACTTTGATTCAATCATGCAAGCCCCCTATGAGGACTGCCCGTTTTAACCATATAACAGAAAATGACATGAAAACTTATGTATTAACATTATCGGAATTCTTCCCATCAACGCACATACGAAAGGGAGAGCCAACACATTTTCGTGACGCATTCAATGCAGGACAAGTTTTTAACAGAGGTTCAGAGTGTTTATACAGACACCCAAAGAAGCACACGATACGAGCAAACTATCCTCTGTGGGAAAACCGAATAGCCGAAATCCAACAGGGAAAAGCAGTCCTTTCTATCCGGCAATGGACGGGAAAGCCATACCGTAGCAAGCAGGTTGAAATTTGCAAGCTGACAGCGGAAGACGGGGTCGGTATTCAAATGTTGAAGATGATTGATTTGTATAGACCAACTATAATTAACGGGCATAAAGTTGAGTTGCCTGATTTGGCAGCTAATGACGGATTAGCATACAAAGATTGGGTTGAATGGTTCAAAGGTTATGACCTCAGAGAACCAATGGCAATTATTCATTTTACAAGGTTTAGGTATTGATATGCTAACTCATGGAAGTTTATTTAGTGGCATAGAGGGTTTCGGACTTGGAGCCGCATTCGCAGGTATTCCCACAATTTGGAGCTGCGAATATGAAGAATATCAATCACAAATTATAAGAAAAAACTTTGGTGAAAATCATGAAATCAACAGAGATATTAGAACGTATAAAATCCCTGCATTTGCTGACATCATCAGCGGTGGCTTCCCTTGTCAAGACATCAGCATTGCTGGAAAAGGTGTCGGAATTACAGGTACACGAAGCGGATTATGGAGTGAAATGTTTAGAATTATACGGGAAGTTAGACCCCGATACATCATCATTGAAAACAGCCCAATGTTGCTTGTTCGAGGATTTGAGCAAGTCTTATGCGACCTTTCCAAAATCGGGTATGATGCGGAATGGCAATGTTTATCAGGTACAGACTTTGGCATACAACAGGGTCGGGAACGACTATATTGTATTGCCTACCCCAGAGTTTCAACATCAAAGGGAGCAGTAAGGAAACGGTATTTCGGAAGCCCTACATACAGGGGGAATTTAGAAGAATTTATCCGGGATGGCGAACAAGACAGTCTATATGTTCACCCAAATTTATTGGAAAACATAATGAACTTCCCTATTGGGTGGACAGAGTTAAATGTTTAGGAAATGCGGTACAACCAATAATCGCACACTACTTATTTGAATGTATTAAAGTATTTGATAAGAATCAACAATTATGAACAAAGATTTATTATTCAAACCAACCTATCCTATTACAAAGCTCTGTAACGGATGCTATTCCGGAAGAGTTATTCAAAAAGGACGTTATGGAAAGCACTCGGCTTATGATGGAACGTCTGACAACTGACGAACAAATGCGAGTGTCCTTTATCCCGTTGATAATAACACAGCTTGCATGGATGTATGCAGACAAGGCTATGGAGTGTGCGGCAAGGGATAAAGTGAGTATTCTCAAAAAACTGAGCCGGACACTTAAACTGGTTCACAAGAAGTACGATGAAGAACTGCGGCGTGACCTTGATTATAATCATTTGCAGAATATAACCCGGCAGACGGAATGTGCGTTGAGGAAATGAACCGTGATTTGACAATACTCTATTTCTCTGTAAACCAAGAGTTCAAGCGAAGCACACCTGAATACCCATGTGACGAACAACGGACATACGCTATCATTTCAACGCTTTTCATCGACCTACTGAAAGCCCATAACCTTGAAATGGATAAACTGCTTGCTGACAGGTTAAATGACAGAAACCTTGCTCCAAGCATTGTTCCTCCTTTGATACAGCAATTACGCAAAGGGATGGTATCGTTTGCCGGGGTTGAAGGGAAATTCAACTACAAAGACCATAATGTAACACTCGCAATGTCGGTTATCCACAACAGGATAAAAAGCATTGAATTTTCACTATCAGACTAATAATAAGTGATAAAAACATTAAGAAATTAGCACAAATTACCCCAAAGATGAACAGGAAAGTAACCGTAAATGAAATAAGAGATTTCCTCGCAGCCGCATTAAGGCAGTTTGAACAGGGAGGAATATATGTTGAACGTGTCCGGGTAAAACGGACGGAAACAGGTGATGTACAGGATATTTACATAGACTACGAGGAAAGGGACATAACAGCTAACACCCCTAAATAACAGGGTGATACATGAACGCAAATGTTCCGAACTTAACCAATAAAAACGATTGTCAAACCCATTAAACAGTAACAAAATGGCAAATTTCAGTATCAAGGCAGACCTCCTGAAAGTAAAGGGGGCTTTCGTAAAAGACCTAAAAGGAAAGACCGGAGCGGTTAAACGCTGCCTCATTATCCCGGTTGAAGACAGCGGTATGTTTCTCGGCGAAAAGGGCTGTTATCTTAACATGACAGCTATCGAAATGAGGGAAGCCAAATACAACGACACCCACTGTGTCAAGGTGTCACTCTCCAAAGAACAGTACGAGGCGATGACAGAAGAGGAACGGAACAACACTCCTATCATCGGCGGTATGCACGAGATTAAGGCGAACCCTAAACCCATTGACACCTCGGCAGTAGTATCAGATGATGCCGATCTGCCGTTCTGATAAACACACCGGGCTATACGGCACAGGAACAATTCGGGAGAAATCCCCGTTTTGTTGTCATGGCTTTGTTTTAGCCCCAAATTCAAAACTTCTTTTTATGGATAAGCAATGTAACGTAAAGGCAAAGAAAAGCCGAAATACGGCGAAACAGCCACAAATAAGGGACGTTTTCACAATTATATGCCATACAGACCTGCACGTTGAGTGTGTCAAGGAGTACAAATTCCACCCGATACGTAAATGGCGGTTTGATTATGCGATACCAAAGTATAAGATAGCTTGGAAGTTGAGGGCGGCGTATGGACGGGAGGTCGGCACACTTCATCAACGGGCTTTCTAAAGGATATGGAAAAATACAATACCGCCACATTGATGGGCTGGCGTGTGTTTAGAACAACTCCCGATGAATTGTATAAGACAGCAACGATAAATTTGATAAAAACCGCAATTTCGGGCTGTTTTACCCCCTAAATATGCTCTTTTTTGCTCAAAATGTGATTATTTTATAATCGTTTTCTAACTTTGTAGCACATAACATAATTTGACGATATGAAAACAGAAACGGTACACCTGTCGCAGATACAGGTAAACGGGGCTAATCCCCGTATCATCAAGGATGACAAGTTTGCGAAGCTGATAAACTCCATACTTGCGCTGCCTAAAATGCTCGAACTCCGACCTATCGTAGTGGATAACACGATGGTAGCCCTCGGAGGAAATATGCGTTACCGGGCATTATCTGCCATAGCCTCAATGACAGCGGACGAAATCCGGGACAGGCTTAACTCAATAAGGGATTTTCAGAAGAAAACAGAAGCCGAACAGCAGTTACTCGTTCAGTTTTGGGAAAAGTGGAAAGACAGCCCGAATGCGCCTGTTATCAAGGCTTCCGAACTGACAGACGAGGAACAAAGAGAGTTTATCATCAAGGATAATGTTGGCTATGGAGAATGGGATATGGATGCACTTGCCAACGAATGGGACAATGAAGACCTCGCTGATTGGGGTGTGGACGTATGGCAGGAAGACAGCAGTTCCACAGGAGGAAGCGGAACAGGCGAAAGCTGCCCGGCAAAAACCACTTTAAACGACCGCTTTGTTGTTCCTCCGTTCTCTATCCTCGACACCCGTAAAGGCTATTGGCAAGCCCGTAAAAAGGTGTGGCGAGAGCTTATCGGGGATATGGGCGAAAGCCGTAACGATACGCTTATAACAAGCCCCGAAATCAAGTACAAAGACCTGTATCAGAAGACACGGCAGCACAGGGAGGAACTCGGATTGACATTCAAGGAATACCTCGAAAAGTATGTGCCGGATGATGTGAAAGAACGTGAGGCGCAGAAGTTCTATCAGCTGGAGTGTCATTGCTTGACCCTGTTATGGCTGAAATAGTCTGTCGATGGTTCGGCATGGAAAACTGCAAGACATTTGACTGCTTTGCCGGAGATAGCGTGTTCGGTTATGTATCGGCACACCTCGGAAATGAATTTGTCGGAATAGAACTGCGTCCCGAACAGGACTCAACTCAACAATGAGCGTGTGGAGGCATGAACGCCCGGTACATCTGTGATGACGGACAGAACGTGGCACAGCATATCGAACCGGAAAGCCAAGACCTTCTGTTTAGCTGTCCCCCGTACTTCGACTTGGAAGTGTACAGCGACCTACCGAATGATGCAAGCAACCAAGGCAGTTACGAGGATTTTATAGCGATACTCCGAAACGCATTCTCGGCGGCTATCGGCTGTCTGAAAGAAGACCGCTTCGCCGTGATTGTAGTTGGCGATGTAAGGGATAAGGCAACGGGCTGTTATTATGACTTCTGCGGCGACATCAAAAGGATATTCAAGGATAACGGAGTAAACCTGTATAATGAGATTATCCTCATAGAAACGGGCGCAAGTACAGCCCTAAGAGCTTCCCGATACATGGAGAGCCGCAAGGTTGCCAAGATGCACCAAAATATCCTCGTGTTCTACAAAGGAAAAACCAAAAACATTAAAAACAATTTCAAAAAAATAGAGTATGCAAGCGAAGATTTGGAACTTTTCAGAGTGGATTCAGGAAACGAACCCACAGAAGATACGGCAAATGTTTGATGAATGGCTTCGGAAAGCCGGGTTCAATATCCTATGCTTTACCGACCATCATTTCAGCCCACAAGGTTATACGGCATTATGGTTGCTGACAGAAAGCCATTTTGCCGTACACACGTTCCCGGAGTTCGGGAAAACATATATTGAACTGTCAAGCTGCAACCTTGAATTCTACCAAGAATTTCTAAAACTGACTAAAGAACTGTAACAATGAGTAAAGCACAAGACAAGAAGCGAAACCAACTGAAACTTGCCCGGCTTGAGATAGTCGCACAGCTATACAAGCGTGGGTATAGCATACGAAAAATACAGTCGGAGGTCGTGAAACGGCTTGAACTGAAAACATACTCTTTGGCAACGGTACACAAGGACATCCAAACCCTCCTTGACGAGTGGAGGGAAAACCGCATAGAGGATATGGATGCAGCCCTGCAGCTCGAACTTGAACGCATAGATGACACGGTAAGGGAGTTATGGGAACAGTGGGAAAAATCAAAGACAGATTATACCAAGACTGCCCGGAAACAAAAAGGCTCTCCCACACGGGATAACCAAACCGGGCAAACATCCATACGAACCTATCAGACTGAAAGGACAGAAACCGAAGTTATACGGCTTGGAGACCCGTCCTACATTTCAGAGATACGACAGCAGCTCGCAGAACGGCGCAAATTACTCGGTCTGTATGCTCCGGAAAAGAAAGACATTTCAGGAGGGGTTTCGTTTACTTCATTCCTTATCGAAAGCGGAATGTTGGACGATACAGAGCAACAGATATCAGAATAAAGCGATTGCCGCCCCGACACGGGCTTTTCTTTTCATGAACGGATAAGTAAACCAATAATAAACGAAACAGCCAAATACGGCGAATCTTGATAAAATAACTATGGCAAAGAAAAACGACACAAAGATGCGAAAGGTCGGGCTGGAGCTAATGAACTCATGGCGTGCGGATTGGTGCAAGTTCGTCCGTGAGGCTTTCGGGGTTTGTCTTGACGAGGAACAGCAGGCAATTTTAAGGAGCGTTCAGTTCAACAGGCGTACCTCTGTTGCTTCGGGGACAGCTCGTGGAAAGGATTTCGTTGCGGCTTGCGCTGCCGTTTCGTTCCTCTACCTTACCCCACGTTGGAGAAAGAACAGCAACGGGGAAATAGACCTTGCAGAGAATACTAAAGTTGCCCTAACAGGACCGACAGACCGACAGGTAAAGAATATCATGATGCCGGAAGTAAGCCGCCTGTACAACCGGGCAAAGAAACGTGGCATAGAGTTACCGGGGCGATTGACTTCCTCTGACATAAGAACCGATTATGCCGAATGGTTTCTGACAGGCTTCAAAGCAGATGACAACAATCACGAGGCTTGGTCTGGCTTCCATGCTGTACATACTATGTTTGTCGTAACAGAGGCAACAGGTATCGGGGATGATACATTTGGGGCTATTGAGGGAAACCTGCAGGGAGACAGCCGCATTCTTATTGTGTTCAACCCCAACACTCCCGTAGGCTATGCTGCCCGTTCCCAAAAGGGCGACAGATGGGCTAAATTCAGTCTTAACAGCCTCACAGCCCCCAATGTGGTACAAAAGAAGATAATCATACCGGGGCAGGTGGATTATGAGTGGGTCATAGACAAGCTCCAAAACTGGTGTATGCCGATATCCGAAAAGGAGGTACAGACAGAGCTTGACGATTTTCAGTTTGAGGGGAAATGGTATCGACCGGATGACCTGTTCAGGAAAAAGGTTCTCGGAAAGTTTCGAAAGTCGCTGATGATGTACTTATACCGTTGCAGTGGATAGAACTTGCACATGACCGATGGATAAAAGCACAGGGCAAAGAACCGCTAAACTCTGATATTCGTATGCTCGGTGTCGATGTGGCTGGTATGGGGCGTGACTGTACCTGTTTCTGTGAACGAAAAGGAATGTGGGTCGCTCCTATCATTACCCATAATTCGGGAGGATCTGCCGACCACATGGGAATTGCCGGGCAACTTATAGCTTATCGCAGGAGAAATATCGAAATGTATGTAAGCATAGACACTATCGGTGAGGGCGCAGGAGTTTACAGCCGTTGCGTGGAGGTCGGAGGAGACAGATACTTTATCAGTTGCAAATACAGCGAAGCAGCCAAAACCCGAAACGACAAAGACCTGACAGACATAACAGGGCAGCACAAGTTCCTAAACATGCGAGCGTATCTCTTTTGGTGCGTCCGTGATTGGTTGAACCCAAAGAACAATACCGGAGCCATGCTGCCGCCTGATACACAGTTTGACGAAGAGGCAACGGAAATACGTTGGTTTTTCCGTTCTGACGGGAAAATACAGATTGAACCGAAAGAGGATATAAAACAGCGTATCGGACGAAGCCCGGACAAATTTGATGCACTTGCTAACACGTTCTATCCTATACAGAACAGACAGCCGATAGACCTTAACAGGCTTTCAAAAATGATAAGAAGATAACACTTAAAATTATATCGTATGACAATCGAGGAATTATTAAAATCGGGAGCTTCAGCGGAAACAATCATCGCCGCCCTAAAAGAAAAATCAATCATCGTTCCTGTATGGTCGGGGCGTTATGGTCTTGTACAACAGTTTGACCCGACCAAGCACCCGGTAATGAATAAACAGAAATACCGGATATCGTTAGCGATGAGGGAATAGAGTATGTAACCCGTATAACCTGCGACCTGCAAAGACTTGCCACAAAGCGTATGACGGAACTTGTTACTGGCATACCTGTAAAACGTGTGTATAAGCCAGAGTACGACCGTCAAAAGGAGATTGCAAGCTATATCGAAAGTATCTATGAGCGAAACCGCATAGACAGCGTAAACAATGAGCGTTGCAATATGCTGTTTGCCGGATGCGAGGTTCTGACACTATGGTACGCCATAGATGAACGAAACAACCTATACGGGTTCAACAGTCCATTAAAATTGCGTTGCAGAAACTTCTCCCCCATGTTGGGCGATGACCTGTATCCATTGTTTGACGAGTACGGCGATATGATAGCCATGTCGGTGGGTTACACTCGCAAGAAAGGACGAAAAACCGTTCAATACTTCGATACTTACACCTCCGAAAAACATATCAAATGGAGCAATGAGAACGGTAGTTGGCAAGAGGTTGAAAACGAAGATATTACTCTCGGAAAGATACCCGGTATTTATATGTGGAGACCAACACCTATTTGGGAAGACACCTCAAAGACCGTGTATGAAATTGAATGGGCATTGAGCCGTAACGGTAACTATCTGCGTCAGAATTCCAAACCGCTGTTTGTCGTGTTCGCCGATGAAGCGATAAGCTATGGCGATGAAAAAAGCCCAAATAAAGAGTTCCGCTCTATCATGCAATACCCCAAAGGCTCAACGGCACAGTATATAACTTGGCAACAGGCAGTAGAGAATTTGAAATACTATGTTGGGGAACTCCGTAGCATGTTCTTTACACAACTCCAACTGCCGGATTGGTCTTATGAAAAAATGTCGCAGCAAGCACTTTCCGGGGAAAGCCGCAAGCAGATGTTTATTGATGCACAATTGAAAGTCAAAGATGAAAGCGGACGGCTCATTGAGTTTTTTGACAGGGAAATGAATGTTATCAAGGCATTTCTTAAAGTCATGCTTGGGGAACAATTCCACAAGGATATTGACGCTTTGAAAGTCGAAATGATTATAACCCCGTTTGCCATAACGGATGAAAAAGACACCATAAACAATCTTATGGCTGCAAACGGCGGCGAACCTATCATGTCGCAACGTGAATCCATTGAGCTGTTCGGGCATAGCGATGATGTTGATAAGACCCTCAAGGAGATAGCCGAACAAGGGAAGAAAGATATTTTTGAACCAACTGAATAAACTATAAACAGCTATGGCAAGACAAACAACACGAAAGCAGCAGAGAGAGCAGCCGAAATATAAATGCCGACACTGCCAGCACAGCTATGATTGGCACGAGATTGGCGCAAACGGAAAACCGTTCATGTGCCGATGTCCGTTCTACAAGGAAGGGAAATTCTGTCTCTTCCTGTCAGACCCACAATGCGAACACTTTTTGAAACGGGAGGACGCAGATCATGCCGAAACTGAATAAGTACGACAAGGAACACATGGAGAACCTGTCAGCCTATGAGCAAGAGGTTGACAGGTTATACCGTCAGATAATACAACAGGCGGCTACAATAGGTATCTCCATTTCGGGCGATTTCAACCCCGACAAGCCTTTTTCTTTTGACGATTACCCAACTATAAAGAAACGTGTCGAAAAGCTATTGTCGGCTTTGCAAAGCGGCTTGTCGGCTGTTATTCTGAACGGCATAGATGCGGAATGGACGCTTGCCAACAACAAGAACAGCGAACTGTCCCGTATGGTTTTCGGGGATAATATCGGGAAGCTGACAGAGGAACAATACGGGCGGTATTTCAGCACAAACGACAACGCCCGTATAGCTTTCAAGGAACGAAAGGAAAACGGGCTGAACCTTTCCGACAGGGTTTGGCGTTATACGAACCAATTCAAGGACGAGATAGAACTTGCCTTGGATTTAGGCATACGCAGCGGACTATCCGCTGATGAAATGACACGAGATTTGCGAGATTACCTGAGATACCCAGACAAGCTGTTCCGGCGTGTACGTGATGAACACGGGCAATTGCAACTATCCAAGCGAGCTGCAGCTTTCCATCCGGGACAGGGCGTTTATAGAAGTTCGTACAAGAACGCCCGGAGATTGGCTGCTACCGAAACGAACATGGCTTACATGACTGCCGACTATGAGCGTTGGCAGCAGCTTGATTTTGTCGTTGGGATAGAAATCCGGCTGTCGAATAACCATACGTTAAACGGAGAGCCTTTCGTGGATATTTGCGATGAACTGAAAGGGCGATATCCCAAAGACTTCAAGTTTACCGGGTGGCACCCACATTGCCGCTGTCATGTAATTACGATATTGAAGACAGACGAGGAAATAGCGGAAGACACGCAGAAGATACTGAACGGAGAAGAATTGGACGGTAACAGCATAAACCGTGTGGATGATGTCCCTGATAATTTCAAAAATGGTTGCAGGATAACGAAGCGAGGGCGAAAAGAAGTTATTCAATGCCGTACTTTATCCGTGATAATGAAAAATACCTGCCGGGCAACTACAAGAACCTCTATGCGATGAAGAAACCATACGACACTTACGAGGAGTATGAGGATGCTATGAGGTACAACAGGAGATACGCTGGTTTTCCGCTGATATAACTCGTAACAACAGGGAGTTATCAGATGTGTTACCTGTCATGCAAGGTAAGATAATGAACTTCACGGAAGCGGACGGAAGCAGATGCAATCCGAATTTTACGATTGAAAATGCGGAGGGTTTGGGTTATCAACACAACTGCCAAACCTGTACAATGACATACGAGTTAAGGCGTAGAGGTTTCAATGTAGAGGCAAAGCCAAGCCCTCTTGTAAAAAAGGTTATGAGAGAGTTTGATTTATTCGCAGCTTCAAAAGGAGCTAATTGGACTTTGCGTTTCCTAAACTCTGATGGAACACCTGTAAAATACAAATATTCCGGGTATGACATTCCTAAAGATACAATCGCATCCAAAAACGCATATATCCAAAATGAAACAAAGCAACAAGGACGATATGAAGTATATTGTGCTTGGAAAGGCAAAAACGCAGGAGCACACGTGTTTATTGTAGAAAGACAGAAAAACGGCGAGCTGCTATGGTTTGACCCACAGTCAGGTCGCCGGGGAGGATCATTCAAAGACTATTTACAACGAATGTCAAAACTCAAAATAAGCATACTTCGGATAGATGATAAATTGATAAATCCGCTATTTGCAGAAAGATTAATCAAAGCTATTTAATATCTTCAAGCTATCTGTACCAGATACCAATTTAGCTACCCCTTGCTCGAACAGGATGCAACATGGCAATCCTGTCGGGCAAGGAAATTCATCATCAGTCTTAACACCAACACTATAAACATCAGCATTATCATACTTTCCAAGATAGTCAATGCTATCGTAGCCATTTTCTACGGCTGTATCAGTTACAATTTTCGGTATATCCATCGTCAGTTATTTTTATCAGATTTCGCCGTAAAACGGTCTTCTATCTGTTTTCGTTAATACTATTGTCTCAAAAATTATCGCCCGGCATTCAGCCCCATTCAAAGCCAAACAGTTATCAAGGCTTGTGGCAAATATACGGATAAATAGTCTGTTTACAAAACAGTATTTAATTCGGGATGTCTGCATTTTTGTGATTATAAAACAATCGCAAACACCCCGAATTTGCCGCTTTTTAGCCCCGACAAGCGTTTTTCTTTCAAAGAACGTATATTTTATTATCCAAGCAAAAGAAAAGCCTTATACGGGCTTTATTTGCGTTTTCCTCTTGACTTCTTCTTTCGTTATTGTACACTTGCGCCCATTGTACGGCTTTCCGTCAGATACTCCGATGTTCCAAAGCCGGGCAACCTTGCAGCCGACCTGTCCCGGCGTAAACTGGTCATAAATTGAGGCAAGGCTCGAAAAGAAAAAGTCCGTGCGGTCATCGTCCTGTATTGGCGGCTCTTTGAACTGAACCCGGTAAATCCAATTTCTATACCCCATGATTATTAGCCTCCAACTGTTTACGGTAAGTGTTATTGCTCATAGCTTCCTGTATCTTCCAAGCCTTCCAAATGCGCTCCATATCCTCCGGCGTAAGGTCTTCCCTTTTCCGGCTTCCGCTTCTCTCATCATCAAAGTACAAATTATGTTTCCCGATATAAGCCGACATAAAAGAGCGTTTGAAATCATCAAATTCACGCTTATAGTTAGCTTTGTGCCAATTGAACAGGCTTGAAATATCTGCATACTGCAGTGCTGTAAGTTCAATACGGATAGCTGAACGTGTCGGCTGTGTGTATGTCATACCCGATATGTCGCAAACAGAACAAAGACATCGGATAAAAAGGTTCATCATTTCCTTGTTCCTCCCGATTTCAAATGTGTATGCATGTTTGGTTTCAATATCCAGCACCTCTTCTAACTTAACTCCGTACTGTTGGCAAATACGCTCAATCGCTCTCCGGGCATTGTTTGCCTCGCCTTGACATCCTCTTTCGGCAAGAGCTTGAAGCTTTTGAAGCTTGCTTTTAAGGCTCTCGAACTGTTCGTTGTCATGTGTCATAACTTATCCTCCTCGCATTTTCGGTTTACAACTGCTTCCCCATGTAGGGAAAACTCTATGTCCTTGATGATATCCAAGGCTTCGCTGAACCTCGACCTTGGAAAGTATGGCGGCAATATTCTTTTCGACTATCGCCTCTGACTCTTGGCGGCTATGCGCCTGTACTGTTACCTGCCCGTTAAATACGAGCTTTGCTCTGATTTTGAAATTCTTCTTTGCCATAGTTATTTTTGATTTACGCCCCTATGTGGGTCAGGCGTTACTCCCCTAAAGAAAAACAGTATATACGCCTGTCCCGATAGGGACTTTTGACGAGATTACGTCAGTAATCTTATTCTCTTTTCTCCTATTCTCTACTCTCCTTTCGCGCGCGCCTGTACGGGTTTATTGGTAGAAAACTGCTTGAAATTTTGGTTTTCTTCGAGAAAAACAGGGTTTTCTGCATCGGAAACTCATTTTTACCCTAAAACCTATATTCTTTTTATTCGTTTGGCAACATCATCGCCCCAATATCGGCGAATAATCTTAATCGCTTCCAAATCTCCGTCCCAAGAAAACATACACTCGTGGTTATTATACTCATAAAAGTAAACCTCCTGTGGGTCGCACTCTTTCGGTATGGCGGCGAGGTTATCATCATAAAAACGGAAGAAACCTTCTAAGCCCTCTTTCGTCCCAAACGCTCCAGTTCCTTTATCCTGTAAAACTTTGTCCCCGTCCTTGATATGACCGAGTTCCACAAGGTGTCTATACCCCTCCGAAAACTGTTTATTACTGAAAGCAAAGAACACCCCGTATTTATCAGCATCGGGGTGTGTGTCCTTAATTTGGCGGTAACGATTAATCGTTTGGTCATTTAGCATAACCACACCGCCCTCGTAATTATCCCAATCACGGTAATAACGCAGTTCACCCTTTGTGGTATTGATGGTATGAATTTCGTGTGCCATTGTCTTATATCTTGTTATAAAGTGAAAACTATGTATCGAACCCCGTAGCTGTTCCTGTCGTAGGAAACATGGAAACCCTCTGAACGGGCGAAATCAATCGCCGCCTGTTCGTCTGCCATACGGATTGTATTTCCGCAACCCTTGATGTCCGTCTTACTGATATGACGGTCACAAATGAAACAGGCTCTGCCGCTTCCTTTTATCCTTTCGCTTATCTTATTGATGAACTCCTCCTTTGTGAATGGGGCGTTCTGAATCATTTCCATACGCAATCTTTCTGCTGCTGTCATAGTCTTATCATTGATTATGCCCGGCAAATAAACCGTTTTGCGGCTGTCTGCCGGGGCGATTGTTATTACTCTTTTACTCTCTTAACTCTGTTCATCAATTGCCCCGAAATTTCGTGAAGTTCACGGCTTCTTTCCGGTGTCAGTTCCCTTGCGTGTGCCGTTATAGCCTGTGTCAGCTTCCAAAGAGTTGCGCCGCCCTGTACGCCATCATCTGGGTCATTACGCATGAGGATTTTTTCAACTTCCTTGCTTTCTGTTTTAAGGAGGCTTCCGTTCTTGGTAAGGTTTTTCAGCTCATGCTCGAAATCAACATCAATTTCGCTCGCCCCTTGTATCTCAATGGCTTTCTGCATGAGGTTGTCCTTACTGAATAATCCCTTTGTCAAATCCCTAACAGCTGAAACGGTTGTCTTTGTATCAAGTTCGTAGGTCTTTTGAGATAACTGCAGGTTGTCCGGGAGCTTTGAACCGAGGTGTACCTGTTTCATAACGCTTTCGCGAACCATACCATTAAGGCAAGCCCCGTTCAAGAGGAAAGCTCTCATATCAACTGCCCCGTCCCCATAGTCTGATGTACTGAATCTTGCCCCGGCGAAAATAATAACATCGCCGTTCTTAGCTGTAGGTATCGTGATAGGTGTCGGCAGTATCGTTTCAGCCCATACCTTGGTGTCATTCATGTATGCGTCCGATATAACAGCTCCTTGGTGCGCTGCCTCTTGAACAAAAGCCGTAAGTATTTCAACGCTGTTCAAACGGCGGTAGCTGTCGGATAATACGCCTCTTACCTGTTCCCCTACGGTTCTGATAAGTACACGGCTTCTATCAGTCCAATCACTGTGCTGGTTCAATAAATGAGCCGCCAGCGCAACAGCCCAAGGATCTCCCGATGCAAGCCCCCTCAAGTATCTTTGAGGTATGCCCATACGGTCTGCAAGCTGTCCTATGGCATTATCGTGAAGCGAGAACTTACCGTCCGGCATGTTTAACGATAATCGCTGTTCGCCGTCAAAAGTGATAACCGGGCGATGGTCTTTCGCTTTGAGGTTAACTCCTATCGGGGCGATATAGTCCTGCGCTATCTTACCCTCATGTACGAGGCGTTCCATTGTTTCTTTAACTCCAACGGCTTTCCCGTCAATCATTCTCTGAACTTTGTTCATAACTACTTCGTTCAATCCCTGCTGTAATTCGGTTGTCTGTACCATAATCGTAAATTTTAATTGGTTATTAAATTGTTAAATCTGTCAAATATTCCATTGCCTCCGCATACAGGGCTTCGGCTGAAAGGTTGTCCGAGCTTGGCTCGAAACCTGCGAGATATGCTCCCTCAATAATTTGTGCCATAATACTGTCCTCCCGTTATTTAGCGTAAAAACTGAATTTCAAACCTCTGCGCAGCTTACATACACAAACATCATCGGCTGTGTTGAAGTTCTTGTTAAGAACTTGTTCAACAGTTCAATGCCTATCAGTGCGATAGCTCCCGAAACACCAACCAGTTTGTTAATCTTATTACCGTTTGCGTCAACTCCGGCAACCTTTATACGGAAGTTTCGGTTAATCTCTTTTGTGCTGTATGTTAAGCTATTCTTGTTCATATTGCTATTATTTTGAGGTTTCAAACTGTTTGTTTTATAATCACATTGCAAATTATAAGTGAAGTATTTTGGTAATAACAAACTTTTACGGATGAATTTTTAACTGAATAGTGAATTTTTTTATGATAAAATATCTTTATCAGCAAATACAACTGATTGTCAGCGGTATAAACAAAATCACTGAAAACAAAATTTTGAAGCAATTTTATGAGTATATTATAATCACTTTTGAAAACTTTGAGTACATTTGTGCGATATAACACGTTTAGTAAATTTCATACTGGTATGAGACAACAGATTTTAGATGCGCTGAAAGCCAAATTTCAGGGGGTCAGCGAAAAGATTTTGGGCAGGATAGCCGACAAATTGGCGAAGACTGTAACAACCGCTGAACAGGTGGCAACCGCCGTTGAGGGGGTCACGTTCCAGCAAGTTCTTGACAGCTACGGTGACAGCCGGGCTACAGAAGCCCAACAGACAGCCGTACACAATTACGAAAGTAAATACGGGCTGAAAGATGGGCAAAAGATTGACGGGGGTACAGGCGAACAAAACGGCGGTACAACCAAAACCAATCCTCCTGCAGGGGGCGAACAAATTCCAGCTTGGGCACAGGCTCTTATTGACAGTAACAAGACAATAACTGACCGTTTGAACAAAATGGATGGCGACCGCACAACTGCAACCCGTAAACAACAACTTACGACTATCATTGAAAAATTGCCGGAAAACCTCCGCAAAGGTTACGAGCGTATTTCGGTCGATAACCTGTCCGATGAACAGTTCAATACGCTTGTCGGGGAAATAAATACAGAGGTTGAAGGAATTGTAAATGATACAAGAGCAAAAGGGGCTGTTTTCGGAAAACCATCTGCACAATCGGGGGCAGGAAATCAAGGGGGCGAACTGACCAAAGAGCAACAGGACGCAATCGCACATCGCGAAAGCAAGCCATCAGGAGGTCAGCCGTTCTAATGTTTAACAATCAAAAATAGAAAAGAACTATGGCAATGACAGTTCAAAGACGCAAGGACACGAAAGTACCTCGTGTCTTCATGCACAAGATAGCGGATATCAGAGGTGGTGTGTCCGTTAAAATCTCGGAACTTGGCGGCGACTACCTCCATGAGGGGGCTGTACTTAGCGCAGCGGATAACGGTATCTGCCATGTAGTAAAAATCGCAGAGGTGGTTGAACAGGCTGAAAATTCCGCAACAGCCATCAAGGTAAAGAAAGGTCATAACTTCGTTATCGGAAACATCGTCATGGCTGACGAGGGCAAAAAGGCTTATGCAATCACTGGAATTGATACTGCCGGAAGCAAGACCTACGATACCATTACAGTAAAAACAACACTTGGAGAAGTAATTCCTATCGGTGGTTTTCTTATTGAGGCAAAAGCAGAATCATCTGAAACGTCTTCCGCATTAAAGTACATTCCACAATCTATGGTAGGTACAGGAAAGCCTATCGTAAGCGGACAGAACATCGACACGGATGCGTGGGTTATCGGTGTAACCAAAGGGCGTGCGCTCCCGGAATGTGTCGCAAAGCACCTCAAATGTATCGTAAACTATTAAAACATTGATTTATTATGGCAACAATCGTAAATACACTTATTCAAGGGCTGACGCAGCAGATGGTTCAAGCTCGCTTGAATACAGCCGATGCAACACCGTTCCTTTTCGCCACCCATTTCCCGGTTAAAAAGGTAAACGGATTCATTTGGCGTACGTTGCAGAACCAGCTCGAAAAGAAAAACGTAGCAGCCGACCTGCATACAGACAACGGAACTACGTTACGTAAGCACCGTCCTATCTTTGAAAGTGCAAAAGGCGATATCCCGTTTATTTCAATCAGCCGTGAACTTACACGTTCTGAAATAAAAGATTATCAGACTGCGCTTGCTTTCGCACAGGACGAAGATGCTATAAAGCTCGTTCAATATTGGGGAAATGATGTCGATTTCTGTTTCAACGGCGTACAGTCCGAATTGGAATATATCGCATGGAAACTTGCTTCAAACGCAGGAGTATTGAGTTTCACTACAACCAACAACGCAACATACGCCAACGAATTTGACCTTGACTATGATGTGGATGATGATATGAAAATTTATACCTCGGCTGACTGGGGAAACAAATCATCTGCTGATATTATCGGGGACTTGGCAAACGCAGTCAAATTGGCTAAGGCTAAGAACTTGAACCCGAAGTTCGCATTTATCAATCTTGACGAACTCTATCGTGTCTGTTCAGCAGACCAAATCATCAAGGCTTGTGCTTCTTTCGCTGCAAACGCATTAAGCATCCAACAGACACCCGACCTTGAAATGGTTAATCAAATGCTCAAGAAACAGGCTTGGCTAAACGGTATTCAGTTGAGAGTTATCGACCAGACTATTACCCGTGAACTGACAGACGGAACGCTGACATCCGGCAACCCGTTTGAAGACCGCCGCTTGATTCTGTCCGAAACAGAACGCCTCGGAACAACTCAGTACGATATTCTCCAAGAGAACAACGACATGATTATCCGAGCTGAACGTGCGCACACGATTATCAAAAAGTACGGAACAGCAGAACCGCAGAGTGAGGTTACAATCGGACAGGCTGATGCCGTTCCTGTATTTGATACTGCGTATCGAAACATCTACATCAAGACTGACGGTTCAGATTGGGAGTAAAAACTGCTGACTATGGAAACAGTTCTTGAAGCTCTTAAAGGAATAAACGCATATCCTGTTCCTCTCCGTACAATCCAAAGGATTGCGGAGAAACGGGGTATAGTGTTACAGGACGAAGCCACACAGGAAATGCAGCAGAGCCGGGGGTACAACCTTGCCGTTGCAGACCTGTTACAGTGGTTGTCCGAAGCTCCGAATGTTTCACAGGGAGGTCAGTCCTATACGTTTTCGGATGGGCAACGCACACAGCTAAGAAACCGTGCGAACAGCCTGTACAAAGACTTCGGAGCTGACAAGGAAGCAGGAAACCCAAAACCTATTTACGGATATAAAGGTTCACGATTATGATTATTCAAAACGGTACAATCGAATTGAAACAGAAAACAGGCGGTGGAATAAACCCGGACACAGGATTTCCCAATAAGCTATATCCGAAACGTGGGGCGAGCCTATCCCCTGTCAGTATTATGCAAACAAGTATAACAATCTTGGGCGTGTGGATGGTATGAGTTTCAAAACTGCCTCTTATACAATACTGATTGAGGAACAGCCGTTCAACGGCGAGCAGGTAAGACTGAAATCACTTGACGGGAATACTGTCGGAGAATTTTCCGTAATATCGGTTGAACTGTTAGAAGCAGTCTGTGAATTAAAGGTTTTAGTCTAACAAAGCGATTTCAGCCCGTATGACAGCGTTTCTTTTTTATTCGATGAAATGTACCAATAAAGAAAGAAAACGCCACATAGCGGAAATTCGCCAAAAATAACTTGAAATTATGCCAATTAAGCAAACGACACCGCAGTTTAAGGTTGAGCAGCACATCCGGGAACGGATTGAGCGGATAAAGCAAGCTATCATATACAACCTGTGCGCAATAGGCGAAAAGGTTCGTAACGAGGCTTTGACAAACGGCTCATACACCGACCGCACAAAGAACCTGCGAAGTTCTATCGGATATGTCGTTGTCGTGGATGGCAAAGTTCAAAAAATTGGAGATTTCGGCAAGTCTGACGGGAACAAAGAGGGAAAGGACACGGGCAAAAACTATGCCCTTTCACTCGTTAAGGAATATCCGAAAGGAATAACCCTTATCGTTGTCGCCGGGATGAAATACGCCGCTTATGTATCAGCTAAAGGTTATAATGTGCTTGAAAGTTCGGAACTGCTGGCAGATCAGCTCGTGCCGGATATGTTAAAACAACTCGGAATTAAATACAGGTAAACAATGGCAAAGACAGCAAAACAGGTTCAAGGCGACATCTATCAGTTGTTAAAGGAAAGCCGTTTGGCGACACAACTCTCCGGAGGAGTGTACCGTGGAACACCTGAAAGCAGCTACCGTCCTCGTGACAGCCAAAAGGAGGATGCCATAGTGATTTTTACGGCAGGAAAACCCGGACAGGTTCAAACGGGGGCAATTACCGTAAACATATATGTCCCCGATATTGACCCTTATAACAACGGGATATTCGCAGAGGACGGAAAGCGTACGGCAGAGATAGAGCAGCTCGCACAAGAATGGTTGACAGTCTTATCGACAATGTTTATACATACGATTTTGAGCAATCCGACACAATTTACACGGAAGCAGAACCGAAAATAAACCAGCACTTTGTTGTCGTGAAGCTGAAATACAAATTATGTGAATAAAATATCAAACCAATAACTCATTAGAATTATGGCAAAGAAACTTATCATGTCATGGTCTAAGTGTAAGATTGAAGTTGGCAAGACAGAAGCGTCAGACGCTATGGCTGCTGAACTTTTTCACTTGGTATCATCAAGGACAAAAGTACTTCCATGAGTACGGAAGATGGGGACACGCTGACTGCAAAAGCTTCGGGCGGTGTCGTTGTTGCAGAGGAAGAGGGAGAGCCACAGGTAACTATTACCACCCGTATTATGGAGATGGATTTCGACACGGAAAACAAACTTACGGGAGCTGTTAAAAGTGGAGCGGATGCGACAGCGGAATTGACAGTAAAAACCAATGTTATCCCCGAAGATTTTTCTGTAAAAGTTACTCCTAAAAACATCGGAGCAACAGGTGTTAAAGTTAGACGTGCTCATATCTCATTCCGTCCCGGTTCATCCGAAGAGGAAGGACATTATGTTGATGTTACGTTCAAAATACTTGCTTGCGAAGATGGTGAGCTTTACAAGAAGTTCAAGGTTCAGAGTACAGACTGGGCAGAAAAAGCCTAAAATGAGATTTGACGTGTGGAGAGACACCCCTTTGCTGTTCGGCAGGATAGAACAGCCATTCGGAGGTTGGCAGAGCGGCTTAATGCACCTCATTGCTAACGAGGCGTGCGGAAACGTACCGGAGGTTCAAATCCTCCACCCTCCGCTAACGAATAAATATATTTCAGTATGACAGAACAGAAACAAACCATAGAAAGCAAAGTTGCGGCGGCTATACTTGAAAAGCCTATTGCAACAATTGAATTGGAGGGGTAAAATACAATATTGCACCGCCTTCTATTTCCACGTTGATACTCGTGTCTGAAATAATTTCAACGCTTCCACAGGTTAATGATGTGCCAAAGGATAAAATAGTTTATTCAGCATTGCACTATGCGAAAGATTTCAAGCAACTCGGCGACATTGTTGCTGTGCTTATTTTAGGCGCAAAAGGATTGACAGAGACCGTAACACGAAAAGTTGTCAAAAAGCGTTTCTTCGGGCTGATAAAAAGTGAAAAGGAGGAAATTATAACCATTGACAGAAAAGCAGAACTTTCAAAACTCGTGTTAGATAATATACGCCCGTCTGTTATGCTTAATATAATTATCCGAAGACTTAACGATTTGGAGATAGGAGATTTTTTCGGTATTACCACTTCCCTTGCAGAAGCCAACATTCTAAGTCCGACAAAGGAAGTGGGAAACTGAATGACAGCATCTGGGCAACAGTCCTCGGAGTAGCAAAGACTTTCGGCGTAACAGCGCAGGAGGCACTTTATGACATGAGTTATGTTAATGCCATAATGTACAGCAAAGCCGTGCCAATGTATGATGACAAACCATCAGAAGAAGACAAGCTCTTTACGATGATACACTTGATGCAAACGACACGAGCAAATTCAATGATTTTGAAGACGAAGAAATTGTAAGAGTATGAACGACAACGGTAGAACAAACTATTCGGTAAGCCTTGACACCTCTGAATTGGAGGCTTCTGCTAAGAAGGTTATAAACACTTTCAAGAC
>ENA-OQHA01000168-OQHA01000168.1-human-gut-metagenome-genome-assembly--contig:-NODE-168-length-35241-cov-8.099704_pt1 | contig 35241 bp, 30 predicted proteins | sample MGYA00242558_ERZ504707 | MGnify/ENA primary metagenome ERZ504707 (study PRJEB26092, sample SAMD00036197) | human gut metagenome | host: Homo sapiens | study: EMG produced TPA metagenomics assembly of... | reverse complement strand
TTTCATAATTGTTGAAAACATTTGTTGTCAAGGTTCAAGTCTTGGCTGCGATTTTTATTTTCGTAGCAAGGTCCATTTGAGCCTTTTTCTTTGGCTCTGTTTTTTCATAACTTATTTGACACTACCCTCTTCATCTTGAAAAACTCTACAATCTCTTCTCCTGTTCCAAACATCAGCACGTCCAGATAGTCATTTATCTTTCTTTCATTTGCCAATGCCTCCGTAAATAATTCGTGCCACTCTTCATCTGGTTCTGGTTTGTAAATCTCTTTCCAGAACTGAATCCATTTCAGATATCTGATCAGCACGTCTGTTGCATGTTTCAACCACTGCTCCAGTTTTTCTCTGATCATCACAACTTTAGGTTTCTTTGATATCAAAGTATTCCTGCTTTGGTGCGTCCTTTTGTATTTGTTTCTGTCTTCGATTTTTATATCCAGTCCAAAATCTTCTATCATCTTTTTCGCTGCTTCATACTGTGACATTCCAAATAACCTTGCTGTAAAATCTATCGCATCACCGCCCACTCCACATGCAAAGCAGTGATATATTTTATCTACCTTCATACTTGGGTGTCGGTCTTTATGAAACGGACAACACGCCATTCCATTTCTTTTTACTTTTATCCCGTAATGCTCCGCAGCCTGTCTGGCTGTCACACATTCTTTTACCTGTTCAAATAATGTCACTTCTACCTCCTGCCCCTCCGGGCAAGTCTCTGATGAACAGATATTCGGGAATTGTTGTATCTTTCAATTCGTGATATACTGAATCTGCCAGGATGGTATATCAGTAAATCTGATTATCAGAGAACTTGCTCAGATATTTTGTCTGGGCTTTTTCTTTTTGTCTGTTAGTAGCCATAGTTCCACTCCTTATACGAATCTCCTTGTTGGGATAATGATAATTTCAAATTTGCTTCCATCCTCTAATTCAAGAAGAATCGCATAATCCGAATCTCGATCCGGTAAAATGGAACTTATCTTCATCTTCTTACTGTAATTGAGCGTATCAAATATTTTTCTGACTACTTTCTTTGTTTTCATAGTGTCTTTTCCTCCATATTTAACGTTTGTTGTCCAACATCTCAGCTACCTTTTTTTGCTGTGACGGATATCATGCACTCTGATTGGTTTTACACCGGTCAATGCTTCATATTTCTTGAGCCGTTTCTGCAGTGTTCTCGCCACAATCGGGAATAACCGCTGATTTTCCGGAAATCCATAATGCTTCTTCGCATACTCCTGCACCTCTTCTTTAAGAAAATTAGGAATATCAATGGTACGGACTGAATTTTCTGTTTTTGGAGTATCAATCACATCTCTTTTCCTGATCCGGTTATAAGTCTTATTGATATGCAAAAGATTACCACTCATATCAAAGTCTGAAAGACTCAATGCCAGAAGTTCTCCTTCCCTGATTCCTGTCCAGAACAGGATTTCAAATATCAGATAATCCTCACTCTCTGGCTCAATCCCGGCGATAAAGCTATCATATTCTGCTTTCGTCCAAAATTCCAGCTTATTAGCATCCGATTTCCCCATCTTTTTTACTTTCTTACATGGATTTTCCTTCAGATTGTAAATTTTCTGTGCATGATTGAATAATGCATTCAACTGGTTCTGAATCATGCGTTCATAAGTCTTGCTGTAACCTTTTTCCTGAATGGTATTCTGCCACTGGATAACATCTGCCGGTGTGATCTCATTCATTTTTCTTGTTCCAAAATACGGAACAATGTGTTTGTATATCATGTGCTGCTTATTCCGGATTGAATTTTCTTTCAGTTCTTTTCTCTTGTCTTCAAAATAAACTTCGATGAAACTTCCCATCTCCATTTTCATATCCGCTGCAGTCTTTCTCATGAATTCCTTTTCATAATTCAATGCTTCTTTCTTCGTCTTGAACCCTCTTTTCAGCTTCTGCGTTTTCTTTCCTGTCCAGTCAATATAACGGAAGCTCACATACCAGGTTCCCTGTTTTGTGTCCTTGTAAGCTGACATTCTAAACCCTCCTTTAAACTGCTCGCTGAGAGCATCCATAAAATTTTGTTTCCCAATAGGGACGTGGAATCTTTCCACGAACTGCCACATATCCTTCCTTTGCAAGTTCATCATTGAGCTGTTTCAGAATGGAATATGCCTTACTGCGTTTCACGCCTAATTCTTCCATGACATCATCAACGGTCATCATATAATTAGTTCTCATAGCGTCCTCCTTTCCAATCACTTTTGTGACTCTTTTGATGTTTTCTATCATAATTCACTTTTGTGACTTTGTCAATAACCTTTTGCGAATTTAATTTTTATATTCCAAAGTGTTTTATAATCAGCTCTGAAAAAACAACCTCTTCCGCATCATTCACTTTTGTGCTAGAATAGAAGCACAAATATAATTAAGGAGGCAGCCACAATGGTAGGTAAAAAAATCCGGGCATACCGGGAATTCAGAGGATACAGTCAGATACAATTAGCCGAGCTGTCCGGCATTAATGTTGGTACGATAAGAAAATATGAACTGGGAATCCGGAATCCAAAACCGGATCAGTTAGAAAAGATTGCAACTGCACTGGGATTAAATGTCAGTGTTTTTCTTGATTTCAATATTGAGACAGTTGGAGATGTACTCTCCATCCTGTTTGCAATCGATGACTCTGTGAATCTTTCTCTCTCAGAGACGTCAGATCAGAAGATTGCCATGACATTTGATAATCCTACAATGCAGGATTTCTTTAAGAATGGTGCCAGTTTAAAAATGTCTATGAAAAGGAAAAAGCTGAAATATTAGCTATTAAAGATGAAAATAAAAGACAGGAAGAACTGGATAAACTGAACGCTACCCAGGAAGAATGGAAATTGCGTGCTATGGGAACCACGATAGGATGTCATACTATCGTTAAGAAGGGCACTGAGGTTAATACCGTCAAGACATATAACTTAACTTAAAGCAATTTAAATCACGAATAACTCTAAGAGGTCATGCATACACTAAACTCAAATGCTCTCCTTGAAGATTTGTTATTTAGATGTTATCATATTTATAATATCAATCTTACAAAGGGGATGAAAGAGATGGTAAACAAATTGGAACAATTAAGCCAAACAGCTATTTCTGATCTTCTGCTCAAATTAGAAGCCAAACTTGATGCTGACGTTTTCACATACTATGGAGAAATTGTCAACGGTGTTGAGCGAGAAGTTAAAGATTTTATTGAAGCACTAGCAAAAGATTCACACAAGCATGATTCCATTATATTTTTTAACTACTCCTGGTGGTAGTCTTACACCAGTCCAAAGAATGGTTGATATTTTCCGCCATTTTTATGATGAAGTAAATTTTATTGTTCCAGATTATGCATATAGTGCTGGTACGATATGGTGTATGAGTGGAGACAATATATACATGAATTACTACTCTACTCTTGGACCAATTGATCCACAGGTTCCCAACAAAGAGGGACATCTAGTTGCCGCTCTGGGATATCTTGATAAAATTAATGAACTTTTAGATAAGGCCAAACGTAACGAATTAACTCAAGCTGAATTCCTAATATTAAAAGATTTTGATTTAGCAGAACTTCGTTCATATGAACAGGCTAAAGAATTAGCTATAGATATGTTAAAGAAATGGTTAACTACTTATAAGTTCAAGGACTGGACAATTCACTCTGATGGAAGTGCCGTTACCCAGGAAGAAAAGGAACAGCGTGCATTAGAAATTGCAAGTAAATTAAGCGATAATAATGTTTGGAAATCTCATGGACGTCCTATTGGTATTCAAGTATTAAAAAATGATCTGCACCTAGAAATAGTTGATTTTGAAAAAGATTCAGAATTAAATGAAATAATAAATGAATATTACGATGGTGTGAGTGAATATATTAAAAATCATAATTTTAGACTTTTCTTTCAAACGAGGTTATTTATATGAGTATAGTTGAAAAAATTCAAAATTTACCGGAAAATACTGTTACACAAGATGATAATTTTATAATGCTTTCAGAAGCATTGTCTGAATATCATCGCCTAATTCAAGAGGGAAAACTAGTTCCTCGTAAAAATAATTTAGAAAACATATACACTACTTATTCATTTCACAGTAATGTAAATTATTAAAATTACAATTTTGTTATCATTCTGTTATCACAAACGGTTGTCAGGACACTCTCCCGGCAACCGTTTTTCTATACTGTTCGTTATTCTTTTCCACTCTTTTTTATATTTCCAGGTAACAGAAAAACCCGTAGAACCGAAGTTCTACGGGTATCTTACGTTTGGACACAACGTTATCTTACGATAACAAATCTATATTCAGATTGTATTACTCAATGATTGTAGCAACACGTCCTGATCCTACTGTTCTACCACCTTCACGGACAGCGAACCAACGTCCATGTCCACGCGAACTTTTTCCGATTCCCGCCATTACTACCATCACCGCGAGAAATCCACAACGTATGTGTTTCATCACTTTCTTCCGCAAAACCTTCTACCACATCGGCTTCTGCAGGCAAAACGGCAGCTCCAGTCCGTTTGCCTCAAGAAGCTCTTTGTTTGTCAATATTTCTTTCGTATCCCCGTCGCAGACAATCCGTCCGCCGGCCATCAGAATCACGCGATTGCAGGTTTCCAGAATCATATCGAGATCATGCGATGCGATGATTTTCAGATGTTCAAAATCGTTCAGTATATGAATTAACGTTCTACGGTTTTTGGATCGAGTGCAATCGATGGTTCATCCATCAGAATGATATCCGGTGTCATTGCGAGGATCGTGGCGATCGATGCCATCTTTTTCTCACCGCCCGACAGCTTATAAATCTGCTTGTCCCGTAAATGCCCGATATGAATCTGTTCCAGTGCATGGCTGACACGCTGTTCCACTTCTGTTTCCAGCAGTCCGTAATTGCGTGGTGCAAATGCCACGTCCGCGAATACCGTCGACATGAACAGCTGACTGTCCGAATCCTGAAAGACATATCCGATTTTCTCGCGCACTTTCGGAAGCATCTCCTTCACAACCGGCATCTCCTCCACACGAATGCTGCCTCATAGTCCGGATTTAGCCCGACCAGCAATTTCAGCAGCGTGGATTTCCCGACACCGTTCGCTCCAATCAGCCCGATGCTGTCATTTTCGTGTGCGGTAAATGTGATGTCCTGCAGAATCGGGACTGTTTTTTCGTAAGAATAATTAACATGTTCAAAATTGATGTGAATATGGCTCATTTTTGATATCTCCCGACAATTCTTTCCTCTTCCGCGTGCAGGCCACTGCACCGGGTTGCTTTTCTACATCTTCCGACTCGTTGCAAATAGATGTCTCCCCACGCAGCATTTCATCCCGTTACCTTCAGCACGGCAAAAAGTGCAAGCCACACGCCCAGATACAGCCAGTCCTTCGCTTTGCACGGCTCCTTCGCTGTATAGTAAAATTCTCCCCGATAGCCGCGCAAAGTCATGCTTTCATACACCTCATTTGCGCGGTCCATGCTGCGCAGAAGCAGCTGGCCGGCCAGTGTTCCCCATACCTTGAAATGAACACCCTTCTGATTCGGCGCGCGCAGACTGTACGCCTGGGTCATGCGGTTTGCCTCCTCGAGAAGCACTGTAACATAGCGGTACGTCAGCAGCACCTGTGTCACCAGAATGGCAGGGATGTGAAGCAGACGCAGTGCATAACAGATTTTTTCGATGGATGTTGTCGCAATCAGAAGATATGCCGCCAGTACGCTGTAAATGCCTTTGATCATCAGCGTCACCATGGAAAGCATCCCTGCTGTCAGCGGAACGGTACCAATATACCCGATTACCTGACGGTCAAAAATCGGATTAAACAGCCCCACAAAGCAGACAAGTGGCAGAACAATCCGAAGCCGCCGGATACTGTCGCAGAATGAAATTTCGCCGACGATAAAGAGTACAATCGGATAAATTCCCATGCGCAGCAGGCCGGTCAGATCGTATTTTTGAAAGGACATGGTTACGGTCAGAAAAACAATCGTTAAAACAAGTTTAACCAGTGGATGAAGCCTGTTCACCCACTGGTCCTTCGCCGCAAGCATATCCATATGATGGATTTCATATAGTGCATTGCCAAGTTTATTCATTTCTTTCTCCTGTTCCGTGCAGCTTATGACTTTTTCTTTTTAAAGAAACGGAATGCATAGCATGCACCGACACAGACAATAAGAACAACTGCGGATCCCGCAATTCCGGAAAAGCTGGTTCCAAACGTGGAATCGGAATTTTTAAATCCATAGTCCGGCAGAAGTGCCGTTTTTTCCTGAATTTCTTCCGCCGCTGCATGTGCGCCGGTTCCGTCGTTTTCCAGTTCCGTCGAACCAGTCAGACGCTCCATAGACCACTCAAGTCCATCCGGATTGGAGGATGCCGCAAGAGAAACGGCTCCGCCGATCACCAGTGCTGCGATTCCTAAGATCGCAATTGTCTTCTTGAAAGAAAATCGGCTCTTTGCCCTTTCTTCGCTGCACGAAAGCATCTCCGGGCGGGCTTCATAGACGAACAGCAGAACGGCCGCTGTAATCAGGCCTTCTACAAGACCAATCACGAGATGAATCGGCTGCATTGTTGCCACAAATACCGAAAACGGCAGATCCGTTATGCCGGATGCAAGTGTTTCCAGTGCCACACTAAAAGCGCCAAGCTGCAGCGTCACCACGCACCCAAGGATGGAAGCACCTACAATCTTTCCGCGCGACATTCCCTTTTTCATCATCGGACGCCAGAACAGGAAATAACCGAGAAAGCACCCATAAAACGCCATATTCCAGATGTTGCACCCGAGCGCCAGAAGACCGCCGTCCGCAAACAGCAGACACTGGATCAGCAGCACACCGATCATTGTTAAAAACGCGGCATACGGTCCGAGCAACGCGGTCAGCATCATACCGCCGCAGAGATGACCACTCGAGCCTGTGCCCGGAATTGTAAAGTTAATCATCTGCGCCGCAAAGACAAACGCACCCATCACTCCCATCACTGGGATCTTTTTCGGGTCGCTCTCCAGGCGTACTTTTTTTACAGAAAAACCAGCTGCTCCGCCGGAACAGACATACATTGTTGCAGCCACTGCAGGCGCAACCAGCGCATCAGCCATATGCATAATGTTCTCCTCCTTTTCGTTTTCTGTTTTTTCTTTTTTACTTTACTACGCTAAAATTCGTCCTGCAAGCCCCCGTGGGGGTTATTTTTTCAGATTTTTCCGCGATCCTTTTTGTTCACTTTTACCGATTTTTTATGAACATTTTGTTTAAATTTAAAGGGTGACTTTTTAACATTTATATGGTATTCTATAGACAACACAGACGGATATCCCGGTGTCGGGAGTCCGTACACACACTATCTCGAGGACAGGATTCCTGTCCGATCCGCGGCCGCCTGCACGTCATCGGGTCGCCGCGGTTTTTTCTACAAAAAAAAGCCCTCCGGGCAGGATTCTTTCTTATTTTAGTGCCAAAACCGGCTCTTTACGGGTTCTGGCTGTATTTTCGAGTATTGGTGTGAATTTTATCTTGATGAGAAGGAGACTCTCTTATGAGCACAGAGAACTTAGAACACGAAGAACAAAACAGAACAACGGAACCGATCATCGATATCCGGGGCAATGAAGCGCCCGCTGATCCGGAACAGGAAATTGTTTCCCAGGGTGTCCACAACTATAGCGCCGCTGAAACGTATGTGTGTCCGACCGATCCGGCTGTTCTGCAGCAGCTCGAATGGTTCCGGGATCAGAAGCTTGCGCTGATGATGCATTTTGGATTGTACTGCCAGCCCGGCATGGTTGCCTCCTGGGCATTAAGCGACAAGGATTCAGACTGGTCCCGCCACCAGGTAAACTGGACAGACGGCGAAACCTTTAAAAAACAGTATTTCGGCCTGAATCGTTCGTTTTATCCGGTCCGCTTTCAGCCGGAGGAATGGGCGCAGATGGCAGAGGACTGCGGATTCCGTTATCTTCTTCTGACCACAAAGCATCACGACGGATTCTGCCTCTGGGACACCAAATATACAGATTATAAAACAACTGCAGAGGACTGCCCGTTCCATGAACATAAAAATGCGGATATCGTAAAATCCATGTTTGATGCATTCCGTGCAAAAGGCATCGGCATCGGTGCTTATTTTTCCAAAGCCGACTGGCACTGCCCGGACTACTGGAATGAAGATCTGAGAAAAGATGGTCTGACATCCCGCGGACCTTCCTACGATCCGAAGGAATATCCCAACGTGTGGAACCGTTTTAAAGAATATACAAAAAATCAGGTTCTGGAGCTCTGTGAGAATTACGGTAAGCTGGATATTCTCTGGTTCGACGCGGGCTGGGTCTCTGAGAGCAACGGCCAGGATATTGAGCTTGGAGAGATCGTTGAGGAAGCACGTAAGATTCAGCCGTGGATTCTCTCCGTTGACCGTACAATCGGCGGCGCTTACGAAAACTACGTGACACCGGAGCTCTGCATTCCGGAAGAACCGCTGAACGTTCCGTGGGAAAGCTGCCTTACCCTCGGCGTTGACTTTACGTACGAATACGGCGATCATTATAAATCTCCGCGTGAGCTTGTCGGCATGCTTGTCAACATCGTTGCCAAAGGCGGCAACATGGCACTGAACGTCAGCCCACAGCCAGACGGCCGCATCCCGGTCGATGCCTGGGACAGCCTGAACGGTTTTGGCCAGTGGATGAAAACCTTCGGCGATGCTATCTACGGAACCCGCGTCTGCGCGCCGTACCAGAGCGGAACCCTTTCGTTCACACAGAAAGGTGATTCAGTCTATGTATTCCGGTTATATCCGACGGTACAGGAATCGGTAGAGGCAGAAATTTTCGTACCGTATACCGAGACGAAGATTTCGGAGATCTGTATGGTGGAAAACGGAGAAAATGTTGCATTCAAAGAAGTCGAAGGCGGCCTTTGTATGACCGTCCCGGCAGGATACAGACGAGGCTCCGCACCGATTGCGCTGGTGTTTGAGATGAAGAAAGAGCGGTAAATTTTTAATAATCGAAAAGGGCTGTACAGTGTGACTGTTCAGCCCTTTTCATAATTATTAAGATACCTTGGAAAAACCTGTTACTTTTTACAATTTAAAATTTGCTTTTCATTAGAGCGTGTCTGAAAAAAGCTTTTCGTGAGCTCTGGTAGCTATATGGAAGAGCTCCACCTTTTACAGTCAAACGATGACAACGCACATTTTTACGCCAAGATCGATGTATCCAAACAAAGGGGCGATTCAAATCGCGACTTATATGTCTGTTCTCATTCTACTGTTATCAGATTTCCTTAATGTTATCTTATTTTTTGTTATTTTATCACAGTATTCGGCAGATGGATTAATCTTCACCAAGATACCCTCTTCCAACTCCAGATAACCTTCCGTGAAATACAGACCTTCTCTCGCAGTCACTTTTGTTAATGTTCTTCCGTTTACGATAGCTTCTGTATTTTTCCAATGAATTCCCGCCAGCATTACATAAAGCTCTACTGTTTTTCCTGAAATTTGGAGCTGTATAGTTTCGCCATTTTTTTCATGTCACAACATGTTTTGGCACCGGATCTCTCATACAGTGTTTCTTTTACGATGCTGTCATTCTGCGGCACCACAGCCAAAATCATTTCTGTTTCCGATTCGCTCATGCTTTCTCCAAGTTTCAGATTCTCATTCAGTCGAAGTGGAAGAAAACTTCCTTCTCGAACGTACACCGGTATTTTATCAATTGGCACCTCAACGCTCCTCTGCACCGGACCGGAAATTTCATCATTTAAATTCCACAGACTAATCCACCGTCCCTCAGGAAAATAGATTTCCCGCTCTTCTGTTTCATCAGAAACCGGCGCAACCAGAAGATCTTCTCCGAAAAGATATTCGTCCCACACCTTTGTTGCTTCCTGATCTTCTGGATACATCATCGCAAGCGGACGCATCATCGGTATTCCCAGTTTGTGAGCTTCTGCTGCTACACTTACAATATATGGACGAAGATTTTCCCGCAGCCACGTATAATAACGATAAACTTTCACTGTAAAAGCATCGTATTCCCACGGCTCTCTCGGCTCCGTTCCATGGAAACGCATCAATGGACAAAATGCAGCATACTCTGTCCACCGGAGATATGTTTCCTGATCTGGGAATCCATCATAACCTCCCGCATCAACACCCCAGAATGGAAGTCCAGAAGCAGCTGCAGAAAGGCCTCCTGCAATCGCATATTTCAGTCCCTGGAAACTGGTCAGCTGATCCCCGCCGAACTGACACGCAAAGTGTTGAGATCCGGGTGCAGCGCCTCTTGTATAAAGAACATGGTCATCTCCATATTTTTGTTCAAATAACTCTCTATAATTTTTCGCATACTGATAGGCATACGCGTTATGCATCTCATCGCCGCGTCTTCCATCATAAAAAACTGCCTCGTCCGGTACAACATCTCCAAAGTCAACCATACTTCCACGAATACCTGCATCCAGACGATCCTTCCACTGTGCTGCCAGAAGCTCTTTCGCACGCGGATGAGAGAAATCGATATACACCGGAAGTTTTTCTTCCTCATCATTTTTATTTCTCGTAATCGGAAGCTCCTCCTTCGGGCATTCCGGCAACAATTCCTGCGCCAATTCCTGCGTCATATTAGGGAACTGCCAGGAAAACACCTTGAATCCATGACGTTCTCCAAACGATACAACTTTGTATAATTCCTCTTTTTTATATTCTCCATAAAAGGTAGCTCCTGCTCCTTCTGCATAAAAGCCGGAATGCGGAATATCGAGTTCATGGAATTTTTTCATTGCCGCCATCTGCTCCAGCGCAATATCCTGTAACGGACCGTTTCTCCATCTTCCGCCGCCACCGCCAGCCCATGGTTCAAATACCCATTCCGGTGGGAAAATCGGAAGCCCTGTGAGCGTTCCGTAAGCAGTCATCGCCTCACGTGGTGTTCCGCTCCAAATATAAAAATCAAAAACATCTCCAAGTGCTTCCACCGAAAGATAGTCTTGCACAGCATCTCCCACATCCATCCGCATCCGATACGAAGTATTTGCAAAAAAGCTGAAACCGTCACTTGTATGTACCAACGGAATATTTTTATACGCCTGATTTCCAATGGATGCAAGACATCCCTCACAAGCATCTCTCTGCCACAGCGCAACGGTTTTTCCATACTGATTCACGCTGTCAAAACGCTCTCCAAATCCATAAATGGCGCTGTTTTCATGAATTGAAAATTGAATTCGCGAAGCCGAAACACTTTCCTTTTCAAATATAAACGAAATATTTTTCAGATTTGTAATTGCTTTTCTATCAATAGAAATTTCCAGTGTTTCTTTCTGGAGTATCATCTCATGCTCTTTGCTTCTGATTATATATGCATGCTCGGATTCTTCCACAGAAAATGCTTCCGGCTGTCCATCAAAGAAGCCTTTCTTTCCAGAGATCATTCGGAAACCACCGACCACAGGATAAATCATGAGCTCCCATGTTCTCTCTTTTGATTCAACACAAATCGTTACATGATCTTTTGTTTCCAGAACATGTCCAATTTCACTACATGATGTCCATTTTTCCAGATCCTGGTTTCCAAAGCTGTGATCCGCATACCACCATGCACTGCAAGTTCTTAAAAACGTAAGATAACGATCCAGCTCAGCAGCTGCTTCCTCCCATCGGTTTTCTCTTAACCGCTCATTCACTAAACGCTTTTCTACCCATGTCCATAGGCTTCCATGGATTTGCAACTTCCTGGTTAAAGAAAAAGTCAAAACCCTCCAATGTCAGACTGTCCTGCCAGCGCTGTGCAATTCGGATTCTATCTGTCAGATTTTCTCTCGTTGTTGGTTCTACACTCTTTTGTAGCTGATAAATTTCCTTCCGTTCTTCCGTACTAGTTTTTTCCAACACTCCTGGTCTCTGCCAGTGGCAAATTCCGGACGGCATGACAAATACAATGCCGTTCTCCGTTTTCGTTTCCCCCTTTTCTCCAAAAGATACCTCAAGAAAAGTCTCTGGATCATATTCAAATCGATCCGAATAATTCACATTCAGATCTAATGGTGTTGGGCAGAGAACTTCACTTGACTGATGTTTTTTTCGATAGACTTGAAGATCAAAAGACTTCTCTTTCTCCGGCTTTCCGCCAAAAAGCATCCACGGTATTGCAAATAAAGCGTACCATCTGTCCTGCAGAATGTCTACTGTTACAGAATACTGCTCTTTCGAAATCGCCGTTTTTTCTCCCTGGTCTTTTCCCTCTCCCAGATATGCCTGATCTCCGCTAAGATATGTCATTCCTTTTTCTACAAAAGCACTGTTGCTGCCATCCCGTTTTGCTGTGAAAACCGCAAAATCTCTTCTTGAAAACTCTTTTCCTGAAAGTGCAACTTCTACTTGATCTTTTCGTTTTACTGTTAACTCTGTAACGGTATTTTCCTCTTTCAAGATATGATGAGCTTTTTCTTCCATGTTTTCAAACAAAACAAACAGTTTTTCTGCTGTATACAGAAACTTACATCTTGTTGGTGTAACAGAGGACGGATTTCCCCCCGCGCGGAAAAAATCCTGTATCGTAGTCGCTTCTCCCCACTCCACAGAATCATATCTCAGATTCTCTGTTTTCTGTTCTTTTCCCAGAACAATTGATGAAACCCCAAATTTCAGTTTCCCCATAAAGAACTCCTTTCCCGCAGTTTTTTCAACTGCAGATTTCTTCTATTATTTCTCCATTTTTTCTGCACACAATGTAAAAATTTCCCTTTGGAATCAAAATTGATCTAGCGTTTTCGACTGTAATCTCTGCTGCGCTATCACCGTCATTTACAAAAATTTCTATTATCTCCTTTTCATTTTCACGCGCAAAACCATATACACGTTCATCCGCCAAAACCGTTGTGAACGAACCGTTTCGTATGGCAGAATGTTTTTTTCGAAACTGAATCAGTTTCTGATAAAAACGAAAACTCTCTTTTTCTTCCGGATTTTCTTGCCACGTCATACACTTTCGACAGTCCGGATCATTTTCTCCGTCGATTTCTACTTCGTCCCCATAATAAATGGACGGCGAACCCGGAAACATCATCTGCACAACAACACCAAGTTTAAAGGAATCTAACCGATGACTACAACTGTTGATAAAACGCTTGGTATCATGTGTGTCCAATGCATTAAACATAGCCATATTAGTTTCATCAGGATGTCGCGACAATGCAGTTTCCAACCGATGGCCAAATGTTTCGGCGTTAATACTCCGTTCTGCAAAAAAGTCCAGCATTGCCTGGCGGAAAGAATAATTCATAATACTGTCCATTTCACATCCGTTCAGCAGTCGTTTTCCCTCTGCCCATGTTTCACCAATCAGAACAAGTTCCGGGTTCAAGCGTTTGAGTCGATCTCTGATTTTGAGAACAAAATTCTCATCAATTTCATCAATCACATCAAAGCGATATCCATCCACTTGTACTTCCCGTACCCAGTATTCCAGTACATTCAAAAGATACTCCTGTACCTTCTCGTTTCCTGTATTCAGTTTTGGCATGCCAGCAAATCCAAAAAAACATTCATAACAGTCTGCCTCTTCCCTTACCGGAAAACGAGTAATATGATACCAGCTCTGATACTCTGATTTTTCTTGCTTTTTTAAAAGATCAGCAAATGCAAAAAAATCTGTTCCAGTATGGTTAAACACAGCGTCTAAAATAACCCTTATATGTTTTTCATGTGCTTCTTTGACCAAAATTCGCAAATCCTCATTGCTTCCAAAATGAGGATCTACTTTATAATAGTCCGTCGTGTCATATTTATGGTTTGAGGGAGACGCAAACACTGGTTCAAATAAATGCATTCCACTCCAAGTTCTGCCAGATAGCCAAGCGATTTTCGGATTCCATTCAAATTTCCACCCATAAAGTTGGAAGCTGTCGGTTTACTTCCCCACGCCACACAGTTCTCCGGCGCATAAAACGGATTTTCTTTGCGGAAACGCTCTGGAAATATCTGATAGTAAATCGTTCCCTGACTCCATTTGGGTGGCATATACTCCACAAAACACTTATTGGCATATGCATATTCGAAAAAACCGGAATCCGGACATTTTTCGACTGTGCCCCACGCATTATACCAGCGCGTATCCCCGTCTTTTCCCGTCACTCGAAAATAATACTGAAGATATCTCGCCGGCTTTTGAAAAGAAACCACTGCCACATAGACAACCGATGTTCCTAAGTGGTACTGCTCTGACATCCTTTCTTCTTTCGTTGTTTCGTCTCTGTGATTTTTATGAAAATAAACCAAGGTACACGTTTCTATGTCCCCACTTGCGGCCCGGAAAGAAAATCTCAGATGAAACCGATCCGGTGCATAAATTTCCGGGTACATCCCGCTGTGATAAAAAGCAGCCAGATTCATACTAACTCCTTTCCGAAAGTTTCAGTACCCGGCATCCATGTGGCGGAAGCATGGTATGAAAGCTCTTCATTTCTCCGAGATCTTCATGCATCCAAAGATCCCTGACACTGGCAGCTCTGCACAACAACACTTGTTTAAAATCAATCTCTACTTCTTTTTCTTCTGCATCTCTATTAAATACGGAAAGAATAATCTCTCCTGTTGCTTCTTTTCCAATCCAGATGGTACTGTCCGGATTTTTGGTATCCGTTGATAATGGGAAGGATAAAATTTCTTTTTTATTCAACGCAAGAAGTTCCTCATTCTGATAAATCCATGCCCGATCTTTGATCGTATCATACTGATCTGCGATATCCAGCGGCGCTCCCGCAATCAGTTCCAGCGATACAGCCGATTTGCACTCCTCATCATTTGCAAAGGTATTCAGGCGAAGCATATCCGCATCCATGATCATGTTGTGGTCAGCAAAATTTTTGACCAGTAAATCAGGCCTTCAAATGCTGTCGTGCACTGAGACCAATAATCAAAATGCAGTCCTCTGTTTCGATCACTAAAAGTATCCCAGCCTCCCGTACCGGAGTCTTCGTTAATACGCGCCATCTGTCCCATGCCAAACTCATTCTCACCATTGTTTTTCAAATGCGGCATAACAAGACTGATCATTATCTGATCCCCTGCTGCTTCCTTGATCCATTCGAGAACTTTTCGGTAATTTGCTGATCCATGATTTCTGCCAATCTGCTTTCCTTTATCCATTCCATCTTCGTACCAGGAAAGAAAATCAATTCGTAAAAAGCTACATGGCAGTCAATAAAATACTTACATATCCTTGCACATACTCTTTTGCTCCAGAACGATCTACATCCACCCAATACAATGCTCGATCTTCTCCATTTGGATAAGAAAAACGATCCCCCGTTATTTTTTTCTCATTTTCTCCATTATAAACATACGACAAATCTGTAATTTCCCGCACCGGAATATTTGTTCCTTTGACCAAAATTTCTTTGTTCTTTACCGCTGCCGGGCTGATCCAGGTCGGATTGTAGTAAACGCCGAGAGCCATTCCTCTCTCATTCAGATAGTCTGCCCAATATTTCCAATCATGTTTCCATGAATCATGATGACGAGTTAGATATCCATTTTCATTGATGCAGAAAGAATCCTCGATCCATCCATCTGTGCATACCATCTCGTATCCATATGGAACAAATTCCTTTGCTACCCAATCAATATTTTCTTTGAACCGTTCTTCTGGCATAAAAGTATTTTCAGTAAACTGTTTCTCATAGGTACACCAGTAAAGGGGTCCTGTTCTTTTATCTAATTTCAATCTCATGTAAAAACCCTCCTATTTTTTTACCTACGCTCAGAATCCTATTCCAAACGCAGATATATAACAGAAAACACCAATAATTTGTCCAATTCAAATGTAATTTCCTGTCTTTGATCATCCCCTAGTTTTACTTTATAATACACTTCTTCTGGCTCCTGAATTTCACCGTCCGGTGTCACAACGTATATTTGTTTCTTTTCTCCCGGAAGTTTTGCCTTCACTTTTATCTTTTCTACACGCTGTGGGAATTCCTCATGTGTTCTATTCCAGTTCATGTCCGAAATTCCCGTAAAATTCACACATCGTATTGAAATTCTCGTCCTCTCTTATAAATTTGAATCCATACCTTTCCTGCTTCCGGATACGGTGACCAATCAACATTTTCGAATATAAATTCTGAGTTGATTCCTCCTGCATACTGCATCGTCAGATCCGTCCAATTTTCCGGAAATAAAAGTCCGCCGTACGCGGTAATAAAATCATAATATTTTTTCAATGTTTTTCGGAACGAATGTTCCCCAATTCTGCAGTTGTCCGGATAATATGCCTCTGTCAGAACACTTCCTTCCTCGCCCAATAGAAGATGGTATCCGCCAGAAGCGAAAATTGTTGCCATTGCAAGCTGCGCTGTAGATCCCTTCAGATTTCTTTCTGGTTCTGTTTTAAACGGATTCAAATACGCTGCCAGAATCACCCTCTTCTCATCTTTTGTTTCCCGAGCATGCGCAATCAAACGATATAGATCTCTATAAGTATCATTCGGCGACCAGACTCTATATAAATACAATCTTCGCGACTCTTTTTTACCGAATCTACCGGCCAGTTATTTACTGCATTAAAAATGAGTTGTTTTTCCGGGTATTTTTCTTTTGTTTCATTGATCAAATCACCAAAATCATCTGCCAGATCTCGAATGACATATTTTCCATTTTCCAGAATTAATGCCTCTTTCGGATCTCCGTATTGATCCATATGTACGCCATCAAAACCTTTTTCCAGCGCTTTTCCATATTCCTGTAAAATCCGTTTTCTCCACGCCGTTCCCCTGTGAATATCCATCAACCATATTTTGTCAATGAAAATCATTGGTTCTCCATTATCGTACCGATAGCTGCATTCCGGATGTTCTTTCTGAAATGATTCTGCACCGTAAACAGCGCCATATGCTATTGCCTTGGCACCGCAAGCGTGCACTCCTTCGATTTTTTTCGCAACAGCAGTCATCGAACCTTTTCTTCCCATGATATCTGTGTAAATATCACTCTCCGGATAAAACTCATCATGGTGGTACATCCAGTCATAAAACTGAATCACATTTAAGTGCATTTCCCTGAAAAATTCCTGATACTCTTCTTTTTGTTTATCTTCCTCAGAAAAACTGCTAAGAAATCCATATCTTGGAGCTTCTGTCCAGCAATTCACAACATCAAATGCCGTGTAACAGCTCCCTAGTTTTTCAGTCTTTTGAAAGAATTCTATTTTTACCAGATATCCACCCGTTTTTTCTGAAATGCTTTCCGCAAGTGGAATATACACTCCTTGTTCCAGGGTACATTCCATTTTCAGATTTTCTCCCTGATACGTAAACAACGAAACTATCACGTGATTTGCTTTCGTCGGCCCTGTTTTTTTTATTTCCAGCCAGACTCTTTCCCCAATTTCATACTGCGTTTTATTAGGTATTACATAAAACCCTGTATTTTCCATCTTCCACCCTCTCTTTCCATGAAATGTTTCGTTTGTTTTTGAGAAAGCCCCATCTTCGAAATTAAACCGAAGACGGGACTTTTTCTCAAGAATCTTCGCGGGGATCACTTCGTCATTTTGATACTATTGTTCTTTGTGAATTACATGAATTTCTGTTTTTTCCAATTTCGGAACACTGACAATAACTGCTGTATCCTCTCTCCAATACCAACCGGAACCATAATTCAACGCATTCAAGGATGCACCTTCTGGAAGAGAAATCCCATTCAACTCCAGACTTTCTGGCTTTCTGTCAAAACCAAGGAGAACAATAAATTCTGTCTCAGATGCATGGCGAAGCATAAAGAAATCTTCACCCGTTTTGCCCAAAATATTGTATTCAATTTCTTTTCCATCTGCATACCGTTTGCCTGAAGTTTCATTTAAAGCTCGGCTCATAAGAACTGTATTCTTTTTTCATATGTCATGCTTTGTCCAAGCTGCAATTCTCCATTCATAACAGACAGAATGCACGCTCCTTCCCGAATATAAACAGGAATTTTGTCAATTGGAACATCCACCTGAAAAATTCGGTTTCCACCAACCATCTTTCTGAAATCCAATAAATTGATCCATCTTCCTGATGGGAAATAAATTCTCCTCTTTTCCCCTTCTTGATGAACCGGAGCAACTAACAGATCTGAACCATAAAAATATTCATCTTCCCAATAGACAGCCTCTTTATCATTAGGAAATACTATTGGCAACGGTCTCATCATTGGTATGCCTGTTTTATGTGCCTCTTCCGCTGTATGAACCGAATATTTCAGAAGATTTTCTCTTAGCCATGCATAAAATTTATAAACAGACACTGCATATCGACTGTAAACCCACGGCTCTCTTGGGGTCACTCCATGGAAACGCATAATCGGTGAGAAGGCTGCAAATTCCGTCCAACGGAGATACGTTTCTTCGTCTGCAAATCCTGAATAACCTCCTGCATCAACACCCCAGAATGGAAAACCGGAAGCCGCCAGTGTCAGACCTCCATTCATTGCATAAGTCAGGCCTCTAAAGCTTGAAAGCTGGTCTCCACCAAACTGGCAGGAATACTTTTGAACACCCGCTGCCGCAGATCTTGAAAACAGCACGTGATCTTCTCCTTTATATTTTTCAAAGAGTTTTCGATACGCTTTTGTATAATCCAGCGCGTAAGCGTTGTGCATTTCATCTCCCGTACGACCATCGTAAAACACTGCTTCATCTGGAATAATTTCTCCAAAATCCACCATAGTTCCATCAAAACCTGCATCCATTCGATCATGCCATTGATTTTCCAGAAGTTCCTCTGCTCTTGGATGTGAAAAATCAATAGCACATGGAAGAACTTTTTCTCCACGATAACCCGGCGTTCTTGTAATTGGCAGATCTTCTTCCGCACAGTTCGGCAGAAGTTCCTTTGCCTGCTCCATATCCAGATGTGAAAACTGCCACGAAAAAACCCGCATCTTCTGTTGTTTTGTAAACGCAGCAATCTTATAAATTTCTTCTTTGTTGTAATGGTCTTCCCATTTCCAACCAGCACCCTCTGCATACAGGCCAGAATGTGGGATATCAAGATTTTTAAACTTCCGTACAACACCTTCCATCTCCTGGATTACATCGTGCGTCGGTCCGTCCATCCATCTGCCTACCCCACCGCCGGCCCACGGTTCAAACACCCACGCAGGCGGAAGCAGCGGTTTTCCGGTTAAGGCTGTATATTCCTCCATGTTTTCTAAGACGCTTCCCGTAAAAACATAAATATCTGCTTTGGGTCCTGCTGTTGTGATTCGAAGCCCTTTACTGACTCTTCCAATATCTGCTCTAATTCTGTAAAAACTGTTAATAAACAAAGAGTAACCTTTTGTAGAGTGTAAAAATGATACATTTTTGTAGGACTGATTTCCAATAGAACAATTACAACCTTCAAATGCATCTCTGTGCCACAAAGAAAGTACCCGACCTCTCTGGTTTACGGCATCAAATCGTTCACCGAATCCATACACCATTTCTCTTTCCAGAAGTGGTTGGCACACATCGAAACCTTTGCTTCCTGCATAATCATAGAGCTTGAAGTTATCTGCATCCAATACAAATTTTTCATCTGCACAGATTTTCCAATCATCTCCCGCTGTAATCACAATCACAGAATGTGCTGTTTTGATCTGATATTCTCCCTCTATTTCTGAAAATGTATATGAAACTGCTTCGCTGTCAAAATCTCCTTTTTCTCTTGTATAAAAGCGAAAACCACGATTCTGTGGAATCAATACGGCATCGCAGGTGTTCAAACCATATTCATACTTTAATACAATCTGATTCCCCTGATCTGAAACAGATTTCAGATGTGTGAATCCAATCCAGTTGTCTTCGTCTGCATCTCCAAGTGTGTGATCTGCATACCACCATGCCGTGAGCGTTCGGAAATAGCCAATCAAGACATCCAGTTCTCTGCAGGCTGTCGCAGTATCTCCTTTTCGAAGTGCTTCGTTGCAGAGACGTCTCTGTACCCAAGGATCCACTTTATCAAAAGAGTTTTCACATCTTGCATTTGGGAAGAAATCCATTCCTTCCAACATTAACACATCCTGCCATCTTTGTACGGTTATAATCCGATCTGGCAATTCATCCGGTGTTGTCGGCGTCAGCGATTTCTGCAGATGCAGAATCTCAGCCCGCTCATTTATAGATGGCCATTCCAGTGTCGCCGGCCGCTGCCAATGCATCGTTCCATCCGGTAGGATCACGCAAGCACTGTTGGAATAGATAACCTGCGGTGTTCCTCCAGGTGTGCACTCAATAAAGCTTTCCGGATCAAAATCAAATCTGGACTCGTAATTTGCATTTAAATCCAACGGATTTAAAGCCAAAACTTCACTGGTCTGATTCTTTTTCCGGTAAACCTGAAACTTAAAATATTTTTCCGGAAATCCACCGAACAGCTCCCATGGAATTCCAAACATGACACGCCAACAGTTTTTTTCTACAGCAATTTTGCATGTATATTTCCATGATGGGATTTCTGTTTTTACCGCATCATTTTTTCGGTAAAGTAATCATTTAAAATTGCTTTATCGCCACCGAAATAGGTCATTCCCTTTTCCGTCCTGCTCCCGCCTGTTTCTCTGTGTCTGCACAAAATACTGCGTAGTCTCGCTCTCCAAAATTTCCGCTGCTCAATGCAATTTCTATCTTATCTTTGCGAAGCATCCATTCTGTCTTCAGCACATTTTCATCGGACGGACGGGAAACCCTTGCCTCTTTTTCATAGCAAATCAGATACAAATACAGATTTTTCTGATCCCACATCATCCGTAGGTTTGTACTTGAAACGGTCTCTCTTCCGCCTGCGCTGTAAAAAGTATCCATTAACACCGCATGTTCCCATTCATTTAAATTCACCGGAATGGAAGGTACTGTCGAAACCGGTGCACCAAGTTCAACTGCTGCAATACCAAACGACTGTTTTTTTCTAGTTGTAATCATACTTCACCTCTAGGTTAAAATTTTGCAGAGAATCCGATATTATCCTTTTATGGAACCGTCTGTAATGCCCTGCTGCATAAACTGTTTCTGGAAAATAACAAACAATACAATAATCGGAATAATAACAATAACACTGGCAGCAAACATCAGTCCATAGTTAGTCGTATACTGCCCACGGAACAGTTGCAGTGCAACGGAAAGTGTTCTCTTGTTTGTCGATTTTGTAAAGGTAAGAATATCAAATAGGTTCGACCAGTATCCATTGAACGCCAATACTGCCTGTGTTGCAATTGCCGGTTTACTTAACGGAATAATGCAATGTAACAAGGTCTGAAACCTAGTTGCACCATCAAGGTACATGGACTCTTCCAGCTCTTTCGGCACTGCTTCAAAAAAACCTCTATAGAAGAAGGTGTTTCCTGCCACACAAGTGCCTCCCCACAGCAGCCAAATTCCTTTATAGGTATCAATCAGTTTCAATCCGTTTAAAACAGTGTACTGGGAGATCATAGCCAGCTGTGCCGGAATCATCATTGTGAGCAACAGCAAGTTAAAAATAGGCTCCTTTCCTGGAAACTGGAATCGTGAGAAAGAATATGCCATCGTGATCGAAATTAACAGATTTACGATAAGGCCCACTACAGACACGTATAGTGTGTTGAAAAAGTACGTCTGAAAATGGTTTGCAGTCCACGCTTTTACATAGTTTTCCAGATAAAGTGGAAAATTCGGAAATAAAATTGGCTCGTTCGGCAGAACACCCTTTACCTTCATAAATGAAGTCGAAATCATTGACAAAAAAGGAAGAAGACATATTGCTGTCAACGCTACTAAAATCACATGAATACAGATCTGACTGATTATTTTCTTTTTCTTCATTACTGCTCTCCTCCTTAAAGATTTTCACCATAGCGAAGGAATCTCTTCAGTCCCATGGAAATAGCAAATACAACAATACCCATGACAATACCACAAGCGGCCGCATACCCAAAATCGAAATAGTTGAAAGCCCTCCGGTAAATATAATCCATAACTACATCTGTTGTTCCGAGCGGATCTCCTTTCGTTAACAGGAATACCTGAATAAAGATATTCATCGCACCATTAATCAGATTAATCAGTAGATAAAGTGTAGTTCCTCTTAATCCCGGAAGTGTAACGTGGAAGAATTTCTGAACCGCATTGGCTCCATCCATCGTTGCAGCTTCATACTGATCTGATGGGATTCCAAGAAGACCGGCGGTGTAAATGATCATAACCCAGCCATAGCCCTTCCAGATTGAGCAGATCCAGATAACAAAGTTTCCTGTCCATGTATTCTTCAACCATGCTACCGGCTCTTTTAAGATTCCGATGGTAGTCAGACAGTAGTTTACAAGACTTCCTTCATCCGGTTGGAAAATATAATCAATGATATTACAGAAAACAACCCAGTCACAAATAACTGCAATATATAAGAGTACTTTATATACATTTTTTCCTGTTTTCAGGTTATGAATCAAAACGGCAACGATCAGGCCAAGAACCAACTGTCCTGGCACAGTAACCAGAACTGCTAAAATATTATTTCGAAATGCAATCCAGAAAAAATAGGCATCAGATCCTTTTGTTGAAATATCTTTGAACATTTTAGCAAAATTACTTATTCCAACAAATGTATTTTCCGAACCTGGCATAATGCTATAATTTGTTAGTGCAATATAAATATTCTTAATTTGTGGATATAATACAAAGACAATAAATAAGGTCATTCCCACTGCAAGGAAGGGCAAAACGGCCAACCATTGTTTCAGACCTTTGGAAAATCTTTCTGATAAAGGTTTTTTCATAACAGATACCTTTCCGGGCTGCTTTTTATCGCCCTATAAACAATTTCCACAGGCAAGAAAGCCTGTGGAAATTTGTTTCATCTTTCTTGAATTATGATGCCTCACCTGCAAGCAATGCATCCAGTTCCGGAGCAATCTTATCGAGTGCGGACTGTGCCGTATCCTCATGAAGAACTGCGCTCTGGAATGCTACAGAGAGTTTATCTGAAATTTTCTCCCATGCCGGAGATGGGGTACGGGATACAGCTCCCTCAAGCTGTTCAATATACGTACTCATATTCGGTACTGCTTGTACTTCTTCAGATTCGGCAATTGTTTTTACAGTCGGGATCAGATGTCCACCGCCTACAGCCTGTGCTGTCTGAGAGAATTCACTCATTAAGAACATTGCAAATACCCAAGATGCTTCTTTCTTATCGCTACTCTCAAACATAACCAGATCCTCGCCACCGTTAACGGTAAGAGATCCGGCTTTGCCAGCCGGCAGAAGTCCTACTTCTACTTTTGCCAGATTTTCTTCATCATCATTTGTGAAGAACCATGGACCCTGATAACTAAACAGATAATTTCCATCGTAAAGACCATTTGCTGCATCCGGCTTTCCACCTGTGAAGCAAGGTCCAATAATTCCTTCATCATACCACTCAACGATAGTCTCCAGTGCCTTTACACTATCTTCACTGTTGATATAACCAGATGCTTTTGTATAATCCTCGTTGGTATAAACACCGCCCAAAGAGTGAAACAATGGAGCCATAGCCCAAGAGTTTGCCCCCTCGCATGCGATCAGATACTGATCTGAGCCAAGCTTGTCCTTCAATGCAACAACTTCATCGTAAGTTGTCGGAATACTGTCAATATTCAGTTCCTCCATCATGGTCTTACTGTAAACGCCTGACAGACAGTTTGTGTTCAATGGCAATCCATAATATTTTCCATTGTAATAATTAGTACTCAGCGGTCCTTCGTACAGATTATCTTTCAGATCTGCAAATCCTTCCAGATCATCAACTGCTGCAAGTGCTCCCATTTCAGCAAGTTCTGGAACCCAGATAATATCCATTCGCATCAGATCCGGGCCTGTTCCACTGGAAAGGCTGGTAATAATCTGTTGCATCAATCCATCGTATGGCATTCTTACAGCATCAACATGAATATTTGGATACTGTTTTTCAAACTCAGGAATAATGGTATCCACAAGAACCTCTTCCTCGGAATCACCATGTGTATGCCAATAGGTAATCGTTACATCGTCTCCATCGTACTGGATACCTGAACCAGAAGCATCTGAGCCGGCGTTGGATGCATCAGATGCGCTGGCGCTGGCACTACCATTGCCAGAAGAACTCTTTGTATCCCCACTTTTGGAATTGCTTCCGCATCCAAAAAGCATGGACGCTGCAAGGATTGCTGATAGTGAAACTGCTAATGTTTTTCTTTTCATCTCTTTTCCTCCTTTAGAAAAGTTCGTTTTTGTTATAATCTATTTTTATACTTTTTCTTATCTTTTCTCAAGACGCTTTCTTATCTAATCTATACAGTATTTTTACTTTATATCACTTTTTTATGGACTTTTTAACGAATTTCGAATAATATGTTATTGTGCAAATTTTATGACATATAATCATTTTTCCTTTTTTATTCATGGTTAATGTACAATTCAAAAGAGGGCAAAACATATGGAAATTATCGAATATGAACCAATCAATTTGTATGACGGACGCTTTTGCAAAGTATTTCATTCTGACTGGATTCAGTTAGAAAAACCAAAAGATGTAAATTTAGCACCGCATTTTCACTGGCATAACAGTTTTGAATTTAACTGTTCTATTTCGGGAACACTGCTCTGTGAAATCGGTTCTACTATGGCTTATGTAAAAGATAATGATTTTCTTTTTGTGAATCCAAATGTTATTCATAAATCACTTGAAAATTCTGCCTCCTTTCTCGGATTTGCAGTGCTTGTTCCTGTTGCTATCCTACAGTTTTTTTTTAACCCGGATGATAAAAACTCCCCTATTATAGAGCAGGATGTTGTGAACAGACATCGAAAAGAAATCATGGGACTTCTTATGGATATCTACCGATATTCGCGATCCGAAAAACCAGTTGATCTCCTTGGGATGAATGCCTGCGTTCTCCAAATTTTTCATATCCTTCTCTCTGAAAGCATGGCTACTCCGGCTTGTACTACCCCCCCCGATCAAAATTAGAGGATTCAATTTCTTTTACCGAATATCTGGCAGCACATTATAAAGAACATATTACTCTGGAAAGTGTTTCCGAACATTTTGGCTTCAATCCGACCTATTTTTCCAGAATGTTTGCAAAAAAAACAGGACGCAATTTTAATGTCTATCTTTCTTCGCTCCGATTAGACCATGCGACCCACCTCCTTGAAACTACTACTTCTTCTATTCCTGATATTTCAGAAGAAAGTGGTTTTTCCAGTTCTCGCGCTTTTATCGAAATGTTTAAAAAAGTGAACGAACTCACGCCAAAACAATATAGGGATCAATGCAGCGAGCACCAAAAAGGTTCATCACTTTAATAACTAATTTTTTCCTTCTCTTGACATGCAGGCATGCAGTTCTTCCAATACTGTACAGACGTTTATCCGTATTCTAGTAGCTTTTATGTTAATCATTGATATGCCTAACATAAAAACAGCTCAAGTGCATTTCTGCACCTGAGCTGTTTTTCTGCTTTTTCAATATAATTGTATCATGCAAGCGACCTTACGGTTCCTTCCGTAATTCCATTTTCATTAAACACATCGACTCTCACATATACCGTTTCGCCTTCGACCAGCGCGCCAATATTCTGCTCCCTGACCGGATGCTGACTGTGGTTTGCCTCATGTCAGTGGGGGATACCGATTTCTCTCCGCCCTCCACTGCCGTTAATTTTCTTATTTGCAATTCATCTCACCACCTATCGACGGGAGAATCCTTGCCATTATTTGTTGAATCTTCCCTATATGGTAATATTCTCAGAATTTCATCTGTCTGCATGTTCTGACACCGTTGACGTAAATATCATTTGCCAGTTCTGTGACTAGCCGCATATCCTGCCAGGTTTCACACTTATTCCCCATAAAAGTAATGTTATCAAAATGGACATCATGAACACGTACTTCTTCTGTCGGTGTCTGGTACCCCCGGATTACGGAAACCGGGACATCTCCGTTCAGCACCTGGATATTATCAAAATAGATATCATTAATCTCTCCTTTGGCAAGCTGTTCCGTATATTTGCAAAGCAGAACCTTAATATCGAACAGTTTCTGTTCTGCCTGCTCTACTCTGATGTTTTTATAATGTATATCATGAACATGACCTCCATCTGCCTGATGTATGGAAATCGCCGCACCACCCATGTTTCCTTCATACTGGCAGTGTATGATGTCACAGTCTTCAAATACCAGGTCGTGGATTTCGCTCTGGAGGGCATAACCAAGCTCTATGGCATTACCGGTTCTGCATTCCAGATTACGTTATTGTGAACACGCACTTTTGTTACATCACGTACCGTTGACGGATCTTCAAACAATCTTTGGGATTTGATGCAGATACTGTCGTCTGTGGAACGGATAAAGCAATTTTTTACCTCTACATCCTGGCTGCTCGTAATATCAATACCGTCTCCCGTTACAATCCTCGACATAATATTCATATTATCAATCACAACATGGTCACACGCCGCAGGAACTACATGCCAGGAAGGTCCGTCTACAGCCGTAAAGCCTTTTAAGAGTACATTATTACACCACTTGGCATAGATAAAGAAACGGTGTGCATTACTGTCCGGCAGATGCCAGCAGGATCCGTTGATAATTCCGTTTCCTACAATGGAAATATTGTCACAGTGGTCTGCATATACACACCCTGATACAACCGCACCTTCCTCAATATAAACCGTATCATTGGACTTTAAGGTAAGAACTCCTACATTATATACCTTGCCCTTTTCAAAGCAGATGGTGGTATCTGCCGGTTTCTCAATCCTGTGCGAGCAAAGTACAAACAACGCATCATGAAGACCACCATCTGTCTCTACAGTAAACTTTCTCGGTTCATCAAGATGGATATGGATTGTTTCTCCTTTTACAGAAGGAACTATGCCAAAGCTGGACGGACGGATTTCAAGTTTTTCATATGATGCATGGATTGAAATCTCCAGATCATACGCTTCGTTATCTACTACAACAACATAGTCAAACGAATCTGTATGGTATACCACTCACTCTGTTCCATTGCAGGTAACACTGTATTTTGCTGATTTTTCCAATTCATCTACAGAATTTAAAATAAATCTCGGTTCCTTGACCGGGTCCGGATTAGGATAATAAATCAAATCATTTTCAAAATCCTTCATGTCTCTTTTCTCCTATGCTTGTATAATGTTCTCAGAAACAAGGTGGTCACTACTGTTTCCAATACTGATACGCAGTTTCATTCCGCTACTGACGGTTTCCATGTTTTTCCCATAATATGAGAATTCTTCCTGATCAATAAAAAAATCTACATCCTTCTTTTCCCCCGGCTCCAGGAAAACCTTTCGGAAACGGACAAGTTCTTTCTTTGGACGTACTACAGATGCATATAATGTTTCATAATAACACTGGACTACTTCTGCTCCCACAACATTCCCTGTATTGCACACATTACAATGTATATGTACTTTTTTATCCTGGCCTATCTGCACATCAATGTCCGAAATATCAAACTCTGTATAAGACAATCCATAGCCAAATGGATATAACGGCGTATTTGGGATATCCATATATCTGCTGGTGAAACGATTTTCTGAATTATCTTCTGTAAATATATGTCCGGTTTTTACATCCCAGTAGCTTATGGGCACCTGCCCCACACACCATGGGATACTCACAGATAATTTGCCGGAAGGGTTTAATCTGCCATACACAATATCTATGATTGCTTCAGCTCCCATAGTGCCGGGTCTCCATGCCATAATGACAGCCTTGGATCTTTCCGATATCCTCCGCAGGTCCAATGGTCTTCCTGTAATTACCACAGTCACAATATTACTTGTACGTTCTGCTATTTTTTCAAATAACACCTGCTGTTCCTCCGGCAAAGTCAGAAATGCCCTGCTGGCAGCCTCTCCTGACTGGGACTCATGTTCACCCAGTACACATACAACCGTATCTTCATGGGGTTATCGTTTCCAGCCACTGCTCATCCCTTGGCTTGTCAGACAATTCCTGTTCCACCTGCCATACCTTACACTCTTCATCAGAAAGAATATTGCATCCTGTAATACATTCTGCTTCTATCTGCTTTTTTGCAAAACATCTTCTATTGTTTCAACTGCCTCATGTTCTCCAAAAATTGACCAGCGGCTTAATAGTTCTCTTGACGCTGTATAAGGACCTGCCCAGATAACTTTCTTCTTCCTGCTTAATGGCAGCAGCTTTTCATTTTTCAAAAGGACACAGCTTTCGCCCGCCAGCTGATATGCCTTTTCCCGGTTATGCAAAGTCAGTTTTCCACTCTTTCCAAGACCGGCAAACGGATTTTCAAAAAGCCCCAGCTGATTTTTCATCATCAGGACCCGGAATGCACTTTCATCAACAAACGCTTTCGGGATTTTCCGCTTTCTACCAGTTTTTCCAGACACAGCATATAAGCAGGACTCATCATATCAATGTCTACACCGGCTTCTGAAGCTGGATTGCTGCTTCTTCCATATCAGCTGCCACTCCCTGTTCTTCCAGCTGACCTATAGAGCCCCAATCTGAAATTACAGTTCCCTCAAATCCTTCCTTATCCCGCAGAAGCCCTTTAAGAAGTTCCTTATTTCCGCTTATCGGTTTACGGTCAATAGCATTAAAAGCTGTCATGACCATAGCAGGCTTTGCTTTTAATGCCATACGGAAAGGTTTTACATACTGTTCCAGAAATGTCCGCTTGGATATTTCAACATCATTATATTCCCTTCCTGCATTCACTGCCCCATAACCCGCAAAATGCTTCAGGCATGCCGCTATTCCGGCATCATCTTTCTGCTGATAGCCATCTACCATTGCTTTTCCCATGATCCCATTTACATATGGATCTTCTCCAAAGGATTCCATCATCCTTCCCCATCTGGGATCTCTTGAAACATCAATCATAGGAGAAAATGTTGCTCTGAGCCCTTCTGAAGATGCCTCCAAGGCAGCTATAGAAGCCGCCTCAGACACCAGTTCCGGATGAAATGAACACGCCTGCCCCAACGGAATCGGAAAAATCGTCCGACATCCATGGATAACATCTGCCATAAAAAGAAGCGGAATATGATGGGGATGCTGTTCCATATATCTGCTCTGAATATCATAAATTTTATCTTTACCGATCACTCCAAGCACTGAACCGGCATATTGAATGATCCATTCCGGTGGTAACTGTTCGCCAACAACACCGGTGAGTACTGCCTCTTTATCGAAGTATACACCGGTGAGCTGCACCATCTGTCCTATTTTTTCCTGTAATGACATTTCTGACAGCAATTGCTGTAATTCATGTATTTCCATAAATACTCCTTATGTTCAATCCGTTTATTTCTAATGTTCATTTCTCCAAAGAGCACCTGAGCTGTTTTTCTGCTTTTTCAATATAATTGTATCATGCAAGCGGCCTTACGCTTCCTTCCGTAATTCCATTTTCATTAAACGCATCGACTCTCACATACACCGTTTCGCCTTCTACCAGCGCTCCAATATTTGCTCCGGCATAAAGGTCATGCAGCTGTGATACAGCTTGTCCGGTGCAAAACCCCAGAGGACGTTGTATCCGACAGCGTCTGTCTGTGGCTCGATGATGATGCGCATATCCATAGTTCCGGTCCGCTCTGCCTGGTACTGCGGTGCAGACGGTTTTTCGCCGTTACCGAATCCGAAGACGCGAAGACCGGAGATGCATGGATTCTGATTGTACGGCACTTCAAAAACGGTGAGTTTCAGATAACGGATCTGTACACCCTCTTCTTTTACGACGAAATCATGCGGCAAATTGGTTTCTGCGTCTGATTTATCTGCCAGAACAAAATAGTTTGTTCCATCGGCGGATGCCTCAAGCAGCCATCTGGTCTTATGCTGGCTCGGGTCGATATATCGTTCCCCCTGACGCTCGCCCGGCAGAGGTGCATCGATTTTGTCATCTGCAAAATTAATCTGTACGGCGCGGACATCTTTTACCTCACCAAGATCCATCGAAATCCACTCACCCGGCTGATTTCCGGCTGCGCGCCACCAGGTCTGGATATTTTCATCTGTCGCAAACGACGGTTCTCTGCCTTCTTCCGAGGACGATGCCGTCATTGCTTTCTGATAGCTTAAGAGATACCACTCCGGTTCTGCCCACGGGTCTTCTTTTGCCTGCTCCACCGCCATCGGCCAGTCGCCGAACTGCTGATTGCAGAACAGGACACCATCTTTGTCGAAGCCTGCCCGCCAGATGCCGACGCGACGCTCCATATCGTGGTTTTTGCTGATCTGCATTGTCGCGGTATGCCACCAGTTTCCATAGCGGTCTTCCATCGTCGAACCGTGGCCTGCACCGCGCAGGAATCCGCCCGGTTTATAGGAATATGGATTGTTCTTTGCCAGACGGAACGGGCCAAGCGGGGAATCACTCTCGTAAACACCGTCACCGTAAACGTTGTATTCCGTTCCCGGGCCGGCATACTGGAGGTAATAGGTTCCATCATGCTTCGTCATCCATGCGCCCTCGATGAACGGTCTCTGACTGAACATAATTTTGGCAAACCCGATCTGCTCCTCCGTCAGATGATCCGCATCTTTTCCCTGTGCTTTCAGAAATTCTTTAAATTTTTCAACAGCTTCTTCTTCACTCAGCGGCATTTTGGAATGATTTTCTCCGACGCGCTCGTATCCGATTTTTTCCGGCTGACCGTAGATCAGTTCTTTTCTCTCGGTCTTTGGAACCATCGTCTCCGGTTCAAGCTCCACACCCCAGATCGGAGTCACGTTATTGCATCCCCAGTAAAAATAGAGCTTTCCGTCATCATCAAGAAACAGGTTCGGATCCCAGAAATCGAAGGTTCCCGGGATCCGCTCAAACGGCCCGTTCAGGATATCTTTCATGCGGTAAAAATCGCAGATCGTGCCACGACGGGATGCGCTGAAATACACGTAATCGCCGACCACGCGCACATCCGGCGCATAGTCATACAGCGGCAGGCTGTCCGGCAGCCGGTGGCTCTCCCAGTGAACCATATCCTCCGAAACCCAGACGCTCAACGTCATGGATGCAAAAATATAATATTTTCCCTGAAATAAAATCATCGACGGATCGGCGGCCTCGCGGGAAATCTTGTCCTCACCGCTTCTCATATCCTGAATGAACTGGTAACGGTAATCCATATTTAACGGATTGCAGAAATACTGTTTTTTCATCAAAATTCCTCTTTCCGGACGGTACGTAAAAACCCCTGTTCGTACATCCTTTTTTCTTATAAAAAGTTTAGCATATCCCGCAAAGAAAGGAAATGTTCTGATTTGACTTTTTTGTTGCACTTTTTGGACTGTTTTTTGTCTCAGGTATTGGACAAATTCCTGTGTTGGATTTATAATTCGTGTAATTTCAAATTGCAGAAAACAAGATCTGCAAGCCGAGTTTTCAGCATGGATCGAGGTTGAAATGGAATGCGGCGATTTTACCCTGATACTGCAATCAGGAGAGAAACGTGCAAAGATAGATTTGAGTCAATTCACAGAAGAAAAACCGGAACCTTTCCCGATAAACACCGTTTTCGTACCGAAACAGCTTCTCGCAAATGTACTTCAGGCCGGAAAAGAGTTTTGCCTGGGTGCAAAAAATCTGAACCCCACAACGAAGGATTCTGCAATTGGAAAGGGAATCCAGATGATCGCCAGACAGACACAAGAAGTATTTGCAGACTGTCATGACGGAGATACAAACATCCGGGTCAGCACATGGATTGAAAAGCTGCTGGCTGTAAAAGACAATCTTGAATATGGAATTGTCAGTTCGGAAAGAACGACAAATCGCTGGGCCTATATGGATGAAAAACTTCTTATGATGGATTTCCGTACAGCTTTGGCGCAGAATTTATACCAGCTGAATGTCTTACCGATTGAAGCAAATGGTGCAATATTTGATCCTCATATCCATGATGCAGTACACATTGAAGAGACAGACGGGTGGAAGAAGACAGAGTTGTCGAGGAAATACAGAAAGGCTACTTCTTCGGTGAAAAACTGTATCGACCGACAAAAGTTATTGTTTCTAAAAATCCCTGTCAAAAGTAATGCTCTGAATGCACTTCAAAAGCACCGGCCAAATGGTCGGTGCTTAAATAATGGTTTCATCATCCTGTCAAAAATAATACTCTGCATGTGTGTCTTGATATATACGAATCAATTTCTCAAACGCACAGATCATTAACCGATATATAAATTAAGGGTGAAGAGGAGCCTGTTTTTAAAGCTCCTCATTACCCTTGACAAACCCTAAAAGAATTTAACCGAATCAACCAAGTCCTGATAAGCTGCGAAGCAGCTATTCAGTTATGAGCAAGTAACGAAGCGGATTGCGAATATCCGCTTTGGCTTTACAGACTGTTCCACAGTACTCCGGAAAATCTGTTTCTTGCAACTCTCACTCCACAGGACTGATTTTTTATGTCATTTCTGTATTTTTTCCTTCCATTTCTGTATTGTTTTTATGAAGACATGCTCTTTTTGCTTTTCATCTTCCTGTGCCTCATACTTAGATAATAAGGAATTAAGTTCCCTGTCCCATACCGAATAAAATCGAACAGTTTTTACTTCTTCCTGTATCGTTTTGATTTGTTTTTGATCTTGTCTCGAAAGACTCCGCATTCGTTTTTCTAGTTCCTTTTTGTAAATAGAAACCCCTTGCGGAAATCTTATATTGCTTGCCTCTCTTTTATCTTCTAACTCTATTCCTTTTCCCGATAAAACTTCTTCACTGTATAGCATTTGTAAAAAGGAGACTGCTTTTAAAGGTTGCTTTGTGTTCTTATTAATTCCTGCATAAAGTGTAACATTTGCAGTGAATCCGCCTTCCTGATTCGGCATTGCAAATACCGTATGAACTGTTTTTTCACCTCCAAGTTCTTCCAAATCATTTAGACTTACTACTCCTGTATCTTTTATTTTCCAGTTTAAAGCTAATGATCTTGTTTTTAATGCTACTGTTTCATCCAAAACTTTTTTTATCTGCTCTTCCGAATATAGAAGTGTTTTTTTCTTATAATCAACCACCTCACTAAATGTATCAAAAAATTGAACCCCACTTCTTTGCCCTACAATCTGTTGAATTGCTTTTTCTTTTTGTCTGGCTAATTCCAGCCAATTTCTTGATATTTCTGTATTTTCCGGTAAATCCTGTGTTGTAAATGCATATAGAAAATAATCGTATGTCATAGGAAGCAGTATTTGTTCCTCATTAGCCATACCTGCAGACAAAATCTTCTCTTCTAAAATATCTATATCAAAATATTTCATGTATGGTTTCAACGAAAGAAAGGTTCCCTGATACATTTCTTTTTTGGGGTCTTCAAAAACAACTACTCTTTGCTCACTCCAAGTCGGATTCGGCCCTTCTGCGAAAAATACATCCGGCCCTTCTCCCGTCGTAATTTCATTCTGGATCTCCTGTACTTTTTCTTCCGAAGCCTGTTGCCCTGATGGGATTACCATTAATTCCACTCCATTATTTTTATATATTTTCTTCCAGGCTGCCACTATTTGAAGTACCGTTTTTTTATTTTCTTCATCAACACAAATTTTTAATGGCATTTCCGTTTTCTCAATTTCAATCTTGGCTTGTGTATCTGCATATACCGTTTCTGCATTTAAGCTCCCACTGACTAATGTGATGTTAATCAGAATCAAACCAAAAATTTCTTTCAACCTTTTTCCCATCATTATGCTACCCCCTATGTTTCTATATAGCACAAGGCTATTGCATGACTTCTGTTTTTTTACATATCATACAACAGCCTTGTGTTTTAACCATTAATTATCATATCCGTGACAAATTGTTCTTGTTTCTTTCACATTAGCAGTATTTCCTGCGTTACAATTTAAACATTTTGTAGTTTTTATTCCTGTTCTATACTGCTTCAAATCAGTTCCCCATGCGTGACCATGAGTACATGTAACTGTACCACTGCTTATCCAGCTTCCCCATACGGTTGACGATGTTATTCTTCCTCCACATCTCGGGCAAACTGTAGCATACGGCATAATTTCTTCATACGCAAAAGTATTCTTACTTTCGATAACATCCGCTTTTGTTACATTGGCAGAAAATGTACTGGCCAACATTAAGGTCATTAGAAAAATGGAAATTTTTTTCTTTACCGCTTTCATACTTTTTTCCTTAAAAATTTATTATACCTGTCAACGTACATTCTACATTTGTATAATAAAAAATACCACACTTCCTACTTTTTGTCAATCTTTTTCTACGTTTGTCTAATTAATCATTATACCCATGGCAGACTATTTTTTCTTGCCTGATCTTTATCTCAAAAAAATTTCCACATTCATTACACCTGATTTTTTCTACTCCATATCTGGCTTTCTGTAAGTCATCTCCCCATGCATATTGATGTGTACATACTACATTTTTTTCATTTTCCCATGCATTCCAAACCACTTCTCCTTGTACCGCAGCTTTGCATTTGGACAATTTTCTATATGCGATGATGACCATATTTGTCGCGCTATTTGCATTTCCGAAAAACTCAAAATAATTATTCCAAAAAGAAAAACAGTGACGTATATTCGAAGTTTTTTTCTTGCTAAAAACACATTGTAAAATCGTTCTTTCAGTATCTCTGTTTCTGATACCATTGAAACAACTCCAGATAATTCTTTTTTCGTTTGTTTTGAAGCCACTTTTAAAATAACATTGCAATAATCTTTCCGTTGCGTCAGATTCATATGTTTTGTAACAGTCTCATCACAGACACATTCGATATCTATATTTGCCATTTTTTGCACCCACAGCATTGGGATACAAAACCAATAAACATCCCTTATAATTTGAAGAAACCTTTTATACCATAAATCGTGTTTTTTCTGATGTGTCAATTCATGTAAAAAAATCAAATACCATTCTTCATAGGAGTAATTTTCCGTTTCCAGCATTTCTTGTGGAATCAATACTTTTGTATTTCGTACACCAAACAACATAGGAGAATAAAAATCTTGATTTTCACAGACCCATATTTCTGTTTTTTTTATTTTACAAACTTCGCTTGCTTTTTTTAGAGCTTCTAATACGGAATTTTTTGCATTCTTTTACATTCTGCAAATATTCTTTTTTCCATATTCTATATTGTATTGCGTGAAACAAAAGGCATAAAATCATCCTGCAAGCCATATATACGGCAAAATTTTTCGCCTGACATCCACTCTCGAA
>ENA-OQHA01000167-OQHA01000167.1-human-gut-metagenome-genome-assembly--contig:-NODE-167-length-35269-cov-4.445592_pt1 | contig 35269 bp, 37 predicted proteins | sample MGYA00242558_ERZ504707 | MGnify/ENA primary metagenome ERZ504707 (study PRJEB26092, sample SAMD00036197) | human gut metagenome | host: Homo sapiens | study: EMG produced TPA metagenomics assembly of... | reverse complement strand
CGGTTCTTTTCTCACCGGAAAAGTGATATCCGGATCGGGTAGAAGGACTTCAGCAGGGAGGCGACTATTATCTCACCAAACCTTATAATTTCGATGAATTTCTGGCCGTGATCCAGATGCTTCTGGAACGCCAGAAACGAATGGAAGAAAAATAAAAGAAAAATTTCAGTCCTCCCGTCAGATCACCATCGGCAGCCTGCGGCTGGATCTTTCGGACGGCCATGCATATCTCAATAATGCCGACACAGGCCTTACCCGGACCGAATTCTCTCTGCTGCGTCTCCTTGCAGAAAACCAGGAGAAGATTTTTTCTGCAAAAGAGCTCTACGAAGCAGTATGGGGCAGCTGTGCAGGAACAGATACCAGCACGGTACGGCGGCATATCTTTAACCTCCGGACCAAGATCGGTGCCGAAGATACCGATGAGTATGACATTGTCTCGGTTTATGGGAAGGGATATCTTTTTACCTGCCGATAAGCCGGCCTTTCACGATCGGATAACATATTCCAGACCTGTACACAGCTTTCCGTAAATGTCTCTTTTCTTCACATTTCCGGATATCGGGATCTGTCTGTTACAATGTACTTAACAGACAGATCTTTTTATTTGTAAAATTTATGATCAAAGAATAGTAAGCAGCTAACTGCTGCGCAATTTATCAGGAGGTGCCTATGCATAAAAAAAATCTTAGTTCTTTTAACAGGCGCGATCGCTCTTTCCATATCTGCAGTCCCGGTCCTCGCTTCTGACCCTCCAACCGATGACGGTCAGTACATCTGGCAGGATGAAAACGGAGATTACTGGTACCGCAATGGTTCCGAGGATGAATATATCGGGGAAGGTAATTATGCCCCTGACCCGGATTCCGGTGACTGATGGAAGGCAACGATGCCGGCTGGACCGAACAGGACGGTTATTTTGAGCCTCATTATTATTATGAGGACGGCAGTGTGTGGCTGGAAGATGCCACCGGAACCACATATATTGGCTCCAGAGATAAATATTATATTGATGACTACGGCAATCTTCAGGAATATTCCGATTCTGAAACTGATTCCTCCTCCGGAGATTCTTCAGAAGAATCCTCCGATACCAGTGGAAACTCCTCCTCGCAGGATTCCGATTCTTCATACCCAAATTCCTCTTCCGATACAAACACGGAAGATTCCTCCGAATCGGAAAAGCGCGGCGAGCTTCATATGCGGGTTGGATTCCCTGCCGATGATACGATCAGAGAATCCATGCCCGAAAAAGAAGGTTATTTCGAGCAGCGTTCCGTAAATGGCGGAAAAAGCACTGCCTTTGTTTTAAAAGTACCGAATTCCTCTCTGGAGGATTCTTCCCTGAAGGGTTTTCTGGCAGAATACTATCCGGTAAAGGGTGAGATCATCACCAAAAGGATCTTACCTTTGAATCTTATCCTGCCACGAAATATCAATACTTAACCGAAGTCAACGAAGAAGAAAAAAATGTAGATGCTCTTGTATGCCAGACTGACGATTATACATTCGGACTTTTTGTCCTGACTCCGTCAGACACCTATGATAAGGCCGCCGAAAAGGAAGCCACAGAGCTGATCAAATCCATAGATTTCGTTTACGCAGAGCGTGTGGATATGGCCATGACGGATTACTTCCAGGTCCTCACTCCGGAGCGCTGGAAATATCTCTGCCATTATGAAACAACCGAAACCGAAAATGGTGGATATAAACTGACTTATTACAATGAGGATGTTCCTGTACTGACTCTGGAAGCCAGATATTACGATGGCGAAGACCAGCCTCTAGACAGTGTATGGCAGGGCTATCTCGGCCGTATCGAAACCGTCGACGGCAAAAAATACGATCTTCTGTCCACCATCAGCCAGTACTCCAAGGACACCTCTGATGAATGGAAGGAAATGTATGACACTTATCTGGATGTCATAAACGGGATCCGTATAATGGACGGCTGTTCCCTGACCGAAGGAAGCCATGCCTGATCCCTTGTGATTCACAATATTTACATGAAAGAAGCTGCAGACTCTGTTTTTCACTGTTCTGCAGCTTCTTTGTGTTATTGTGTCCAACTATATCTTCTGCTGTCTATCCTTCGTAAATCTGATCAAAATCCCTCCATCTGAGAAATGTGTTTCCTGTGCCTTTTCCATCCGCCGAAATCATCAATGGTGACAAGATTGATGTCCAGGTCAAACACATTGGAGTATTCCTTCAGAATATCCTGGTTTGACGGACGGTAATAATTATCACCGGCGATCCGCTGTGCTTCATCGGAATAGAGATAATTCAGATATTCCTCTGCCACATCCCTGGTGCCTCTTTTGTCTACGACTTTATCGACTACTGCTACAGACGGCTGTGCAAGGATGCTGATGCTTGGTGTTACGATCTCGTAGTCGTCCGGATAATCTTTTACGGAAAGATAGGCTTCATTTTCCCAGGCGATCAGTACATCACCCTGTCCGTTTTCCACGAAAGAGGTCGTTGCGCCTCTGGCTCCGGTGTCCAGGACAAGTACGTTTTTGTAAAGGTCTCCGATGAATTCTTTAATTTTGTCCTCGTCTCCGTTATATTTATCTTTTGCATAGGCCCAGCTGCCAGATAGTTCCATCTTGCTCCGCCGGAGGTTTTCGGGTTTGGTGTGATCACACCTACGTCTTTCTTTACCAGATCGTCCCAGTCTTTGATGTTCTTCGGATTTCCTTTTCTCACAAGAAATACAATAGTCGAAGTGTAGGGAGAGCTGTCCTCCGGAAATTCATCCACCCATCCGTCATCGATGAGTCCTGCATCCTGGATCGCATCCACATCATACTCCAGTGCCAGTGTTACCACATCTGCTTCCAGTCCGTTGGAAACCTCAAGTGCCTGCTTGCCGGAACCGCCATGGGACTGTGTGATCTCCACATCCTGGCCTGTTTTTTCCTTCCAGTGCTTCTGGAAGATTTTGTTGTACTGCTCGTAAAGCTCTCTGGTCGGATCATAAGATACATTGGTGATGCTGACACTGTCCGCCGCATAGGTGGTTACGCCTGTAAGGCTTCCAATTGTTGCTATTGCTGCAAGGACTGCTGCTGCTGATTTCCATCTTTTTTTCATAATACTTACCTCCTGTGTTTTACCTCGTGTTTTGTTGTTGGGGCTATTATAAACATGAGTAAGTCCATAAGAAAACTATTAGATTGGAAACCGTTTTCAGGAGTTTTCGAAAATATGGCTGTTTATGCTAGTTTCACAGATTTTTGTATTTGATCCCACCTGATATTATGTTGTTTTTGTTGATTTTTGCATCGTATTTTATTGTTCCCGGAGTATATGTGAAAACGTCATCAGTCTTGTAATTTCCGTGTTTTTCGGGAATTTTTCCAAAGTATATCTTGTTTTTGCGGGATGTTTTCCTTCATCTGTGAAATTTTGGGTCAGTGTCAGACGGATATTTACGATCGAAGCAGTGAACTTTCCTGAAACAGTTATCCACACTCACCCTGAAAAATCGCTCTTCCGGGCGGATGGTTTTCCACATATTCCACAGAAGTTATCCTCTGTTGTCTGTGCGATCCGATTTCGTCGCCTTCATCTCACAGATAAATATAATCATTCATCACCGGCTGAAGGCCATGGTCTTTCAGGGCGTTAAAGACTTCGTCCACGGATCTTCCGTCTGAGATTTCAAACTGATCGTCGCCTTTATCTTCGATATCATCCACATGGCTTCCGATTCCTGTGCTGACACCTGCAGAGATCTTGGTTGCTGCGATATTTACCAGATTGTCACGGACACGCTCGCACTCTCTGGTGGATACGGTAATACTTGCAAACGGCATAAACAGACGATACGCACAGACTACCTGCAAAAGCTGTGGTTCGTGGACATCCTTCGGGTTGATCCGGTCATTATTGATGATCGGACGAAGTCTCGGGCAGGAAAAAGCAATCTCTGCATGTGGATATTTTCTCTGCAGAAGATATGCGTGATATCCCGTTGCAAAAGCATCCTTGCGGAAATCATCCAGTCCCAGAAGTGCCGCAAAGCCAACACCTCGCATGCCGCCTTTCAGTGCACGCTCCTGCGTATTTAACCTGTATGGAAAATCCTCTTATGACCTGCCAGATGCAGGGTTTCGTATTTATCGGAATTATAGGTTTCCTGGAAAACGGTTACATAATCTGCACCGCATTTGTGAAGATATGCGTACTCATCAGAATTCATCGGATACACCTCAAGACCGACTACCTTGAAATATTTTCGGGCGATCTCACAGGCCTTTCCGATATATTCTACATTAGATTTCGTTTTGCTCTCTCCGGTGAGGATCAGGATCTCCTGGAGTCCGGTTTCTGCAATGGCTGCCATTTCCTTCTCGATCTCGTCTGCATTCAGCTGTGCACGGCGGATCTTGTTGTGGCAGTTAAATCCACAGTAAATACAGTAGTTCTCACAGTAATTTGCAATGTAGATCGGTGTAAACATGCAGATACTGTTTCCGAAATGTTTCCTGGTCTCAATCCGTGCAGCCTGCGCGATTTCTTCCAGAAGTGGCAACGCTGCCGGCGAAAGCAGTGCTTTAAAATCCTCCGGTGTACGGTTATCATGTGCCAGTGCTCTTCGCACATCTGCCTCTGTGTACTTATCATAATCATATGCGTTCATTGCGGAAATAACCTGATCCATTACATCAGATTCTTCCAGTTGTTCCATATCCGGAAGGTACTTCATGTGATCGATACGGTTCTTTTTCATATCTTCCAGAATTTCCTCACTCATGATACTTTCATTAAAATGGCCGTCCTGCTGACCGGCCTGTACTGTTTCTGCCATTACTCTTATGTCTCTCCTCTCATATATTGCAGCAATACTCTGGTCCTCACTGCTGCATATCTGTAAACTCAATTTCGATTGAAACCAGACAATACCTGTGTTTCACTACACAGACAGCGCCTGTCCCCCGCTTAGCATTCTGCGTTCAATCATTCATTTATCAATTTTACTCATGAAGAAATCCGGTCAGCGGTGAGGACGCGCTTGCACCTCTCTCCAGAGTTCTTCCCATGCCGGAAAGGTATGCGCTTCTTCCTGCCTCAATAGCTTTCTTAAATGCCTCTGCCATAACGCGGACATCTCCTGCTGTTGCAATAGCCGTATTTGCCATAACTGCTGCAGCACCCATTTCCATAGCCTCACAGGCCTGTGACGGGCGGCCGATTCCAGCGTCCACGATGATCGGAAGGTCAATCTCGTCGATAAGGATCTGAATGAATTCTTTTGTACAGATTCCCTTGTTGGAACCTATAGGAGAGCCAAGTGGCATTACACAGGCAGCTCCTGCGTTCACCAGATCTCTGGCTGCATTCAGATCCGGATACATGTACGGCATAACTACAAAGCCTCTTTTGCAAGGATCTCTGTTGCTTGATGGTCTCATAGTTATCCGGAAGAAGATATTTGGAGTCATGGACAACTTCGATCTTTACAAAATCTCCGCAGCCAAGCTCGCGGGAAAGCCTTGCAATGCGTACTGCTTCCTGAGCATTTCTGGCTCCTGATGTGTTCGGAAGAAGCGTAACATCCTTCGGCACATAGTCAAGAATATTGGCAAGTCCGCCCTCATTTGCACGGCGCAGGGCAAGTGTTACGATCTGAGTTCCTGCTTTTTCGATACATGCTTTTACAAGCTCCAGAGAAAATTTTCCGGAACCAAGGATAAAACGGGAAGTAAACTCATGGCCTCCCAGGATCAGTTTGTCTTCATTTGTGTTTGCTGTTGTCATTTTTATGTCCACCTTTCTGTTATTTATCTGCATTGTATTTCAGCTGCAATAACTGCTCGTTCAATTTCAATCCTGCAGTTATCTGCGATTCTGCCCATCCCACAGCCGGATATTCCTGCCCATCTTCAGACTTCTGAACAGGAATTTCTGTATCCATTCTTATTCTTTCTGTCTCAGCAGCTTCCGCCGCCCATAAACTGCAGGATTTCCACAACGTCTCCGTCTTTCAGCACGGTCGTGTCGTAAGTCTCTCTCTTGATGATCTCTTCATTCAGTTCTACTACCACCTGCACCGGAACATACTTGCATGCTTCCAGATATTCAGTTACTGTCACCGGAGCTTCCAGGGTTCTGCTCTCACCGTTTACTGTGATCATGTTCTCTCCTTTCCGGAAATTTCGCCAAGTCAGAAGTAATTCGCAATCTCTTCCGGTCAATCGGATATTCGCGATCCGTAAAAAAGAGTTCACAAAGAAATACACCCGCGGTGGTGCACCCCTTCATGAACTCTGTTCACTCTCAAAATTTCCCATGTTTAATTGTAAAATATTTCTCTGTAAATCCTGATCTTACGTATATTCAGTCGGATAAAACATCCGCATCCAATAAAAAAGGAGATACACCAAGGTATCTCCCGTAAATTCATCTTATACGTTCCTACGTTGGCATTATCCAAATCAGGTATAAGGGTCGAAGTTGAAGACTTCCTCTCAGCCTGCCGTCACAAGCTCCCCTGTTATTTACATGATTTAGTATAATTCCGATTCTGCTTCATGTCAAGAATAATAAATTTTGGTTTTATTTGGTTACTGTTCACTGGTAATATTCCGCGAGGTGTTTTTTGTGAGCGAAGGTCACAGAAAACCCGAGACATACCGCGCGATTTATGCGATTAGCATAAATTCTGTGCATCGCGAAGCGTGTTGCTGAGAACGGAGTGAACAGTAACTTTTATTTATAAGCAGTGAATCCCAGATCATTCATTGTCAGGTTTAAATTCTTTTTCAGATAAGCATTTGCTGCTATCATTGTCGCCTTCATCATAATGTTGGAAGTATCCTGCAGATCTGTCATCGCTTTTTTTCCGTTTGTATACAGGAAAGTCAGATTCTGACCTTTATAAGCAGATGCTTTTGTGGAAGAAGTCAGCAGCACAAAGACTCCATCCGAAGACAGGGCGGACTTCACGCTGACCGTATCAGATTTCACACAGTTTCCGATAATATCCAGTCCGGCAAGGACTCCATCTGAAGGCACAGAAATCAGCATTCCAATATCTATCTTATCTTCTTTCTTCAGATAACCGATCATCAGAGTACTTTCTTCATTTACTTTGACATTTATAAACTGACTTCCGTCTTCGGTATATCTGCCTTTCTGACTGATATATTTTTTCAGTTTGGCATAATTCTGCGTCATTTTTGCGTTAGCCGATGCAGGATTCTTTACAGTAATCTTACAGGTGAATTTTCTGCCGCCAAGGATCGCTGTGATATTCGCTGTTCCTGTTTTTACTGCGGTGACCTTTCCGGCTGAAGTTACACTGACAACCTTTGTGTTGCTGCTCTTCCATGACGGTTTCAGACTGGTGCCGTTAATCTTCAGTGTATAAGTTTTTTTCGGTGTCAGTGTCAGGCTGGTCTTATTCAGGGTAAGAGAATTCAGCCCTGCGATCGCTGTCAGGCCTTTTTTATTATAACCGCTCCAGATTATATTTTTTCCGGATTTCCAGTAAGCTTTTACCGTATAAGTATAACGTGCTCCGGTGCTTACTTTTGTGTCGGTAAATGTAACATTCTTACTTCCTGTGATGGTTTTTACTGCTTTCCATCCGCTGTTTCCGGTCTTGCGGTATACACGGTATCCGGCTGCTCCTTTTACCTGTTTCCAGCTGAAAATGATCTTATTCTTTCCGACGATCTTAATAGAAGACATGGCCGGCGCTGCTACAGTTACTGCCGCCTGTACTTCTGCCACGCTGATCAGCTCCGGAACCGCAGCTGGTGCCGCCGTCGCAAGCATAAAACCTGTCAAAATGCCACATAAAGCTTTTTTCCAATTTCTTTTCATACGCTTTTTTCCTTTCTGCTTTGTGGTGTATCTGGATTTCCTAACAAATATAGTATACATTATAAAAAATATTCCTGCTATGATATTTTTCGCCAAATCGGAGCTTTCGGTGAAATTCGGCAGTTTTTACAATGGCATAAAAAAATGCCGCTCCCGCGGCCGCATCATATGATATTCGCAATCCGCTAACGCTACTTGCTCATAAAAAAATGCCGCTCCCGTGGCATTTTATATCACAAGCCAATCCTCAACCATAGCTGTATTATGTAGCAGCACTGCCTCATTTCCCTTCGTTACAAAAATCCTCTGCACAAACACATCCACAACTTCACCTTCCAGGACAGGTTCTTCGTCAAGGCTTCTTCTGGCGCTGAGTATGGTGTTTCCTACACGGACTTTCAGTTCCAGCTGCTGCCGCGGAATGATACTCGTTCTACGACGCCCTCTGTTGCAGAGCTTTTATATTTCTGTTCCTCGTTCTTCTTTGTCACTTTTACAAACTCCGGACGGACGATGGCTTTTTCGCCTCCCGGAACTTCCTCGAAATGATTGAACACCTGGTAATCATCGATCACGGAAGTCTGCCCAAAAAATCCCGCCGTAAACGCAGTATCCGGATTCTGGTAAACCTCCAGTGGAGTTCCCTTCTGTTCAATGCGACCACGATTGGTGATGATGATCTCATCTGCCACCTCAATAGCCTCATCCTGATCATGGGTAACAAAAATGCTGGTGATCCCCAGCTTCTCGATCATATCCTTCAGCCAGCTTCGAAGCTCCGTACGGATCTTCGCATCAATAGCCGCAAAAGGCTCATCCAAAAGAAGCAGCTGTGGATTGGGAGCCAGCGCCCGGGCAAAAGCAACTCGCTGTCTCTGACCGCCGGACAGCTGACTTGGATATCTTTTTTCCAGGCCTTTCAGCCCGATCAGCTCTACCAGCTCCATAACCCTCTGTCTGATATACTTCTTATCCGCCTTCTGTACCTTCAGTCCAAATGCAATATTATCATACACCGTCATATACCGGAAAAGAGCATAATTCTGGAACACAAATCCAATGCCTCGCTCGCTGGCAGGCACATCATTGACCACTCTTCCGTCGATGATGATCTCTCCGCTGTCCGGCTGCTCCAGACCGGCGATCATACGGAGAATCGTAGTCTTTCCGCTTCCACTGGGACCCAGAAGACCGATCAGCTTTCCCTTTTCGATACCAAAGCTTACATTATCAGATGCCTTGTAATCCCCATATGTTTTATTGATATTTTTTAACTCAACGTACATCGCCTTTTTCCCCCTTTCCTTTATGCTCCAGAACATTTCTTGCGATCAGAAGGATCACCGCCAAGATCACCAGGATCGAAGAAACCGCAAATGCCGGAACATACTGGAATTCGTTATAAAGAATTTCCACATGAAGCGGAAGTGTATTTGTTTTTCCACGGAGATGTCCGGACAGTACGGACACAGCTCCAAACTCTCCCATGCTCTGGCTGTACACAGCACAACGCCATAGAGGAATGCCCACTTGATATGCGGAAATGTCACTCTGGTAAAAATCGTCCAGCCTTTTGCTCCCATCAGTGCTGCCGCCTCTTCCTCATCGGACCCTATGGATTCCAGAACCGGTATGATCTCTCTGGACACAAATGGAAACGTGACAAAAATCGTTGCCAGGATAATTCCCGGAACTGCAAATACAATCTGGATTCCTGCACTTTCAAGAACAGAATAAAGAGGACTCTGCTTTCCAAAAACCAGGATATAGATAAGACCTGCGATAACCGGCGATACCGTAACCGGAACATCGATCAAAGTGGTAAGGAGTTTTTTTCCCCGAAAATGAAATCTGGTCATTGCCCATGCCGCACACAGACCAAAGATCGTGTTGCATACAACAGCCGCAGCCGTCGCCTCAATGGTCAGCTTCAGCGCTTTCAGCGTGTACTCATCGGCCACCGCCTGCACGTAGCACTGCCATCCCTTGCTCAGCGCCTGGGTTACAACAACCACCAGAGGCAGTACCAGCATCACAAAAAGAAAGATCACGGAAATCCCGATAAGGATCCATTTCACCGGCCCGGAAGCCTGCTTCTTTTTTTCATCCATTATGCATCCCTCCCTCTGATACGTTTCGTATTTCTTGCCTGCACCAGATTCACACCAAACAGGATCAGGAATGATACTGCCAGTGTAACCAGTGCGATAGCTGTTGCGCTTTCGTAGTCAAACTCCTGAAGCTTTGACATGATGATCAGCGGCGTGATCTCTGTATAGTAAGGTTTGTTTCCTGCGATAAAAACAACGCTTCCGTATTCTCCCAGGCAACGTCCGAAGCAAGTCCCGCCCCGGAAAGCATTGCCGGCAGAAGCTCCTGAAGAATAACTCTGCGAAAAACGGTGAATGACTTTGCACCCATGACACGAGCCGCCTCCTCATAAGAACCGTCCAGCTTCTCCAGAACCGGCTGAATGGCCCTGACTACAAAAGGGATTCCCACAAAGATCAATGCCACCGTGATACCGATCCTGGTATATGCGATCTTAATACCGAAATTTGCAAAAAAGCTTCCCACCAGACCTTTATCGGATGTCAGGGATGTCAGTGAGATACCGGCAACTGCAGTCGGCAGTGCGAAAGGCAGCTCGATCATTCCATCCATGATCCTTTTTCCCGGAAAATCATATCTTACCAGCACCCACGCAAGGACCAGGCCCATAATAGCATTGATCACTGTGGCCGCAAATGCGGTGATAAAGCTTACATAGAATCCGGACAAAACCCTCGGCCGTGTGATCACCTCAATAAATTCCCGAAGCCCCAGCCGTGCCGAGTATACTGCCAGAGACGCAAGAGGATCAGAACTACGATACTCAGCATCGCCAAAGTCACTCCCATTGTCAGTCCAAAGCCTGGTATCACACGTTTACTCTGTTGTTTCTTCATTTCTGTCTCCCCTCTTTTATATTCTAAGTCTCTGATCTGTTACAAAATCTCAGGCTCTTCTACTCTTCATAGATCTCATCAAACACTCCGCCGTCTGCGAAATGCTTTTTCTGAACTGCATCCCAGCCGCCGAAATCTTTGATCGTGGTCAGCTTCACCTTCAGGTTAAAAGTATCTGCATGCTTTTTCAGGATCGTCTGATCAACCGGTCTGTAGTAATTCTCAGCGATCAGCTCCTGAGCTTCATCGGAATACAGATATTTCAGATATGCTTTCGCAGCTTCTGCATTATCATGCTTTTTCACATTTTCATCTACAACAGCAACGGATGGCTGTGCCAGGATACTGATGCCCGGCGTACGATCTCGTAATCATCCGGATTATCCCTTACAGAAAGAAACGCTTCATTTTCCCAGGCGATCAGCACATCCCCCTGCCCGTTTTCCACGAAAGAGGTTGTGGCACCTCTTGCACCGGAATCCAGAACCAGGACATTTTTATAAAGCTTCTTGATAAAGGCTTTCATCTCTGTCTCATTGCCGTTATATTTCTCATTGGCATAAGCCCATGCTGCCATGTAATTCCAGCGGGCGCCACCGGATGTTTTCGGATTGGGAGTAATCACCCCCACACCATCCTTTGTCAGATCATCCCAGTCTTGGATATTCTTCGGATTTCCCTTCCGAACAAGAAATACAATGGTGGAAGTATAAGGAGCACTGTCATCCGGATATTCATCAATCCATCCCTTGTCGATCAGACCGGCATTCCGGATCGCATCGATATCATATTCCAGCGCAAGTGTCGCCACATCTGCAGGAAGTCCATTGGAAATCTCTAGAGCCTGCTTTCCGGAACCGCCATGAGACTGGATCACATCCACACTCTGACCTGTTTTCTCTTTCCAATATTTTGAAAAAATCTTATTATATGCTTCATAAAATTCTCTGGTCGGATCATAGGATACATTGATGATCTCCACGTGATTTTTATCCTTTGTATTGTTTCCCGATACTGCAAAAGTTCCTGCCAGTACCACTGCTGCCAGTGTGATGCAGACACCTGCGATGCGTTTTCTTTTCATGATCTGTGTACTCCTTTACAACCACATTTTTATTTAGAAATCTTTTCCCAACAATGTAAATGCTTCATTTCACTGTCAAATCATACCTGTTCTTTCCGTTTACTGTGGTTCTGTAATTTTTTTATTTGAATTGAATACATTAAACCATATTATTCCCATTAATTAAATATGAATATTTGAAAACGTTTTCACAGAAAATATTCTGGCCATAGCGCAACCGCATCCTGTCTGTCATTATATCTGCGTATCCGCAATCCTCATATACAATAATCGCTCCACATACTGTCCTCCACACTGCTGCAGCTGTTCCGTATCATCAGTCTGCCTTCCAGCTCCATTCGCACAATACCGGAATGCCCGCCCTTCAGCCGGTCCAGCAGCAGGTATAATGCAAATTTTCCCATATCTTCCTTAGGCAGGCTCACCGTTGTCAGCATCGGCCTGGTAAACTGTGCCTCCTGGATATCATCACTGGATATGATTGAAGGCATATAATACCGGTTCCGAAATTTATTCAGGCACTTCAGCATTCCGATCGCTGAAATATCATTGGCACAGTAAATTCCGGTCGGCATGTCGTCCGACTGAAAGAACTTTTCCATAGCTTCATAACCCTCGGCCTCAGTCTGCTTTGTTTCGATAACATATTCAGGTATCACATCCAGATCATGTTTTTTCAGTGTTTCCAGATATCCGTTATACCGGTCTTCGCTGTGGCACTGGCCAACATATCCGATATTTTTGTGACCCAGGGAGATCAGATATTCCACTGCCGCTGCTGCGATCTTTTTCCCATCACAAAGGACCTCATCCACTTCATAATTGGTAGAATTCCGGTTCACCGATACCACACTCTTATACTTCTTATTCAGCTTCTTCAAAGCCTCTTTATTACATCTGCCGATGATGATCAGTCCGTCCCTTTTCCCTTCCACCTCATCATACATTCCGTCGATCAGCCGGTCCAGATTCTCCCTTCGGCACTTCCGGTCATCGGAAAACACAGACATATACCATACTTTGGAAAGAATGCAGTTTTTATCATGGATCTCACTTTCGATCACCCGAAGGAGCTCCGCAAAAACGGATCCGTTGTGGAAGAATCGGTTCTTGTCATCAGGATATTGATGTACCAGGTTTTCTCCTGCTTTGCGGAAACGCCTTTTTTCAGATTCCGGGCCGCCTCGTTGGGCACATAATTCATCTCGATAGCTGTTTTCCATATCTTGTCCCTGAGTCCGGAAACAGAACATTTATAATTGGGATTATTTAAAACTCTGGAAACCGTCGCCGGTGAAACCCCTGCCTTTTCTGCGATCTTCTTGATGGACATGTACCCGTCCCCTCCCTCTGAAAAAAGTCTGCCCGCTGCCAGTCCTGTAAGCTGCTCAACGTCATCTATGTAACTCAGCATCATCAGTGTAACAAAACTTTTTATCATTCTTTATTTCATAGTAATTAAATATGTTTTATATGATAATAAGAGTTTTTAAAAAAGTCAATCTTATTTTGTGAAAACGTATTCTTTTTTGCCTGCAATATATAAAAACAGACTGAGAACCTGATATATATTCTTATCAAGCTCCAGTCTGTTTTGCGTGCTCAAACATATAAGATATAACTATGAGTAAATAACAAATGCTGATCACTAATATCCTTTGAATTATTTAACCGTTACCTTACAGGTCAGTTTTTTGGAACCACTCTGAACGGTAATGGTTGCAGTTCCTTTTTTGATGCCTTTTACAACACCTTTGGATGTGACCGTTGCGATCTTTTTGTTAGATGATCTGTAAGTGACCTTCTCATCGGTATTTCTTGGTGTTGCAACGGCTTTGATGGTGAAGGTTTTTCCTCTGTTCACGGTCTTTGTTTTTGGTACACCGGTGAGTTTTGTTGTTTTGACTTTTGGCATTACCTTGATGGTAACAACTGATTTTTTGCTTCCGGCTTTTACTGTGATCTTTGCAGTTCCAACCTGTTTTCCTGTGACAACACCTTTGGAATTTACAGTTGCGATATTCTTGTTGGAAGTGCTGTATGTAACCTTATCCTGACTTGTGATCGGGTCAAGAACTGGTTTCAGAGTTACTATTTTTCCTTTGTAGATGCGGGTGGATTTCAGGTTTGTGATGTAGCGGGTGGATACCTTGCCTTTCTGAACAGTTATCATTACAGCAACTGATACTCCACTTTTTAAATTAATATCCACATACGTTTTTCCGGATCTGTTTTTTGCAGTAAGTTTGAATGTACCATTTTTGCTGACATTGGACACTGTTACAAGATTCTTATTTCTTGCTGTTACACTCTTTACATAATCTCCTTTTGTAAAACCAGAAGCACGGACTGCAGTTGTGGACTGACCATATTTCAGGGTGATCTGATCTACATTAACATGGACCGTATAAGTCAGAATTTCTCCAAATTCTATCTGTCCGCACCGCTTACAAGTTCTCTCATTCTGATAAGCCTCTGATGCATCTATCGGGTAGCTTTTTCCAATCTGGTATCCATGAGCACCTGTTGCAATCTCCCGCAATTTCCATTCTGACCATTCATGCCCCAGTATAGGAGTAATCAACTCATCATTCGGATCAGAAATCTCCTTTTTTGCCTCTTTGTCCAAAAAACACTTTCCGCATTTCATGCACTGATAGTATTCACGTCTGCCTGAGTTCCAGCAATTGGCAGCTAATCCCGGAACTAATTCCAGTTCATGGCCTGTTGCAGGATATACTACAGATTCTAATTCATTTCCATTGTATGTATCATCATAATTTTTTCCGCAGGATTCACAATGCCAGTAACCTCTGTTTCCATCTTCCGTACAGGTTGCTTCTTTCCAGTCAACCCAGGTAAATTTATGTTCAAGCTTCTCGATTTTTGTCTCACCGGAAACTACAGTTCCTGCCTCATTGCTGAAATCTTTTCCGCATACATTGCAATGCCAGTATTCGATGTTTCCCTCGTTTATACAAGTCGGCTCAACACTTGCATAATGAGTTAACGGATCTGCGACATTATGGAATGCAAAGCTTTCTCCTGCTGCATAGGTTTCGGCTGTGGAACCTTTATGGCCTATGATCACAAGTGTACTGTTCTTCTCAGTATCTGAATTGTAGCCGATCGCACGTTTCTCGATTTTTACAGAATTTCCTGGAATGTAAACACTTCTGAGCGCCTGACAACCTTTAAATGCATCGGTATCAATCTTGGTTACATTTTCTGGAATGGTGATGTCTTTAAGTTTACTGCAGTCTACAAATGTACCATATACAACATTGTCAGTCCTTTTGGCAAATGAATTGTTTCGAGACCATAACAGGCTGAAAATGCATATTCCCCAATTTCTGTTACACTATCTGGAAGTTCTAGACTCTTAATGCTACGACACCAGGTAAATGCATGCTCTCCAATTGTTTTCAGATTCTTCGGGAATTTTATGCTTTCAAGATTGTCATCATCATCAAATGTACCGTCTTTGATTTCGGTGATACTGTCCGGAAGTTCAACTGTTTTTAAATTGTCATTACTTGCAAATGCATATTTTCCTATATCTGTTACGGATCCCGGAACTATCATCGTACTGTATTGACCACTTGAAAATGCACTGTCTCCGATTGTTTTCAGACCATTTGGTAATTTGAACTCTGTTACCCCAGTGTTCCTAAATGCGCCAGCTTCAATCGTTGTCATTCCAGCTGGCAGATTAATTTCCGTCAGTCTTCCACAGCCTGAAAAAGCCGCTTCTCCAATTTCTGTGACACCGTCTGGAATTACAATACTGTTCAATCTTCCGCACCCTGAAAACATAGAATTATTTATACGTTTAAGTCCGTATGGAAGTTTAACACTTCTCAAATCTGAACAACCGGAAAATACTCCTGTTCCTATATCTGTCAGATTATCCGGAATTTCAATAGCTGTTAGGCTACTGCAATTATAAAAAGTATTCGCTTCTATACTTTTCAGATTTTTGGAAAGTGTTACATTGCTGAGCTTCTCACAATTTCCAAATGCGTTCTCTCCTAAAGTTGTCAGGCTATCCGGCAAAACAATATTGCTTAAGCTGCTGCAGTTCTCAAACGCAGCCTTTCCAATTGATGTCACACTGTTGGGAATATTAATACTGCTCAGACTATTGCAATTATAGAACGTACTTTCTTCAATAGTTGTAAGTCCCTCCGGTAATACAATATTATTCAGCTTTCCACATTGGCTAAATGCTCTCTGTTTTATTGATGTTACACTTTTAGGAATATTAATATTGCTCAGACTGCTGCAATACTGAAATGCACCTTCACCTATAGTCGTTACTCCATCCTTTAATACAACATCTTTCAGATTGCTGCATCCATAAAATGTCTCTCTTTCTATTGTTGACACACTCTTAGGAATATTAATACTGCTTAAACTATCGCAATTGCTGAATGCGCATTCTCCAATACTTGTCAGGTTTTCCGACAATATAATTGTACTTAAATTACTACAACCTGAAAATGTATAATTTCCCAAACTTGTTAAACTTTTTGGTAATGTAACACTGGTTAAATTCTTACAATCCTGAAATATACCATCCCATGACCCACAATTAAGAGAAGTAATTCCTTCTCCAATTTCTATGCTTTTAATCCTTTCATCATTTCTAAACTGCCAGGAAAATGCCACACCACTACCTTCAATCACAAGCCGTCCATCCCCATACAGCTTATAAGTAGCATTACTTCCACAGCTTCCACTGTCAACAACTTCCGAACTGTCGCCCGCACCAGCTATCACAGCTTCTCCATCTGAAAAACCATTTTCCACTTCTGCTTCTGTCTCTACATTCAGTTCCTCTGCACTGTCGTCAAACATCTCCAGATTACTGGCATCGTCAGCCTGCGCATTCTCATCGGATACTTCACTTTCAATTTCTTCCTCGCCTTCTGCGTCTGACGCTGCAGCGACAGTTTCCTCACTTTCATCCGCTCCTGCAGTTTCATTTCCGCTGCATCTACTGCAATTTCCGCTGTTGTCTCTGTCGCTGTATCTCCGTTTTCTGTTCCTGCTACTTCTGTTTCATCTGCCTGAAATTCCTCAGCCGCATACACAGACACTGTCTCCACCGGAGCCGCCGCTGTTGTCAGGATCATAGCCGCAGACAGCAGCCATGCAATATTCTTTTTCTTCATAGATTTCCCCCATTTTCAAATTCACATTTATAATAAAATTATAAATTTCCCATCACATTTAATCAAGCTTTGTTTAGAATATTTTTGTCATATTTTGTCTGTTTACAGACATTTTTTAACATTTTTTCTACTATAAAAACCCGGCAGCTGCACATGTGAAAAATCTCCATGTTTCATCTGCCGGGCTTTCTGTTTTTATTTTCCTTTGTATTTCTTTCACTGTTATGACGATTTTACGTACGCCTGCTTCATCGTCACTTCACCGTTATCTTACAGTTCAGTTTTTTCGCTCCGCTCTGCACGGTGATCACGGCCGTCCCTTTTCGGATTCCCTTTACAACACCTTTGGAATTTACCGTAGCGATCCTGCGATCCGAGGAACGGAAAAGAATCTTCTCGTCGCTGTAATACGGCACGGTCACTGCCTGGATCGTGTATGTTTTTCCACGAAGTATGGTTTTTGTTTTGGGCACACCGGTCATCTTTGCGGTCCTTACTGCGGCAGTATTGTTCAAAAAACGGAACCCATTTTTCTTTGCGTAAGTCTGAGCAGTAGAACTCTTTTTTCCGGCAATGACAAAAGTTTTATTTTTTCCACTATTGAAATTATAGCCGATCGCTTCTTTTTCTATCACTGTTTTACTGTTGAGGATCGTAATCTTTTTCATAGCCAGGCAATCATAAAAAGCATGGCTTCTGATCTTTTTCACACTGGCAGGTACTGTAATATTCCCCAGTTTTCGACAATTATTAAATGCACCGTTCCCGATCTCTGTAAGCTTCTTCGGCAACGACACCTTTCTGAGATCTGCACAAAAAGAAAACGCACCTTCACCAATAACCGTGACACTGTCCGGAAAACTTACTCCTGTCAAACCGCAATGCCGAAAGGCCGCTCTTTCTATCCTGGAAACACCCTGTCCAAGCGTAACCTTTTTCAGCTTCATATCCGCCTCAAATAACGATTCCGGTAATATTTTCACACTTCCCGGAATGCTGACAGATTCCAGACTGTTACAGTAACTGAAAGCATATTCATCAATTTTTGTTACAGTTTTCGGTACATCCAGACTCGTAAGCTTACTCTGGTAAAAAGCATATGCACCAATGCTTTTCAGCCCATCAGGAAGCTTGATCCTGGTGATCGCAGTATCTCCAAATGCTCTTACTCCAATACTCCGCAGAGTTCCCGGCAACGAAATCCTCTTCATATTTTTGCAGTCTGAAAAGGTTCTGTCACCGATTCCCGTGATCCCAGATGCAACGGTTACTGTTTTTATCATTGCTGATCTGTATGAAAAATCATCGGTAACCTTAACCTCCCCTTTTCCCTGTATCTGCAGGTTTCCATTGGAGTACAACCGATAAACAGCTTTGCTTCCACAGGAGCCCTTCGCAACAAGCTTTGCAGTGCTCTGCACACCTGCTGCCGATGCTTCCTGTGCATATTCAGCCGCATAACCGGTCTGTGCATGTACAGCCACAGAAGATACACAGGACCCTGTCAGGATCATTGACGTTGATAACAGTATTGCGATTTTTTTCCCAAACATAAAAGCTCCCTCCCTGAGAATCGATCGGATATCCACGATCTTCTCCCATGCAGCAACAAAAGGACCGGCATACATCCGGTCCTCCTATTCATTATTTAGAATCTGTTGGTTAATCCAACCACATACATATCTTCTTTATATTCCGGGATCTTCACAAGAAGTCCCTCTGCAGTATCCTCAGTTTCTACCTTCACTGCCGGATCAAATGGTCTCAGCGCTCCGTGATAGCCCTTGATCAGGAATTCATTGGCACCTTCCTTCAGATGATCTGCAAACACATTCAGATTTCCGTCTTTCTGTGTATAATGGAGCTCAATTCCACTCTCAAGCAGCTCAGATTCACGGTCACTGCAGCGTGTTCCGTAAATACCATCATGGTTTACCTTCAGCCATGCACCCAGGATCTTCAGTCTTCTTACCTGCTCCTCCGGGATAGTTCCGTCTGCCTTCGGGCCGATGTTCAGGAGAAGATTTCCGTTATTTGCCACTGTTCCGACAAGAAGTGAGATCAGATCCGGAACAGAGATCAGCTTGTCATCGCCTTCGTTGGCATTATAACCGAAGGATAAGCCCATTCCACGGCACATCTCCCATTTCTCATTTCTGTTTACAGAACCGGCTTTATATTCCTTAGTAAGGAAATCGTGATAACGTCCGTTGAAACGGTCATTTACCACACCCTCCGGAACCTTATTGTAATAATGTGCAAAGAAGTACGGCATCATCTCTTCACTCTGTGTCGGCCATCCGATATCATTCCAGAACACACTCGGTGCATAATCATCAACAAGCTCTTTCATCTGATTATAGGAATAATCTGCATATGCAAATGTCGGGCTGGCTGTTCCAAACAGATCATCATCCTCAAAAATAGGATCGTTTGCATACTGCCAGTCGATCAGTCCGGAATAATACAGGCCCATGCGGATTCCTGCGTCACGGACAGCTTCTGTCAGCTCACCGGTGATATTTCTCTTCGGTCCCATTTCTACGGAATTGAAATGTGTATATTTACTTGGGAACAGGCAGAATCCGTCATGATGCTTGGTTGTCAGAACAACATACTCCGCACCTGCTTCTTTAAAAATCTCTGCCCACTGCTTCGGATCCCAGTTTTCAGCTTTCCACATAGGAATAAAATCTTCGTATTTGAAATCTTTTCCGTATTTTTCTATATGATGCTTATATGTAGGGCCTTTTCCAATGTTCAAAGAATTGTAATACCATTCTGCATACGGATTATCCGCAAACCATTCCTTGGAATCAACCTCTCCCAGCTCCCATGTATGCGGTGCAAATGCCGGCACGGAATAAATTCCCCAGTGGATAAAAATTCCAAATTTACAGTCCTCATACCATTTTGGAACTGTGTGTGCATTTACAGAGTTCCAGTTTCCTGTGAATCTTACATCTCCCATAATTTAAACACCTTATCCTTTCTGTCCTTTCAAAAAGACATTATAATTTACTCGCTTCCCCCAACAGCTATTCTACTGTGATCTTCAATACCACCGGCATATCTCCCGCCTCAATAACCCCTCTTCCGCAGGAAATATCCAGTTCTTTATTTCTCGCAAATGCCGGATGCAGATCTGTTCCGAGGATCTCAATATCCCGGATCGTGGATTTCAAAAGCTTCATATCATTGCCAAGAGCTTTGATATGGATCTCTCCATCCTCCGGCCAGTGCAGAACAGTCGCATAAATATGATTGCTCTTACTTGTAAAACGGATATCCTCAGAAGTAAAGTGCTTATCATAGGTATCCGTGAAATGTCCTTCCGGAACTACCGTCGGTCCCTCTCCGAATATCTTCCAGTATCTGGTTCCGTATATCGCCTCTCCGTTTACCTTCAGCCATTTTCCCATTTCTCTCAGGATATGTGCATCCTCTTCCGGAATTGTTCCATCTGGCTTCGGTCCGATATTAAGAAGAAGTGCACCATTTTTGCTGACTACATCGATCAGATCCAGCACTACATCGGAAGGCTTCTTATAATCATTTCCAATGGTATAGCCCCATGAGTTCTTAGCTACAGACGTATCATTCTGCCACAGATCCGGCGTGATATGGTCTAACTGACCTCTTTCCAGATCATTGACTGCGCTGCCATAAACATATGCGTCAAATTTGGCATCAATAGCTGTTTCTTTTCCCCACTGTGCAGAACGGTTGTAATAATATGCTGCAAATTTACGAAGATACGGTTTCCATGCATACTGCTGGATCCACCAGTCAAAATACACGATAGATGGCTGATATTTATCCACGATCTCGCAGGTGCGGACAAGCCAGTCCTGCATATGCTCCTCTGTCGGAGGATTGTCATAAATATCACTCATATCTCTGGTGATTCCTGCTGCCGGCCCATAAAGATCCGCATATTCCGGATCATTGACATCAGCCTCCGGGATCTGACGACCTCCGTTAAAGAACCAGTAATGCTCTGCTCTGTGAGACGAAGCACCGAGAACCATTCCCTCTTTCTCAACCTCTGTCTTCAGCTCTCCGAGAATATCTCTCTTTGGTCCCATCTCAGCGGCGTTCCAGCGACAAAGGTCACTGGCATACATCTGAAATCCATCGTGATGCTCCGCTACCGGAACTACGAATTTCGCCCCCGCCTCTTTAAATAAGGCCGCCCATTCCTTCGGATCAAACTTCTCAGCCTTAAACTGAGGAATAAAATCCTTGTAGCCGAATTTATCCAGAGTTCCGTATTTCTCTGTATGATGCAGGTTCTCCTTAGAGCCTTTCACATACATATTTCTGGGATACCATTCGTTTCCGAAAGCAGGAACACTGTAAACACCCCAGTGGATAAAAATTCCGAATTTATCTCTTGCATACCACTTCGGTACAGGATGCTCACAGAGAGAATCCCATGTATCCGTGTATGGTCCCTGTGCAATCACCTCATCGATCATAGAAAGGTATTCTTCTTTTTTCATCTGTTCGTCCTCTTTACATCTTTTATTTATATTGTATGGATGTCTCTATGTTATCATCAAACCTTTGGTTGTATATGCCCAACAATTCACAAATAAAACGTTTCGTTTTTATACAAAACATACAACAAAAAAGACCTTGATGATGTTTTTGTTTCAACTTCATCAAAGTCTTTTCTTTTTTACATAATATTCTCTTCGATCACCTTTTCGATCCGTCTCTTCACTTCTTCTGCGAGCTCTGTGGTATGCATATCTTTGTATTCCTCATAATACATCGGAGGAAGGATATGCACCTGTACGGTGATCCTCTCTGTAGAGCCGGTATCAAAAGCCTTAAAGGAATCGATCAGTGCAACCGGAACGATCGGGCATTTTGTCTTGGTGGCAGTCTTGAAGCTGCCGCCCTTGAACGGCCCCGGATGATTTCCGTTTTTACTTCTGGTTCCCTCCGGAAAGATCAGATAATTACGACCAGCCTTCACTTCCCGTATTACATTGACAATGACCTGCATGGACTGCTTCAGGTCTTCCCTGTCAATGATAAAGGCCTTCATACAGGCAAAAACCTGCTTCAGAAAAGGAATCTCTCCAACTTCCTTCTTGGCAACTACCGAAAAAGGAACCGGGCATGCCCGGATGATCGCCAGCACATCAAACAGTCCCTGGTGATTCGGAAAAAACATAAATCCCTTTTCTTTTGGGATATTTTCAGCTCCATGCACATCAATATGGATATTTCCGCCTTCAATGGCATGCTCATCTACCAGTCTCAGGAATGCGTATTTCTTCTCTTCCGGATAATCATCTGTATGCGCTGCATACCAGCAAAGCTTGATCCACCAGTAAGGAACAAAGACTATATTTCTGAGCACCATCAGCAAAATCCGCTTCATTCTTACATCCTCCCGCCTCTGCTTTATCCGTTCAGTTTCCCTGCGATCTTATCCTCGTATCCCGGATTCTTTTTCAGAAAAACCTCATAAGCCTTTGTATAATCTGTATAGGTTTTCGTAGTCATAAATTTCTGATAATCCTTAGCAGCCTGCTGGCTGATCTTATCTGAAATCTCAGAAGGCGCATACAGATAATACTTTTTGTCCTGGACCTTTACAAGATAGGTACTGATACATGGATATTCCTGCTCGTTCTCCAGAACAAGATTATAGCGGATATAAACATAAGAATAATTTTTGTTTTCAGAAATGGAGCCACAGCTGTCGATATTTACATCCTTTACTCCATGGGCCTGAAAATATTTTATCGTGGAGGAAATCTCTGTTTTCGCCTCATCCGATAACTTATCCGCACTGTAACAGCCCTGCATCTTTTTATTCTTGCCTGCTGCTGCCGCTTTGATGTAGCCTTCCACAACCCCCTCCGGAGTTCTGTGGCTGATCTTTCCGCAGCCCCTGGCCGCCAGAACGATCACCAGCAGGATCAGAATGATCCCCGCCAGTGTCGCAATGTGGACAAAATTCAGTTTTTTATTAGAGTATTTCAGCTTCTTTACTGATTTTTTTCTGCGTTTTTTCTTTGTCGTCGTCATGACTTATCCTCGACCTTATTCCTCTTCACTGCCTGTGACAGCTTCCTCTGCAGAGCCTTCTTCGTTATCGCCGGTTTCTCCGTCAGCTTTTTCGGCATTTGTATCTGCTTCCGGATCTTTATCTCTTACCTTGGCGATACTTGCAACGGTTACACCCTCTGTAAGATTGATCATCTTCACACCGGAGGTGATTCTTCCAAGAACAGAGATATCCGCACACTGCAGACGGATAATGATACCCTCTGTAGTGATCATCATGATCTCGTTCTCTTCGTTGACAGCCTTGGCGCCGACAACATTTCCGGTCTTCTCGGTGATCTTGTAGCACTTCACACCCTTACCGCCACGGTTCTGGACAACGAACTCACTCATAGCTGTACGTTTGCCCATTCCGTTCTCGGAAACTACAAGCAGATAATCTCCCTGAGTGTTCAGCTGCATGGCAACAACTTCATCACCGTCAGTAAGATTCATACCTCTTACTCCCATGGACGCACGGCCTGTGCTGCGGACATCTGTTTCCTTAAAGCGGATACACTGTCCGTCCCTGGTCACAAGAATAATATCTTTGTTATTATCAGTAGACTTAACCTCGATCAGCTCGTCATCATCACGAAGAACGATTGCTGTAAGACCTGTCTTACGGACATTCTCGTAATCCTTGATCGGAGTTTTCTTCACAAGGCCTTTCTTGGTGGCCATCATCAGATAACGACCCTCTTCATATTTACGAAGCGGGATACAGCTGTGATCTTTTCTCCCGGCGCAAGCTGCAGAAGATTGATGATCGCAGTTCCTCTGGCTGTACGACCGGCCTCCGGGATCTCATATGCCTTCAGTCTGTATACACGTCCTGTATTAGTAAAGAACATGAGATAATGGTGCGTTGTCGTCATCAAAAGCTCTTCGATATAGTCATCCTCAATCGTCTGCATACCCTTGATTCCTCTGCCGCCACGGTTCTGGCTGCGGAAGTTGTCAACGGTCATACGCTTGATATAACCAAGCTTTGTCATTGCGATCACTGTATTTTCTCTCGGGATCAGATCCTCTGTAGAGATATCATATACATCGTATCCGATGGAAGTCTTTCTGTCATCGCCGTATTTCTCTGCAATAGCAAGGATCTCCTCACGGATCACCCGGAGAAGGAGCTTGCGGTCAGCAAGGATTGCCTGGAACTTGCGGATCTTCTCCATAAGCTCTGCATACTCAGCCTCCAGCTTCTCTCTTTCCAGACCTGTCAATGCACGGAGACGCATATCCACGATCGCCTGTGCCTGCACATCTGTCAGCTCAAAACGGTCGATCAGCTCCTGCTTGGCGATCTGTACATTGCGGGAACCGCGGATGATGCGGATCACTTCGTCAATATTATCAAGTGCCTTCAGAAGACCCTCCAAAATATGGGCTCTCTCCTGTGCCTTATTAAGATCATACTGTGTTCTTCTGCGAACTACATTCTCCTGATGCTCCAGATAGTACTCCAGCATCTCTTTCAGGTTCAGAACCTTCGGTTCCATACTTCCATGATTTGGAACAAGAGAAAGCATGATCACACCAAAGTATCCTGCAGCTGTGTATGCTTGTAGAGCAGATTCAGGATCACGTTGGCATTGGCATCCTTACGAAGATCAATACAGATTCGCATACCCTCACGGCTGGAATGGTCGTTCAGGTCTGTGATCCCGTCGATCTTTTTGTCACGGACAAGCTCTGCGATCTTCTCGATCAGACGTGCCTTGTTTACAAGGTACGGGAGCTCGGTAACTACGATACGGGATTTACCGTTTGGCAAAGTCTCGATATTCGTCACCGCACGGACACGGATCTTGCCACGTCCGGTACGGTAAGCTTCTTCGATACCTCTCGTTCCGAGGATGGTCGCTCCTGTAGGGAAGTCTGGTCCCTTTACGATCTCAAGAAGCTCCTCCATAGCTGTTTCTCTGTCTTCTTCCACAATGTTGTCAATGATCTTAACAACTGCATTGATAGTTTCACGAAGGTTATGCGGCGGAATATTGGTTGCCATACCTACCGCAATACCTGTAGTACCATTTACCAAAAGGTTCGGAAAACGTGCCGGAAGCACAACCGGTTCACGCTCTGTCTCATCAAAGTTCGGCTGAAAATCAACCGTATCCTTGTTGATGTCAGCAAGCATCTCCATGGATATCTTGCTGAGACGTGCCTCTGTATATCGCATGGCAGCCGCACCGTCACCATCCACAGAACCAAAGTTTCCATGTCCATCAACCAGTGGATATCTTGTGGACCATTCCTGAGCCATATTAACCAACGCACCATAGATGGAACTGTCACCATGCGGATGATATTTACCCATGGTATCACCGACAATACGCGCACATTTTCTGTGTGGCTTGTCAGGACCATTATTCAGCTCGATCATAGAGTACAGAACTCGGCGCTGTACCGGCTTCAGACCGTCTCTTACATCAGGCAAAGCTCGTGAGGCGATAACACTCATGGCATAATCGATGTAAGATTCCTTCATCGTTTTTTCCAGATCCACTTCGTGGACTTTGTCAAAAATATTATCTTCCATTCTTCTTTATTCTCCTAGATATCAAGATTCTTAACGAATCTTGCATTTTCTTCGATAAATTCACGTCTTGGCTCTACCTTGTCTCCCATAAGAGTGGTAAATGTCAGATCGATCTCAGATGTGGCAGCTTCGTCCATGGTCACACGGAGAAGGATTCTCTTCTCAGTCCATAGTAGTCTCCCAGAGCTGCTCGGCATCCATCTCACCCAGACCTTTATAACGCTGGATCTTATTGTTTCCGTCACGTCCGATCTCGGTAAGGATATTGTTCAGCTCATCATCGTCATATGCATACCATACCTTTTTGTTCTTCTCCACTTTATAGAGAGGAGGCTGCGCCAAGTATACATATCCCTGCTTGATCAGCTCCGGCATGAAACGATACAGGAAGGTCAGAAGCAGTGTTGCGATATGCGCACCGTCAACATCGGCATCGGTCATAATGATGATCTTGTGATAACGAAGCTTGGAAATATCAAAATCCTCATGGATTCCGGTTCCGAAGGCAGTGATCATTGCTTGATCTCTTTGTTTCCGTAAATCTTATCCAGACGTGCCTTTTCAACATTCAGGATCTTACCACGCAGCGGAGGATCGCCTGTGTGGCACGGTTTCTCGCTGTCTTGGCAGAACCGCCCGCGGAATCTCCCTCTACGATATAGATCTCACAGTTCTCCGGATTCTTGTCAGAACAGTCTGCAAGCTTTCCCGGAAGCGACATGCTGTCCAGTGCAGATTTTCTTCTTGTAAGGTCACGTGCCTTTCTGGCTGCCTCTCTGGCTCTCTGTGCAAGAACAGATTTCTCAACGGTAGCTTGGCAACTGCAGGATTCTGCTCCAGGAAAATCTCCAGCTGTTTACTTACAACACTGTCTACCGCACCTCTTGCCTCACTGTTTCCAAGCTTCTGCTTGGTCTGACCCTCAAACTGCGGATTCTCGATCTTAACACTGACGATCGCAGTCAGGCCCTCACGGATATCATCACCGCTTAAGTTCGGCTCACTGTCCTTGAGAAGCTTGTTCTTACGTGCATAATCATTAAATGTATTGGTGATCGCATTACGGAAACCGGTAATGTGTGTACCACCCTCCGGTGTATTGATATTGTTTACAAAGCCATAGGTGTTCTCTGTATAGGAGTCATTATGCTGCAGCGCAACCTCTACAGACACGCCGTCCTTCTCACCCTCACAGTAAATGATCTCCGGGTAAAGAGCCTCCTTGCTTCTGTTCAGGTAGCTTACAAACTCACGGATACCACCCTCATAGTGGAATACCTTCTCGCGCTCCTGACCCTCTCTCTTATCCTCCAGAACGATACGAAGACCCTTAGTCAGGAACGCCATCTCACGAAGTCTCTGTTTCAGGATATCATAATCATAAACAGTCTCCTCAAAGATCTCCTTGTCCGGAAGGAAATAAACCTTCGTTCCTGAAAGCCCCGGATCACAGTCACCTACCACCTTCAGCGGGTACATAGTTTTGCCACGCTCATATCTCTGTTTGTATTCCTTACCCTCTCGGTAGATGGTAACCTCCAGCCATTCGGAAAGTGCATTTACAACAGATGCACCAACACCGTGAAGACCACCGGAGACCTTATATCCTCCACCGCCGAACTTACCGCCTGCGTGAAGAATGGTAAATACAACCTCAACTGCCGGAATACCAGCCTTATGATTGATACCAACCGGAATACCACGACCATTATCTGTAACTGTAATGGAATTATCCGGATTGATATCTACATGGATCTCCGTACAAAAACCAGCCAGTGCTTCATCGACTGCGTTATCCACGATCTCATATACGAGATGATGAAGTCCACGGCTGGAGGTACTTCCGATATACATTCCAGGCCTCTTACGTACGGCTTCCAGTCCTTCCAGGATCTGGATCTGATCCGCGCCGTATTCTGTATTCTCTGCGCCCATGTCATTCCTCCTGTTCTTGTCGTCCGGACGTGTTTGAAAATTCATTTCTGCAGAACCATAGCAGCTTCAGAAATCATTACATCAAATCCTAAGCAAGATAAACTGATCTGTTAATTTCAGGAAATACTGTATTTTCATTTTGCAGAAAGCAATTCTCAAACCCGCTCCGGAAGTGTCATTTATACCTGTAAAATAAATATTTTTTACATACGAATACAGAGTTTATTATAGCACAAAAAAGCCTGTATTTCCACGCAAAATCATAGGAAATACAGGCAAAAAAGTATCTTATTAAATGCAATCCCAAAACACAGCACAATATGCTCTTAAAACATATGGAATATTCAGCTACTCCGGCAAAAGCCAAATTCCTTTAACAATTTCTTCTGGTATTCCGGATCTGATGCCGATCTTATAATATCAGACGTCCTCCCCAGCTCAGCAAGGCAGAGGATCAAACTGTTAATACTATGTTCTCCCTGTTGCATTCCCTGCTGTATTCCCTGCTGCATCCCCTGTTGCATCCCCTGCTGCATCCCCTGTTGCATCCCCTGCTGCATTCCCTGCTGCATCCCATCCTTTATTCCATCCTGCATTCCAATTCCATAACCTTCATCATAGCCAGCCTGTAAACTTTTCTTATCTTTTCCTCGATCTGATCCTGTATGATCCGATTTAATGCTTCACACATACAATCCGCCTCCCTGAATTTTTCTTCATTAGCCCTTACGATCATCTGCATAACTGATTCGTACAAAGGATTTTTCTGCTTTTCTCTGTATTCATTGAGAAGTCGTTTCATATCTTCCTTATCTTTTATTCTATCAGTCAGACTTCTCAGCCACAGATTTTTCTTCTTCGACAACTGTTCCGTTACAATAACCTGAATTGGGATCTTAGACCCTGTTACGTAATAAATTCCTTCTTCTATCTTTTTTATCCGGCATTTCCAAAACTCCCTCAAATGCCGGAGCATCTTCCGGGGATATGCCCTGCTTACCAAAGAGATCGTAATCTCCTCAATTGGGATTTCATCCTCAGTTACCGTATCCGCTTTATAAAAAAATGCATATCCACACACCTTATAAAAATCATTGATGCTTATATAATCCGTCGGACTCTTATACTCAATGATATTATATTTCCGGAAGATCCTTCCGATGTTTTTATTAATGGGGATATCGGTCTTCTTTTTGATCACAAGCGCATCGATCTCCATTGGTTTCGTCCCAAGCTGATGCTCATTCTCAAAAATCAGATTCTCCCTTTCTGACTCCAGTTCTATCTGGATATCAGCAAAAAATGCAGGATGCCACTGCCGCAGGTTAGAGCTATTTGTTCTGTTTTTGTTTACGATCATACACGACTCCTCTGTTTTGATCTCAAGGAGCCTCATCTGAAAACTCCTGCTGAAAAATGGAAAAAAGCATGAATTTTCTGAGATGACAGGCAATCTGCCTGATATATGAAATGTAATAGAAAAATAAGATTATTTTAGAAAAATATGCTTTTACAGCATTTCCGTAGAATCCCGGAACTGCTTTTTATTTTTGATAAGATCAGCTTACCACAATATGGTCTATACTGCAAGCAAATCATTTCGACAAAATCCGCACAGTACTTTTTATATTACTGTTCACTCCGTTCTCAGCAACACGCTTCGCGATGCCGGTGAACAGTAACCTTTTATTACTACAAAAAAAGCCACATACGCTCCCAAAAAAATCCTTGGTCACAGTATGCAGCTTATTCAATCATCCACGATCACGTTATTACGATCCGTACCGCAATTTACACCTGATCATTCAGCAGAACCTTCTCCATCCAGAAGCGCCTTATAAATATCCCGCTTGGAAACACCACGATCCTTGGCAGCAAGCTTCATGGCATCCTTCCTGGAATTCCCCTGCTGCTCATACATCGCCACATGCTCCGCAATGGAAATCTCCTCCCAGGAAGCACGCTTCTCCGCCTCCATCTCACTGCGGCTCCTGCCCTCGATTACGAGAACACACTCACCCAGCGGCTTCTCATCTTTATAAAAATCCATCAGATCATCAATCGTAGTCCGGAATGCCGTCTCATGCTTCTTGGTCAGCTCTCTGCAAAGAGTCATCCGGCGGTTGCCAAGCGCCTCTCTGAGCTCGCCAAGGGTCCGTACAAGCCTGTGAGGTGCCTCATACAGGATAATAGTCCTGGTTTCACAGGAAAGCTCCTCCAGGATCGTTTTTCGTTCTTTCTTATCCGCCGGAAGAAAAGCCTCGAAAGCAAAACGCCTGGTATGCAGGCCTGACAAAGTCAGAGCAGTGATGCAGGCAGCAGGACCCGGAAGTGAAGTCACTTCAATTCCGGCTTCATAGCACATGGCGGCAAGCTCCTCCCCGGGATCTGAGATACCCGGAGTACCTGCATCTGTGATCAACGCAATGTTTGTACCTGCCAGCAGCTTTTCCACGAGGACATGACCCTTATCGATCTTATTGTATTCGTGATAGCTGGTCATGGGGGTTTTTATATCAAAATGATTCAGCAGTTTTATGCTGTTGCGGGTATCTTCCGCGGCGATTAAGTCCACTTCCCGAAGGGTTCTTAGTACTCGAAGGGTGATGTCTTCGAGGTTTCCTATGGGGGTGGCACATAAGTATAGTTTTCCGTTTTGTTTCATATTTGCCTCTTTTCTCGCTTGACCGCGGGGAGTTGTTTTCCACTTGGCCGTGGGGGAGTTGTTTTGCTTAACCGCGGGGGGATATTCCGCTTAACCGCGGGGGATATTCCGCTTGACCGCGGGGTTTGTTTAAGTTTGGGAACTTTGAAACCGCAAAGGGGCCGCAAAGCCGCGCCCCTCTGCACACCCCTTGGGCTTTTTTAAGTAGTGCAAGGGATTCGTTGTTCTTATTTGTTGACTTGTGTCTGTATGCTTCGGTATTCAGCGCACTACGCTGTGCCGATGTGTTTTATTTCTTCTACTTTCTCTGTGATTCACTTCCGGCAAGATGCTGTATTCTTCGGTACTCAGCGCGCCACGCTGTGCCGATGTTGTTTTATTTCTTCACTTTCTCTGTGGTTCACTTTCGGCAAGATGTCTGTATTCTTCGATACTCAGCGCACTATGCGTTGCGATCTCTCGCTTTGAATCTCAGCCTGCTCCCCTCGCCGTCCCTTCACCAACCGAAGTACCACAGCCACCACTACCTCCCAGCCATCCAGGCGCAGCGCCGAGGCCCAAAACCTCCCGAGTAGCCTCCCAATCTCTCACAACCAAACAACCAACCAGGCAGCCACCCTAAGCCACAATATCACAACATTCACACCATCCGATACAACTCCAAAACATCCTCCGTATAAACCCCAGGCCGCTCATAAACCACCAGCGGCCGCTCAACCCGGATCCTGGAATTCCCGCCCTTACAAGCCTCGATCAACACCATATTCGGCTCCTTATCAATAAAAGGATACACCAGCTGCATCCTCTTAGGCTCCAGCTTATACTTCGTCAAAGTCGCCATCAGCTCCACAAGCCGAAACGGCCTGTGCACCAGAAAAAAACGCCCCCTGTCCTTCAGGACCCGGGCAGCCTGACAAGCCACATCATCAAACGAACACAAAATCTCATGCCTCGCGATCGCCTTCGGAAGATGCGGATTCGTCAACCCATGCTGCCCGATCATATACGGCGGATTACACGTCACCACATCAAAAGAAGCCGCCCCAAAAATCCCGGCAGCCTCCTTGATATCACCCTCAACGATCCGAACCCTGTCCTCAAGACATTATACCTCACACTACGGTCAGCCATCTCCGCACACTCATGCTGGATCTCCAGCCCCGTGAAATGCTCCCCATCCGTACGATCAGAAAGCAAGATCGGAATGATCCCCGTACCGGTCCCCATATCCAGAGCAACCTCACCCCTCTTCACCCGGGCAAAGCCAGACAACAGAACCGCATCCATCCCAAAGCAAAACTTCTTCGGATCCTGGATCACAAACAACCCATTCTGAAGATCATCCACACGCTCACCGCAATAAACCAGATCACTTCTCATTCGGCTTCGAATCTCCCTTTTTAACCTCTTTCTCCTCGTGGTCAGCAGAACCACCCTTACCCTTTTTTCTCTTAGGGCGGAACCTCAGATCACGGACCGGAAACTCCTGGATCTCCTTCTCGTCATTCACCTCAACCACGATCTTAACCATCTGCCGGAGAACATTCACACTCTGGACCGTACCCGAAACACCCTGCGGCGTCGTTACCATATCACCGATACCCGGAAGATTCCGGTTCAGCTCCTCATAAGTCTCCTGCTCATTCTTTAGACAGCACATCAGACGACCACAGACACCGGAAATCTTCGTCTGATTCAGAGAAAGATTCTGCTCCTTCGCCATCTTGATGGAAACCGGCGCAAACTCCGAAAGATACGTATGACAGCAAAGCGTCCTTCCACAGATACCAATACCGCCAAGGATCTTCGTCTCATCACGGACACCGATCTGACGAAGCTCGATCCTGGTCTTAAACACAGACGCCAGATCCTTAACCAGCTGCCGGAAATCAATACGGCCATCCGCTGTAAAATAAAACAGCACCTTGTTATTATCAAAGGTATACTCCGCATCGATCAGCTTCATATCAAGCCCATGCTCACGGATCTTCTTCTTGCAGATCTTAAAAGCCTCTTTCTCCTTCTGGCGGTTCTCAGCCTCATGATCCTCGTCCTCCTTCGTTGCAACACGGAGAACCTCCTTCAGCGGATGGACCACCTCGTCCTCCTTCACGCTGCGCGGCTCCAGGACAACACGGCCATACTCCACACCACGGGCAGTCTCCACGATCACATGATCGCCGACCTTCACCTTATAATTCTTAGGATTAAAATAATAAATCTTACCAACGTTACGAAATCTGACTCCAACTACCTTTTCCATTCTATTTCTCCCTAATTGTCAGGAACAGGAGCTCCAGGGCAAGTTCGAGATTAACATTGGCACGGAGACGCACCTTCGTCTTCTCCAGTGCCTCAAGGATTTTTTCGATATTCTCATAAGAACGCTCGCTGGCCTGCTCTCTGATAAAATTAATCTCCTGTTTAAAAACCAGGTTGTCAATTTCCCTTGTTGCCTTAAACATCAGAACATCGCGGAACCAGAACTGGAAAATATCCAGATAATCATTGATATTATTCTTATCAGCAGTCAAAGTCTTGATCGCCTCTGTCAGCTCATAAACCTCCATGGAATTGGCATATTTCAAAATCTTCAGGGCATTGGCAGTCATATCTGCAAACTCCTGAGAAGTCGCAGCCTCCTTCGCCTTGCCGATACTGCCCTGCGCATAAGACGCATCGATCTCAGCCTGATAATCCGGCACCTGAAGATGCTCCATCAGATATTCCTTCACAAGACTGTCATCCACCACTTTCAGATCCAGACGCACACATCTGGAACGGATCGTAGGAAGAAGACTGTCGATATTGCTTGTCAGCAGCATGATCACCGCATATTCCGGCGGTTCCTCGATAGTTTTCAAAATGGCATTCTGCGCCTGCACCGTCATCATCTCCGCATCCGGAATGATATAGATCTTATACGGACTGCAGTACGGCTTGATATCCACATCACGCACAACCTGGTCACGCACCTCGTCAATGCTGATGCTTCCAGGCTTCTCATGAGTTACTGTAATGATATCCGGATGATTCTTGCCGATCACCTTCTTACAGGAATCACAAGTCATACACGGTTCAGACTCTCCCGATTCGCACTGCAGCGCTGCTGCAAAAGTCCCCGCAAGAAGCTTCTTGCCGGATCCCGGTTCCCCTGTAAAAATATAAGAGTGGGATACCTTCCCTGTCTCTATCGCATTCTTCAAATGCCTGATTATATCGTCATGGCCGATGATGTCATGAAATCCTGCCATAAGAATCACCTCTTTCTGCCTTTTGTGCCCTCCGTTATACCCGGCGGACATCTTTCAACTAATTATAACATAATCTTCTGTATAAAAAAAACTATTTTTCCTTATTGTACAGATTTTATATAATTTACGATCTCCTTCACACATTCATCCAGATTATGATTCTCAAAACGCTTCCATATACCTGCTTTAAGAATATTTTCCTCGGAAAAATCATTCTGGTCTGCAAGAAAACGCCTGCACATCTCCTCGTACTTCGGCACCTCCTGAGTCTTCTCCCTGGCAAGCGCACGCTCCAGACGCTCTCCGTCTTCCACCTCTATATAAATAGGCCACATCACTTCATTGCCGTAATACTCCCGGAGCCTCACAAAAGACTCCAGTGTACCGATCCCCAGATAGCTGTCGTTACCCACAGACACCTGCCCGTCATCCGCAGTAAAATATGTCCACGGCCCGTAAACCGTCTGATAAGTACGCGCCTCGATCAGCTTCCCGTTTCTTCGGAACTCCTTCAGTTTATTCTCATCCGCAAAAAAATATTCTCTCCCATTCACCTCTCCATCCCGGATCGGACGGGTGGTATAGATCACAAGCCGCTTAAGCCCCAGCTCCTGATTCCCCTCCAGCTGTCTGTAAATACTGTCCTTACCGGAAGAGCTTTTTCCCATAATGTAAAAAATCTTTCCCATATGTCTCCTCTGCTGCATATGCGTTACTATACACGCTCTGCTCCGTAATACACAGAGCAGTCTGCTGCCACGCACCTCACTCATTTCTCACAACACACACCGTCTCACTGGTCTGGTCGCTCAGGCCCTGGACCTCAAAGCCCTGTTCCAGGTATCTTCTCACATTTTTTACGAAATGTCCAGAAATCTGTTCCCCCGGAACGATCAGCGGGATCCCCGGCGGATAAAGATACGCAAACTCCCCGGACGTCCGTCCGATACACTCATCCAGCGGACACCGCTCACTCTCCGCATCCATAGCCTGGGAGATCCGCATGACCTGCTTCATTTTTCCGTTTTTCAAGGGCGCTCTCTCCACAGCCTCTTCTCTGTATTTTAACGATTCACGACGGTCGATCTCTTCAATAGCATCACAAAGCCGCTCAAAACCCTCCGCAGTATCACCCACAGCCGCCAGCGCCAGCACATAATTCTCCGCCTCCATCTCCATTTCCAGATGAAACTCACTCCGGAGGATCTGATGCAGCTCCCGGCCGTTCAGCGAACTGTTCACAGTAGAAAGCAATATCTTGGATCTGTCAAAATCAAAAACTCTCTGGCACTCACAGGCCTGCGGCGTTACCAGCCGGATATACTTACACTCGGAAAGACGCCTGCGTGCTTTTTCCAGATTCTCCGTAAACACACGGAACATCTCATCCCCCTCACGCTCCAGCTTATCCATGCACGCATCAATGCTGCTCATAAGAATATAAGAAGGACTGCTGCTCTGATAGATTCCCAGAAAACGCTTCAGTTTTTCCCGGCTCACCCGCTCACTGCACAGATGGATCACCCCTGTCTGAGTCAGACAGGGCAGCGTCTTATGTACACTGTTGATCACCACATCCGCACCAAGCTGCGCCGCAGACACCGGAAAATAATCCGAAAACCGAAAATGCGCCCCGTGAGCCTCATCCACGATCAGCGGCACACCATAGTGATGCGCGATCCTCCGCGATCCTAGCCACATCCGACACGATCCCGTCATAAGTCGCGAAGTGATCAGCACCGCCTGGATC
>ENA-OQHA01000166-OQHA01000166.1-human-gut-metagenome-genome-assembly--contig:-NODE-166-length-35383-cov-3.341899_pt1 | contig 35383 bp, 45 predicted proteins | sample MGYA00242558_ERZ504707 | MGnify/ENA primary metagenome ERZ504707 (study PRJEB26092, sample SAMD00036197) | human gut metagenome | host: Homo sapiens | study: EMG produced TPA metagenomics assembly of... | reverse complement strand
ATCAGGCGTCAGTTTTTGAAGTTCTCAACCTTGATCGGTTCAGTCTTAGAGGTCTCAACCTTGATCGGCTCGGTCTTTGAAGTCTCGACTTTGATCGGCTCAGTCTTTGAAGTTTCAACCTTGATCGGTTCAGTCTTGGAAGTTTCAACCTTGATCGGCTCAGTTTTAGAGGTTTCGACTTTAAGCGTTTCCTTCTTTACGGTTTCAAGTTTTTTTACTTCGACTTTAGTATTTTCAACAGATTTGGCAGCAGGGGTATTTTTTTTCAGCTGCTTTTCTTTTTTTGCCTGCATGGCAGCTTTCTTTTTCTGGAGTCTTTTTGTTGACATATAGAGTTCCTCCTTAGATAAAATGATATTTTCGGTATAAAGTGTAAACTCTCTCACGTGAGAGAGAAACAGAGCTACAGTTTATGAAAAATAGGGCGACGATTTTTAAATACAGCATAATAGGAAAAACCACATTCACGGAAAATATCAGCTGCCTTGTCAAAAGCATAGCCGATCTTATCCGGAGTATGGGCATCTGCACCAATGGTGATGATCTCACCGCCAAGCTCACGGTAGCGTCGGATAATATTGACACATGGATTTGGTTCACCAAGCCCATAGTGATAACCGCCTGTGTTCAGCTCGATCCCCACATTTTTGCGGATCAGTGTCCGCAGGATCTCGTCCAGGATCTCCTTATATCTTCCGTAAGAATACTGACGGTTCTGATTTGGACCATAGCGTACTACATAGTCGATATGTCCGTACACATCCATCTCATCAAAAGCAGCGATATTTTCTAGGATGGATTCAAAATATTCCATGTAACATGCGGATTCCTTACGGCCCTCAAAATAAGAAGGATAATAAGGATCGTATCCGTGCACCACATGGGAGGAACCAATAACGAAATCAAAAGGAACTTCTTTCAGAAGATCGGAAAAAGATTCTGCAAGCTGAGGCTGAAGTCCAAGCTCGATCCCGAAGTTAACCTGGATCTGGTTTTAAAAGCATCCGTAAGACTCTCAAGCTTCTGACGGTATGCAGGGATGTTCAGGGAAAAATCAAGATTTTCCGGAGTATCAGGATAATCCGGATCAAAATGTTCAGTAAAACAGATTCCCATGAGACCCTTGTCTGCGGCAGTCTGGATCATCTTTCCATCGGTGTATCGGAATCTGCGGAAAAAGAGGAGTGCATATGGCAGTCCCATAAAATTTTCTGGTCCATTTTGTACCTCCATATTCAAGCCTTTATAATTCTGTGACAATGATCGTATCTGCTTGCTATGAAGCCGGAAAGTCAGGCTCCCGGGAGGGAGCAGGGATATCTCTTTTGGCGCTCAGCATGACAGAACTTTCTATCAGAGAATTATAGCACATTTTTCAGAAATTTTCTTAATATTTATTTTAATGTTCTTTTTTATAAAATGCTCTTGAATTTTTGTTTGGAATTAGGTACAATATGAAACAGGTTGATGTTTCTTTAACAAAGGAACGATTTAATCACCATTCAATTCATAGGAGGAATTTATCATGGCAGTAAAAGTTGCAATTAATGGTTTTGGACGTATCGGTCGTCTTGCATTCCGTCAGATGTTTGGAGCAGAAGGATTTGAGATCGTAGCAATCAACGATCTTACATCTCCTAAGATGCTTGCTCACTTATTAAAATATGATTCTACACAGGAAGATATGCTCTTGCTGATAAAGTAACAGCAGGCGAGGATTCCATCACAGTAGACGGAAAAGAGATCAAAATCTATGCTAAGGCTAACGCTGCAGAGCTTCCATGGGGAGAGATCGGTGTAGACGTAGTTCTTGAGTGCACAGGTTTCTACACATCCAAAGACAAAGCTCAGGCTCATATCGATGCAGGTGCTAAGCACGTAGTTATTTCCGCTCCGGCTGGAAACGACCTTAAGACAATCGTTTACAACGTAAACCATCAGGGTCTTACAAACGAGGACAAGATCATCTCCGCAGCTTCCTGTACAACAAACTGCCTTGCACCAATGGCTAAGGCTCTTAACGATCTTGCACCGATCAAATCCGGTATCATGTGCACAATCCACGCTTACACAGGCGATCAGATGACACTTGACGGACCGCAGAGAAAAGGCGATCTGAGAAGATCCCGTGCAGCTGCAGTTAACATCGTTCCGAACAGCACAGGTGCTGCTAAAGCTATCGGACTTGTTATCCCAGAGCTTAACGGCAAACTTATCGGTTCTGCACAGCGTGTACCTACCCCAACAGGTTCTACAACAATCCTTACAGCAGTAGTTGAAGGAAACGTTACTAAAGAGCAGATCAACGCAGCTATGAAAGCAGCTTCCAATGAGCCTTCGGATACAACGAGGATGAGATCGTATCCAGCGATATCGTTGGTATGAGATTTGGTTCCCTCTTCGATGCTACTCAGACAATGGTACTTCCACTTGAGAATGGCACAACAGAGGTTCAGGTAGTTTCCTGGTATGACAACGAGAACTCCTACACAAGCCAGATGGTTCGTACAATCAAGCACTTCGGAAAACTTCTGAACGCTTAATTTTCAGCGAACGAGTGTAGAAGAATAGACTCAGAAAGGGTCCGGTCTGAAGAGGACCGGGCCCTTTTTTTCCAAAAGATCAAACAAAAGAATATCTGAGGAAATGACTGTTAACAGAGCGGACAACAATACCGCTCGCCCTTATTCATCTGCTTTTGCAGAAATAAAAGTTAAGGAGATATAGAGATGCTGAACAAAAAAAGTGTTGACGATATCAATGTAAAAGGACAGAAAGTACTTGTAAGATGCGACTTCAATGTTCCGCTTCAGGATGGAAAGATCACAGATGAGAACCGTCTTGTAGCTGCTCTTCCTACAATCAAGAAACTGATCGCAGACGGCGGAAAAGTTATCCTTTGCTCCCACCTTGGAAAACCGAAGGGAGAGCCGAAACCGGAGCTTTCTCTTGCACCTGTAGCAGTTCGCCTTTCTGAGCTTCTTGGCCAGGAAGTAAAATTGCAGCAGATCCTGAGGTAGTAGGACCGAACGCAAAAGCTGCTGTAGCAGAGATGAAAGATGGCGATGTAGTTCTTCTTGAGAACACACGTTATCGTGCAGAAGAGACAAAGAACGAAGACAAGTTCAGCGAAGATCTTGCTTCCCTCTGTGATGTATTTGTAAATGATGCATTCGGAACTGCTCACAGAGCTCACTGCTCTAACGTAGGTGTTACCAAATATGTAAAAACAGCAGTTGTAGGATATCTGATGCAGAAAGAGATCGATTTCCTTGGAAACGCTGTAAACAATCCGGAGAGACCATTCGTAGCAATTCTTGGCGGTGCTAAGGTTTCCAGCAAGATCTCTGTAATCAACAACCTTCTTGACAAGGTAGATACACTGATCATCGGTGGTGGTATGTCCTATACATTCTCCAAGGCTATGGGCGGACATATCGGAACATCCCTCTGCGAGGATGATTACCTTCAGTATGCTCTTGACATGATGAAGAAAGCAGAGGAGAAGGGCGTGAAGCTTCTTCTTCCTGTAGATAACAGAATCGGTGATAACTTCTCCAATGACTGCAATATCCAGGTTGTAAAACGTGGTGAGATTCCGGACGGATGGGAAGGAATGGATATCGGACCGGAGACTGAGAAGCTTTTTGCAGACGCTGTAAAAGATGCCAAGACTGTTGTATGGAACGGACCGATGGGATGCTTCGAGATGCCGAACTTCGCTCATGGTACAGAAGCAGTTGCCAAAGCTCTTGCTGAGACAGACGCAACAACAATCATCGGTGGCGGCGATTCTGCAGCAGCTGTAAATATCCTCGGATATGGCGACAAGATGACACACATCTCCACAGGTGGCGGTGCTTCTCTTGAGTTCCTTGAGGGCAAAGAGCTCCCAGGTGTAGCAGCAGCTAACGATAAAGACTGATAAAAATAAAGTGTTCCAAGAACACAAAAAAGGAGATAAAACCATGGCAAGAAAGAAAATCATTGCTGGAAACTGGAAAATGAACATGACACCAAGCGAGGCTGTAAAGCTGGTTGAGACTTTAAAACCGCTTGTTGTTAACGACGAAGTTGATGTAGTATTCTGCGTACCGGCTATCGACATCATTCCTGTTGTTGAGGCAGCTAAAGGAACAAACATCCAGGTTGGCGCTGAGAACATGTACTTCGAGGAGAAGGGTGCTTACACAGGCGAGATCGCTCCGGCTATGCTCGTAGATGCTGGCGTTAAGTACGTAGTACTTGGACATTCCGAGAGAAGAGAGTATTTCGGTGAGACAAACGAAGACGTTAACAAAAAAATGCTCAAAGCTTTCGAGCATGGTATCACACCGATCATGTGCTGTGGTGAGACACTTACTCAGAGAGAGCAGGCGTAACAATGGACTTCATCCGTCAGCAGGTTAAGGTGGATTCCAGGGTGTTACAGCTGATCAGGCTAAGACAGCAGTTATCGCTTACGAGCCGATCTGGGCTATCGGAACAGGTAAGACAGCTACAACAGAGCAGGCTCAGGAGGTTTGCGCTGATATCCGTAAATGCATCGCTGAGATCTATGATGACGCTACAGCAGCAGAGATCCGTATCCAGTACGGCGGATCTGTAAACGCTGCAACAGCTCCTGACTTATTCGCTCAGGCTGACATCGACGGCGGTCTTGTAGGCGGCGCTTCCCTGAAACCAGATTTCGGAAAGATCGTAAACTACAAATAAGATTCACTTAAAAAGGGGCTTCGGCCCCTTTTTTTATATCTTTTTATAAAAAAACCAGAAAAACTCTCCCTGACACGGATAGCACAGCTAACAAAAAAGCTGCATCTGATCACAGTCAGAGAGAGTTTTTCTTATCTTCAGAGTAAGGATTGTTTTTCTCTGAAGCTTTTTCTGTATGTTCGTTCCTTTCGTCAGGCTCGGGAACGTGTTCCACAATGTCCTCGATCTCGCAGTGGAGAATGGAACACAGCCTGTCTATGGTATAAATTTCAACATTTTTATTTTTTCGAAGTCTGTCCAGAAGTGAACGGGTGATCTGGTAATGTTCATAAAGATCATACTGAGTGATTCCACGCTCCTTCATCGTGACCCAAAATCTGTCATATTTTATCATATATATATCCTGTCCGATTCATCCTTGAATTAATCTTATTATGAAGGTAAAATTGGAATCACAACAGTGTCCTTATATCGACACTACAGAAAGGAGAAGCAATGAGGAAGTTTTTTAAAATCTTAATTTCAGTGGTGATCACACTGTATTTTTCAGCTACCATGTTCTACTGCTTTGTGGCAGGAACACCGGATGACGGAAAAGGGGCAGTGATCTATATGATGTCAGCAGCAGGCCTGTCGATACTGTTTCCGGCTTTTACCTGCGGCTGCATTCATTACATCCTTTATCTCAGAAAAAAATGGATGAAAGGAGCAAATGATCAGGATTTATGGTATGATAACAATAAATATCTGGCAGGGTATGTCGTTTCAGAAAACGGTTATCTGATAACGGCAGAAACGCATCAGATGGCTGTGCTGTGATGCAGCCGTTACGTATTATAATAGAAAGAAAGCCTGCAGCTGTGCGTAAGACGCTATATGATCATTTGCGGAGGATTTTATGGGGAATATTCTGGATTATCTTGACTGGAGAGGAGATCTTACCTTTGAGCAGTCACCCTTTAATGAAGTTGACAATCTGATACTGGCGTGTTTTTCCTATCTTGATCTGGATGAGAGGGCAGAAGTAAAAAACGGAAATACTCTTTCTGTAGAAGAACTCTTTGCGGCTTTTTCCAGACGGGAAATGAAGAAGGATCTGAAAGCAGAAAGCGCCTTTCTGCAGAATACACCGGTGCTCCTTGAAAAAATGGCCTGTGCGGAGAGATTCCGGAAATGTACAGTAGGAGGCTTTGTCAATGAAATCCTTTCCAGTCAGGCTCAGCAGTTTGCGGCAGTGACTATAGGACTGGATGATGGAACCACATATATTTCCTTTCGGGGAACCGATGATACCATTGTGGGATGGAAGGAGGATTTTAACTTAAGCAACGGAGTTGTTCCTTCGCACAGAAAGGCGTTGGGATATCTGGAAACGCATGGAACTTATATACAGTCCATGCTGCGGATCGGCGGTCATTCCAAAGGAGGAAATCTGGCTATGTATGCAGCGATGCAGTGCAGTGACATCCTGCAGGAAAAGCTTCTTTCTGTCTATGATAATGATGGCCCGGGTTTCCCGGAAGGATTTTTCAGTCCCGGAAGAGTGGAAAGGGTTTTGCCAAAAGTCACTCGTATCATTCCCGAGGCATCTGTGATCGGTATGCTGCTCAGCCACCAGAAAGATCCGCGGATCGTAGCCAGTACACAGAAGGGGATCCTGCAGCATGATGCTTTTACCTGGGAGGTAATGGGGCCATCCTTTATAGAGAAAGAAAGTTTGACAAGAAGAGCTGCGGCGTCAGATCGAAGTCTTCATAAATGGATCGACCATATGGATGAAAAACAGAGAGAGCATCTCATCGGGGAACTCTTTTCTGTGTTGGAAGCAACCGGAGCAGATACCATTTCCCAAATCCAGGAAGGTGGTCTGAAAAGTCTGGCTGCCATGGTGCGCCAGCTGGATAAACTGGATCCACAGTCAAAAGCTATGGTGCAGGAACTGATCACCGGACTTTTTGGCAGCTGGCTGGAATTACTTCCTCTGCCGGAACTTGACAAAAAGCGTTTCTGCCATAACATAGGAGTTACTTTGATAAAAATTGGAAAAAACGGAAAGGGGACATCAGAAAATGAACGAAAAAGTCGTAAATGCGGCCCTTCTTGGTCTCGGAACAGTAGGAACCGGTGTATATAAAGTGATCAAAAGCCAGGAGCAGGAAATGACAGCCAAGCTTGGATGCCAGGTAAAGATCACAAAGATCCTGGTGCGTAACCTTGAGAAAGCGTCCGGGAAGGTAGACGATCCTTCTGTTCTTACAACAGACTGGGCAGATATTGAGGGAGATCCTTCCATTGATATTGTGATCGAGCTGATCGGCGGGATCGAGCCGGCACGTACTTATATCCTTGCAGCACTGAAAGCTGGCAAGAACGTTGTAACTGCAAACAAGGATCTGATCGCAGTCCACGGAAAAGAGATCCTGGAAACTGCCAGGGCAGCGCAGAAGGATTTTCTGTTTGAGGCAGCAGTTGCCGGAGGAATCCCGATCATCAGCCCGTTGAAGAACAGTCTTGAGGCCAACCATGTAACGGAAGTTATGGGAATCGTAAACGGAACTACGAACTTTATCCTTACCAAGATGTCCCAGGAGGGAATGGAATTTTCAGATGCTCTTGCTCTTGCTACAGAACTTGGATATGCAGAGGCAGATCCTACTGCAGATATCGAGGGAATTGATGCTGGAAGAAAGGTTGCCATCCTTGCATCAGTTGCCTTTAATTCCAGAGTTACCCTTGATAATGTTCATATAGAAGGAATCACAAAGATCACGGCAAAGGATATCCGTTACGCAAAAGAAATGGGCTGCGAGATCAAGCTTCTGGGTGTTGCACGCTGTCAGGAGGACGGCGTTGAGGCCTATGTCTGCCCGATGCTGATCCCGGCAGAGCATCCCCTTGCATCCGTCAATGATTCTTATAATGCGGTTTTTGTACACGGAGATGCAGTAGGAGATACCATGTTCTACGGACGTGGAGCAGGTGAGCTTCCTACAGCAAGTGCGGTTGCCGGTGATGTATTTGAGGTAGTCCGTAATATGAAGGCAGATTGCTGCGGAAGAGTAGGCTGCACCTGCTATAAGACACTTCCGGTAAAAAATATGGCAGATACCCATAACCGTTATTTCCTCCGCCTGCAGGTAGAGGACCGCTGCGGTGTGCTGGCTGAAATCCTGGAGCATTTTGCAAAATATCAGGCAAGCGTGGCACAGATCATGCAGAAAGAAAGCAAGAGACCGGATACCGCAGAGGTTGTTGTGATCACCAAACTTGTAAGCGAGGGCGCTTTCTTTAAGGTTAAGGAAGAACTGGAAAACAGCGCATCTGTAAGAAAGATTTCTTCTATGATCCGTGTATACCAGAAATAATATCTTTCGCGTAAATTTACAGATCAGCCGTATCAGTTGTCGGGAAATTGAAAACAGACAAATTTTTGTCAAAGAAAACGTTGCAAAATTTCTGGATTTTGGTACTATATAAAATGGAAAACAAAAGAATCCTGAATGGTACAGAGGGTTTCAGAATCAGTGAAGAGCTGTGCCGGACAGATTTTCGATCAAAGATAAGAAGGGGAAAATTATGAGCAAAAAACCAACAGTTTTAATGATCCTTGATGGATACGGACTCAATGACAGACATGACGGAAATGCTGTATATGAGGCAAAAACACCGGTTATGGACGGACTCATGAAAGATTATCCGTTTGTAAAAGGCAATGCCAGCGGTCTTGCGGTAGGTCTTCCGGACGGACAGATGGGTAACTCCGAGGTTGGTCATATGAACATGGGTGCAGGCCGTATCGTATACCAGGAGCTTACAAGGATCACAAAAGAGATCCAGGACGGCGATTTCTTCAAGAATGAGGCACTTCTTTCTGCTATGAAGAATGCAAAAGACAACGATTCCGCGATTCATTTTATGGGACTTCTTTCTGACGGTGGCGTACACAGCCACAATACACATCTCTACGGACTTCTTGAGATGGCAAAGAGAGAGGGACTCAAGAAGTTTACGTACACTGCTTCCTGGATGGACGTGACACACCGCCTGCATCCGGTAAAGAGTTTGTAGAGCAGCTGGAAGCTAAAATGAAAGAGATCGGCGTTGGTGAGATCGGTGTGATCTCCGGACGTTATTATGCAATGGATCGTGATAACCGCTGGGATCGTGTTGAGCTTGCATATAAAGCTCTTACACAGGGCGAAGGCGTAAAGGGAACAGATGCTGCAGCAGCAGTTCAGGCTTCCTATGATGATGACAAGACAGATGAATTTGTGCTTCCGACTGTTATCGAGAAGGACGGCAAACCGGTTGCAACTATTTCCGATAAGGATTCCGTTGTATTCTTCAACTTCCGTCCGGACCGTGCAAGAGAGATCACAAGAGCTTTCTGTGATGACGATTTTAAGGGCTTTGAGAGAGCAAAGAGACTGGATACCACATTCGTATGCTTCACAGAGTATGATGATACCATCCAGAACAAGCTGGTAGCATTCCACAAGGTTCTTCTTCACAATACCTTCGGTGAGTACCTTGCAGCTCACGATATGACACAGGCACGTATCGCCGAGACAGAGAAATATGCACATGTTACATTCTTCTTCAACGGTGGTGTTGAGGAACCAAACAAAGGAGAGGACAGAATCCTTGTAAAATCCCCGAAGGTTCCGACCTACGATATGCAGCCGGAGATGAGTGCACCGGAGGTTTGCGAGAAGCTTGTAGAGGCGATCAAATCTGACAAATATGATGTGATCATCATCAACTTTGCGAACCCGGATATGGTTGGCCATACAGGTGTTGAGGCAGCTGCGATCAAGGCTGTTGAGACTGTTGATGCGTGTGTTGGTAAGGCTGTAGAGGCAATCAAAGAGGTTGACGGACAGCTCTTTATCTGCGCTGACCATGGTAACGCAGAGCAGCTTGTAAATTATGAAACAGGTGAGCCATGGACAGCTCATACAACTAACCCGGTACCGTTTATCCTTGTAAACGCAGATCCGAAATACACACTTCGTGAGAACGGATGTCTTGCAGATATCGTTCCGACTCTGATCCAGCTTATGGGTATGGAGCAGCCGAAGGAAATGACAGGAGAGTCTCTTCTTGTTGAGAAATAAATAAGCTTCACGGAATCCCGGCAGATTTTTACGGATCTGCGGGATTTTTTCATCCGATTGTTTCTGTTTCCACACATGAAAAAAATTTTCAAAATCATCTTGTAAAATCATTCCATTTCAACTATAATCCCTCTGATACATAAAAACAGGTAACTTTTGAGCAACTGTAAAGTTACAGAAAGAATAATAAAAAGAATAACAAAAAGCAGCACAAAGTTTAGGAACGATCAAATTAAATGGGGGGAAAAAAGATTTCATGAAAACAGACATGACACAGGGAAAACCGGTAAAAGTGCTCCTGGGATTTACGATCCCGGTATTTATTGGTAATGTATTTCAGCAGTTCTACAATATGGTAGATGCGGTGGTTGTAGGAAAATTTGTAGGAACAAAGGCACTGGCGGCAGTTGGCTCAACAGGAACTATCATCTTTTTGATCATAGGCTTTCTTCTGGGACTTACTGCCGGTTTTACCGTACTGACTGCACAGAAGTACGGTGCGGGAAAAATGGATGAGATGCGTCAGACCGTGGGCAATGCACTGATCCTGACAGCGCTGGTCTCGGCAGTGATGACAGCAGTCAGCATGACAGGTATGCATGCACTTCTGAAATTTATGCATACGCCGGATGATATTTTCAAGGATGCATATGCTTACGTTATGATCATCTGCGGAGGGATTTTTGCCCAGGCATTATATAATATCCTGGCCAGTATCCTCCGTGCACTGGGAAACAGTAAGGTACCACTGTATTTTCTGATCTTATCTGCAATGCTGAATATTGTGCTTGACCTTGTATTTATCATCGTGTTTAAGCTGGGAGCGCCTGGAGCAGCCTGGGCTACCATTATTTCCCAGGGAGTTTCAGGAGTCTTATGTCTGGTATATATCTGGAAGTTTGTGCCGGAGCTCCGTATGAAAAAAGAAGACTGGTATTTCAGACGTAACCTCGCAGCCAAGCAGATCGGTGTGGGAATCCCAATGGGACTGCAGTATTCCATTACGGCGATCGGAACCATGATGGTACAGTCAGCCTTAAATATGCTTGGCTCTTATGCGGTGGCGGCGTTTACAGCAGGAAGTAAGATCGAGCAGATCTTCACCCAGGCATATGTGGCACAGGGAACTGCCAGCGCTACCTACAATGCACAGAATATCGGAGCCGGAAAGCTTGAGAGAGTGCGGGAAGGCTTCCGGGCTTCGCATTTTATAGGAATTGTATATTCTGTTGTTGTTGGCAGTTTTCTGTTCTTTGCGGGAAAATATTTCGCATATCTGTTTATCTCAGATAACATTGAAGAAGTGCTTCCTATGGTAGCAATCTATGTAAAATGTGTGGCACTGTTTTTTATTCCTCTGTATTTTGTCAATGTACTGCGAAACGGGATCCAGGGAATGGGATATGGTCTTCTTCCTATGATGGCCGGTGTAGCTGAGCTTGCAGGAAGAGGGATCACCGCTACCATTGCAGCCGGAAAAAGCAGCTATATCGGTACCTGTCTTGCAAGTCCGGTGGCCTGGATCTTTGCGTCAGTGCTCCTTTGGGTAATGTACGTCTATGTTATGAAAGATATGGCGCGGAAGCTGTACGGTACAAATAAGTTATAAAAAACCGTGAAATGAGATGCAATCCGGAAAGTATGATATAATGAAAAGCTGGTGAGTAAGACCAGAAAGTATCAATGGAAAGATGCCTTTTTGAAGGCACATGAACATAGAGGTGAATAAATATGAGCAACGATGAAAAGAGGGATATCGAGGACAGGATCAATGATCCATGGCAAAAATCGTCAAGTGATACTGACAGGAGAGCCTCAGCCTGAAAATAAAAATAACAGATCAGCTGCTCACAAGTCGGCAAGACCTTCGAAATCAGCAAGGCCAAGGAAGATCACCTACGTACCTATCGATGAATCTGAATTTGAACCTATCGTTATACCCGAAAAGAAAAAGCATAAGGCACTGAAGGTGACCGGAATGATCGCCGCCATGGTTTTGGTAGTGGCAGGCTGTGCATATGCAGGAGTATCTTATTATTACACCAGTCATTTCTTTGAGGGCACAACGATTAACGGGATCGACAGCTCCAACAGGACTGCATATGAGGTTGAGCAGGAGATCGCAAAAAAAATGGAAGGCTATTCCATCCAGGTAAAGGCCAGAGATCAGGAACCGCAGACTATAGAAGGAACGGATATCAGTTATCGTTATATATCCAGTGGTGAAGTTCTGAAGCTTTTGAAAGCGCAGAAGCCTATGAATGGGTGAGAGGATTTTTGAAAAGACGACTTACACAGCCAGTGAGCAGACAGCTTTTGACAAGTCAAAGCTGGAGTCAGAAGTGAAAGCACTGAACTGTGCCCAGAAAGAGAATCAGGTAGCACCGGAGAATGCGTACGTAAGCTTTAATGATTCCGAGTTTACGATCGTGCCGGAGACAGTGGGAAGTGAACTGAAGGTAAAAGAAGCCTATCAGATGATCAGTGATGCTATCAGCAGCGATGACGGGGAAGTAGATCTTGGCAGTAACCCGGATGCTTATGTGAAAGCAGATGTGACCAGCGACAGTGCAGATCTGCAGGCAACGGTGGATGCATATAATAACTTTGCGAGGGCAAGCATCACCTACACATTTGGAGATGAGACAGTAACACTTGATGGAAGCACCATCAAGAACTGGCTGCAGTTTGACGAAAAGGGCCAGCTGATCCAGGATGATGCATCCTTCAAACAGCATATCGTGGATTATGTGGCACAGCTTGCAGCGGATCATGATACAGTAGGTACAGAGCGTCAGTTCCAGACAACAAGCGGAAGAACTGTTTCGGTTTCCGGTTCTGCATATGGCTGGAAGATCGATCAGGACGGAGAGGTGGCACAGCTTACCCAGGAGATCCAGTCCGGAGCTCAGACGACCAGAGAGCCGGTTTATTCCATGAGAGCCAATTCCTATGGTGTGAATGATCTGGGAAATACCTACATTGAAGTGGACCTTACAGAACAGTATATGTGGTATTATCAGGATGGAAATGTGATCTTTGAATCAGATATCGTATCCGGACTTGCAAGTGATCCCAAGAGAAAAACACCTCCTGGAATCTTCACCTTGTACTATAAGAAGAGCCCGGATGTGTTACGTGGCACCAAGAAACCAGACGGAACCTATTCCTATGAACAGCCGGTAACCTACTGGATGCCGTTTAACGGAGGCATTGGATTCCATGATGCAGACTGGCAGCCGTATTTTGGAGGCGATCGGTATCTAACCGGAGGTTCCCACGGCTGTATCAATATGCCGCCGGATAAAGCGGGAGAGCTTTACAACATTATCCAGTATAATGTTCCGATCGTCTGTTTCTATTGATCGGAGCTGTAGTCAAAAAACAAACAGGAGCCAGCCGGTGATCCGGTGTGTGGCTCCTGTTCTTTAGCAGGAGGAAAACATTATGTTTGATCAGTCATTCAGCTTTATACTTACAATCGCAGCACTGGTAGTAGGATTTATGCTTTTTACCGGACACGGTTCCTTTTTTATGAAAGGCGGAAACACACAGGCCAGAGCCCAGAAGTATGATGAGAAAAAAATGGAAAAGGTTTCAGGAATCTGTCTGATACTTATCGGAGTGGCTACAGGAGTTGACGCATTCACCACAAGTGTAGCAGCAAAGATTGCCTATGTAGTAATTCTGTTTGTGATACTTGCGGTATTTCTGTTTGTACTCAGAACAAAATGTATCAAAAAATGATCAGAAGTATCAGAACTATCCTTTAGGTAAAAAAGCAGAACTCCCCGTGAAAAGGTAACCTGTCTGATCAGGCTCCGGTATCCGCGGGGAGTTTTTCTGTCTGTATTTAGTTTAATTTCGTTCGGCTGGTCTGCCGGAATGTCAGAGTAAAGATGATTCCCTTTACGATAGAAGTAAGGGAAAGTGCCCACCAGATACCATTGAGTCCCATTCCCGCATGAGTCAGCAGCATGGCAAGCGGGATTCTGGCCCCTGTCAGGATAATACTGATGATACTGCAGAGCTTGGTCATACCAAGGCCGGACAGTGCACCGATGGTCATCAGCTCAATGGCCATGAAAGCCTCACAGAAGCCGATGATGATCAGGTAATTTACAGAAATCCCAAGGGATTCCGGATCATGGAAAAACAGTCCGGAGATCGGGCGTGGGAGCAGCACAAAGGCTGCAGTTATGATAAGGCCCCAGATTGTCAGGATACCAAAGGAAATACGGTAGCCCTGGCGGATGCGGTCGTATTTTTTTGCACCGAAATTCTGTGCGGTAAAAGCATTTAAGGCAGAGGCAAAGCCGTCCGCGGTGTTCCAGGAAACGGATTCAATCTGTCCGCCCACACGCTGGACAGCAATGGCAGCAGCACCGAAGGCGGAAACCATTCTGGTCAGTACCATGGAGATCATACAGTAGAGCATGCTCTGGATAGCGGTTGGAAAACCAATGCGGAAGATATTTTTATAAAATTTTCTCGGAAAACGTGAAAAAAGATGAAGTTCACGAAGTACATTTGTTTCCAGCCCGGAAGTAAAGATCCGGAAAACCAGCACTGCAAAAACCAGAAACTGTGCAGTTACTGTGGCAATGGCAGCACCTGCCGTTTCAAGCCGTGGAAAAGGTCCAATGCCAAGGATTAGGAGCGGATCCAGGAGCATATTTCCCACAAGTCCAAGAAAATTGGCCATCAGTGGAGACCTGGAATCTCCCTGGGCTGTAAAAAGTCCGGTGAGAGTCAGGTTCAGGAAGGAAAAAATGATCAGTCCGCAGGTGATCAGCATATAAGATCTGGCAGAAGAATATGCTTCCGGGTCTGTCAGATTAAAAAATCCGATCAGAGGATCAAGAAATATAATACTTGCTGCAGCAAATAAGAGCCCGAAGAGAATGGTCATCTGCAGGGCACTGGCCGCGTAGGAACGTGCCTCTTTATAATCCTTCCGGCCGCAGGACTGTGCGGTGTTTACCTGTCCGCCCATTCTCGGAAGGGCTACAAGTCCCTGGGAAAGCCACACATACATGCCGCCCACACCGACACCGGCAACTGCCTTGGAGCCCAGAAGTCCGATCCAGGCCATATCTGTGATATTATAGCAGTTCCAAGAAGGGAAGATGCCATGATAGGAAGAGCAAGCTCTGAAAGCGTTTTCAGGATCGGACCGGAAGTAAGGTCTATGGATTTTGATTTTTTCATACTCATCTGCATATCTCCGTAAGGTCAAAAGGCCTGGTGATCCGGTAATCCGGTTTATCCACCTGACCGAAACCGTATTCAGCAAAGATAAAAGGAACTCCTGCTTTCTGGCAGGCATTAAAGTCTCCTATAGTATCACCGATATAAACCGGATCGGAAAGATTATTATCCTCGCGGATCTTCATGATATTTTCCGCTTTGGCCATGCCGGTGTCACCTGGACAGAGATGGCCCTTGAAATAGTGTCCGAAGCCTGTGGATTTCAGGAACACTTCAATATATCCGGCCTGGCAGTTACTGACGATAAAAAGAGGAAAACGGCTGGAAAGAATCTTCAGTGTTTCCTCAAGATCCGGATACAGCGGAGCACATTTGCGAAGCAGTGCCTCGTGCTCTGCCTGGCAGCAGCCGTCGATGATACGAAGCTGTTCTGCTTCCGGAAGCTCAGGGAAAAGAGCCTTTGCGATATCCGGCAGTAGCTGGCCGAAAAGCCCCATCAGTCGTTTGGCGCTTACGTCGGTATCCATGTGCTCCGTATGGATAAGGTAATCACTCCAGGCCTCAGCTACGATTCCGGTGGAATCCCAGAGCGTACCGTCAACATCAAAAATAATACTGTCCATCAGAAAAACCTCCCCAAAAAACTATGATATGTAAAAAAAGCAACCCTTTGTACTGGACATAGTACAAAACAAGTTACTGTTCACTCCGTTCTCAGCAATACGCTTCACGATGCACAGAATTTATGCTAATCGAATAAATTCGCGCGGTATGTCTCGGGTTTTCTGTGGCCTTCGCTCACAAAAAACACCTCGCAGAATATTACCAGTGAACAGTTATCAAAACAATTCTATATGAGAAAAGAAAAAAAAGCAACTGCGCTTTTGAAGATTTTATGTTATAGTAAGGGTTACGAGGGAAAAACTATGAATTATAAGAATACGATCAGAGGTATATTCAAAGACAGGCCTAACCGTTTTATCGCTCATGTGCAGATCGGGGATCAGCTGGAAACGGTCCATGTGAAGAATACAGGCAGATGCCGGGAACTTCTTGTTCCGGAAGCAGAAGTGATCCTGGAAAAGAGTGATAATCCTGCCAGGAAAACGAAATACGATCTGATCAGTGTGAACAAGGAGGGCCGCTGGATCAATATGGATTCCCAGGCCCCAAATAAAGCAGCAGAAGAGTGGGTGGCGGCCGGAAATCTTTTTCCGGAGAAAGTGACTGTCAGGAGAGAAAAGACATACGGAAATTCCCGTTTTGACCTGTATGTGGAATCCGGGAAGCGAAAGGCTTTTATCGAGGTAAAAGGCGTCACTCTGGAAGAAAATAATATCGTGCGTTTTCCGGACGCACCTACAGAACGGGGGATCAAGCATCTCTGTGAGCTGATGCATGCAGCAGCTGACGGCTATGAGGCGTATCTTCTTCTGGTGATCCAGATGAAGGGTGTAAGGTATTTTGAACCAAATCGGGAGACACATCCGGAATTTGGAGAAACATTTAAGGCGGCAGCAGATGCCGGTGTTCACATCCTGGCCTATGACTGTGTTGTCACGGAAGATTCCATGAAGATATGTGATCCGATACCGGTAAGATTATAGAAAGGAAACGATATGCCTGAAAACATTGCAGAACCCCTTCTGAAATGGTACGATAAAAACAAAAGGATCCTGCCCTGGAGAGATAAAGACAATGCCTATTATACCTGGGTATCTGAGATCATGCTCCAGCAGACCCGAGTGGAAGCGGTGAAACCTTATTTTCAGCGCTTTATCCAGGAACTTCCGGATGTAGCAGCCCTTGCGGCGGCACCGGAAGAGAGGATCATCAAGCTGTGGGAAGGCCTTGGCTATTACAGCCGTGTCCGCAACATGCAGAAAGCGGCTGTTCAGGTCATGGAAGAATATGGAGGCAGGATCCCTGAGGATTTTGAGACACTTCTCTCGTTAAAAGGAATAGGAAGATATACGGCAGGTGCCATTGCGTCCATTGCCTACGGAAAGAAAGTCCCTGCAGTAGATGGAAATGTGTTGCGGGTATACGCAAGACTCACCGAAAACCGTGGAGATATCATGAAACAGTCTGTACGGAAATCGGTGGAAAATGATCTTACAGAGCAGATGTCTGAGGACAGACCAGGGGATTTCAACCAGGCTATGATGGAGCTGGGAGCTGTAGTCTGTGTTCCAAACGGAGCAGCAAAGTGCGAAGAATGCCCGTTGGGGCATTTTTGCCTTGCCAGAAAGCATGGAACTGTAGAAGAACTTCCCGTAAAAGCACCGAAGAAAGCCCGCACCATAGAACAGCGAACGGTCCTTGTGATCCAGGACGGAGCAGGCACAGCGATCCGTAAACGTCCGGATACAGGACTTCTGGCAGGCCTTTATGAGCTTCCAAATGTGGAAGGACATCTGACGGAGAAGGCGGCACTTGCCCGGGTAAAAGCCATGGGGCTGGAACACTGCGGATCGAAGCACTGCCGGATGCGAAGCACATTTTTCCCATATTGAATGGAGGATGTGTGCTTATCGTATCGCTGTATCCTCTCTGGAAGAAGCACCGCAGGGGGAGTTCCTGTTTGTGGATAAGAGAGAATCCGATAAAAAATATGCAATACCATCTGCGTTTCGCGCATACACCAGATATATGAAGGAGGAAAACACATGAAACTTTGAGCGTAGCAATACCATGCTATAATTCAGAGGCTTATATGTCAAAATGCATCAATTCCCTGCTGATCGGAGGAGAGGAAGTAGAGATCATCATTGTAGATGATGGCTCCAGTGACCGTACTGCCGAGATCGCAGATGATTATGCCGAGAAATATCCAACTATCGTAAAAGCCATACATCAGGAAAATGGCGGCCATGGACAGGCAGTCAACACAGGGATCAAAAACGCAACAGGACTTTATTTCAAGGTTGTGGACAGTGATGACTGGGTAAATCAGGATGCCTACTATGAGGTCCTGAAAACACTTTATGAACTGATACGTGGGGCTGAGACCGTGGATCTTCTCATCAGTAATTTCGTTTATGAGAAGCAGGGAGCTACCCGCAAAAAGGTCATGCAGTACAGACACTGTTTTCCGACAAACCAGATTTTCGGATGGGATGAGGTACGCCACATGAAAAAAGGCCAGTATCTCCTTATGCATTCCATGATATACCGTACAAAACTTCTCCATGACTGTGGAATGGAGCTTCCGAAGCATACGTTCTACGTAGATAACCTGTTTGCGTTTGAGCCGCTTCCCTATGTAAAAAATCTCTATTATCTGGATGTAAATTTCTATCGATATTTTATTGGAAGAGATGATCAGTCTGTCAATGAGAAAGTGATGATCAAGCGTATCGATCAGCAGATCCGTGTAAACAAACTGATGGTGGACGCCTATCTGAAGGCTAATGTGAGCAACCGCAGACTTCGTGCTTATATGTTCAGCTATCTGGATATCATCACAACCGTTTCTTCGATCATGCTGGTAAGAGCTGCAACGCAGGAATGCCTGGATAAAAACAGGAGTTGCAGGATTACATCAAAGACCAGAATATGGGACTATATCGGAAACTTCGGAGAAGTCTCTTCGGAAGGGTGTCCAATCTTCCCGGAAGAGGTGGAAGAAAGATGTTTGTGGCAGCCTATAAGATCTGTCAGAAGTTTTATGGATTTAATTAAAAAAGCCCCCAACGGGGCTTTTTTTTATAAATTCTGTTCCGGCTTCTTCTTGCGCATATGGGATAGAGAGCGCTGTTCCTCGTAATCATCCACTCTCTGTGGATAGAACAGGAGATGTCCGAACAGTGCCAGTGTGGTACCAAGACATACATCGATCACGGAGTGCTGCTTGATAAACATGGTGGACAGGATGATCAGAACAGAAAGGATCAGAGCTCCTCGCTGAAGCCATTTCCTGTCTTTTAGTGCCTGGCAGTGATGAATGGCAAAATAAACAGCCAGGGAATTAATACATGGATACTTGGCAGGATATTGGTGGGAGTATCTGTCCGATAGATCTCAGCCACCAGTCGTGTAAAGATGTTGCTTCTGGGGAATACCGCAGGGCGGAGATACTGAACGTTCGGATAGATATAGGAAACAACAAGGAAAACCGTCATTCCCATCATCAGGTTGAAGATCAGCTGGAAATATTCCTTTTTATTCTTATTGCGAAACAGGAAATACACAACCGTCATTACCACATATGGAAACCATAAAAGGTACGGAATAATAAAAATCTCGCAGAACGGGATCATATCATCAAAAACAGTATGTACAACATGGTAGGCTCGTACAGGCCGCTGCTCCAGATATCCAAACAGAATAAGATAGGCAACGAAATAGATCGCTATGATAAAACCGTGCCTGTATTTTTTTATTTTACTCAACATTTTGCCGCTCCTTTTCTTGAGGTATGGCTGATGTCAGCCTTAAGCTTCTTTTTTGTTAAGTATCTACCTGCTACTATAACACAGGCATTATGATTTTTAAAGGTTTCTTTTCAATGGTCACAGAAAATTCACGCTGGATTCCGCCGGATTCTCCGTCTTTATGCACAGGAAGGGAATGGGCACTTGTAATATGTACGTTCCTGCACTGTAAAATATGTACACCGCGAATGCGGGTATGTTTTCCCCAGAGAGCGCTCGGCAGGCAGAACAGCATTTTCAGCTTGGAGATTCCTTCAATAACGATCACATCCAGTAAACCATCCTCCGGACTGGCGGCTGGACAGAATTTAAAGCCTCCGCCTTCATATTTCTGGTTCATTACAGCCGCAAACCAAGTCCTGCTGAAGGTTTGTGGTTTGTTTCCGTCAAGTGTTATCGTGACCGGGGACGGAGTAAGGAAGAGAAATTGCTTCAGTGCCACCATAAGGTAGATGAGTTTACCCATATGGAGACGGTTGAGAAATTTTTTGCCAGGTGTGATCAGGACTTCCTGACAGATTGCCGCATCGTAGCCCATTCCTGCACTGATGCCGAAACGGTAGGAATGCTGCCAAGGTGGAGAACAGGAACATCCATGAAAATGGTCCGTCTGTTCTCAAGAATAGAGCGAAGCGCTTCAAAAGGATCAAAAGGCAGGCCCATACTGCGGCAGAAATCGTTGCCGGACCCGACCGGGATAAATCCGAAAACAACCGAAGACAGATCAATGATCCCGGTAAGTACTTCATAAATAGTGCCGTCACCGCCTACTGTTACCAGAGTTACCGGATCCTCCGGTGTTCCGGCGGCACTGATCCTTCGTGCCAGTACTGTGGCGTGTCCCACATATTCTGTGAGAAAATACTGATATGAGATCCCCTGACTTTCCATGATGCTGCGAAGCCGGTTCCAGACATTACGTCCCTCACCGGATCTTGAATTGGGATTCACAATAAAAGAATACATAATAAAAAACCTCCAAACAACTCTCTGCTTTATCATAACATTGACGTTCGGCTTTTACAAATTAAAATTTCTTAAGGATTTCTATATTTTACATAAACTTAACCTTTTTTCTATGTTGGATTTTACGAATGCACTTTATACTTGCACGTATCAGATGAAAAATGAAGCTGGAGGAAAATTATGATATATCTTGTGGAAGATGATGAAAGTATCCGTGAACTTGTTGTATATACATTAAACAGTCAGGGTCTGGAGGCACAGGGTTTTGAACGGCCATCACTTTTCTGGAAAGCGCTGGAAAAAGAACTGCCTTCACTGGTGCTTCTGGACATTATGCTTCCGGAGGAAGACGGACTGTCTATTTTAAAAAAAATCCGTATCCGTCCGGATGTGCGGAAACTTCCGGTGATCATGCTTACTGCAAAAGGCAGTGAGTTTGATACCGTGGTAGGTCTGGACAGCGGTGCAGATGATTACATTCCGAAGCCGTTCCGCATGATGGAACTGATCTCCAGGGTACGTGCCCTTCTTCGGAGATCAGAGGACAATGGCGCAGAGGAGTATCGTATGGAAAATCTTTATGTATGTCCGGGAAGACATGAGGTAACTGTTGATCAGGAGCCTGTGAATCTGACACTGAAAGAATACGAGATGCTTTGTCTCCTTTTGAAAAACAGTGGTACGGTTCTTTCCAGAACACAGCTTTTAAATCAGATCTGGGGATATGAATTCGACGGGGAGAGCAGAACCGTAGATGTACATATCCGTACCCTTCGCCAGAAGCTTGGCTCGGCAGGAGATCTGGTGGAAACAGTTCGTGGAGTGGGCTATAAGATCAGCGGAAAATGTGCATGAACAGCTGCTGAGAGTAATATGAAAGTAAAGAGCATTTCGACGGAAAAAGGCTTCGGCCCTTTTCTGGACGAAGTGCTTTTTCATGCTATAATAGTTGAACCCCGGAGCTCTGAAAAACAGGCTCCAAATAGTAAGAGGTGAAAGAAAAAATATGAAATCATTAGTAATTGCGGAGAAGCCATCAGTTGCCAGAGACATTGCCAGAGTCCTCCACTGCAGTCAGAAGGGGAACGGAACCCTGGAAGGAAAAGACTATGTAGTGACCTGGGCCCTGGGACATCTGGTAACACTGGCAGATCCGGAAGAATACGATAAAAAATATACCAAATGGGAGCTTTCCACGCTCCCCATGATGCCGGAGAAAATGAAACTGGTGGTGATACGCCAGACCTCCAAGCAGTACAATGCGGTGAAAACCCAGCTTTACAGGAAGGATATCGGAGAGATCATCATTGCCACAGATGCCGGACGTGAGGGAGAACTGGTAGCAAGGTGGATCCTTGCAAAGGCAGACTGCCATAAACCTATTAAGCGTCTGTGGATCTCATCAGTAACGGACAAAGCGATCCGTGACGGCTTTGCCCACCTTAAAAACGGCCATGATTATGATGATCTTTACCGTGCGGCACAGGCCAGGGCGGAGGCGGACTGGCTGGTGGGAATGAACGGGACCAGAGCACTGACCTGTAAATATAATGCCCAGCTTTCCTGCGGACGTGTGCAGACCCCCACCCTTGCCATGATCGCAAGAAGAGAGCAGGAGATCAGGGAATTTAAGCCGGAGGATTATTACGGGATCACTCTGCAGGCAGGAAATGTACGCTGGACCTGGCGTGACGGAAAAAGTGGAAGCCTCCGTACCTTTAAGAAGGAGCGTGCCCAGGAGATCCAGACAAAGGCAGGAAAAAGCAGCCTTACCATAACAAAGGTTTCCAGAAAGCCGAAGAAGACCTATGCACCGGGGCTTTATGACCTGACTACTCTTCAGAGAGAAGCCAATCAGAAATACGGCTTTTCTGCAAAGGAAACTCTGAATATCATGCAGAGGCTCTATGAGAATCACAAAGTCCTTACCTACCCAAGAACGGATTCCAGATATATAGGAAAAGATGTAGTTCCTACCATCAAAGAACGTCTTCAGGCTTGTGGAACCGGCCCTTATCGGAAACTTGCCGGTGCGCTGGCCAATAAACCGATCCAGACCAGTGCAGGCTTTGTGGATGACAAAAAGTCAGTGACCATCATGCCATCATTCCTACAGAACAGTTTGTACAGCTGGATCATATGACCAATGAGGAACGGAAGATTTACGATATGGTAGTACGCCGTTTTCTGAGTGTGTTGTATCCGCCGGCTGTATATGAGCAGGTAAACATGGAAGGAACTGCAGCAGGAGAAACTTTCGCTGCAAGCGGACGTATTGTAAAAAGTGCAGGGTGGAGAGAAGTTTATGAAGGCGGCTGGCAGGATGATGAAGAAGAGGAATCCGGTGATAAGCTGAAAGACCAGAAGCTTCCGGAGCTTACGGAAGGTCAGATACTTACTGTGGAAGGAGCTGCTCTTACAGCAGGCAAAACAAAACCTCCTGCAAGATTTACAGAGGCCACGCTGCTGGGAGCCATGGAGAATCCGGTCCACTTTATGGAAAGCCACGACAAAAAAGCAGTGAAAACACTGGGCGAAACCGGAGGTCTTGGAACGGTGGCCACAAGAGCCGATATTATTGAGAAGCTTTTCAACAGCTTTATGATGGAAAAAGAGGCAATGAGATCTACATTACCTCCAAGGCGAAACAGCTTCTGGAGCTGGTTCCGGAAGAACTGAAAAAGCCGGAGCTTACCGCAGACTGGGAGATGAAGCTCAGTGATATTGCAAACGGAAAGCTCCGTCAGGATAAATTCCTCACAGGGATCCGTAAATATGCCTGTGAGATCGTAGATGAGATCAAAGGCGGACAGGGAACCTTCCGCCATGACAATATGACAAACAAGAAGTGCCCTAACTGCGGCAAACATCTCCTGGCAGTCAACGGAAAGAATGCCAAAATGCTGGTGTGCGAGGACCGGGAATGCGGATACAGAGAGACAGTATCCAGGACCACCAATGCGCGCTGTCCGAAATGCCATAAGCGTATGGAGATGCTTCTGAAGGGAAAAGAAGAGACCTTTGTATGTCAGTGCGGCTATAAAGAAAAGCTTTCATCCTTCCAGCAAGACGAGCCAAAGAGGGTGCAGGTGTGAATAAGCGTGATGTGCAGCGTTATCTTAAGAAACAGCAGAAAGAGGCCAATGAGCCGGTGAACAATGCATTTGCGCAGGCGTTGTCAGGAATTAAACTGGATTAAATAAATTGCCTGTCCAGATATCCGGGGTTCGGATGAGCGGAGGACCGGATGCAGATACGTCGGTCGGAGAAATGTGTCTGGCAGAACAGGACAGCAGAAAGAGAGGAAAACGATTTGGGATTACAGGATGACAGAATGTCAGGAAATATTCAGGATATCGCAAGACTGATCACAAGACTTCTTCTTAAGGGAGATATGCCGCAGTATACACTTCCTGCAGCAGAGGCAGATTATACAGAGGCAGACCAGCTTTTTAAGAAGGTTATCGGACTTGCTGATGAGGGTGACATCAACGGAGCGGAAAATGAGCTTCTTATGAACATGGAGGAAGATGATCCGGATTATCTGGAGCTTGCCCTTACCTTTTATCTGCATCTCAATGATATGGACGTAGATTACCTGGATGATCACGATTATTCCAGGGAGGAGATCCTGGACGGGTTGAAAAGCCTGGCTGAGGACTGGGGAGTTACAGGACTGGAGGCACTTGTCTAATGCGGCGGGAGGTTACACTGGAGGAAATTTCCGACGGTCGTTTATACGAGGCAAATGACATGGTAAAGGCAGACTGTCAGGACTGTAAGGGCTGTTTTGACTGCTGTACGGGAATGGGAGATTCTGTTGTACTGGATCCGCTGGATGTATGGCGGTTAAGTCAGGGACTTCACTTAAGTGTGGACCAGCTGCTTGCCGGAAAAATAGAGCTTGGCGTCACAGACGGAAATATTCTGCCGCATCTTAGGATGACAGGGGCAGAGGAACGATGCGTATTTCTGAATGGCAACGGAAGATGCTCCATTCACAGTTTCCGTCCGGGCTTCTGCCGTTTGTTCCCGCTGGAAGATACTATGAGGACGGTGGTTTTAAATACATTCTTCAGATCCACGAGTGCAAAAAGACCAGCCGCAGTAAGATCAAGGTCCGGAAATGTAGATACTCCGGATTTTCGAAATTACGAAAAATTTGTCTGTGACTGGCATTATTTTCTTCTGGATGTCCAGTCGGTTCTCTATGAGAGCGAGGACAGTGATCTGATCCGAAACCTGAACATGTATGTGGTAAACCAGTTTTACAGGAAGCCTTATGATGAGAAGCGGGATTTTTATGAGCAGTTTTATGAGAGACTTGCGGCGGGAAAAGAACTCCTGAGCCTTGGAGTGTGAAACAGACCAGGCAGCGAGGTGTCTGAGCTTATCTGCCTGAAGGTCTCTCGCGCGGAGGAAAGAAAGGATTTTTTGACATATGAACTTAAATCAGCTCACATATTTTGTGACTCTTGCCCAGATCGAAAATTATACCAGAGCAGCCAAGAGGCTGGATATAACCCAGCCAAGCCTGAGCCATGCGATCTCCAACCTTGAAAAGGAACTGCAGGTTCCACTTTTTGAGCGTCACGGAAGAAATGTGACCATGACCAAATACGGGGAAATGTTTCTGAAATATGTGCAGGACTCCTTACATATCCTGAATCTTGGTGTGGAGAGGATACAGGAAGCGGCAAGGATTCCGGGAGGAAGTATTTCCATCGGGTATATCCATACCCAGGGACGCAGATTTATCCCGGAGCTTGTCCGGGGGTTCCTTAATGAACAGGAGGGGAAGAAGATTGATTTCCGTTTTCAGAATGCAGCTACCGGAAGTCTGATCCGGGGTCTGAAAGAAGAGAAATTCGACGTGATCTTCTGTTCCCGGGCAGAGGGTGAGAAGGAGATCAGCTTTGTGCCGGTGTCAGAAGAAAAGCTGGTGGCTGTAGTGCCTGAGAACCATGCTCTTGCAGACCGAAATTCAGTGACCATAAAAGAGCTGGGGCAGTATCCGCAGGTGACCTTTACCCCTGCAAGCGGACTGTATTTTGTGATCCGGGAGCTTTTCGAAAAGGAAGGACTTTCGCCGGAGACGGCTTTTGAGGTAGAAGAGGATGGTGCATTGGCAGGTATGGTGGCGGAGGGATTTGGTGTTGGCATTGTGCCGGATGTACCGGTGATCCATACACTTCCTGTGAAAATCTTAAATATTGAGAATCTGCACTGCCGTCGTTACATATACATGGGAATGATGAAAAACCGGTACCCAAGTGCGCTTGTGGAGCAGTTCCGGGATTATATATACAAGCATTACCGGATCTATGAAGTGATACAGTAGAATCTTGGTGATAAAATTTTTGTAAAAAATCTCTGCTTCTGTAATAGGGCGGAGATTTTTGACGCAGATCCGAGCGTGAATACTATAGCAATTCCATAAATTACTGCAAACAATTCAGTCCCTCATAGCGTGAAGTCCTGCGTCAGATATCTTTGCCGTGCCTAAAAATTATAAAAATAATCTATAGATCACATGCGTAAATTCAATGAAAATTTGGGTTGAGATAAAAATGACCAGTTGGTATAATAAGGACAGATACTTGATTTAAAGTGATAAAGTGATGACGGAAATCCGTAATAAAATGAACGAAGTAAAGGAGATATTATGAACCAGTTAGAAGTATTAAGAGAAAGCCTTGGACAGTGCGATGAGATCATCCTGGACGCACTCCTTATGAGAAACAGGATCGTAGAGGACATCATGGTATACAAGGAAGCTAACGATCTTCCGGTACTTCAGCCGGAACAGGAGGCGAAGCAGAAAGGATGGCTGGAAGCCAGAATGGAAGGCAGACGTCATAAGAAAGAGGTCAATGATGTTTTTGCAAGCATCACACAGAACAGTAAAAGGATTCAGTCCAGAAATCTTTTCAATTATAATATCTTCCTGATCGGATTTATGGGAGCTGGTAAATCTACGATCTCCGATTATCTGAAGAATGTTCTTGCCATGGATGTTGTGGAGATGGATCAGTGTATCGTGGAGAGACAGGGAATGAGCATTTCCGATATCTTTGAGACTTACGGTGAAGAGTATTTCCGTGAGCTCGAGACAAATCTTCTGATCGAGATGCAGTCAGATCTAATGTTGTAGTATCCTGTGGCGGTGGTGTTCCGATGCGGGAGCGCAATGTTACCGAGATGAAAAAAAATGGCCGTGTTGTACTTCTGACTGCAAAGCCGGAAACTATTCTGGAACGTGTAAAGGATAATCATGACCGTCCTTTACTTGAGAACAACAAAAATGTTTCATTTATCGCTGATCTGTTGGAAAAACGTCGCGCGAAATATGAGGCAGCAGCAGATATAGTTGTTGAGACAGACGGAAAGAGTGAGCTTGAGATCTGCGAGGAGCTGATCCACAGACTTCGTGAGGCAGAGGCAAATAAATAACTGCTGATCATAAAACAGAATAGTTTTACATATAAAAGGGACAGCTGTCCGATAAACCGTACAGAAACAGAACGGAGATCGGGCAGCTGTCCTTTATGATATAAAAGATCCGGACCATATATTTGCAGATGAACAGATCGTTTAATTGGTTTTATAAAAAATCTCCCTCGAGGTTTCCTCGATCACAAATTTTTTAAAGGCTTCCACGACCGGCGGATGGTATACATCCTTCAGCATGGCCATGTAGAAATTCCGCTGCCAGCTTGGAGAGACAAGGGGCAGGATCTTAAGGTTCAGAGAGTGAAGGATCGGGATATCCGGTGCAATGCAGATGCCGAAATCATTGGCAACAAATCCTGCGGCAACCTGATCCTCATCGATCTCAAAAGCCACATCCGGGTACTGACCGATGCTCTTAAATAACTGGTCAATGATCTGGCGGAGACCGCTTCTCTTCTTGAAGATGATCTGCTTGTATGGAAGCGTTTCCTCCAGATGGATCTCGGATTTCTCAGCAAGAGGATGTTCCGGCGGAACGATGACGACCAGATCCTGCTTGGCAACCGGAATAAATTCGATCAGTGGTTCGTCGTCAAATTTGGAACAGAAGCCGATATCGTATTTCTTCTCTTTCAGTCCGGTGAGGATATCGCCGGTAAGAACCTTATCACAGAACAGATTGAAATGGATCTGTTTTCCCTTATTGGCATTAAGAAAGCTGCGGATGATCTTTGGCATAAAGTCAACACCCAGAGTTCTGAGAAAAGCCACATCGATCTGTCCTTCTCCCTTTCCTGCAAGCTGGAGACCGTTTACAGAGGAATCCAGCCGGTTCAGGGTTTGTTCCACATCCGCCAGAAAGGACTTGCCATATTTGGTGAGAGAAACATTCCGTCCGTTTTTTTCAAATAATTTCACTCCAAGCTCTTCCTCCAGAGAAGAGATCGCGTGACTTAGGCTGGGCTGTGTGATGGCAGAACATCCGCAGCTTTTGTATAATGTTCCAGATGAGCCAGTGTCACGAAATAGCGAAGATGATACAGATTCATTTTTCAATACTCCTTTCGTAAGTTTATCTGAATGTTTTGCTTCGGACAGATCCCCGGTAAGTCTGACAGACATAAGAGATTTGCCGGGCCGTATGCAGTGACGGCGGCAATACGGCTGAATATGTTTTATATAGTATAACATGATATATTGATAAAATCTATGGATTCTCCTGGTACAATCAATTTGTTTTGTATTTAACAAAGTTATATAATGCTTATAGAAAAAAGATACAAAATAATTAAAAAAAAACAAATAAAATTATTTATATTTTCAGGAGGAATTATCATGTCAAAAGAATTTCCAATCACAATCAGTTCCTGGACACTTGGAGATCAGTGTAAATTTGAGGACCGTGTAAAAGCTGCCAAAGAGGCTGGCTATGAGGGAATCGGTCTGAGAGCAGAAACCTACGTAGATGCCTGAATGAGGGACTTTTCGACGAGGATATCCTGGCAATCCTGGATAAATATGACATGAAGGTAACAGAGGTTGAGTACATCGTGCAGTGGGCAGAGGAGCATCGTTCCTATGAGCAGAAATACAAAGAACAGCTTTGCTTCCATATGTGTGAATTATTTAACGTAAAACAGATCAACTGCGGACTGATGGAGAACTATTCCGTAGAGTACACAGCGCAGAAGCTTCGTGAGCTTTGCCACAGAGCAGGCAAATACATCATCGGTGTTGAGCCAATGCCATACAGCGGAATCCCGGATGTGAAAAAGGGCTGGGCTGTTGTAAAAGCTGCTGACTGCGAGAATGCGAAACTGATCCTTGATACATGGCACTGGGTAAGAGCAAACCAGCCGATTGAGCTTTCCGTACTTGAGGGAATCCCGGCAGACAAGATCGTATCCATCCAGATCAACGATGTATGGGAAAGACCATATGCAACAACGATCTTAAGAGATGAGTCCATGCATGACCGTCTTGCTCCTGGAACAGGAATCGGAACAACAGTACCGTTCGTAAAAATGATCAAAGAAAAAGGCATCAGACCAAATGCCATCGGCGTAGAGGTTATCAGCGATGCAAACCTTGAAAAAGGTATCGAGTATGCTGCAAAACATACATATGAGAACACAAAGAAGGTACTGGAAGAGGCTTGGCCGGAAGTACTGTAATTAATATAAGAAACTAATATTTCAGACGGGCCCCTGTTTCCGACGTCATACCGGTGACAGGGCGTTACCGTGAAAGAAACAAAAAGATTGTTTCAAAGGAAAGGAGAACGCATATGAAATTCAATGCGATGTTTCAGCCGATCGAGATCGGTCCTATGACAGTAAAGAATCGTTTTGTTGTTCCGCCAATGGGAAATAACTTTGCAAACACAGACGGAACAATGAGTGAGCAGTCCGCTGCATATTACAGAGAAAGAGCAAAAGGCGGATTTGGTCTGATCACCATCGAGGCTACTGTAGTTCACAAGGCGCAAAGGGCGGCCCGCGTAAACCATGTCTTTATGACGACTCTACAATCGAGAGCTTCCGCAAGGTTATCGACGGATGTCATGCAGAAGGAGCAAAGGTGTCCATCCAGCTTCAGAACGCAGGTCCGGAAGGAAATGCAAAGAACGCAGGAGCACCGATCACAGCAGCAACCAGTATCCCGTCAGTGTGTGGCCGTGATATTCCGAAGCAGCTTACAACTGAGGAAGTTTATGAGCTGATCAAAGGCTACGGTGAGGCAGCAAGAAGAGCAATGGAAGCAGGAGCAGATGCTGTTGAGATCCATATGGCACACGGTTATCTGGTAAGTACCTTCCTTTCTCCGAGAACAAACAAGAGAGTGGATGAGTTTGGCGGATGCTTTGAGAACCGTATGCGTTTCTCCCGTCTGATCATCGAGGAAGTTAAAAAAGCAACACAGGGAAAAATTGCAGTTCTTGCAAGAATCAACTGTGCAGATGAGGTTCCGGGCGGACTTGATGTCCACGACAGTGCAGCAATCGCAGCATATCTGGAAAGCTGCGGACTGGACGGACTCCATGTATCCCGTGCCGTTCATATCAAGGATGAGTTTATGTGGGCACCGACTGTTATCCACGGTGGATTCTCTGCAGCAGAGGTTGAGGAGATCAAACGTGCGGTAAATATCCCGGTGATCACAGTTGGACGTTATACAGAGCCACAGTTTGCAGAACTGATGGTAAAAGAAGGAAGAGCAGACCTTGTAGCATTCGGACGTCAGAGCCTTGCAGATCCGGCTATGCCGAAGAAAGCACAGGAAGAGCGTCTTGAGGATATGACTCCTTGTATCGCCTGTCTTCAGGGCTGTGTTGCAAACATGTATGCAGGAAATCCGGTATGCTGTCTGACAAACCCATTCCTGGGTCATGAGGCAGAGCCGCTTGAGAAAGCGGAAGAGCCGAAGAAGGTTATGGTTATCGGTGGCGGTGTTGCAGGACTTTCCGCTGCATTTATCGCAAAAGAGAGAGGCCATGAGGTAACACTTTATGAGGCAGGAGATGTTCTCGCGGAAACATGAGACTTGCTGCATATCCGCCGGGAAAAGGTGACATCACAAACATGATCCGCAGCTACATCCATCGCTGCCAGAAGGATGGCGTTAAGATCGTGATGAACTGTGAGGTAACTCCGGAGCTTATCAAAGAAGAGAAGCCGGACAGCGTGATCATTGCCACCGGTTCCAAGACTCTGATCCTTCCGATCGAGGGAATTGACAATCCGGCTATCATCCACGGCTCTGACCTTCTGGATGGCAAGAGAGCAGCAGGCAAAAAGGTTCTCGTTGTCGGCGGTGGAATGGTTGGATGCGAGACAGCTGCATTTTTAGGCGAGCAGGAGCATGATGTAACTGTTATCGAGTTCCGTGATACCGTAGGTGCAGACGTGATCCACGAGCACAGAGTATATCTGATGAAGGATTTCGAGGACTACGGAATCAAGGAGATCACCGGAGCAAAGGTATGCAAATTCTATGAAGACGGTGTAGAATATGAGACCGCTGACGGAGTACGTCACGAGTCAAGAGGATATGATTCTGTGATCCTTTCCATGGGATTCCGCAACTACAATCCTCTGGAAGAGAAGATCAAAGACCTTGTACCTGAGACACATGTGATCGGAGATGCTATCCGTGCAAGACGTGCACTGGATGCAACAAAAGAGGCTTATGAGGTAGCTTCCAGGATCTGATCTGCCAATCTATCCAATAAACCGGACAGTACAAAAATTAAAAAGATGACCTGTCAGACACCGGAGAAAATATATCCGGTGTTTGACAGGGGAAAATGCAGGAGGTAAAAAGAAATGGAACAGAGAATTAAAGGAACAACTGGTTTACTTGCACTGATCGGAAGCCCTGTAGGACATTCCGGATCCCCGGCTATGTACAACTTCAGCTTCCAGTACCATAACCTGGACTATGCTTACATGGCATTTGATATCAAAGAAGATCAGGTTCCGGCAGCTCTTGATGCAATGCGTCTGTTCAAAATGAGAGGATGCAACGTAACCATGCCTTGCAAGAACAAAGTAGCGCAGTGTGTAGATGAGCTTTCACCGGCAGCAAAGATCATCGGCGCTGTAAATACTATCGTAAATGAGGATGGAAAACTTGTTGGACATATCACAGACGGTATCGGATTTGTCCGCAACCTGAAAGAGCACGGTGTTGATGTAAAGGGCAAAAAGATGGTAGTCCTCGGAGCAGGCGGAGCAGCTACAGCTCTGACTGTACAGTGTGCCCTTGACGGAGCAGCATCCATCGCGATCTTCAACCCTGACGATCCATTCCTTGACAGAGCAAAAGGAACTGCTGAGAAGCTTGCAAAAGAAGTACCGGACTGCAAAGTAAGCGTATATTGCCTTGACGACCAGGACAAACTGAGAGAAGAGATCGCAAACGCAGATATCCTCGCGAACGGAACACTTGCAGGAATGAAACCACATGATGACATCACACTAGTTGACAAATCCATGTTCCATAAGGATCTTGTTGTTGCAGACTGCGTATACAATCCGGCCGAGACAAAGATGGTAAAAGAAGCAAAAGAAGCAGGCGTGAAGCTTGCGGTAGGCGGAAAAGGAATGCTTCTGTGGCAGGGAGCTGAGTCTTATAAACTGTACACAGGACTTGAGATGCCGACAGATGAGTACCAGAAATTCCAGGCTGAGAACGAAGGGAAATAAGAAAAATGAGCCAGACAGGTAAGAAAAATTTAGTGATTACTTCTATCGCACTGTATTTTACATATTTCATCCATGGAATCGGAGCTTCCATCATGGGTCAGTACAAGCCGGAGCTTGCGGCTCACTGGGGAGCAAAGGCTTTAAGTGATGGAACTATGGATGTCAGCATGGTAGTATCTGTAATTGCCGCACTTGGACTTGGAAGACTGATCTCTCTTCCGTTTTCCGGTCCCCTGTCCGACAAATTCGGACGCAGATTAAGCGGAATCATCGGCGTGATCTGTTATGCAGCATACTTTATGGGAATCGCATTTGCTCCGTCTATGGGAGTTGCCTACGCCTTTGCCATTGTAGGCGGTATCGCAAACTCCTTCCTGGACACCTGCGTAAGCCCGACATGTATGGAAATTTATGTAAACAATCCTTCTGTAGCGAACCTGTTTACAAAATTCTCCATGTGTATCAGCCAGTTTCTGCTTCCTTTCCTCATCGGATTTGTAGCAGCGGCGAATATGTCCTACAGAACCATCTTTATTGTTGCAGGTGCTGCGATCTTTATCGATGGAATCCTGATCCTGTTCCTGCCATTCCCGGAGAGAAATACAGCAGGTACAGTAAAGAAAGAAAAAGCAAAATTAAAGATCACTCCTGCAGCTCTTGCAGCAATCCTCATCGGATTTACAAGCTCTTCTACATTCATGCTGTGGCTGAACTGTAACCAGGAGCTCGGAAAGCTTTATAACTTAAGTGATCCTTCCAAGATCCAGTCATTCTATGCAGTAGGAACCTTTGCAGCAATCCTGTGTTCCTCTGTATTTATCAAAAAAGGACTGAAGGAGATCAATATCCTGATCATTTATCCGCTGATCTCTTTCATCATGCTGGGACTGTGCTACTTTATCCAGAATCCGACAATCTGTCTTATCGGTGGATTTGTGATCGGTTTTGCAGGCGCAGGCGGTGTGCTTCAGCTGGCTGTTTCCACAACTGCGGAGTTCTTCCCGGAAAACAAGGGAACTGCAACATCCATGGTCATGATCGCATCCAGCGTTGCGAACTACACCATTCTGACATTGGCCGGCTACATTACAAAGACTGCCGGAACCAGTGCTCCGAGAATGATCCTGCTTCTCAATATGGCAGTGACATTCATAGGAATCCTTCTTGCACTGTTCGTTAAGATGAACCGTGGAAAAGAGGCTTGACTGAATCAAGGAAATCCCTTGGGGTGAATATCCGTTTGACTACAGTAAAAAAAGTGAATCATTGTATGGATACAGATAAAGATGACTGAATCTGTGCAAAACAAAGTTCCAATTCGGGAACAATTCCCGGATTGGACTTTACCGTTTCTGAAAATGTTTGTTAATTAACAAACTTACAAAATAAAAGATACTATATATGTATTATCAAAAAAAACGACAAAGGAGAATCGTTATGGCACGTGCAGCAAGACAGCGAAGAGAAAACGAACTGCCCTACATTCCGTTTGGGCCATTTCAGATTCGTTTTCCGTTTATTCACTATAAAATTGAGTCCGTAGAGTTTATCCAGGGCCTGATCCTCGGGGTTACGGCACTGGCGGCGGTTCCTTATCTGGAACAATATCTGGGATTGCCTTATGAGCTGGCATGGAGCTGTGTGATCATAGAGACCATGCTGTATATGCTACACAGCTTACTTGGTGATCCGGTTGTACCGGGATGGATCACACCGACCTTCCGCTGACGATCGTATTCCTGGAAGGCTTCCCTATGGGAAAAGAACGTATCCAGGCAATGATCGCCCTGCAGATGCTGGTTGGTCTCGTGTTCATATTTATGGGCATCACCAAACTTGCGGATAAATTTGTCCATGCAGTACCAAATTCTGTTAAGGGTGGTATCCTTCTTGCTGCGCCGGTGACGGTTATGGCAGGACAGCTGGGAGAGGGCGGCAACATGCATAAGTATCCGCTGGCGATCGTTGCCGGTGTAGGCCTTCTGATCCTGATCAGCTTTTCAGATAAATATCAGGAGAAGAGAAAGAACAACAAATTCCTGGATCTTGTTGCCAGGTATGGAAACCTTTTCCCGTATCTGATCGCCATGGTGGTAGGTCTTCTTGTAGGAGAACTGGATGCGCCTGGTTTGGAGCTGGGAACCTTTATCAAGATCCCGCAGTTCAAAGAGATCATCTCACAGGTAAGTATCTTTGGTGTGGGAATCCCGCCGGTCTCCATGTTTGTCAAAGCGCTTCCTCTGGCACTTGTATGCTATGTTATCGCATTTGGTGATTTTGTTACCACAGAGACACTGGTTACAGAGGCACGCCAGTCCAGAGATGATGAGTACATTGATTTCAATTCCAGCCGTTCCAACCTGGTCAGCGGCATCAGGAACCTGATCCTTTCCGTCATTGCGCCGTTTCCGCCGCTTTCCGGTCCGTTATGGGTTGGAATGACAGTATCTGTTTCCATCCGTTACAAGGAGGGAAAGAAAGCTATGAAGTCTCTGATCGGCGGTATGGCATCCTTCCGTATTGCAACGTTTTTAAGTGTGCTGATCATTCCGGTTGTAAGCTTCTTCCGTCCGATTTTCGGAGTCGGTTCCTCCATTACTCTGATGTTCCAGGCCTTTGTCTGTGCAAGGATCGGTATGGATTACTGCAGAACAGACCGTGACAAGATGATCGCAGGTGTTATGGCAGCTGTGCTTGCAACCCAGGGAACTGCATGGGCATCCGCATGGGCCCTGGCTGTAGGCTTCGGTCTGAATATCTTCCTTTCAAACTGGGACCCCAGAAAGAAAGAGGAGAATGCCATCGAGGATAAAAATTGATCAGAGGAATAACAAAGATATAAAAACAGAAAAAGAAGAAGTGTGCTGGATGGGTCAGCACACTTCTTTTTTTGTCATGAGATTTGTTGTTTTTAATTATTATTTAATAGATTTGCTATTATGGAATTAAAATTGCAAAATTTGTTACATCAATTGGGTTTAAAACTGGTTTATAATTCGCGTTCTGTTACAAAATCTACCGTAGATCCTTTTTATGGGAGGTTACAGGATCACAGGCTTTTGTGGATAATGTCAAGAACCTGTGCAAGCTCGTTGACATTGATCTGTCCCGGTGCGGAAGCTTGGTAGCTGCACCAAGGTAAGGGCGGAACCGAAGGTTTCACCAGCGAGACGGCTGACAACACCTGTACCTGCATGGACATGGTAATGATCGGGCGGTCGGCGAACTGCTCGGACATTTCCAGCGTGCACTTAAGAGTGTAAGCACGTCCTGTTTG
>ENA-OQHA01000165-OQHA01000165.1-human-gut-metagenome-genome-assembly--contig:-NODE-165-length-35585-cov-2.530938_pt1 | contig 35585 bp, 41 predicted proteins | sample MGYA00242558_ERZ504707 | MGnify/ENA primary metagenome ERZ504707 (study PRJEB26092, sample SAMD00036197) | human gut metagenome | host: Homo sapiens | study: EMG produced TPA metagenomics assembly of... | reverse complement strand
ATCTTTTTAAAGAGCTTATTTACTCTGTTCAGTACATTAAAATAAAATGCGGCGAAATACGGTTACGAATATTTTTCAGTCGCAAAGACGTCATGGCATTTCTCATCATCCACTCTTCTTTGTCCCGCTTGCGACTTCGATAAGCTATCCATGCTCCAGCAATAAGCATAAATACCAATAACACAATTTCCCCTCCGTACAGCCACTGATTTAAATGAAGCACCTTATTTTCTGCCTGTTGAATAAGCATTTCTTTTTTCATCAAAATACTGTCACGACGATACTTCATAGCAATTTCCTGTGTACGCATTTTTATACGCTCACTTCGTATAGAATCATCTATCCGGCTATTTTCCACCAAATAATAGTAAGCACGACGATAATCTTTACTTTCCTCAAAATAATGTTGCAAATAACGGTTACGGATATGTACCATGTTAGGCTCTACAAAATCCGGAACCACAGCCTCATCCAGACGTTTCTTTGCAAGCGACAGATTTCCTTCTTTCAGAGCCAGTTCAATAAGTTGCGTATCAATATAATAAAGAGCACTATTATTATCTTCTTTTTGAAAGAAATCACGACATCTTGACAAATAATAAGAGGCGGAATCGGTCTGATTCATCAGCAAAAATACTTCGCCCAAGTTTATCATTGTCAAGTTACGCTCATACTCCATTTCAGGATGCGCCAAGCATGTGCCAACGAACGACGAAAATATTTTAACGCTGTTTTATAATCCTGACGATAATAATAAGAATTACCTCTGTTATTCAGATAGATACCTTTTTCATAAGGTTTCATTTCATCATAGTACTCTCCAGCACGGTCGAAATAAAAATCACACCGTTCAAAATCGTGCAACTGCATATAAACTTGTCCCAGTCCATAATATACAGGAAAGCACTGACTTTTAGGCAAACCCAATGAATCAGCAATCTCAGCGAACATGATACCACAAAGCTCCTTTATCACATGCTCCCTCACGAAGAAAGCATCGGCCAGATTCAACATAACATTGAATCGCTTTAACTTATTACCCGTATGCATATAAAGTTCATATGCCTGAAGAAATTTAACTCGTGCAGAGTCAAACTTTGCCTGACGCGCCAGTATATTTCCCTCCATGTTACAGACAGAAGCATATAAATCGCTTTTATCTTCTTCAGAAGGAGAAGTACAAAACGAACCAGCCTGCCGAAGCATACGAGATGCATCACCGATACGTGACATCAACATATAAGCTTTCGACTTAAACACAATGCCACGGTAATAAGACATGCTGTCTTTCAGATAAGGCAGCAGACTATCCATTTTGTCCATAGCTGTCCCCGGATCATTTTCCAGCAACAATTCCATCTGCTTTATCTTCCATTCATCGGTGACAACATGAGCATCTTTTCTTTCGCCGGAAATACAACCTGTACACAATATTAGACAAACATATAATAATATAAGGTGTAATCTACACATCTTATTTCCTTTCATCCCGATTAACAAGACAAATGTATGTAAAACAATCAACATACAAAATAAGTTTAAAAATTATACACAACCATCCTATAAAATCATTACTTTTGAATAGTGGATTTTAACTACACTATTTCAATCAATGAACAACAAGAATAAACTAACAATAAAAAATAGAATATATGAAAAACCTGTCGAACGATAAAATCAGTATTCAAATTGCCGATCACGGTGCAGACTGGTAAGTATTTATGCAAACGGAACCGAGTATTTATGGCAAGCCGATCCTCAATTTTGGGGACGTCATTCTCCTGTATTGTTCCCGATAGTAGGACGAGTATGGAATAATACCTACCGTCATAAAGGACAAACATATTCGTTAGGACAACACGGATTTGCCCGCGACATGGACTTCCAGCTTACATACGAGGAAGAAAATGCAGCAATCTATACCTTAGAAAGCAACGAAGAGACAATGAAAGTATATCCATTTCCTTTCGTGCTCGAAATAGGATACCGCCTGAAAGGCAACCGTATTGAAGTAATGTGGAGTGTACAAAATACTGGCGACAAAGACCTTCATTTTCAGATAGGTGCTCATCCGGCATTTTACTACCGTGACCTGAATCCTGAAACAAATGAAAGAGGATTCCTCGATTTTGGAAAAAAATCAAAACATTAGAGTATATTTCTCCTGCAGAAAAAGGATGTGTACTACCTCAGCGTCATACCTTGACCTTGCATGAAGGTCTGATGGAATTAAGACGAGATACATTTGCATGCGATACGTACATGTTCGACAATAGCCAGCTGAAAAAAATAACTCTTCTGGATAAAAAGCAACAACCATACATCAGTCTGGAATTCAACAGTCCGCTGGTTGCAGTATGGTCACCAAGCGCAACTTATCCCAATGTTCCTTTTGTATGTATCGAACCCTGGTACGGACGTTGTGACACAGTAGGTTATGAAGGAGAATTCAAAGACAGAGAATGGATGCAGCATCTTGCTCCCGGAAAAAGCTTTGAAGCAAGTTACTCTATCATTCTGGAAGATATCGAATAACACCTATCTATCCGGAATCTATGATAATTTTCCAGTACGATAAAACATTTGAGGGACTTCTTACAGCTGTATTTGAGGCATACAGACTTAAGAAATTCCCCGATTCTATCATAAAAGAGGGAGACACTCTCCCTCTTTTTATGATGAAACATATACTGTTATAACTGATGATGAAAAAGCGGAACGAGTCTGGAAATCATTGGAAAAAAAAGTTATCAAAAGGAGCACTCTCCATGCTAACTTACAGCTGGCTGTCGGAAGCTTCGACATAGCTATCGTGCTATTCCGTTATATACGGAAAATAACTGACGCTTCACGCTCAATAGAAACTAATTTTGCAGATCCTGATATTCTTACCATTTCAAAATTAGGGAAAAAAGTAGCCGATGAACGTTACCGCATTTTACAGTTCATGCGTTTCCAGAAAACTACCGAAGGCATATATTACGGAGCCATGGAACCGCTATATGATGTGTTTCCTCTTACTATCCGGCATTTTCGTGATCGTTTTGCCGATCAGAAATGGCTTATTTATGATGTAAAAAGACATTACGGTTACTATTATGATGGAAAAGAAGTAAATGAAATCACATTTGCAGATCCTAAACAGACGCATCTGCAGACAGGAAAACTGGACGAAAGTCTGCTGGATAAAAACGAAAAGCTTTTCCAAACATTATGGAAAAGCTATTTTAAATCTATCTGTATCAAAGAAAGATTGAATCCTGTCAAGCATAAAAAAGACATGCCGGTACGATACTGGAAATATCTGACAGAAAAGAATTAGCCTCAACAAACAGCAAACAAGTCGTCGGGATAGCCAATATCAACAAGAAATAAGGCATGTCCCGGAACCGATGTACCTGCACTGCAGCGATTCTTTTCTTCTATTACCTTACGGAATCCCTCTACAGTAAGTTTACCTCGTCCCACTTCCACCAGTGTACCAACTACGGCACGAACCATATTACGCAAGAAACGGTCGGCTTGAATAGTGAATACCCATTCATCTTCCCCTATCTGTTCCCAACGTGCATGCATGATACGGCAATTGTTTGTCTTTACATCTGTATGCAATTTACTGAAGCTGGTAAAATCTGTATACTCAAACAAAACCTTTGCTGCCTCATTCATCTTATCAAAATCCAATGACTGAAAAACTCTCCAGGCATAATTCCGGTTGAAGGGATCTTTACGGGTTGTGATATAATATTTATAAGTGCGATAAGTCGCATCAAAACGGGCATGAGCATCTTGTCTTACCCTGCGAACCTGATATACAGATATATCTGGAGGCAGTAAACGATTCAGTTTGTCTGTCACACTATCACAATCCAGCATCCGCTCGATATCAAAATGAGCTACCATCAGGCGGGCATGTACTCCAGCATCTGTTCTTCCGGCACCAGTTACTTCTATTGCATCATCACGCAAAAAAGTGATAAGTGCACGAGTCAATGTTTCCTGCACACTATTGCCATTTGGCTGAATCTGCCAGCCATGATAATTGGCACCATCGTAAGCTAAATAAATAAAATATCTGAACATTTCTGATTATCTTGTCGTTATGTGAAAACATCCCTGCTTCAATTCATACTTTACGTAGCAGCGTTCTGCTTTGCGCAAATCACGCAAGACTTCCGACAGGACCAGTTTCAGTGTATCGGCGCTCACATCTTGCATCGGACGTCCGCCTGGATCCTCCACCTTAGTAAAACGTTTCCAGCTTACATCGAAAGTAGTACCATAAAAATGACAGGAGTTCAACGACGCATTTCCGTTAGTACGACGCAGTTTTTTCACATCATCCTTAGTACGTAAAACAGAAGTTACGATTATTTTATTAGGGTTCAGTCCTTTACTTTCCAGAGAATCCAGAAAATTTATACCAAGGGTATCCAGTAAAGCTGCTGCACGAGGAACAAGAAACGGTATGGAGTGAGTCAGGGAATCTACATCATAGCGTTCGCACGATACGATCTCTTTTAAATCACCATCCAAGTCGACTGCTGCTTCACGCGAGGATATAGGACGTATCCCTATACGGCGTGCAGAAGCCAGCTGTACATCATTTAAATCACCAAAACTTCTTTTGTAACTCACCACCCCACGAATATTGCGTGGATTATTCAGTTTGATAGACTTGTCTTCATGGCCACAGCTACCCAATATACCAGCTGCAACCAAAGCTATCATACATGTTATTCCTGTTAGTCTTTTCATGTTTCCAGTCAATCTTTTTCCCAAAATTCATAGAAAATACAAGGGCACAAAGATAAAAAGAAAGCTGTCTTTTAAAAATTCATGAAGAGAAACTTCCTTAGTTCACCTCACATTGCGGTAATCGTACAACAGATAGACAGAAAACAGCTGGCAGAAAGCAGAAATTAATTTACCGTATATCGTGTACAGATAAAAAGGAATGATTAAATTTGCAGAAAAATAAACAAACGAGCATATCAAAATAATCTGAATGATCGAAAAACATATTGTATTAGAAGATATTGATCCGGTTATTTTTTACGGTGTAAACAATGCCAATATGCAAATGATTAAGGCATTGTTCCCCAAGTTACGCATTGTGGCACGCGGAGATGTCATAAAAGTAATGGGGGATGAAGAAGAAATGTGTGCATTCGAAAGAAGCAATACTCGCTTTGGAAAAACATTGCGCAACGTTATAATTCGCTGAACGAAGAAGCGATATTGGACATCATAAAAGGAAACAAACCGCAAATCGAAAAGACCGGCGATGTAATTGTATATAGCGTCACCGGAAAACCCATTACCCCCCGAAGTACCAACAGCTGAAACTGGTAAAAGAATTCGATAAGAATGACATGATCTTTGCTATCGGTCCAGCCGGATCGGGTAAAACGTATACTGCTATCGCATTGGCAGTACGTGCTCTTAAGAATAAAGAAATCAAAAAATCATATTAAGCCGTCCGGCAGTAGAAGCAGGCGAAAAGTTAGGTTTCTTGCCTGGAGATATGAAAGACAAGATAGACCCTTATCTGCAACCATTGTACGATGCCCTTCAGGATATGATACCTGCTGCCAAACTGAAGGAATACATGGAGCTGAACATCATACAGATTGCTCCTCTTGCTTTCATGCGTGGACGAACATTAAATGATGCAATTGTCATCCTTGACGAAGCACAAAACACTACCACACAACAAATCAAGATGTTTCTTACCCGAATGGGTATGAATACCAAAATGATCGTTACAGGGGATATGACACAGATAGACCTTCCTCATCACAAACATCGGGACTGGTACAGGCTATCAAGATTCTTAAAGGTGTAAAAGGTATCAGCTTCATAGAACTGAACAAGAAAGACATTGTACGCCATAAGCTGGTAACCCGTATTGTAGAGGCTTACGAAAAATTTGAAGAGAAAACGAAAAGCCTGAAAAATACAGACAAACCTTCTCTCCAATAACTGGAGTTGTAAGTAAAGAAAAATATATTCATTACTAAATATAGAAAGAAAATGAGTAAAGCTTTAACTAAAACAGACTATCACTTTCCGGGACAGAAAAGTGTATATCACGGCAAAGTGCGCGATGTTTACAACATCAATGATGAAAAGTTAGTAATGGTTGCTACCGACCGTATTTCTGCATTCGATGTAGTATTGCCTGAAGGTATTCCTTACAAAGGACAAATGCTGAATCAGATTGCAGCCAAATTCCTCGATGCAACGACAGATATTTGCCCCAACTGGAAATTAGCTACTCCCGACCCTATGGTAACCGTAGGTGTTATGTGTGAAGGATTCCCTGTAGAAATGATTGTACGCGGTTATTTGTGCGGAAGTGCATGGCGTGCTTACAAGAGTGGAGTTCGTGAAATTTGTGGTGTACGTCTGCCGGAAGGTATGCGTGAAAATGAAAAATTCCCTCACCCGATCATTACCCCGACAACTAAAGCTGAAATGGTATGCACGATGAAGATATTTCCAAAGAAGAAATTCTGGCTAAGGGACTTGCTACACCTGAAGAATATGAAACTCTGGAACGTTATACACTGGCTCTGTTCGAACGTGGTACACAGATGGCAGCAGAACGTGGCTTGATCCTTGTAGATACTAAATATGAATTCGGAAAGCACAATGGAGAAATCTATCTGATGGACGAAATTCATACTCCTGACTCAAGCCGCTATTTCTATTCAGAAGGATACCAGGAACGTTTTGAAAACGGTGAACCTCAGAAGCAGTTATCAAAAGAATTTGTTCGCGAATGGTTGATGGCAAACGGATTCCAGGGTAAAGAAGGACAGAAAGTTCCTGAAATGACTCCGGCAATCGTATCTTCTATCAGCGACCGCTATATTGAATTGTATGAGCACATCACAGGTGAAACATTCGTTAAAGCTGATACAGATCAATTGGCAGAACGCATCGAAAAGAACGTTACTGAATACTTAGGATAATATTTTAAAACGGAGAATGAAGAACAATCAATGAAGATTCTTCTATACAACGGAATCTTTATTAGAAACAAGTTCTTCATTCTTCTTTTTCCATTCTTCAATCCTTTATTTTATTAAACTTATGCCTCATTATCCACAAGAAGAAATCAAACCTTACAACGAAAGCGAAAGTAAAGCCGTACAAGTAGAAAAAATGTTCGACAACATTGCTCCTGCTTACGACAACCTGAACCATGTACTCTCATGGGGAATAGATAAAAGCTGGAGGCGCAAGGCTATCAACTGTCTGAAACCCTATCATCCTCAACGTATCATGGATGTAGCTACCGGCACAGGAGATTTCGCCATACAAGCCTTTACAATGCTTCATCCGCAGGAATTGATAGGTACAGACATTTCGGAAGGCATGATGAACATAGGACGGGAAAAAGTTAAGCAAGCCGGATTCTCTGAACATATATCCTTTGCCAAGGAAGATTGTACTAATCTTTCTTTTACCGACAATTGCTTTGATGCCATAACAGTAGCTTTTGGAGTACGTAACTTCGAGAATCTGGATAAAGGATTACAAGAAATGCATCGTGTACTAGTACCAGGAGGACATCTCGTTATTTTAGAATTATCAGAACCTGAATGGTTTCCGATGAAACAACTATATGCCCTCTATTCTAAAATTGTAATACCACATTGGGAAAACTTTTCTCTAAAGACCGCAGTGCCTATACATATTTACCCCAGTCCATCAAAGCCTTTCCACAAGGAGAAATCATGCAAGGTATCATCCGCAAGGCTGGTTTTAGTCAAGTACACTTCCAAAGACTGACCTTAGGCATCTGCACACTTTATTTTGCGACTAAATAATTAAGAACTTAAATATCTTTTTTATGAAAAAATTCGGTTTGATAGGCTATCCGCTCGGACATTCTTTCTCCAGGAATTTCTTCAATGAAAAATTTCAGTCAGAGAATATCGATGCGGAGTACGTAAACTTCGAAATCCTACTATAGAAGATTTTCCACAAGTTATTGTATCCAACCCCACACTAGAAGGTTAAACGTTACAATTCCTTATAAAGAGAAGGTCATTCCCTACTTAAACGAATTAGCCCCAGACGCAGCAGCTATAGGAGCTGTAAACGTTATCAAATTCGAACGCAATAAAGGAAAACTTAACTGATAGGACACAATTCGGATGTTATCGGTTTTACCCGATCTATCGAACCACTTTTAGAATCTTTTCATACTAAGGCTCTTATCTTAGGAACAGGAGGAGCATCAAAAGCCATCAATTATGGTCTCAAGACACTTGGCATAGAAACACTTTTTGTTTCACGAAGTGCACACAATGAGCATACCATTACGTATTCAGAACTGACACCGGAAATAATGGACGAATACAAAATAATTGTAAACTGTACACCCGTAGGAATGTATCCGCAAGCAGACAAATGTCCGGAAATACCTTACGAATATCTTACTCCACGTCACTTGCTTTACGATTTGCTGTATAATCCTAATACAACACTATTTATGAGAAAAGGAAGTGAACATGGAGCTGTAGTAAAGAACGGACTCGAAATGTTACTCTTGCAAGCTTTCGGTGCATGGGATATCTGGAACAAATAAGGCATATAACTTGTTATTAAAGTAAATCAATCAGTAAGTTATATATGAAAAAACGAATTGCCATTGGCACAGGAATCTTTTTATTGGTTCTAGTGGGTTTACTTGCCGGAGGAAGCATATACATGATAAACTTTTCACTCCGCCCTGAAAACAGAGGAAAAGATATGGAAGGCTCTTTCACTTTTATGCGAGAAAAATATCCGCAAATTATCCCATGGGTAGACAGCCTTCAGAATCATCATGCACTACGCGATACTTTTATCATCTCTCCCGATGGTATACGGATGCATGCCTTCTATGCCAGAGCCATGAAGCCCACCTCGCATACGGCAATTATCGTACATGGATATACAGACAACGCTATCCGCATGTTTCACATCGGTTATCTGTATAACCATTCATTAAACTATAACATTTTACTCCCTGATTTACGCTATACAGGGTTATCTGAAGGTGACGCTATTCAAATGGGATGGTTAGACCGAAAAGATGTCATGCAGTGGATTGACATTGCTCCTGCATTGTTTGGTGATTCCCTACAAGCAGTAGTACACGGTATATCAATGGGAGCTGCCACTACCATGATGCTCTCAGGAGAAAAGCTTCCAGCATATATACGTTGCTTCGTTGAGGATTGTGGATATACCAGTGTATGGGATCAGTTCCAAAAAGAATTAAAAGAACAATTCGGACTTCCCGCATTCCCTTTACTATATACTGCCAGCTGGCTGTGTGAATGGCAAAATGGATGGAACTTCAAAGAAGCATCTGCTGTAAAACAAGTTGCCAAATGCCAAAAACCAATGTTCTTTATCCACGGTGATAAAGATAATTTCGTACCCACTTATATGGTACATAAAGTTTACGAAGCAAAGCCTCAGCCCAAGGAACTTTGGATTGTTCCGGGAGCTGACCATGCAACCTCTTATTTCTATTATCCTGAAGAATATACCTCACGTGTAGAACATTTCATCAAAAAGTATATTCCTTAAGAAGATTTTTATTCCTCCTCGAGCAAAAACAAAGAAATGCCCTTGGAGGAATTTTTATATCTATCAAAATAATCAGTTACTTTCTTTCATTCTGCCGACTAATGTTCCCCAACTATTTCGAAGGCTCTCATTGTCAACTTTATGGTTGTAGCTTGTAACGCACCTTTGGGAACGATAACTTGTTCAACTTGTTCCGGTAAAGAATAAATTTCTAAAGAAGGAGGTTCCGGTGCATTCACGGTAAACACCTTCACAGAACTGTTACCTAAAGCATTAAAAGCTAAATACTTCAGATTTCGACCAAGAGTAAGAACATCAAGGTGAACATTGGCAGAGAAAAGAGTTTGCCCTACAGATTCAACACTCTCTGGAAGTTCTACAACAGATAAATCCGGACAATATTGGAAAATACCATGATGCATAATACCTGTCACTCCCTGCTTTAAGATACCGGTACTTTTTACCTGACGCAGATTACGACACAAATAGAAAGCTCTTTCTTCTATCAGTCAATACTATTCGGTAAAGTCACCTCACGTAATCCTGATTCACGAAAAGCTTCAATCCCAATTTTCTTCAGAGATTCAGGAAGAGCTATCGAACGTAAGTTGTCTGTATGCAATAACGACTGACTGCTTATTTCCTCCAATGAAGCAGGTAAAACAATCGTTTCTGTAGCAACATTCGAAAGTGCCCGCATCGGTATAGTTTTTATTTGGGTATGTCCTAAATCGAGCTGAATCAGATTCCGGCAACCATAAAAACAATATTCACCTATCTTTTTCAGACTTTCAGGAAAGACTATTTCCTTCACCGGATTGTTTGAAAAGGCATCAGCCTGAATTTCCTCCAATCTTCATTTAAAATGATTTTATTGAAAGAACAAGAAGCAAAAGCAGAAGAGGCAATTACCTTTACATCGGTTGGAAGACGATATTCCTCCCCTTCTTTCATTAAAACTTCTGTCAGTACTCCGTCTTTGATTACATAGTCAACCACTTTAATTGTGAAGCTGGCTTGCTTACCATCTATAACAATTGTTACAGGAAGTTCTTCTGATACATTTTCTGTCGAAAACCCTAAAATATTATCAGCCGAAACAGACAGCCTTTCCCGCTTACCATTATCGTATATACCTTCCACAACCAGTCCTTCCAGGTTTAAACCAGTATCAGCATGAAGTAAATAAGTCGTTTGCATAGGAAGAGACACAATCTCTATACGTGTAAGAGTACCTTCCGGAGTTGAAGAAGAATCATCTTTTCCATGCTCGTCCGAGCTTCCATCCGACGGAGATATTGTCTGCTTCTGCTCTTCAACTATCGGATCTTTCTTACAAGCAACGACGAATAATACCGAACTTACAAGAAGTAAGGAATAACAAAGAAATCGCTTCATAAAATCTTCACTAAATAAAAAAATGATAAAACAATAATATATAATAACCATTTCGGCGAACTTTTGTTCAGCAGCTTTTCCTTTTTTATTCAAAAATACCTCCATCCTAGTAATCATGCTTTCCATTATAAAGCAAACAAACAGTTTTTTCAATAAGCCTTTCGGTTTTCCGCATAATTTTATGTATGTTTGTAACAGAAACCAAATACAACATTTACATTTATGAAAAAGACATGGATTATCATTATTGCCGTAATAGCTGTTATTGCTGTTTACGGAATTTCTTCGTATAACTCAATGGTATCACAGGAAGAAGCTGTAGGAACAGCATGGAGTAATGTAGAAAACCAATACCAGCGCCGTGCTGACTTAATACCTAATCTTGTCAATACCGTCAAAGGATATGCAGCACACGAAAAGGAAACGTTCGACGCTGTGGTGTCTGCTCGTGCCAAAGCAACCCAGACAACGGTAAGCATCGACGATCTGACTCCAGAAAAGATGGAAGCATATCAGCGTGCACAAGGTGAAGTAGGCAGTGCTTTGAGCCGTCTGCTTGCCGTGACAGAAAATTATCCGGACTTGAAAGCCAACGAAAACTTCCAGACACTTCAGGCACAGTTGGAAGGTACTGAGAACCGCATCAGTGTGGAACGCCGTAACTTCAACAATGTAGCGCGCGAATACAATACAGCAATCCGCCGCTTTCCGAAAAATATCTTTGCCGGTATGTTCGGATTCGAAAAGCGTCCTTATTTCGAAGCTCAGGAAGGAACCGAACAAGCTCCAGAAGTTAAATTCTAACAAGAATGAGAAAAGTCATATCGCTTGCACTGCTGCTTTGCAGCATCTTCACCACACTGTGGGCACAGTCGCATGCCTATAAGGTAGAAGAAATACCGATGGTTCACCTGCAGAACCGCACCCGCTACGTCAGTAATCCCGATGGAATATTGAGTGCCGGTGCAGTAGCTGCGATGGACACTACACTTTTTGCTTTGGAGCAACGGACTGGTGTCCAAACGCTAGTCGTAGCCGTAAAGCAAATAGACGGAGGTGACTGCTTCGAATTTGCTTATCAGCTGGGAGAAAAGAACGGTGTGGGAGAAAAAGGAAAAGACAACGGACTGGTTGTCCTGCTGGTTACAGAAGAACGTTGCATTCAGTTTGCCACAGGATATGGTCTGGAAGGTGTTCTTCCTGATGCTGTCTGCAAACAGATACAAGTAAGGTACATGAACAAATACCTGGGAGAAGGCAACTGGGATGCCGGTATGCTGGCAGGTATCCAAGCTATCAGCCGCCAACTGGACGGAACAGGTGAACCTCCCGTTCCCCGGAAGGAAGAAGAAACAGATTATTTGCTTCTCATCATCCTGATATGCTGTTTCATCATTGTGCCTACACTTTTATGGTTCAGCGTACGACAACGTAAGAGATGTCCACAGTGCCATAAACATACGCTTCGTCAGCTTTCCATACGAACGATATCACGTATGAACGGCATCCGTACTGAAGAAATCGTGCTACATTGCACAAACTGTGGACACATTGTCCGCCGACAAAGACAAGTACGTGACGAAGACGATTTCCATCACCGTGGAGGCAACGGAGGTCCTTTCCTTGGCGGACCGTTCTTCGGAGGAGGTTTCGGAGGTAGCGGCGGTGGAGGCTTCAGTGGTGGCTCTTTTGGCGGAGGAAGCTTCGGAGGAGGAGGAGCCGGAAGCAAATTCTAACTAAAAACGAACATTAAAGAATCTATGTACAATAACACTTTTGGAAATATATTCCGTCTGACTAGTTTCGGCGAATCACACGGAAAAGCTATTGGCGGAGTGATAGACGGATTTCCGGCAGGCATTACCATAGACATGGAATTTATACAAAAAGAACTGAACCGCCGCCGTCCGGGACAGTCTGCCATTACAACTGCACGTAAGGAAGCTGATGAAGTAGAGTTTCTTTCAGGCATATACGAAGGAGTATCAACAGGATGCCCTATCGGATTTGCCGTATGGAATACCAATCAGCACTCAAACGATTATGACAACATGAAAGATGTCTATCGTCCTTCGCACGCAGATTATACTTACACCCAGAAATATGGCATACGCGATCATCGGGGCGGAGGACGTTCATCTGCCCGCGAAACAATAGCCCGTGTAGTGGCCGGAGCATTGGCCAAGCTTGCCTTACGTCAGTTAGGTATCAGCATTACGGCATTTACTTCACAGGTCGGTCCGTTTAAACTGGATAAAGACTATACAGCTTACGATTTAACCAGCATAGAAAACAACCCGGTACGCTGTCCTGATCAGGATCTGGCACGCCAGATGGCCGATTACATTTTCCGTATAAAAGGAGAAGGCGATACCATCGGCGGTGTAATAAGCTGCGTCATCAAAGGATGTCCCGTCGGACTCGGGCAACCAGTATTCGGTAAGCTGCATGCCGCACTGGGAAATGCGATGCTCAGCATCAATGCCGTAAAAGGATTCGAGTATGGACAAGGATTCAGCAACATGGAACTGAAGGGAAGTCAGCAGAATGATATCTTTTATAACAATAATGGAGAAATAGGCTTCCGCAGCAACCGCTCGGGAGGTATTCAGGGAGGTATCAGCAACGGACAGGATATCTATTTCCGGGTAGCATTCAAACCTGTGGCAACCGTTCTCATGGAACAGCTACGGTAGACATTCACGGAAATGAAACCATTCTGAAGGCTCGCGGACGACACGATCCTTGTGTACTGCCCCGTGCTGTACCCATCGTAGAAGCGATGGCTGCCATGACATTACTCGATTATTATTTACTCGATAAAGCCTCAACATTATAAATCATAACCATGGAAATCAAACAATACATCAAAGAAAACGAATCCCGCTTTTTAGAGGAACTCTTCAGCCTGATTCGCATACCCAGTATCAGTGCCCTGCCTCAACATAAAGATGATATGCTTGCCTGTGCCGAACGCTGGCGTCAGTTGCTTCTGGAAGCAGGAGCAGACGAAGCAATGATTATGCCTTCACAGGGCAATCCGCTTGTCTACGCAGAAAAGCGCGTCAGTCCTGATGCACCGACCGTACTGATTTATGCTCACTACGATGTCATGCCTGCCGAACCGCTTGAACTATGGAAGAGCCAACCTTTCGAACCGGAAGTGCGCGACGGACACATTTGGGCACGTGGAGCCGATGACGATAAGGGACAAGCTATGATTCAGGCAAAAGCATTCGAATACGTAGTAAAAGAAGGACTGCTGAAGCACAACGTGAAATTTATTTTCGAAGGAGAAGAAGAAATCGGCTCACCCAGCTCAATGCTTTCCTGAAAGAGCATAAGGAATTGCTGAAAGCCGACGTTATCCTCGTTTCAGATACAAGTATGCTTGGAGCCGACCTGCCGTCACTGACAACCGGACTACGCGGACTGGCTTACTGGGAAATAGAAGTTACCGGCCCGAACCGTGATTTGCATTCCGGACACTTTGGAGGAGCTGTTGCCAACCCGATAAACACGTTATGCAGCATGCTTGCACAGGTTATAGATGCAGACGGCCGTATCACCATTCCTCACTTCTACGATGATGTAGAGGAAGTACCAGCAGCCGAACGCGACATGATAGCCCATATACCTTTCGATGAAAAGAAATACATGGAGCCATCGGTGTAAAAGCGTTGAAAGGTGAGAAAGGTTATTCTACTCTGGAACGCAACAGTTGCCGTCCGTCGTTCGATGTCTGCGGAATCTGGGGAGGATATACGGGAGAAGGTTCAAAAACCGTTCTTCCATCGAAGGCGTACGCCAAAGTATCTTGTCGTCTGGTTCCTCATCAGAACCATGAAGTCATCTCAAAACTGTTTGTCGATTACATCAACAGCATCGCTCCTGAATATGTTCAAGTTAAGGTTACTCCTATGCATGGAGGCGAAGGCTATGTATGTCCGATATCTCTTCCAGCTTATCAGGCTGCCGAAAAAGGATTTACCAAGCATTCGGTAAAAACCACTGGCTGTACGACGCGGAGGAAGTATTCCTATTATCAGCGATTTCGAACAGATTCTGGGAATCAAAACTGTCCTGATGGGATTCGGACTGGAAAGTGATGCCATTCACTCACCCAATGAGAACTTCTCGCTCGACATTTTCCGTAAAGGAATAGAAGCTGTAGTAGAATTCCACAAAGAGTTCAGCAAATAACAACAAATACATTAAGTAGCAAAGAGGCTTCCTGAAAAACGAAAGCATTTGCTTCATCCTTATAAAAAACTCTCCCTGTTTTAGTCTTGCATAATAAATGAGGACTGAAACAGGGAGAGTTTTTTGTCTGTAACCCAAAGTTTTGCAGCTGTTAACGCAAGCGTAAGATATCTCCAACTTTCGGTGCTGGAGAATCAGGGTCCATATTGTTCATCTTATACAGACGCTCCAGTCGTACACCAAACTTCTGTGAAATGCTATACATCGAATCACCGCTACGAACAACATATGCAATATGATCTTTAGTAGCACGACGACGCTTTTCTTCCAAATATACGATTTCACCACCGCGGAATACATAGTCCTTAGGCAGTTCATTATATTTACGCAACTTACGGTGACTGATATCAAACTCTTTTCCCAATGACTTGAATGTATCTCCACGACGTGCTACGACATAAAGAAGTTCGTTTGCCAGATAAGGCTGATGAGGATTCGGGAACTCTTCCGCCCATTCCAGTCCCCCTTTATGGTCGTACTTATCCAAGTCATACAATTCTATGATATTAATCAGACGATTGGCATACTGCGGATCGGTAGCATAACCTGCTTTTTTCAATCCCCTTGCCCAGCCTTTATAATCGGTAATTTCAAACGAAACAAAAACGCATAGCGCGCACCCGAACGTAAAAATTTGAATGGTCGCGATAAGAGTCCTTCGGATGCTTGTAAGCACGAAAACACTCATTACGCGCATCATCGTCATGACGTACGGAACGTCCGTCCCATGAACCGCCACACTTGATACCAAAGTGATTGTTCGATTTCCGCGCCAGCTCACTTTTTCCAGCTCCCGACTCCAGCAATCCCTGTGCCAGCGTAATACTTGCCGGAATACGGTAATGCTTCATTTCATCTACAGCGATACCCCGGTATTTATGTATATAGTCTTCGTATACTTTGTTACGCTTTTGTGCCGACGTAGAAACCGTAATACATATCAGGCACATAAATATCAACCAATGAGATAGTTTCATTCTTCTTTCCGTTTAAATTAAAGCAGGGCAAAGATAAACTATTTACACGAATAATACCACAGATGATAGGAAATCTCCCTTTTTTTCCTTACATTCGTATAAACTTTAAACCCCACTGCCTATGAAAGAAATAAAGATTGAAATAAATATCCGCGCTTTACGTTACGAAGAACTGGACGAAAAAGACCGTAAGCTGATAGATGCTGCCAAAGAAGCTACGGCACGAAGCTATGCCCCTTACTCACACTTTTCGGTAGGAGCAGCAGCTTTACTGGCAAACGGTGTGGTAGTAACCGGAAGTAATCAGGAAAATGCTGCTTACCCGTCAGGAACATGTGCCGAACGTACCACGCTCTTTTATGCCAACTCACAATATCCGGATCAGGCAGTAGACACACTTGCCATTGCAGCCCGCAGCGAAACGGGTTATCTCGACTCCCCTATTCCCCCATGTGGAGCCTGCCGTCAGGTTCTTCTGGAAACAGAACAACGTTTCCACCAGCCCATGCGGATACTGCTTTACAGTAAAAATGACATTTATGTACTGGAAGGAACCAAAGACTTGCTTCCGCTTTCATTCGGAGGTGAATACCTGAAAGTCTGAAGAGTTTTCCATCGACAGTCATTAAGTCCGATAAAAACAAAATAAAGAAACGGAGAAGTGAAACAAGTTCCACTTCTCCGTTTCTTTGTTATTTCATTTCCTTTTTATTTATCACCATACATGCGTGCACGCATTTCTTTAATATGATCGGAAGTGATATATTCATCATATTCCATCATCTTATCGATGATACCATTCGGTGTCAATTCGATAATACGGTTTGCTACTGTTTCGATAAACTCATGGTCGTGTGAAGAGAAAAGCACGTTACCCTTATAAATCTTCAGGTTATTGTTGAATGCCTGAATAGATTCCAAATCCAGGTGGTTGGTCGGAGTATCCAGAATCAAACAGTTCGCATTGCGAAGCTGCATGCGGGCAATCATACAACGCATCTTTTCACCTCCCGAAAGTACGTTGACTTTCTTCATCACTTCTTCACCCGAGAACAGCATACGTCCCAAGAAGCCCTTCATTTCTACTTCATTGCCCTGACCATACTGGCTCAACCAGTCTACCAGATTCAGGTCGCTGTTAAAGTAATCTGTATTATCGAGCGGCAAATAAGCTGTTGTAATAGTCACACCCCAGTTATAGTGTCCGGCTTGTGCCTTACGATTGCCGTTGATAATTTCGAACAAAGCAGTCATGGCACGCGGATCGCGACTCAGGAATACAATCTTATCTCCTTTTTCTACAGTAAAGTTCACATCATTGAACAAGACTACGCCGTCTTCTGTTTCAGCACGCAAACCGGAAACTTCCAAAATCTGATTTCCTGGTTCACGATCCATCGTAAAGATGATACCCGGATATTTACGAGATGACGGTTTGATTTCATCCACATTCAATTTCTCCAACATCTTCTTACGGCTGGTAGTCTGCTTCGACTTAGCCACATTGGCAGAGAAACGGCGGATAAATTCTTCCAGCTCCTTACGCTTTTCTTCAGCTTTTGCTTTCTGGTTCTGCTGCTGACGGAGTGCCAGCTGACTAGATTCGTACCAGAAGCTATAGTTACCGGCAAAGAGATTTACCTTGCCAAAGTCAATATCTACCGTATGCGTACAAACTGAATCGAGGAAGTGACGGTCGTGGCTCACAACCAGCACAGTATGTTCGAAGTTAGAAAGATATTCTTCCAACCAAGTTACCGTATCCATATCCAAGTCGTTGGTAGCTCGTCCAGCAACAGGTTGTCAGGATTTCCAAACAAAGCCTGAGCCAACATCACACGCACCTTTTCCTTACCACTCAGGTCGCCCATCAGTGTGTAATGCTTGTCTTCCTTTATTCCCAGACCGCTCAGCAGGATAGCTGCATCACTTTCAGCATTCCAACCTTCCAGTTCAGCAAATTTTTCTTCCAGTTCCGCCGCCTTGATACCGTCTTCATCGGTAAAATCTTCCTTTGCATAAAGAGCTTCACGCTGCTTCATGACGTCCCACAGTACAGTGTGTCCCATCAACACGGTATCGAGCACCGTATGGGCATCGAACTTAAAGTGATCCTGACTCAAGACAGAAAGGCGTTCGCCCGGTCCCAGTGTCACACTTCCTTTCGTAGGGTCAAGCTCTCCCGAAATCACTTTCAGAAAAGTAGACTTACCCGCACCGTTAGCACCGATAATACCATATATATTACCATTCGTGAACTTCATGTTCACATCATTATACAACACTCTTTTTCCAAATTGAACGGCTACGTTTGAAACTGTAATCATTTCTTTCTATACCTATTTAAAAATTAATCGGATGCAAAGATACAACATAAAACGAGAAGACAGACAGATTATAAAAGGAATATGCAAATTACCGCAAAGAGATTATCCTGTTCATTCCTCACCTACAGTTCTCGTTATTGTTATCACATATGGCTCCAATCCATTTTTATATTTAATATCAAGTACTTCATCATCTAAAGTTACACTACACATATTCTGTGTTCCCGTATCAATAGAACGCTGTACAACTGTTATAATATGCTCCTCCGAATCACCAAAAACTGTAGGACAGATTATCTTATACATGAACGGATAATATATATCTTCTGAAAGTCCGAAAGTATCATTTTCATAAAACCCGACAGTACTTGTTGCATAAATACCAAAATATTATGGTTATAACTCCCCTTTCGTTTACCATAACAGCCATCTGTCTATTATCTTCTACCCCATTCATAAAGAATCTGACCTCATATCCTCGGAGCAACAGAATACACTGTGCCATCTTTGATCGGTGTCAAGACAAAATCTCGAGTTAAATCTTGGCGTTTTCATCTTCGAACGTCAAAAATAATGAATGACTAGACGCACTTCCTTCTCTGACGAACGGTCTCTCTGGTATATCTTCATCACAATTATCACACGCAGGAAGGATACACAACAAACTTAATAAGAAGAATAATAATTTTTCATAGAAAATTTAGTTTTAAATATAAAAAGGATTTAATCTCATAAGATTTTATTTCATCACATAATCTTAATAATAAGCTTCCATTTTAAAAGACTTTTCACTATCGAAAAGATGAACTCCTCAAACCTACCTTCCTTGTTTTTACGCATATAACTCTATATAGCTATTGTTCTAAAGATAACTCATTTATTTCAAATTTACAAAAATAATATCATCCTTTTTTATCTGTTTATGGCCTCTTCCCCTCAAACTAATTGTCATTTTCCAATACTTATAATCTATCTGGTTAATTCAATATACTTAAACTCTATCAAAAAATAATTCAAATTTCTTCTTTATCCTTTTTAACAAAGGAAAGAAGAGGAATTTGGAGGAATCAATCGGAACTGATACTTTTGCAAAATACTTTCAAAAAGACCTGCCGATAAGGTGCCAAAAACTTCAGCAAGAAAGGATTATTTTTCGTACAAAAAAATAAAAAAGATCTCGATGTTTTGTATAAAAGATGCTGAAGAATTAATAGCAACAAAAATTGAAACAAATGAAGAAATCTACCTGGAAAAAACATCATAAATGGTTCGGGCTGATATTTGCCTTTTTTATTATCCTGTTTGGTGCTTCGGGCATTGTCTTGAACCACCGGCAGCTCTTTTCTGATTATCAGATCAGCCGGAAATGGCTACCCGACGCTACCGGTACAAGAGCTGGAACAACGGAATGTTGCGGGGAACTCTCTCCTGTCCTCCCGGTATCTGTCAAGAAGACAGCGCTATCTTATTGTTTGGCAATGCCGGCATTTTTCTGACCGACCATGATGCTACTACGTTTGATGATTTCAACCGTGGTTTTCCTCACGGAGTCGACTGGCGTAACATACGGGGAATAGCGATTACTCCTCAAGGAGATTTATTCGCCGCCGCTCAGTTCGGACTTTACCGCTACAGCCAAAGGCAGGATGGCAAGCAGTCAGGCTTCCTCTGCAAAAGGGAGAAAAATTATCGGACATCACTACGCACGGTGACACCTTGATAGTCATCGGGCGCTCCTGTTTGTATTACGCGACATCGCCTTACCGTCATTTCAACTCAATCATTCTGCAAGCTCCCGAAGAATACAACGGGAAAGTTTCATTATTCCGCACCATCTGGCTGTTGCACAGTGGTGAACTGTTTGGAACTGCTGGCAAACTGGTCATGGATACGCTAGCAGTAATACTAATCATCCTTTCGGTAAGCGGAATCTTCTACTGGTTTCTGCCCAAGTATATTCGCCGGATGAAACAAACCGGACGTTCAGCAACAACAAGTATTGCCTTACTGAAAACCTCTCTATCGTGGCACGACAAGATAGGCAGAACGACTATCGTACTGACACTCTTTATTGCCTTGACCGGATGGTGTCTGCGCCCTCCGATACTGCTGGCACTGGTTTACGGGAGAATACCTGCCATACCTTTCACACAGCTTGACTCGCCGAATGCATGGAACGATAAATTACGGATGCTGCGCTACGATGAGAAGCAAAACGACTGGCTACTTGCTACTTCAGAAGGATTTTATTCTCTTAAATCATTTCAGAGTACTCCTGTAAAAATATCCAAGACACCTCCCGTAAGCGTCATGGGAATCAATGTCCTAAAACAAGACAAACAGGGGAACTGGCTTACAGGTTCTTTCAGTGGAATGTACGTATGGAACAGACATTTGGGAAACATTACCGATTTCTTTACCGGAAAAACAGCTCCGGAAACAGCAGGACCACCGTTCGGCAATCATGCCATCACCGGATACAGCAGTGATTTTGACGGTAAACTCTGTATTGCCGAATACGAAAAAGGCAGCGGTTTTGCATCGATGCCTGCCAACATGGAAACGCTTCCTATGTCGCTATGGAACTTGCCCAGGAAATCCATACCGGACGCATTTATACAGTTTTAGGTAAAGGAACACTGGTCTTTATCTTTTTTGCCGGACTGGGAGTGTTATGGAGCCTGATTACGGGATATATCATCAGACGGAGAAAATCATAAAAAAGAAAGGCGGCATTTTCTTTTTCCCTTTCATCGGGAAAAGAAAATACCGCCTTTGTCATACTATCTGCACTTCCGTGGAATATTTTCCCGGAATAAGTTTACATTACAGAGGTTTATACTCTACAAAAGCTTCCATAGCTTCGTAGCATGCCAGACCAAGGCTGTCGTACAACGATGCAGTACCACGGTTACGGTCTTCACTACGCTGCCAGAACAAACGTTCGTCGTTGCCCAGGAAAGGCGCACTTTCCATCTGTGACTGATGCTTCAAGATAGAGTTACGTTTAGCACGCAATTCCTCCGGACTCAATGGTACAGCCATCTCGATGTTTTCAATTTCCCATTCAGCCCATGCGCCACGATACATCCATATGCGGCAGTCTTTCAGCCATTCAGCTCCAGCTTTCTTTTCTTCGTCGATAGCAGCCAGTACAGCATCAGTACAAACTCGGTGTGTTCCGTGTGGGTCTGCCAAGTCACCGGCTACATAAATCTGATGAGGTTTTACTTCACGAAGCAAATTCATCACAATGTTTACGTCAGCTTCGCTGATAGGATTCTTCTCGATACGTCCTGTTTCGTAGAACGGAAGGTCGAGGAAGTGAACACGTTCCAGCGGAATCTGGTTGTATGTAGAAGCAGTACGAGCCTCACCACGGCGAATCAAACCTTTGATAGTAAGAATATCGCGAGTATCCATGTCACCTTCTTTCTTGCTCAACAGGAACTTCTTGATTTCCGCATATTTGTTCTTAATGGTTTCATTCTTGTTCTCATCGAACAACTGGTTGAAACCGTTTATGAAATGCATGAAACGTACAACTTCTTCATCACCTACGGCAATATTCCCTGAAGTTTCGTAAGCCACATGAACCTCATGTCCCTGCTGTACCAGACGACGCAATGTTCCTCCCATAGAGATTACATCATCATCCGGATGCGGAGAGAATACAACTACACGCTTCGGGAATGGTTTAGCACGTTCCGGACGATAAGTATCGTCTGCGTTCGGTTTTCCACCCGGCCAGCCAGTAATTGTGTGTTGCAGGTCATTGAATATCTTAATGTTTACATTATATGCAGAACCATACAACGCCAACAATTCGCTCAAACCGTTTTCGTTATAATCCTTGTTAGTCAACTTCAAGATAGGCTTCTTGGTAAGCAGACACAACCAAACGATAGCACTACGAATCAGCTTGTCATTCCATTCGCAGCTTGTTACCAGCCAAGGACGCTGAATACGAGTAAGGTGTGCAGCAGTAGGCAGGTCAACACAAACGGTTGCATTCTGATGCATCTGCAAATAAGAAGCAGGAAGTGAATCAGAGATTTTGTCTTCTACTGCTTTCTTGATGATGTCAGCTTTTTCTTCTCCCCATGCCAACAAGAATACCTTACGGGCTTCCATGATAGAACCGATACCCATTGTGATAGAACATGGAGGCAGATTGTCTACTCCCAGATTATGAGCAGCTTCAGAACGTGAAGTAGCGTCTATCAAAATCAGTCTTGTCTGAGAAGTAGCAGCCGATCCTGGTTCATTCATTCCGATATTTCCTTCACGACCTATTCCCATTACAGCAATATCGATACCACCATAAGTCTTGATACGCTGCTCGTATAAGTGACAATGATCTATTACACCTTCTTGAGGAATAGTGCCGTTCAATGTAAATACATTCTGCGGATCAATATCAACTTGTTTCAGGAACAGTTCGTTCAACTGGTTGAAGCTGCTGTTATTAGGCTCTGTCAATGGATAGTATTCATACAAGTTGAATACTACAACATTGCGGAAGCTCACACCTTCTTCCTTATGTCTGCGAACCAGTTCCGCAAACAGCGGGCGAAGTGATGCACCGGTACCTGTAGCAATAGTACAAAACTTACCGTCACGCTGACGTTCCTGTACCTTGCGGATGATTTCATCGGCAATGCATGACACCCCTTCATCTACTGTTTCATAGATATTGGTAGGAATCTTCTCGAAACGTGTCAGTACAGAACGTTCAATCGTATTTTCTGGTTTATAATATCTGGTAGATACTCTGTTCAGAGATATCTGTGAACTAAGGTTAGTTCTCATAGGTAATTCTCCTTAATAATATAGATGTTAATTACAGATTATTGCGCTCGATGTCCTTGAAGTATTTGTAAGTACCTACTTTCAATTCATCGGTAGCAGCCTCATCACAAACGATGATTCCATGAGGATGCAACTGCAAAGCGCTGATAGTCCACATTTGTGTAATGCCACCTTCTACAGCATGCTGCAAAGCACGTGCCTTGTTATGGCCGTTACACAGAATAAGTACTTCCTTTGCTGCCATTACAGTGCCTACTCCTACAGTTAACGCTGTTTTAGGAACTTTGTTCACGTCGTTTTCAAAGAAACGAGAGTTTGCAATAATAGTATCAGTTGTCAAAGTCTTGACACGAGTGCGTGAAGTCAATGATGATCCCGGTTCATTGAAAGCGATATGTCCGTCAGGACCAATACCTCCCAAGAAGAGATCGATTCCACCAAATGATTCGATCTGTTTCTCATAATTAGCACATTCTGCTTCCAAATCCTCAGCATTTCCGTTCAGAATGTGAATATTTTCCTTACGGATATCAATGTGGTTGAAAAAATTATTATGCATGAACGAATGATAGCTTTCAGGATGTGATTCCGGCAATCCTACGTATTCATCCATATTGAATGTCACTACATGCTCGAATGATACTACACCTTTTTTGTTCAGTTCAATCAGAGCTTTATACATACCCAGAGGGGAAGAACCGGTAGGCAAGCCCAAAATAAACGGCTTTTCGGCTGTAGGTTTTGCCTGATTGATTCTCTTAGCTACATAGTTTGCTGCCCATTGTGAAAGAGCTTGGTAGTCAGATTCGATAATTACTCTCATAGTTTTTCCAGATTTAATTAATATATTTGTAACAAGAATTGATATTCTTATTGTTTTCGCTACAAAGATATCTGTATTTATAGATAAAAGCAACTATAACAATAAGTAATTACATCCGATTTTTAAAGTTTTTAATTAAGTAATTGTATATTTTTAAAACCACATCCGCATGAAAGAACGATTATTAGAGGAAATACAAAAGGGGTCAAAAGGGGCGGTAATGAAGAAACATATCATTACATATTTGATATATAATGAGAATTCAACCATTACCGATTTAGCAAAAGATATGGATTTAAGTATTCCTACCGTAACAAAAATCATCGACGAAATGCATGAACAGGGGTATATCGATGAGTATGGAAAGCTGGAAACCAACGGTGGGCGTCATCCTAATTTTATATGGACTGAATACAGATTCAGGATATTTTGTTGGAGTAGATGTAACGTGGAACAGTATCAATATAGGAATTATCAACTTTAAAGGTGAGGTTGAAACTAACAAATGGGAATTCCTTTTGAACGAAGAGACACATTAGAATGCATCGATGAACTATGTAACCACATCGAACATTTCATTGCGGGATTAACAATAGACGAAAAAAGATATTACATATCAATGTAACTCTTTGCGGAAGAGTCAATCCGGAACTGGGTATAGCCACAGTTTCTTCAATTTCGGCGAACGCCCACTGGCAGAAATCCTGACCGAACGCCTGAAGATAGAAACATCTATTGACAATGACAGCCGGACCATGCTTTACGGTGAAAACATAAAGGGTGTTGTCAAGGGAGCCAAAACGTTCTTTTTATCAATATCGGATGGGGACTGGGAATGGGAATTATGATAGACGGGAAACTTTACAAAGGAAAATCAGGATTCTCAGGAGAAATCGGTCACACATACGGCTACGACAACCAGATTATCTGTCATTGCGGAAAAAAAGGATGCGTAGAAACGGAAGTTTCGTGTTCTGCACTCTACCGTAAGTTTATCGAACATCTACAAGCAGGAGAAACTTCAATCATTCTTTCAGAAAGGATATAGAAGAAATAACACTCGATGATATCTTCAGTGCAATAAACCGCGAAGACTTGCTCGCCATAGAACTGGTAGAACAAATAGGCCAGCAGTTAGGTTTCCATATCGGAAGTCTGATCAACACATTCAATCCAGATATGGTCATTATCGGTGGAGAGATGTCACGTGCGGGAGATTTTCTTTTGCAACCGGTTATCTCTGCAATCAGAAAATATACCCTCAGCCTGATGAGCCGTGATTCTGAAATTGTACTATCGAAACTGAAAGATCAGGCATGCGTCATAGGTTCATGTCTGTTGTCAAGAAGTAAACTGTTTGAAGCATAGAAGTATTTATGAGATATAATAAAAACAATTAAGCAGAAAACTTGGATGTTGTGACTCACCCAAGCTTTCTGCTTATAGTATATTGATTTTAATCTTCTACGACTTTAATTATCTTACCAGATTCATCTATAAAGACTTTGTATTCTTTTCCCTGACGACGAACTTCTACCTCATACCATGAAGCATCGGGAGTTTGAACTACTTCCACTTCGTCATCATCTCTTTGATATCCTTCAGCCTCTAAAGCAGAAGTTACAGCCGAAGGCAGTTCATTATATCTGATCTCCCAAGAAGTGCGTATCCATTCATTCTTTCCATTGAATAAGAGTTCTTTTTCCTTTCCATCGTGACGGATATCCACTTCTATATAACCATCATCATATCCACGTTCAATAATAACTGCACCCGGATAATTTTCCTGAATGAATTTTTCTATATCAGTAGCAACGCCAGCACCTCCGGAACTTTCTCCTCCAAAATCAGGACGCCCCTGTAAAACAGTTCCATCACTGCCTATATATACTTTCACATCATCGTCGAAACGATTCTCCAGTTCAAAGCAATAAAAGGTTCCTGCTTTCTCTGTTTCATACTTTTCGGCATCTTCTACCCATCCAGCTTCCAGATATTCGGGAGTTGCTTTTAAAGCAACGAGAACTTGAGAAGGAATATCGGTTACCTCATCTATATTTCTGAATCGATACTCAGTCTTGGTATACACCCAGTTTTGAGAACGATCGAAGAAAGCCTCATGCTTCATATTACCGGAAACAAACTCTACTTCTGTTCCTCCATCTTCATTATCTACATCTATAATCCTGGCATCCGGATATTTTTCTTTCAACCAGCTTTCCACTGTTCCTGAAGGTGTCTGCGGCAAATAATCCTGATAATCCTTTTCATCTTCCGCATCAATGACTTCTTTTACCAGAACACCTTCTGCCGTATAATACAAATCAACATCCGTTTCTTTTCCTCCTTCATTTTTTTCGACATCGATAACATATAAGATTTCAGAGTCACCGTTTCTTTTCAGCACATCAACTTCATCATCCGCACGCCACGGAGCCTGTCCATACTCACTTGCTCCAAAAGCATTTTTCACAGACTCCGGTAAATCTGCAAATCTGATCTCTTTCTCTGTCATACCCCATACTCCATTTGCCAATGCAAACCAAGCAGTATGGTTACGAACAACATTATCTGCACGAGAACCATCCCAATAGAAACTGGCTACAGCATATTCTCCCTTTGTACTCCAAACAACATTAGTAGCACCAGGAAATAAGCTATTAAACTCATCCAAGACTAGAGCAGGAACCTCTCCCGAAGTACCATCGGGCAAAGGATTATTTTCATCGTTACTACATGATGCAAAAAGTAATGTACCTGCAACCATACATACTCCAAATAATAATCGGGGCTTTATCATAAAAAATCATTTTATTGTTACAGTACAAAACAAAGGAACAAAACTGAAAAGAATCTGAAAACAAGGAAAAATATAAAAAATAGGCCATCTTTTTAAAGAATGACCTATTATGAATTTTGTCATAAGACGATTCGATTATCCCTGATGGATTGCTTCAGAAGGACATACATCTGCGCATGTTCCACATTCTGTACACATATCCGGGTTGATAGAATACTTATCACCTTCAGAGATTGCGCCAACTGGGCATTCATCGATACAAGTACCGCAAGCGATACAATCGTCACTAATTACGTAAGCCATTGTAGTAAAAGTTAAATTATTATTAGTACTAATTTGATGATGCAAAGGTAATCTTTTTGGTGAGATTTGTAATATCTACATTGCAATATTTCCCTAATTTGTATTATGTCTAAATAGTATTAATACATTATAGATTGATACATTGCTTGTTGAATACGAGAACGAATATCCAGCTTCATCAAGTTATCATGACCAAATGCAACAGGTAAGTACGATTACTCAAAAAGACAAACACCAGTTCATTATCCGGATCAACCCAGACACAAGTTCCGGTAAACCCAGTATGCCCAAAAACAGAGGCAGGAGCTTCAGGAGCACAAGGACTATTATCATCACTCTCAATATCAGGTTTATCAAAACCCAATCCCCGACGACTGTTTTTGGCTTTCATACCCATAAACAAATCGCAAGTAGCACGGCTCAGATAACGACGGTCACCACATATACCCCGATCAAGTAACATCTGGAAAATCACAGCAAGATCATGTGTTGTGGAAAAAAGTCCTGCATTACCCGATACACCTCCCACAAATGCAGCAGCCTCATCATGAACATAGCCCTGCAACGGACCGCCACGCAGGAAATCAATCTTCGCACTAGGGGCAATTTCCTCTTTAGGGAAACGTTTCAACGGATTGTATGCAGTATGCTTCAGTCCCATAGGTTTAAAGAAAACACTGTCCAGATATACATCCATAGGTACTTTCGAAATTCTCTCAACAACCTCTTTCAGCAGCATAAAGTTCAAGCAACTATACCGATATGAATGTCCCTTCAGCGGTGCATTAATGATTTGTTGCATAACGACACGTTGATATTCCTTATTCAGATACATGCTGTCAGCAAGTTGCAATGAATAGATTTCAGAAGGAACAGAAGACATCCATTCTTTTTTAAAAGAGAAATCGGTACATGCATATAAATTCGAAGCAATCTGCAATTTATGTCCCGCATCAGGTTTCTTACGGAACAATCCTCCTTTGCACGTTTCAGGTCAATAGCCTCCTCATAGAATGGAAGATACGAAGGAAGTCCCGACTCATGGAACAGCAAATCCTGTATGGTTATATTTTGCTTATTCGTTTTTCTCAATTCCGGCAAATAAATGCTGACTTTATCCGTCAAGCCGAATTTACCTTCATCGTATAATTTCATTATTGCCAGCAAAGTTCCCGCAGCCTTAGAGAGTGAAGCCAGATCGTATATTGTATGCTCTTTCACTTCTTCTTTTCCATCATAAGTCAATGTACCGAAACATTTATTATAGACAGGATAACCACCTTTGGTTATCAGTACATGACATCCCGGATATGCTTGCTGGCGAATACCTTCTTCTGCAATGCTATCGATAGTCAGAAGAATCTTAGAATCCATGCCCAGCTCTTCAGGACTGTAAGAACGAGGTTTATCCGGATCGATAGTAAGACCTGTGCCGCTTTCCATAAACCGTTCATATCAACAGAAAGACGGCCATCAACAAGATCCTGCCCAGTCATAACATCTGCTACATAACGTTGAATTTCGGCTTTATCTGTATGTGCCAAGATCACAGCCGAAGCCTTCTTCAATACAGAAGACATCTCCTGCAAAACTTTTGCGACGCAAAACAAACAACGACAAGAGGTTTATCGGCCGCCACCTTTTCTAAAAAAGGAAGAAAAGCAGACAAATCTTTTGTTTGGTGAACAGCTACAATAACCTGATGAGCTGGAGCTACACGTTCCTGAATTTGTTGCAGAGAATCAGCATTGCCATGCAACCAACTCAGCGAAACCGATTCTTTCAACTCTTTATAAAAAGGATATGCTTCCGACAATGAAGAGGATAAACTCAACAGGATATTTTCAGATAAAGACAGATCGAGAGGCAACACATCTACAGAATCTTTTAGAACTGTAACAGCAGCCTTCTCCAAAGCAATCATCAGACTGTCGCTTTTAGCAGAGCAAATACGGTTTTCAATTCCTTCGGCCGCTACCTGTTGCTTATGACTCAAGCCTAAGGCATATTTATAAGTAAGCACTTTCCGGCATTTTTCCGTAATGACATCTTCTGTAAGCTTGCCGCTTTTTACGGCACGCATTACACTTTCAAGACTCTTTTTCAAGTTTCTTGGAACCAGTAACATATCGTTTCCAGCCATCAAGCCTGTGCACAAAGATCATCGGCATTTTTTGAAATGCCTTTCATCTCCAGTGCATCTGTAAACACCAGTCCCGAAAAGTGCAGTTCTTTACGCAATAACGAACTAATGACCTCCGAAGATATCGAGCTGGCTTCTCATCAAGTTCCGAAACATGCAAATGACCAATCATTACGCCTCCGACTCCTGCTTCGACAGCCTTTTTGAAAGGATATAACTCTACGCTATCCAAGCGGGTACGGTCAAAATCAAGCACCGGCAACACATGATGAGAATCAGTATCCGTATCACCATGTCCGGGAAAATGTTTACATACCGCCATTACTCCCCCGTCTTCCAGCCCGCGAGAATAAGCTACAACCTTATCGGCTACCACTTTCGGATCACTCCCGAAAGAGCGAACATTGATAACCGGATTATTGGGATTATTATCAACATCGGCTACAGGAGCAAAATTTACATGCACACCTATTTCACGCAACTGCCTTGCAACCTCACGTCCGTACTGGTATATTAATGTATCATTCTGCACACATCCCAATACTCTATTTCGGGGAAACTCCGGAGTATCTTCCAGACGCATGCCCAATCCCCACTCACCATCGAATGTAATCATCAAAGGTATATCTGCCCACTGCTGAGCCTGATTGGTAAGCTGCACCTGCTTCTTCAGTTCTCCTTTGGAGAAAAGCAAGCCTCCGACTCCATACTCTTTAACAGCTCTTTCTATGTTATCTTTATTCTTCTGTATGGTTATCGGTGCAACCGTATGAATAAACAACTGACCGATTTTCTGCTTCAATGTCATTCGGGCAAGCTGCTCGTCAACCCAACGGCGACACGCCACAGAATCATCTGCCTGCTCCAATATTCTTACAGACGAAGCATATGCACCTATCCATAACGATATACAAACCAATAATCCCGTAACACGTCTATTCATAATCTTTCCTTTATTTTTATAAACCTTTGCCGTAAATTTTACCTTTATACAAGCAAGTGTTTTCTAACAATCAATTCTTCTGAAGTTTCAAAATCATCTGTCCAACAAAGGCTCCGTTCTTTCCCATCTGCTGTACAGGAACCTCTATTCCGTCTAAATTCTTATAATACTTCGGCGCATCAAAATACGAATGAGAATGTCCACCCAATACGACATCAATATCACGCGTATTTTCTATCAGTCAATATCGGAATAAGGTTCTCCCTCCCATCCCAGATGAGAAAGACAAATCACCAAATCGCAATGTTCCTGATTTTTCAGCAAATCCGTGACACGCTGAGCCTCCGAAACCGGATCTTCAAACTTACATTCCCATAACATTCGGAAGCAACCAATCCTTCCAGTTGCGCTCCCAAACCAAAAACTCCAATCTTTATGCCGTTACGCTGAATGATAGTGTATTCTTTAACCAGTCCTTCGAGCACAGTGCCCGTCACGTCATAATTTGCACATACTATCGGATAATTCGCCATTTAAACAACCTTGCCATATTATCCAGCCCGAAATCGAACTCATGATTGCCAATGGTTCCTGCATCATAGCCCATTTCGTTCATCAGCTTTATTTCCACTTCCCCTTTAAACATATTATAATAAGGAGTACCCTGCGAAAAATCTCCTGAATCGAACAACAGCAAATCCTCATGTATTTTGCGTTGCTGCTTGATAAAAGTTGCACGGCGTAAAAGTCCAGCCTTATCAGCCAGCATCGTATCCTGAAAATCCTCCGGGAAAGGTTCTACACGGCTGTGCATATCATTTGTATGGAACAAATACAATTCTTTGGTAGACTGGGCAAACAATACTCCTGCAAAGAGGCAGGCCCATAAAACGAAATATATTCTTTTCATATCAGTTTCTTTATCATTGTTCTACAATACGTCCCTCTATCTCAGCGTTTACAAAAACACCTTTGGCCTCACACTGCTTTACATAATCGATAAACAAATCACGCAACACAGCATCCTGTGGTTCTGTTCTCGATGTTGCTTTCTTAAAAGCCTCCATACGATCATTTCCTTCAGCCAGATAGTCAATCGTAGCTACCCGATATTCTTTTGCCGGATCAACAGGCTTTCCACCTACCTCCGCACGTAGCAGACGTCCGTCTTTCGAGATAACCAGTCGGGCCCCGCTCAAGCCTTCACCATGTACGGCCGCAATCTGTTGAAAGAGTTCCAACAAATCTTCTCCTCTTAATACAACAACAGAAAGAGCATTCTGGAAAGGACTGATTTCATAAATAGAACCAAATGTAATATCTCCTTCATTAAGAATATTACGGATACCACCTACATTCATAACTCCAACATCAACACTTATTCCCAATTTACTCTTTGCTCCCTCGCAAAGAATATCTGCCATCAGGTTCGACAAAGGCGACTCCGGACGATACGCTTCGAGCTTACGGGCAGAATGTCCGATTACTGGAGTCATCAAACTATCTATTTTAGCCCGATAAGGTTGCAAAATTCTCCATGCAGCCTGATCCTGCTGTTCGTCATAAACACTGGTAATGGGTACTCTTCCTCCTTCTACCGATACTAAAGAATAACTGGAGTTGCAGGCCGTAAATATAAAAGAACCTGCCAAGAGAGTATAAAATACATGCTTTTTCATACAAAATTATTCATATTTAGTGTTCAAATATAGGGAAAAAAGCCAAGCAACACAAGATTTCGTATTAAAATACACGAAAAAGATTTGCCTATATCACAGAAAATTACTTACTTTGCACCGCTTTCGCGTAATCGCTGTCAAGAAGAGTTACTTGATATGTTACGTTGTAAACGATAAACAATTTAATTTAAAAAGAAAAAATGGATTTAATTAAAATTGCAGAAGAAGCATTTGCTACTGGCAAACAGCATCCTTCATTCAAAGCTGGTGATACAATTACAGTAGCATACCGTATCGTTGAAGGTAGCAAGGAACGCGTTCAGTTGTATCGCGGTGTTGTTATCAAAATCTCAGGTCACGGTGAAAAGAAACGTTTCACTGTACGTAAGATGTCAGGAACTGTAGGTGTAGAACGTATCTTCCTCTGGAATCTCCGGCTATCGACAGCATTACTGTCAACAAAGTTGGTAAAGTACGTCGTGCTAAATTGTACTACTTGCGTGCTCTTACTGGTAAGAAAGCTAGAATTCAGGAAAAACGCGTTAACTTGTAATACTGAATCTATTATTCCTTACATACAGAAAACCGATTCTCATTATGAGAGTCGGTTTTTTGTTTTTCTCCCTTTTATTCATCGAAGACTGCAAATTTCTCACTCAATCTGATTGAAATTCAACATCACAGCTGGTCATATTTCTCCAAAAACATCTTGAAAAGTCTGGAAAAACATCATCTTCTTTTCGAAAATTTGTACGAATGTCTGTTCCTTTTGTACAAAAATACATAAAACAACAGCATATTTTTTGAATGAATCAAGTTTTTAAGAATGATTCGTCCTTATATTTCCAAAGAAATCCTTTGCTATAACCATGAACACACTGATAATTCGTACAAATTTCACAAAACACACAGCCATATATATCAGCAAAAAGCTTTGTCGGGAAACAAAAAAATCGGACAGACTGCCTGAAATCTGCCCGAAGAAAGTAAAAAATTAAACCTTAAAATACTAATACCTATTTAAAATCTAAAACCTGTTTCCTGATTATATTGTCATTAACTTTAACATTTTCTAATACAAAATTATCAACACAGTCCACTTCTATTTTCGCATTCTTTTTCACTTTCAGATCCAAATTCTTAAAAGTAAAATCAGACAATTTATATTGATCGTCCGCCTTGGTCACATCAAACAAGACATCACATTCCATTGTGATATTCTGCATTGTCACATGACTGGAATAGGAGTATGGTGTATCCTTACGCCCTTTCAGGTCGAAAAACTGCTTCCATGGCTTTGCAAACAAGAAACTGGAAACAGTTCCCGTAATCTCTTCTACGGTAATATATTCATAATTCTGCGGTGTATCGGGACGCATTTTCAGCCACAACAACCGTTTCGCATTATCCACCGACAACGGCGAAGGATTATATTATGATTATGTATTGACTCACTACCACAAGTCAGCGCACTATGGCAAAGACCATATATACAATCTTCAATAATAATATTGCGGTTAGCCCCATTATTCTCTTTATCCTGATCTGCCAAGGACCTTTCCACCTTCAGTGCAACCGCATCATCATTGACAGACATATAGCAATTTTTCACCAAGACATTGGTACATACATCAATGTCGATAGCATCAGAACTGGGAGCTTTTACAGGGAAGTGAGGTGCAAAAATATGGAGATTCAGCAATTTTACATTTTCACAACGATACAATGGGTAGTCCAAAATGGAGAATTCTCCAAACGAACACCAGACAACTGAACATCTTTCGAATCGGCAATATGAACTAAACGAGGACGCAGTTCTTCCAGATTCGTACACTTAGGATTCACCTGACGACGCAACCAGAAAGACTTCCAGTAACGCAGACCATTACCGTTTATACGTCCCTCTCCTGAAATCGTAAATCCGTCCACACCAATAGCATTGACCAGCGCTGCAAAATACTTCAGATTCTGTCCTTCCATACGTGTATCAATGACTGCAAAATCGCTGATATCATCACTACCTTTCAGTGTTCCTTCTTTCTCTATATAAAGGTGGGTATTAGGTTTAAAAAATAATGATCCACTCAAAAAAGTTCCCTGAGGAATATAAATCACCCCTCCCCCTTCCTGAGAAGCTTTATCAATCACGGCCTGTATCTGCTGAGTCTGTATGATTGTGCTGTCATTCAATACTCCATAATCTGTAATACGATAGCTTTTTCCTAAATCTTCCAACTTAACGATTTCTGTCTGACGAAACCAGTCGGGTATAGGAGTTCCGTCCGGAAAAACTTCTTTTGCTGAAGCCTGCAAAACGAACAAAGCTAAAGCAATAGAAACAACACATCTTGTCCACACTTTATTCATAGTATATTTTTTATAAAACAAATTATCTTTACTTTTCACATTGGCAAAAATAGAGAAAAGCCTATAACCTCAAAATAGAAAATCATACATTATCCTGATAAATTCGTACATTTTTACCCTAAAACGAGCTAAATGAATAAAATCAAAGACTATTGTATGATTTTCCATTCTATATATAAAGACAGACAACTATTTTTGTCAATAAACTTATATTACAATAACTAACAAGCAAAGGCCATGAAAAAATTATTTATTGCAGCTTTAGTTTTCGCTTTGGGAGGGACAAATATTCTGCATGCACAAAATTTGCCCGACAGAAAGAAACTCTGAACACTTTAATCAAAGTGAACAAATATTATATGAAGAATAATCCGGACTGCACACTACCCAGTTTTGTCAAAGGAAAGATGCGGGCCAGCAATATCTGGACGCGCACTGTGTACTACGAGGGACTGCTGGCTCTTTACTCTATTTATCCGGATACAGAATATTACAAATATGCTTATCAATGGGGAGATTTTCATAAGTGGGGAATGTGGAGAGGAACAACAACCCGACATGCCGACAATTATGCCTGCGGACAAGTATATATCGACATGTACAACCTCTGCCCTAAACCGGAAATCCTGCTAAATGTAAAATCCAACCTCAACATGTTGGTCAACACTCCACAAATCAATGAGTGGTGGTGGATAGATGCCATACAAATGGGTATGCCTGGTTTCGCCAAAATGGGTAAACTGACCGGAGAGCAGAAGTATTTCGATAAGATGTGGCAGATGTACGAATACACACGCAACCAGCATGGAGAACATGGCATGTTCAATCAAAAGGACGGATTATGGTGGAGAGATCAGGACTTCGACCCTCCTTACAAAGAACCTAACGGAGAAGACTGTTATTGGAGTCGTGGAAACGGTTGGGTATATGCTGCCCTTGTCCGCGTACTCGATGAAATTCCTACCAATGAAGTTCACCGACAAGATTATATAAATGACTTTCTGACTATGAGCAAGGCTATCAAAGCTTGCCAGCGTGAAGACGGATTCTGGAATGTAAGCTTGCACGATCCTAATCACTTCGGCGGAAAAGAGCTGACAGGAACTTCTTTATTTGTATATGGAATGGCATGGGGAATACGCAACGGGTTGCT
>ENA-OQHA01000164-OQHA01000164.1-human-gut-metagenome-genome-assembly--contig:-NODE-164-length-35586-cov-8.333709_pt1 | contig 35586 bp, 50 predicted proteins | sample MGYA00242558_ERZ504707 | MGnify/ENA primary metagenome ERZ504707 (study PRJEB26092, sample SAMD00036197) | human gut metagenome | host: Homo sapiens | study: EMG produced TPA metagenomics assembly of... | reverse complement strand
ACATCATCAATAATCAATTCAAAGTCTTCTTTTAAACATAATGGAACATCTAATCTGTTCATATACTCTTTTTCTCGCTCTTTTTTGCTTTTACCAAATAATCCCATAGTGTTTCTCCTTTATAACTTCTAATTTGTTGCTCAAATCATATCACATTTTCAAACATATCTCAATTCCAATTGTCTCTGCCCCCATCTATTGCATTGCCTTTCGGCTTGCTTCTGTAACCAGCATCCGGTTAATCTTTTCTTGCATGGTTTCCTTTGCATCTTCATTGAAATGATAGCGGACAACATATACTGTCTGCCCGATTTTCTTTGTAAATGTGTTTCCCTCTGTTTTTTTATTCATCATTTTTTCCATAATCATCTATTTCCTTTCTTTCCTGTGCCCGACAGAGAGAGGTTTGCTTCTGTCCCTGCCGGGAGTTTATCGGCACGCTGACAACGCAAGTGTAACATAGGGTTTGAAACTTTTTTCGGGTAGTTATTTCTGTTTTCCAAAATACTATTGAAAAGTTTTTTGAATGTTCTTGTTGACACCTGTTAAAAAGTAGCTGAAACACCGGTAAATACAAAGGATTTTGGTGTCAACAAAAATGTCAACAAGCAGTAAATTTCCGGGTAATCAGTAGCCTTTCGGCATCAAAATCAGCCTTTCTCTCTGTCGGGCAGATCAAATGGCAGCTCCAACTGTTCTGCTTTCGTCAGCTTTGTAAATCCATCTTTATCCGGTTCGTTGCCACCCTCTTCTTCTGCTCCTTCCCTGATCCAGCTTCTCTGTCTGCCATATCCTTCCTTTGAAAATCTGTGGACTCCGGCTCTCTTCCAGCCAGTGATCTGCGTATCCATAATGGAACAGATCTCATTTGTCTCGAATTTTTTCGGCTCCCGGTCAAAATGGTCAAAGGCTTCTTTCCAGATCTGGACGGAACATACATGACTACCTTTATAAGCGTCCAGCCAGCCTTGTATCATTCCTGCCATCGTATCTTCCTGTGTGAACTGTTTTCGGTATTCACTGATCTCCTGCTCCATTTCCTTTGAGAACTTCAACAGGCTGCTCTTATTCTCCGTTGACCAGTAGATTTCCATTACTTCTGCCCACAACTGGTCAAAATAGGATCTGGCTTCTTTTTCATCATCGAGGATATGCTTCTCTGCCTTACTGCTGTCTATAGCAATCGGCAGGAACCGTCTTGCCCCGGTACGGTCAAAAGGAATGAACTGCCTTGTGTTCGTTGAACCTGCAAAGATACACTGACGCTTCCGGTCTTCCTCATATTTATCATAAGGGTTCCGGTAAGTGTCTTTCTGTCTGGTCAGGAATGACTTGATTTCCTCATTGCTCTTTGCACTGATTGCAGCAATCATCTCCGACATTTCCATAATCCAGTGTCCCCGGAGATGCTCGTATATCTTACTGTCATTCAACTGCTTCAGATCATCAGAAAACCAGTCATCGTTCAATGCAAGAAAACGGAAAAATGTGGATTTTCCGGCTCCCTGCTGACCTACCAGACAAAGCATTTCATCTGCTTTACAACCGGGGCGGTAGATTCTGCTTAATGCTTCCATCAGGAAGTGCTTCACAACCTCATAGACAAAATCCGAAGCATCTGCCCCCATATACCGTTGCAGAACATAACGGATTCTCTCCTGCCCGTCCCACTCCAGTTGTTCCAGATACTCACAGATCGGGTGGTATGCCCGGCTGTTGGCTTCTATGCGAAGTGCCTTATCCATACATTTTTCACTTGTGAGTTTGTAATAGCGTTCAAAGAAATAGTAGAAATAAGTCCTGCCATCATCATCCAGCTTGCAGACTTCCTCATTCCACCAGAGTTTTTTTACAATATCAATCCTGCCTGTCAGCTTGTTGTATTTCATACTCTCACGCACAAGCGGATCATTTCTCAGCACAACCATATAATTTCCAACCGTTGCTTTCGCAGTTCCTTTCTGTGTATATTCCAGCATCTGTTTCACTTCATCGACTTTGCTTTTATCTACCATCCGGAACATTTCTTTCATGGCATCTTTCTGTTCTTTTGTGGCGATCTCCTTTATCTTCTCTTTCGCATTGCTCAATCCGCTCCACCTCCTTCCATTTTTCTTTTACAAGTGCTTCCTTATCTGCCCTGTCCCCAAAGAGCAGGATATCCAGATAATACTCAACAACTGACAACTCCCTGAGAGCAGTCATAAACTTTTCATGCCATTCTTCTGTCCGTGTTTTTGGTGCATACTGTTCTTTCCATTCCAGAAGCAGGCTCAGATAATCCAGATAGGCTCTCAGGCATCTCAGATGTTTTTTCTGCCAAAGTTCTTCTGGTGTCGGCTCTGGCTTTTTTGCTGAAACGCTTCTCCTGTTCTGCGGTGATCCCCTGTCCCTGCCGGAATAAGGAATCCCAAAATCATCTGCCAGCTTCATGGCTGCATCTTTCAATCCAATGTCAAACAGTTGTGCCGTAAAATCAATGGCATCTCCTGTACAGCCACACCCGAAACAATAATATCTCCGGTCAACTTTCATGCTGGGTGATTTGTCATTATGGAAAATGCAGCGGATCAGTCCGCTCCTGTTGGGCTTTAACCCATACCTCTCCGCAGCCTGCCGGACGGTCACATTCTGTTTTACTTCATCAAATAATCCCAATTCGTTTCCTCTCTTTCTTAAATCTGCTTCCCAAATCTGGGAAGCAAGTTTTCACAAAAAACAAAAAAGCACTTTGTCCTGTCCTTACGGAATCAACAAAATGCCCTTATAGTTCCAGATCACTGGAATGTGATCTTCCTTTATTCAGTTGTTTTCTCTCTGCCTCTTCTCTTTGAATCTTTGCTACGTTCAATGCAAGTTTTTCTCTGATTGACGGCTTCACTTCTTTTTTGATTTCTTCTACAACGGCTTTTTTCTTCTCTGGCTGTTTTAACTGACAGACAACCCTCACAACAGCTTTTTCCATCGCATATTCGATTTTTTTAATCAGACCGTCCAGCCTGTTTATCGCATATTCCTTTTCTTTTCGTGATGCCTTACGTTCCGGACTCTGAATCCATCTCTTAGAATCTTCCGCAAGACGAATGTCATCTTTTCTGGTAGCCCGCATTGTTTCCTCTGCGACTTTATCCACAGCCTTGTCATAGGCTTCACTGGATACTTCGTCAAGCAAGGTTTCCACATCTTCAATACGGAGGGTAAGCTGTTGCAGTTCCTCTCTCTGTTCTTCAATCAGCTCGCCCTGACTTAGAATCCGGTCAGAATTGGAAATGAAATTTTCTTTAAATTCTTTTTCCTGCTGTTCTATTTTTTCTTTCTGTGACTGGATAACCTTTTCATTTGCCCTGACATGGTTTGACTGCCTTGCAAGTTCCAGATGATTCGCATTGACCTTATCCCTCTGCTGATTGAGCATTTCCTGCTGAACCGCAATCTCTTCTTTCTGCTTCATTCGGATATAGTCCTGTTTCTCCAGATACTGCCTTCCTCCATAGGACGGTTCTTCGTCAATTTCCAGTCCATGACGTTTACAGATATCCAGGAACATTGTCCGGCAGGCAGAATCAAAAACAACCTTACGGTTATTTGTCTTTGATCTTTTCTTTTCCGGATTCGGAAGTTCAAAGCCAAGTTCTTCCAGTGCCGCTTCCTGTTTCGGTTCAATCTCCCCATACCGGTTCGTAGCATCGAATACATGACGCTCATGAATATGCGGAGTCGCTTCGTCCATGTGCAGTGACCAGTCAATGATATGCACATTAGAACCAAACCGCTCATCGAACTCTTTCTTGAATTCATCAAAAACCAAAACCAGCGTTTCCACAGAAGCGTGTTCATCTATCGTCCCAAGCTGATAGATACTTTCTTCCGGACAGGTCTTTTTATTTTTCAGAACATCTTCCACCCTTTACATCTGTCGGGGTGTCTTGCTTTCTCATGACGTTTATTCTGGTTAATCACATAATCGCTGTAATGATCCACATAGTATGCCATCTCAATCTGGTTAAAAGAAAAATTATCCTCTTTTCCCCGGTCTGCCATTGTGTATATCCCTGATAGCAGTCCCAGTAAATATTCTGACGGACACGTTCATTGTCAATATGCTCACTGTGTTCCGGGTCAAATCTCCGGTCATTGTGAAGCGGATTGTAAACACCGTCTTTCCCAGATCTGCCGTTATGCCTTGTGCCTTTCAATTCACATCTCTCCTTTTTTCAAGTTGTTTCCCCGGAGGGGATTGCAGCGAAGCTTCCAAAAGTCTCTGTCCCCGTTACAGACAGTACCCAGTACCATATGGCGAAACGCCATATCACTGGGCAATGGCTGCCGCCCTTAACCTGCTAAGGGCTTTGCCCCTTAACCCCAGCAAGATGCTGCCGCTCTTTGCAATCTGGGCACAAAGGACTTCCAGCCCTCTGTACTCCCAGCAGACAAAACGTAACTCCTGCCGCTGTCCCTTCAGCAGGATCTCCGTTCCGTCTGTTTTTCAAAAATCCTCTGCATCGGATTTTGTGAAAATATAAAAATGGGTAAAACAAAGGGCACTAACTTTTTACGGTTAATGCCCTTTCCTTTACTCATTCACTTTTCAGATAATTCCTGTATGTATCATTCTGATAATTGCTTCAGAACCATTTTAACATTCTTCCTAAGTTTCATTCCGTCCCTCAGTCCCAACCGGTAGAAAAATTCTTCTGTCTCTGCTCCACTGTTAAATATCTGGTCGCAATATTTTGTAATGGCCTCTTCCTGTTTCTGTGGAAGTGTGGCAATCACTTTTTTATATTCTTCCTCAACTTCATCTGGTTCTGTCACAGACGGCTGGCTCAGTTTCCAGTCTGCATACTCTTTTCGCATATGCTCCGTTATGGTCAGGTTGATAAATTCTTCAATCTCTTTTGTAATCTTCATTTAAGAATCCTATTCCTTTCTCCAGTGGTCTACTTCATCAATCTGATTTTGATTGTTTCCAGCCACACCACTGCCCAGCCAGAAAGCACAGCAGGATATAAAGTATAAAACCTGCCACAAGCATCCTGACCGCTTCTGTGCCTGTCTCCTGTCCGAATCCATACCCTAAAACTGCTGTAATGCAGATGATCCCCGACAGGATATGAAATACCGTTGCCGACAGCCATGTGAAGAACATAACCACCAGTTGTATCATTGTCAGGCATATACGCACTGGCAGTAATACGATTTTCACAATAATTCTTACAACAACCATGACTGTCCACCCCTTTCACTGTTTCAGATAACTACGATAGCTGTCTATCACAGAATCTGTCACACCGCTTTTGTAAATCTTTCGGATATCAACGATTTTTTCATCTTTCAAAAGTTTCAGCCAGTCCAGTAAATCTTTTCTGCTGTTTGCAAAATTACAACATCTTCCGTCTGCATATTCAATCCAGTATCTCATAAGTCCCTCCTACACATACACCAGTTCATTTAAAATAATTTCATCTACCCGGCTTCTTGCATTGTTTGCCCGGCGAACCCATTCCATCTGATCTCTGCTTTTCAATTCTTCCGTAATGCCTTCCTGCTCCATAATCTGTTCCATGAGGAAATCCCTGCGTTCCAAACACTGCTCATTCAGATCTGCGAGATACGTCCAGAGCTTACCACTCAATGTCAGATAGGAATACAAGCCACTCTTGTAATCTTTCAGATAGTTTCTGTGAAGACTTCCATAAAAACCAATCTCTCTTTTCTCTTCGGGTACTGCGATCAGTGGCAGATAGATTTCCCCGACAAGGATATAATCCAGACCATTACTGTTATCGTGAATGATTCTTTCTAATTTGCTCATGCTGATGCAACTCCTTTCTTCGGTTCTGCTGGGGGAAGCAGTGATAGCGGAATGAACACACCTTTTGCAATATCTTCCTGCCGGATCTCTTCTTTTTTTGCATCCAGTTCGGCTTTCTTTTTTGCCTTTGTCCGTTCATAGTATTCCTGCTGCTTCCATTTGCTTTTCTTCTCAGGTAATTCTGGTGAAGCCTGTCTTTTCTGGCTTCCCGTTTTCCATTTCTTCAATTTCTTCCGGTGTCATTTTCACCTCACCGAAATGTGGCGGTAAATATCTGCCGATGAAGTTAAAATAGATTTCCACTTCCTGTGTCGTCTCAACGCTTCCTTTCCGGTCACGCTCATGCACCACAATCTTTTCTACAAATTCATTCAGCATGTAAGTGGTCAATTCCTCAAAATTTTGGTATTTATCAACCAGAGCAATAAACTTCTCCGCTGATCTGCGACCTTCTTCATAGCCTGATAATTCAGCTTCCATATCTGCAATTTCTGCCGACAAATCTTTCTGTTCTTTAGAATACTGTCCATCAAGAATCGCATAGCGTTCATCTGGCAGCTTGCCAAGAATATTGTCCTCATAAATTCTGCAGATCAGTTTTTCCAGTTCCTGCACACGCTTTTTTGCCTCTGCCAATCTGCTTTTCAATCTTGTGATCTCACTGGACTGCTGTGAAGTCTGTGCCTTTTTTACTGTCTCCAAAAATTCTTCACGATTCAACTGTGAATACTCCGCAACAGCCTTTAAAAGTTCCTTAATCAGCTCCATAACCACATCAGCATTAATTCTGTGCTGTGTCTGGCAGAGTGTTCCAACCGGAACTTTAGAATATGCAGAACAAGTATATTGTGGTACTCGCTTGCCATTATTTACTCGATGGACATACATTTTGGAACCACAGTCTGCACAATACATCAGACCTGTCAAGGGGTGGGCTTCTCCCCATCCATCTGGATATCTTCTCACATTGCTTCGGATTCTCTGTACATTGTCAAAAGTTTCCTGATCTATAATGGCTTCCTGCGTGTTCTCAAACACCGTCCAATTATCTTCAGATACGTAATGGCTTTTCTTATCCTTGAAATGTTTTCTGGTCTTGAAGTTCACTGTATGACCAAGATACTCTCTTTTCTTCAGAATGCCTGCAACAGTAGAAGAGCCCCAGCCATAAGGATCTTTGATTTCTTCTACTCTGCCTTTCCATAATCCGGCATCTTTCTTTGCCATATGAACCGCTGGTATCTCAACCTTATCCTCTTTCAGTGCTTGGCAATCTGATATGGTCCGTACCCATCCATTGTCATGTGAAAGATTCTCCGTACAACTACAGCTGCTTCTTCATCAACAATCCATACATTCGGGTCATCCTTGTCTTTCAGATACCCATATGGTGTTGTACTTGCCACATGCTTGCCGGATTTTCCTTTCGCCTTGAAAGTGGATTTTATCTTTTTACTGGTATCCCTTGCATACCATTCATTCATGATATTTCGGAATGGAGTAAATCATCGTCCTCCCGGAAGCTGTCTACATTCTCGTTGACTGCAATCAGGCGGACATTCTTCTGTCGCAGCAATTCCATATATTGTCCGACTTTCAGATAATCTCTTCCCATTCGGCTCATATCTTTAATCAGAATCGTTCCGACTTTCCCCGACTCTACTTCTTTCATCATGGCAAGAAAGCTGGGCGATCAAATCTTGTACCGGAGATACCATCATCAGTAAAATGAACAAGATTGGTAAATCCATGTTCTTTTGCATATTGTTCCAGCAGTTTCTTCTGGTTTGAAATACTGTTGGATTCCCCGTTTAATTCATCATCACGACTAAGACGTTCATACAACGCTGTATGAATCCCTGTTTCTCTGTCATAGTCAGATGTCCTCCTTCCTTTGTTTATTAATTGCCTGTTCTCATCCCATATCCGTTCCTGTACCGGGTTCTGATGTTTCCGGGACGTATTAACCAAAAAAGACACGCTGAATGCCTATTCAGTTCTGGTATCACTACGGGCAGGCTGTTTCGTTTTCAAGGTTCGTGTAAGAAGTAAAAAAGATTCTTACACTAAACGAAATGCTCAGAGGTCTTTTTACAGCCCCCTTACTGCATCTTTTTTGATTTCGTGTCATCTTTTTAAAGTTCCTTACACAATCTCTGTACTGACGAAACAAAATACGGACATGTTTTGAAATTGTTTTTTACAAAATACAATTTTGTTCTTTAAGGTAAAAAAATAAGCCTCAAGAGACTTTTTAATCATTTTGGAGCTCCAACTCTTTAAATTTGATTGATTAAGAAGTCTCTTCAAACTTACTACACCTGCTGCCAGCTTGTACTTGGCATACTGTCTTACAGCAAAGTGATCCGGATTCTGTTCTGCCAGTTCATCAAACATCATATCCACCGGATTCTTGAATTCTTCATCATCCTCACGGACTTCCATTGCATTGATCATTTCAAGCAGTGTTGAAAAATTCTGTTCCTCTTCCGGTGCCTCATAATGAATATATCCAATCAACGCAGTATAAAGCAGCGTCTCCGCTTTGAGCCAGAAATCATCCCCGCCTTTGCTCTCCCCTTTTGTATTGGCGATTAGCGTTGTCACCAGTTTCAGAATATCCTTCTCAGAATGGAGATAGGCAAAAGGATTATAGTGCATTGATTTTGAAAAGTTGATGGTATTAAATATCTTCATCCGGTACCCGTTCTTATAAAGGGCATTTCCCACTTCATTGACCAGACCTCCCTTAGGAAGCGTTTTGTCAATACAGAGAATGATAATTCATTAAAAAATGAGTTGTTTTTGTGGTGTACAGCCTTAGAAATTGCCTGCTGTCACTTCCTGACAGATTAAATTCTTCATTCTGTCCTCTATTGTTACCTTTTTTGCATTGTTGAAGAACACCCCGACAAGGTAAGTAGTGTTTCCTATCCTCGTCCTGAAACTGCCACCATCAATATAATTTGCTTTATTTTCCGCTGTTTTCTCTTCCTGCATTCGCACCTCTCCTTTCCAAGATTCCCCCTACAAGGGACAGGTAACAAAAAAGGTAACATGACCGAAAAGACCTCTCAAATCACCCTACCTGTATCTGCTACCTGTGTTTTACTTATTTTTCTATTTTCTTGTTACTTTTGTTACCTACAAGAGAAAACCCAGTAAAGTCAATACTTTCACTGGGTAACAGAACCGGTAACAAAAAGGTAACATCATCAATTCTGTTACTTGAATGGTATTTCTAATTCCAGTTGCTTCGGTACTGCCATAAAACCATCGCTGTCCGCTTTGTCGGGGATTCCCTGAGAGAAACCGGCACGAACCCAGCCACGCTGTTTGCCATAGACACCGAAATGCATGGCACCATCACTCATAATCCAGTCTGTTACCGAATTATTCATAATGTCGCAAATCTGTTTCAATTCAATTCTCTTTGGCTCATAATCCCTGTGAAGAGCTTCTTTCCAAAGCATTTTGGAACAAACCCTGTCCCCCTTGAAATTATCAAGAAACGCAAGTATCATTCCTGCATCTGCATCTTCCGGCATGAACTGCTTCTGATAATCTTTCAGATACTCGGCTGATTTCCTGCTTAGCATAAGCCTGAACTCTCCTGACCTGTATATCTCCATAGCTTCCGCCCACACCTGCTCGATATACTTTCTTGAAAGCTCTTCATTTTCAAGAATATGACACTTCGCTCTCTCAGGATAAACCATGACCGGCATAAATCGCCTATTGCCTGTTCTGTCGAGAGGAAGCGTATCCATAGCGTTGGAAGTGCCACCAAACACGCACTGTCTCGGTCTGTCCTTTGGCTGTGTCTCATAAGGAACCTTGTAAATGTCGCTCTGTCTGCTGATGAATGACTTTATATCCTCAATGCTCCTTGCACTGGCTGTCGCTATCATTTCCGACAATTCTATGATTAGATGTCCCTGCATTTTTCGGAACACATTTTCATCATCAAGCTTTTCAGATCATCGGTAAACCACGAATCATTCATGGCAAGGAATCTGAAAAAAGTTGACTTTCCGGCTCCCTGACCGCCCACAAGTATCAGCATATATTCAAATTTCGTCCCCGGACGAAACACTCTTGAAATCGCCCCCAACAAAAGAACTTTCATTGCTTCGTAAACATAAACATTTCTGTCAGCTCCAAGAAAGTGATACAGCACATCCTTGATACGCTCTTTTTTGTCCCAAACCAGAGAATTAAGTTTTTCCTGAATGGGATGGTACTTGTTTTCCATAGCCACTACATTGATTGCCGATTTTATCTTTTTCTCCGTTGTCAAACTGTAATTTTCTTCAAGATACAGCATGATATGGTCTATGTCAGAATCCGTCAGGACTGGACTTTCCCGATACCATCCTAAATCTTTTACAATGTCGTTTCTGTCAGTCATCATGTTATAACGAATGGCTCCCTTGAACTTCGGGTCGTTCTCAAGGACTGTAACCACATTTCTAATGCACTGCTTCACAGCTCCTTTGTCTGTTGTGATTAACTGTTCCCTGATTCCTGCGATATTCCCTGACTCTTCTCTCAATATCTTCCACCCCCTTTCCTAAATCGTGTATCACTGCTTCCTTTTCATCTTCCGTACCCCACAGCAGGGTATCAAGCTGAAACTCAACCTTTTCCCGATTCTGCACAGCTTCCACATATCTTTCATCAATCTTTTCCATGCTTTCCGGTCTGAAATTCCGCTCCCATTCTTTCAGCAGATGAAGATAGTCGGACAGCACCCGATATGTCTTTGTTTTCGTTTCTTCAAGAATCTGCATTGGAGATTTCTCTCTTCTTACCGGCTTGGGCGGTGATCGCACCGAACTGTCATAGATAATCCCAAACTCGTCAGCTATCTGCATGGCTGCTTCTCTTGGTGACCGGTTATAATATTTAGCGACAAAATCAATCGCATCTCCCTTTTCCCCACAACCAAAACAAAAATATTTTTTATCTGTCGGTTTTACTTTCATGCTCGCTGTTTTGTCCTGATGAAACGGACATCTGCACATGTTATTTCGATTGAAAACAATGCCTGCTCTCTCCATGACTTCCCTTGCGGTCACTCTTTCCTTTACTTCATCAAATACTCCCATACAATCCTTTCCGGACAATAAAAAAGCATCTGTATTTCCACTAATGGATTACAAATGCTTCCTAAAGTTCCATATTCTTTTTTCTGATATGCACATCTTGTTTTTTCTCATATTCCATAACCTGCTTCTGTTTCTCTTTCAGTTTTGCCTGAATGGAAACCCTTGCCTGTTCCTTAATCTGTTCCTTTGCCTTAACCTTATTTTTCGGCTCATTCAGGGCAGAGATGATATTTCCCAAAAGTGCCTGTGATGCTTTTTCCAGTTTGGCAACAATCGCATTTACGACCTTGGAAGCACCGACTTTGATTTATCACTGAGTTTGTCTTTCGGCTGTTGCTGTAAAAGTTCTCCATAGTCCTTTACAACATCAACATCATGCTTCACTGTTTCCTCTTTCACACGCTTTGTGACAACCTCACAAGCCTTTTCATAAGCAAGGTCTACTGCTTCTTCAATGACTGCGTTTACGTCCTCTATCTTCATCACAAGACCATCAAGAACAGCCTGTTTTTCCTCAATGCGTTTCTTCTGATTCATGATGATAAAATCCTGCTTCTCCAGATAGCTTGCACCGCCATACACCGGCTCAACATCAATCGTCAGTCCATGATTCTGACAGATGCTGATAAATAGTTTTCTGCACTCTTCATCAAAAACCATCTTCCGGTTATTGTACTTTCCCTTTTTCTCATTCGGCTTCGGAAGTTCAAAGCCAAGTTCTTCCAATGCCTTATCCTGTTGGGGACATAATTCTCCATACTGATTCACAGCATCAAATACATGCCGTTCATGAATATGTGGTGTTGCTTCATCAAGATGCAAAGCCCAGTCCAGTATATGAACATGGGAACCATACCGTCTGTTAAATTCCTCGAAATATTCTGCACTGACCTGTGCAAGCACATCAGCAGACACCGCACCGTCCATGTTTCCAAGCTGTAATAAAGTTTCTTCCGGACACGTTTTATTATTTTCAAGAATAGCATCAATCGTTTTTACTCGGTCATAGTGTCTTGCTTTCCGGTTTCTCTCATTCTGACCGTCCACATGGTCTGAATATTTCTCAACATAATATGCTTTTTCTATTTCCGTAAAAGTGAATCTCGCCCGCTCGTCCTTATCATTCGGCAGGCTGTACCCCTGATAACAATCCCAGTACACATTCATCTTCGTTCTCTCTGCGTCAATATGCTCACTATTTTCTACATCAAATCTGCGGTCATTGTGCTTTGCGTCATAGGTTCCATGCTTGCCTGACCGTCCATTGTGCCTAGTTGCTTTCATGCTAATCTTTCCTTTCTTTCCATAAAAAAAGACCAAGTAAATCTCTCTACTCAGTCTGTTTATCGTAACAATATTTAGTTCTTTTCCCGAAGGAATTGCAACAAAGTTGCTTAATCTTGTGAAGCTTTGCTACAAGCAATACCCAGTACTTAGTGGCGAAACGCCACTAACTGGGCAATGGTTGCACCCTTGACCGGCTAAGGCGCTTCGCCCTTAACCCGAGCGGAGTCTTTCTCCTGCACCTTGCGTAAGGCTCTGCCTTTACAATCCGACAACCTGAAATTTGTGGGTTCTTTACATAGATAAAATTTCAATTTTCAAAGCTATCCCCATTGAGAGAATAAACTAAAATTTATTCCACTATCCCACTCCAATTGTTTACAATAATATCTGCGTTACTTTCAAGGTCCGTAGCACCGTCCAATTCAATTTTTACACACGACATATTTGTCATCCATTCTTTCTGTTCTCTCATATTTGGTGATCCATCTTCTTCATAACTTCGATTATCTTTCAAAAATTTCATATGGGATTCATACATATCTCCACCTTCAAGTACTCTTCTTCCAAATCGCTCTATTGCTCTTTTATGAACTCGTTGTATTCGAATATCTGGTTCAACATAAAGAAATACCATCATTTTAAACATATCATCAAATGCATAATGAAAGGAACTCATCGAACCAGCCATAACAAAATGTTCATATGGAGCAATATCAGTGTTCAGTCTGCTAATCTTTTCTTCCCTCGTATACATTTGTGTATATGGACTATCTGTATTCTGTTTCCAAATATAATCATCCACATCAAAATATAGATATCCCAGTTTCTGTGCAACTATTTTTCCAAGTGTTGTCTTTCCACTTCCAGATGGACCAATTATCATAATTCCAGTTGACATATTTACACCTCACTAAATAGCAATAAAGATTTATTATTGTTCTGAAAATCGGAATTTATTACTTATTCATTTCATCAACTAAGCTTGCTGCTTTTACCGTCATTTCCACCCATCCAGGCACAAAACCACTGCGCAATGCATTTTTTACCGATTTAAGATTTGACCACGCACAGCAGTAAAATGGTACTTTGCCTCTTTCAATTATTTCAATTGCAAGATTACTTGTTAGTGATGAAGCAATTCCCATTCTTCGATATTCAGGCAAAACATCGACACCTATCTGCCACATATTATCACAATCCGCTGAACACGCTGCGAGACCTACAAGCTTCTCACCATCATATGCTCCAACTCCCAGAACATCTAACTCTTTTCTATCTGCACACAATGCATTCCCCCACATTGGAAGATACAAATCTGCAAAATCTTTTTGTTCTAACACTTTAAGGACATAATTGCACTCTAATCTTTTCAATCGTTCCATATCCGGCAAAAAATACTCTGCCATAAAACATACTCTATATCCTTTTTCTTTCATCCGTTCATCAAGCCAGTGCATGTTAGGCGTCTCAAAACAATGATAAAATTCAAACTTACTCAGATATGTTTCAACTATTTCTTTAAATTCATCTTTCACAGATGCAACTACATTGCTTCCATAAGACACAAAATTACAAGCGATAGGTTCTTTATAATATTTTCTTGCCAAAGGTCCAACTCCAGATTTAACAAATACATTTGTATCCTGAAGGAAGTCAGAAACCTTTGCATTTGTGTCATATGCAGATTGCTGCATTGCTATATCCATTATTTCTTTATTCGTCATAACTTACTTCCTTTTTTATTCTTTATCCAATACTAAATTATAAATTGTTATCATTCACTAAATATGAAGTTGTCAATAGCGTTTAACAGAATTAAGATTCTTTTTATTCCTTTATTCTGCCTTATTAAGATGCCACAAATCAAGAATACTTCTCAATTTGTGGCACTAATTCATTAAACAAAATGTGCTATAATCGAATGTCTTTCTTCAACTATATTAAACCTAAATGTTTTTCGACACAAGTTAATGTACTCTCAACTGTACTATCCACAGTTCTCTCTATCCAAAAGAAAGAACTGCTTTTAATCTCCTCTATGCGATTTACATTGAGTTCATATAAGGTAATATTCACAGTTTGTTTGGCTTTTTCTATATCAGTCGCTGAATTTAAGTACTGAAAAAATCCCTGATGATCTGGTCGATTACCATATTCATCAACAAGATTAGATGGGTCTTTTATGAGAAAAACAACTCTCGCTGGTTCAGAAAAAGCGAGTGCCTGAGCAACTGTAAGATGACAATCGCACAAAACTTTCTTATTTTCTGATAAACGAATCAAATCAAGAAGAACAAACTCTAACTGTTCACGAGTATTATTCAACAGCCAATTCTTATATTCTTCAACTGTTCTTCCAAAAAATTCATCTGCACTGTTAAAATACGTATTCATCGCAGGCTGAAATAATGGGTTCGACATTTTTTTGTGCTCGTCGAATCTCTCATCAACATCAAATAGTTCAAATCCATACTTTTCCGCCAACACACGTGAAACGGTTGTCTTTCCTCCACAAGGTGTTCCCGTTATAAAATAAACATTTTTTAAGTACTCTTTGATTACATTATCTTGAAATATCATTGCACAATCTCCTTTATTAAATAGTTTTTCGGGTTCTGCCTATACATAAAACTATTTAACATAGTTCTATGAACTCAGATATTTCTTAATTTTAAGAACATCATCATATTCATTTCACCTCCACAACTTCCGATTTGGTAAACCATCTATACAATACCATACTTCATTGTCCATTACAATAATTGCATCGCTCCCGCTTATTCTCATCAATTCTGCAACTATTATATTGTGATATTATGCTTACTCTTAGGCTGTCTGTTCACTTTTCTTTGCGTGATACGCTTCACGTCTCATAGCCAGTGTTTTTTCATATCTCTCTTTTGCAATAGGGTCTCCATTCAATGCATCTTCACGCATTTTTCTGTAGCTCTTCACTGTGGCTCTAACCTGATACTGTTTACGCTCTGCAAGCTGACTCTTTGCTTCCTGATCTCCGGCTTCCGCCCTGGCTCTCAAGGCTTCCATCTGCTCCTTTCTTCTTGCGGTATGCCGTCTGTTGTATTCTGCATTTCTCTCTTCCAAATATTTTGCATATTCAGGGTCATTTTCTGCTCTCTGCTTACGCTTTTCTGCTGATTTCCTTGAACGTTCTCTTGCAATAGCTCTACTCTCCTCAAGCTCTCTGACGGCTTCCTGATTGCCTTTTTCTGCCTGCTCCTTTAATTCTGCCAAAGCAATCTTTTTCTTCTTTGTAGCACGCTCCTGACGTTTCTTTTCCCTTTCCAATGCCAAGCGTTCTTTCTCTTCCATCTTCGCCCGATATTCAGGGTCAGACATTCTCAATTCTCGCATTTTTTCAGATCTCTTACGGTTGTTCTGTCTGCCTTTTTCAAGGATTGCTTTATATTCTGCCATAGCTTCAGGATCTCCAGCTTCTGCTTTTGCCTTGATCTCTGCACGCTTCTGATTTCTTTTCTGCGTAGATTTCTTAGAAGATTTTCTCTTTCTTTCAGCAATCTCTTCCGCTCTGCGTGCTTCCTCTGACTGCAAGGCTTCCACTTCATCCTCACTGAGTGGAAGAACAAAATTTCCAATGAAATTGAAATAAATATCCACTTGCTGAGTACGGTCTTTTGTTCTGCCACCCTCTGCTTCATGAATTACAACCTTTTCAATGAAATCATTAAGCATAGGTGTTGTCAGTTCCTCAAAATCTCGGTATTTCTTAACCAGTCGCACAAATTTATCAATCTGCACTGCCTTAGTGGATATACGTTCTGTAGCAGTTTCAAGTTCTGAAATTCTCTGCTCTAGGCTGCTTTGTTCGGTGTCATATTCTGTCATAAGGCGGTTAAACTGTCTCTCCGGCAATCGCCCCAGTGTGAAATTCTCATACAGACCTTTTATCAGATCATCCAAATCCATCATACGACGTTTTGCTTCTAACAACTCCTTTTTATCATCTGTATTATCCTTTTCACACTGCAATTCATACTGTGCTTTCAACTGTTCTACAAACTCTTTTTCATCTTTAAGGACATACTGTGACACTCTCTTAGTTGCCTGATAAATCAGCATTTCTATTGTGCTTGCCTTGATATAGTGACCAGTACATGAATGATATTTATTGTGGTACCGGCTACACCGGAATGCCTGATTGCTGTCATATATTTTCCCATCTTTTGGCTTTGAATTGATATATGCCAGTCTGCTTCCACAATCCGCACAATAAAGCAGTCCTGACAGCCTGTGCGCAGGCTTTTCACTGTTTCGCCTTGGAGATACCCTTTTTCTCATTCTCTGCGCTTTATCATATGTTTCCTGATCAATGATAGCTTCATGTGTATTGTAAAAGACAAGCAGTTCGTCCTCATTTGCAATTCTTTTCCGTTTTGTCTTAAAATTATCCCTCGTTGTCTTCCCAAGAACGGTATGCCCCAAATACTCACGTCTGTTCAAAATATAGCCACTGTTGTAGCATTCCATGTATAAGGGTCATGGTAATTCGTACACTGGCAATCCTCAGGATGATTCTGTCTCGCATAAGCCGAAGGAATAAGGATTTTATCCTCTGACAAGGTATCTGCTATTGCGGTTGCACCCATTCCATCACAAGCAAGCTGAAAAATGCGTCTGACAACCGAAGCAGAAGCTTCATCAACATACAATGTCTGCTTATCCTCAGGCTTTCTGTAATATCCATAAGGCACTGCACCGCTGACACGTTTTCCGTCTCGCATTTTTGCCTTGAACACTGCCTTGATTTTCTTACTGGTATCTTTTGCATACCACTCATTCATGATATTCAGAAATGGTGTAAAATCATTATCTGCCGGATTGGCACTGTCAACTCCGTTATTTACTGCAATAAAACGGACATTTTTCTTAGGGAACATCATTTCCGTATAGAAACCTACTTGCAGATAGTTTCTGCCAAATCGGGACATATCTTTGACGATCACTGTTCCCACTCTGCCGGCTTCAATCTCTGTCAGCAAAGAATTGAATGCCGGTCTGTTGAAGTTCGTTCCTGAATATCCATCATCACTGAAATGCTGAATATTACCAAAGCCATGTTGCACTGCATAATCTTCCAGATACTTCTTCTGGTTTGTTATGGAGTTGGATTCGCCCTGCATCTCATCATCACGGGACAGACGCTCGTAAAGTGCTGTTATTCTGTTATCTTTAGCCATTTTCTCAGCTCCTTTCATAATGCTAAAAAATAAGAACACACAGAAAACACTTCATTTTTTAATGACCTATTTTCTCTGTATTCTTAAAATCTAACCCTTCGGATCAGTCACCACATAGGATGAATGCATCTGTAAAAGGTTCGGTTTTATGAAAAATCGTGTCTTACCTGAACCGGATCCACCAACTACCAGAACATTCTTATTTCTGGCATATTTCGGAATCTTTGGTCTGCTGCTCATGGTAATCCTCTCAGACTGTGACAGAATCACATTGTTTGCAAACACAGGTCCTCAAATGGTTCAATATCAGCATGTCTGCCCCATCTGGCAGAACCATATTCCTCATTGTGCCGGAACTTCTTAGCGTTCTTTCCTTTCAGATATACTGCAAGCCTGAGTGCTGCCCCGCAGGCAATTCCCACCAACAGATCAGCAGGATAAAGGCTCGGCAGAGGATTAGAAAAAGCCGTTGCAAATACACCATCAAGGACCAGACTCTGAATCTTTTCCGATGCATTTACTCCGGCTGCAATTCTCCATGCCTCACCAAGATTTGTTGCAAGCAATCCCAGAATGATATAGGGGATATTCAGGATCAGCTGCTTTTTCAACTGTTTTGTATTCATCGCGACCTCTCCTTCTTTTTCTCTGCTACCTTCTTTGGAATTGCTGCCACAATCTCCTTGAATTTTTTAAGTTTCTCCAGAACACTGGTCTTATCTGCGGAAGGCTTCTTGACCTGTTTTGCAGAATAATCCTGCAAAATCCTTGTGATGGCATCTGTATCTTTTGCCTTGAAAAAGACTGTATATACTGGAGGACTTGCCTCTTTATCTTTTACAACCGCAAAATCAACTCCGTATTTCTTTGCGATTTTCTGAAAATCTTTAAGACCTTCATCTGCTAAAGGAATAGAAGAAACTCCCTGTCCCTGCCTGATCAGTGTTTTCACGGACTGCTTGCCGGTTGTGGAATGGATCTTATTTACTGCTGCTTTCCCGGCAGCCTTCACAGGTGCCTGTACTGCCTTACTTAATCCCTTCATAAGCTGATCAAGTTCCGGTTTTAACATTTTGATTGCTATATTCACAGATTTGTTGGCAATCTCCCTGTCAACTTCTTCATGAACCAGTTTTCTCACTCCTTTCCATCAAAAAACAACCCGAAGGCTGTATCCACAAAGTTACTGTTCTTTTTTATTCTTATCCACACCGAGGACACCCCTCATAGTGGATGAAGCTACATGAAAACGGTTGGCTATTGCTATATCTGTAAGCACCGTATCGTCTACCGCTGAACCACAAACCACGAGAATTCTAGATCTTCTTAACATATCTTCTGACATATCCATATAATCCTTGTACTCATCTGCATTACTGGTATCAATTACCTCCGGCAATGATAAAAGCGGACAGATTGGTGTGTAGCCTGCTTCATATAATTTTCTGCAATATAGTTTTGCAGACCTTTTGGCTCTGCTCCTGTCTGCACTCCAGGCAGATGTTACATAAGCCCACGGTTTGTTATTCATCTGCCGCCTCCTATCCCAGCTGGTATGCCTGAATTCTGTATTTTCCAAGTGCAAGCATTGTCATCCTGCTTTTCAAAGCTGCAATCACATCCGCAATATCCTCATCATCAATCGCCTGTAATCCATTACAGGACTTCATGACCAGATACCCGGACGGAAGGTATGCCTCCCCGTCAATGACCAGCTTTTTGCTTGCGTCATAGATCAGAATATAATCTGATTTTCCAATCATTACTGACGCACTGTTATTTCCAAATCCATCAAGAATCCTTAATGCTTCCCTGGTACTGATATAATTCACCTTCTGTTCGCCGTCTACATAAATTGCCCCATCAGAAGGCATACTGTCACATCCGATTGCACAAACCAGTCCTTCCAGGTTTTCTGCAATCTTCTCAACATATGCCATGATTTTCTCCATATCCATCTTTGTCTCTCCTCTGCTATATTTTTCCTTCTGCCATATCGTGATTAACCTCTGCACGATAATAGCTGTCTATTGTTGCCGGTGCGTTATACAGTGCTGCCAGCATATACTGCTTGATGCTCCTGATCTTGGTAGTGTTTTCCTGCATACAGTTCATAACATAGCGGATATGCTCCATGTTCAGCTTCATGAACCGCCCCTTTACCACATTTACTGACTTCACATCCCCGGCAATACAAATGGTCTTTCTTTTGGAACACACAACATCCAGAATAAGCTCCATGATACCGTCTATCATTTCTCTGTCATATGGATAATCCTGTTTCAATGCCTCAATATTGAGCTGTTCCATGAAATATTTCTCATATCCCATCCTATCCTCATCCTCTGATAAGATAGGATTAGTATTATTAAAATCAGTATTATTGTTATAAGTATAATTAGGCTGTAAATTATACAGGTCCTGACCTGTAACTTTTACTGGTGGTGAACTGTAATTTTTACTGGTCCTGACCTGTAAATTCTGCTGGTCTATAAAATTCTTTACATAGATCAGTGCCGGCTTGCCAAACCCCTGCCGGATCCTTTCAATCAGACCAAACTCTTCCAGCTCCGTCAGATACTTGATTGCTGATTTTTCTGCACAGTTCATTGCCTGTCTTATAGTTGTCAGGGTAAAAATGATATACACTCTTCCCTCATCATCAATCCAGCCGTTTTCCATTGACAGAGATACCCTGTCCAATAAAAGACCGTAAAGGACCTTTCCCTCTGTGGAAATATTCTGGAACCGGTTATCTGTAAACAGCACCTTGGGAATCCGGTAAAATGCAAACTGCTGTGACTGTGCCCCATAGAAATAATCAAATGCCATTTCCTTTTTCCTTTTTCTTTCTCATGTCTTCCACCAGCTTTTTATAGCATGGAAAACAGAACGATTTATCATGACCATACGGACACTCATGGCTGCAATTCTGCGGATGACTTATAGGTGGTCTTCCACCAATTCCGCTGTAACTCTTTCCATTCTGTCTGCTTGTATCCTTATGTGCTCCTGCCACTGTAATCACCATTCCTTCCCATCAAAAAAGTGCCAGTCCCGTGGCAATCACCACAGGCTGACACAATCCTCTTTTTTATAATACTTCTCCGCCTTTTGTTTTTGCTGCTTTTTCCGCAGCATCCTTTACCGGAGGCTTTGCAGCTGCTTCCTTCTGCTTATCCTTCAGATCTTTTAATATGGATCCTTTCTCCTCTGATTTTTCATCAATCTCCGTTTTCTTTTCCTGCTGTCTTGCCTCAAACTTCTCTGCAAGTTCAAAGACATGATCCTTGGAATCGTAATGGTAGACATTATCAGAAAGTCTTTCCTCCGGGCTTACCTCCTTGGCATTCACATCCTTTACCATATCCCTGAGCGCATCAGCTGTCATGTCTCCATTATCGGGAACCAAAAGGATCTCATTGATGGAAGACGGAAGCACAAAGAAATCTCCGCCAACTCTTTCTGCTGCCTGATCCATGAAGTCCTGATAGGCAATTACTCCTGCTCCGGAATTCTTATCAGGGACTGTAGCAACGTACATCTTTTCCTCCGCATCATCCGGAATTCCAAACACTTCATATACTTCCGGTCCCATCATTTCCTTCATGACCTCATTCATTCCCATGATCACTACCGGTCTGATCTCCGGTGAATTTTCCAGAGCATCTGCCCTGAGCTGTTCATGGGAAACTCCCATACGATCCATCAGATTGTTTGTGACCAGAATAGATGCACGTCCATCTTCGCTGCTCTCCATCACAAAACGATATACAACTGCCAGATCTTCCATTCTATCATGCGGTACGTTGGCAAGCAGATCAGCGTTTGCGTCCGCTGAAATAACTTCCACAGATAGCTTCTCTTTCATGTTCTCATAATCCATAAGAGCACTTACATCAATAGCAGGAGCTCTGTCAAGACCATCAGCAATGACCATTGTTGCACTGGCAAGCACTCCGGCATAATCATCCGTGTGCTCATAGCTTGCAAAGGCATTCTCAATATTGAAATTAACCCCCACATTGTTGCCTTCCGGAACGACCGACATAGCTTCATAATTCTGATTTGTCTTCTCCACATTATTGAAGCTGATACTTACATCATCATAGCCTCTCTCATAAAGCTTTTCTTTGATATCCTCTGCAAATTCCTGCTTAAATGTTTCGTAATTCATAGTTTTCCTCTCTTTCTCATCAGAAACCATAAAATCCATAACCTTGTATTCATCTGGGATGTTCTCACGGTCTCCATCGTAAAATTCTGTAAAAGATTCCTGTGTATCTCTCACATATCCATAATCTGTAAACTGTCCCATTTCGTTAATGGCCACATCTCTGCCGTAGGCCTCATAATCAATGTAATCAGCAAGATAATCCGGAACTTCCATCATACCGAGTTCTTCGATATAGTAATGTCCCAGATCAGCATTGCTTTCTACTCCCGGATAGATTTCATACTTATCCAGGTTATCAATAAGATTAATCACATCTTTAATGCTGCCTGTATAATCACTGATCTGCATTGCCGCCTGAAAATGGTTATAATCATGATCATCCAGCTCATCGAGCTTGGAAGCCAGATAATTGAGTTCATCTAGGTTTTCATATTCTCCCAGCTTTTCATACAGCCCATCAACATAACAGTCATAATCACTAATGAACCATTCTTCATAAGGATTACCGAAATCATCTTTTGAGCCGATTCCAATTCGTTCAAATACTTTTTGCAGTTCTTCTGATGTGGTGGGAAACTTCACCCATTCGCCGACCAGCTCACCCTCGTTGTATTTTCCAAGATTAGTGATGAAGGCTTCAAACGGACAGTCATGGTCATATTCATATGCCATGCAATTTCCTCCTGATTTTATTATTCAGGTCGTCACCTGATTTTGGCATCAAAAAGCGCCATACCCATCACCGATCCGGTAATGAGCTGACGCTTCATTCTTGATCCATATTCTTTTGCAAAGAGAAACAAATGCCTGACCGCTCTCGCGTTTCATGTCTCATTTGTCTATGATAATATTATCACACCCCTATTCAGAAAAAAAGAGTCAAAATAGTAGTCAAAACGTAGTCATTTGTAACAAAATAGTAGTCAAACCGTAGTCGTTCGTCGCGGTTATTCAGATTCCCTAGCTTTTATTCCTTTCCACGATATCAGACCTAATATCACAGTAACAGCAAAACATATTACCATAACTGTATTTCTCTGAATTTCTGTATCATATGCTTTCCAGCCTGCACCTATTATTGCAACTGCTATACTTACAAAGATTGTAAAAATTATTCTTCCTGCCAAGAACGCATGTTGTAAAATCATTGATGCGATGAATATTACAAAAGCTACTGTAATGTATATAGCCACATGCCACTCTCTTGTATAAGTAAGCATATAGAATAATAATGATGCCAATCCTGAGCTTAATACATCAAATCTCCTTAGCAGAAATAATAAGCATGATAACACTGCACCAATCAATCCACCTATGACGGTAGCAAATGTCCCCGCCAGTTCGGCATCTAATTTTGCATTTTCTTTTTTCCGTGCTTCATAATAATATTCATCTTCATACATAAACTAATACCTCCCAGCCTTACATACAATTATCAAATGTTTCCTTTTTCTTTTTCATTTTTTACTTTATATGCTATAAGATTCAGTACATAATCAGGGACCTCGCTCACACCCCGTTCCCAGTCCTGCATCGTTCTATACGGAATTCCAAGCCATTCAGCAAATTCTTTTCTGTTCATATTTGTCTGTTCACGGACCTTTACACACATAGCAGACATTCTTTTCTTCCTTCCTTCTTTATCAGCCTTTTCATTTTCAATTACCACTCCATCAGGTAATATAAAATCATAATTTTCAAAATTACTCATATCAGCCTCCATATACGGAATCCGTGTCTATTTGTTAATTTGATTATATACACGAAATCCGTATACGTCAAGTCATTATTTGCTACTCACAGCAAACTGAGGATAATCATGGTTAACCTCTGCCTGATAATAACCACTGATTGTACTTGGTGCATTGAACAATGTTGCCAGCAGATATTTCTTGATGTTATGCACTTTTGTGGTATTTGATTTCATACATCCAATTGCATATTCAATATGCGAACTGGTCAGTTTCAGAAATTTACTTCTGACCAGCTCTGCCGGATATTTATTGGATGCCACTACAATTTCATTGTTCCTGCATAACACTGTTTCCAAAATCAGATCAAAGATGCCATTAAGTAACTCTTTGTCAAACGGATATCTCTCTAACAGAATATCCAGATCAATATTATCTCTGATAAGTTCTGCATATGCTTGTACGTCGGATCCTATCTCATCATTTCCAGATACGATAAGATAAGATTCAGTATTACTCAACTCAGTATTATTTATATTATTCTTATTAGTGTGAATATTTTTCACTTCTGGAAGTGTAATTTCTTCACTTCTAGATATGACATTTTTACACTTCAAGACATGTAAATTCTTCACTTCTGAAACTCCTGTTTTTTGCTCAGAAATGTAATTTCTACACTTCTGAACATCCTGTACCATAAACTGTTTTAGATAAATCATTGTCGGTTTTCCCTGCCCCTGACGCTTCTTTTCAATCAAACCTATACCAGCATCCGTGTCCAATTCTTTCATTATGGATATTGCCTTTTTGTTACTACATCCCAAAGCCTCCATGATATCTTCAAGCGAATAATATATGTAAGCTCTCCCTTCATCGTCCATCCACTGATTTTTCATAGATAGCGACATCCTATCCAGCATCAGTCCGTACAACACCTTTGCCTCCACTGATATTTTTTTGAAATACTCTTCTGTAAATAATAACTTCGGTATCTTATAAAATGAAAACTGATCTGCTTCCTTTCCATAGAAATAGGATAGTCTTATTCTGTCTTCCATTTGAATCTCCTTCCTGTTCCAGAAGTGCCATTTCTACACTTCTGAAACATCATAATTATATTTCTACTCTGACTGTATCTGATCTGCACTCCACTGTTCCAATAGCTGAATGATTATATTTTCACGTTCTTTCGTTGAATACTGCGGTGGAAAATATTTATCCAGTTTCTTTGCAGAAAAAGATAACTTTGATTCCTTACTCTTCTTCGGTAATGCATCATTCATTATAGAAATGACACTGAATTGTGTTACATTGGATAAGTTAGGATAATTCTTCAATGCTTCAACCTGTACCGGCTTCAAAAATCCATTTTCCTTAAAATATTCATATACCCATTTCTGTACCTGTTCATCAAGGTATGAAAGATCTACTGCCATAGCAATGGTTATCTTTTTTATATCCACATAATCCAAAAGCTCTGGAATAAGTTCTGTAAGTCTTATATATTTTGTCACCTGTCTTCCTGTCATTCCAGCCTCATCACCAATAGTCTCCCTTGTTTTTTGTTAATATCTCCTGACTTGTGGAACTCAGTTCCACAAGTTAAATCTACTCTGCTACCTTGACGGCTCATAGCTTCCATTTTCATCTTAAAGCTAAATGCTCTTTCACTCGGAAGTATTTCTTCCCTCTGAATATTGGCATCGACCATTTTTATAATGGCTTCATCATCTGACATTTCCTTTACGATGGCCGGGACCTTTTTCAATCCCACAATCTTTGCTGCGTGTAACCTGCGATGTCCAGATATCATTTCATAATTTCCGCTCTGATCAGGTCTTACAATTACTGGATTCAGGATGCCATTTTCCCTGATACTATCAACCAAAGTATCCATCTTTTCATCATCCAGCACCTTAAACGGATGGTTCGGAAACGCATGAATTCTTTCAATCTCTATTTCCTGAGTGCCGGCAATCTCCGGTACTCCCAATAATTCATCTACTGACTGTAATTTAATCTTTCCTGCTACTCTGCTTGCCATAATTACTCTGCCTCCTTCAATACTTCTTTTGTTAATGCCATATAAGCAAATGCTGCTTTTCCCTTTGGATCATAGGAATAGATGCTTCCACCCTCCACACTGACCTCTGATGCCCTGACTGATATCGGTATCTCTGTTCCAAATACCTTAATTGATGCAGAATAGGTATCATACACCATCAGGGAAATATCCCTGGCATAATTAGTTCTGTTATCAACCATCGTCAAAAGTATTCCTTCAATCTTGAGCTTTGGGTTCAGCTGCTTCTTTACTCTTCCTATTGTCTTGATCAGCTGCTGTAAGCCTTTGACCGGAAGATACGCAGCCTGCACCGGTATCAGTACGGAATCTGCACATGCCAATGCGTTAATTGTCATCATTCCAAGTGAAGGCATACAATCAATTATTATGTAATCATAAAATTCTCTCAGCCTGTCTACCATAGATCTCAGAATCAGTTCCCTGCTCATGGCATTTACCAAAGACACCTCTATCGCTGATAATTCAATGTTGGCTGGGATAAGGTCCACTCCTTCCTTATGGTGTAAGATAGTCTTTTCTATATTCAGTTTTTCATCATTCACAATGTTCATCATCAGTGTTGCCAGAGAATACTCCATTTCATCCGGCTCCTCATAACCTAAGCTGATTGTAAGACTTCCTTGTGGATCTGCGTCTATCAGAAGCACTTTCTTTCCTTCCTGTGCCAATCCTATTCCAAGATTTACACATGATACTGTTTTACCTACTCCACCTTTTTGATTTGATACTGCTATTACTCTACACATAATCCGTTCCTCCTTTACTAAATCCAGTTACTATTTCTCCATGATTTCAATATTTCCAATATTTCTCTACGCATCTGTTCCGATGTATAGGTTGATGGGAAAAATCTGTATAATTGTTCATTCTTATAAACTACTCTGTCTGCTTCCTTCTGTTTTATCTCTCCAAGGATTCCTTCCGCTTCGCTTTCTGTAAGCTTTCCAGCCTCACTTAATTTCTTGATCCTTATTGCCTGCGAAAGTGATGGCGTACACTGGGTTGCCTCCATTGCATCAATAATTTCCTGCTGTTCTTTCTTTTTCAGATAAGATAACTGCACTGCCGGGGTAAATCCCATTGATCCGTCATCCACCTTATCCAATAGAGCCGGTATCAGTTCTGTCATTTTGATATAACGCTGGACCTGCTTTGCACTGTCTCCACAAAGTTCTCCGATCACATCAATACTTCTCTTTCCTGTATTGTGGTCAACTTGACCACAATTCTTTCTGCCTGCTTTCTTTTTAATGGCATCATATTTCATCTTGTAGGCATATGCTTTTTCACTTGGTGTAATCTGCTCTCTCTGTAAATTAGAATCCACCATAGTCACTACAGCTTCATCATCCTGCATCATGCGGATAATCACAGGTATTTTCTTATACCCCAGTCGCTCCGCTGCATATTTCCTTCTGTGACCTGAAATGATTTCATAGTAGCCTTCTTTCCTCGGCCGGACGATCAATGGATTAAGAACTCCATATTTCTTAATACTGTCCTGTAGTTCAATCATCTGACTGTCACCGATTATCTTGAATGGATGATTTGTAAAATTTCTTAACCGCTCCATTTCAATTTCAACTACTTTTCATCCGAATCTCTGATATCCGTCTTTTCTGTCAATGACATTTCCTCCTTTTCCCTGAACGAAAAAAATCGCCCAGACTAGAATTTTTAATCTAATCTGAGCGATACTTCGTCAGGCCTGTTTTCTTCAAGCAAGAAAACCATTTTTACATTCATTGACAACCTAAATCTTATCCTACACTTTAGTTATCTCCATTTGGTGCTTGGATAGATTTAGTTCTCGGTGCCCGTTTTGTCTTTTCGGTGCTCCAATTACTTATTTTTATATTTTTTCGGTGCTCGCAAGCCCCATAAAATAAAAAAAGCAACAATGAATTTTTACGATCATTGTTGCAAAAAATCGATGTTCCCGGCGGGAATTGAACCCACAACTAGCGCTTAGGAGTAGACCCGATACGACATCGGGAAGTGGCATCTAATGCTTAAAAATGCTTGGAAATACAAGGTTTTTCAGCATTTCAAATCCCATCTGATACTACGCTGTGATAGCTAATTCAGAGGGATTTTACACCGTCCGATTGGCTCGAAATTAGCAAGTCTTTCGATTTTTGGTGGACGTTGCAAGTGCAAGTAAATGTCACTATGTAACTTCTCGTGATGCGAAATGATAGGAAATCCTATTCATTCTCGTGTGAGGGTGCGGGTGTCCTTAGACACAGATTTCAGTCTGTTTTATATATCATTTCAAAATGAATTTTTCAACCAGAATTATTAAGAATTTCAAAGGTTTTTCAGACTCAATGATTCTATGTAATTTAGACCCGCCGAAGCAGGTCTTTTTTTATTTCAGCATAATCTCTCTATCCTCAGCGCCGAGCATATAAGCACCCTTGGCAAAAGCATCCCTTGCAAGAAGCTCTGCTACATCAACCCTATCGAACAGCATCCATATTTCTTTCTCTTTCGGAGTCAGTTCATGGCTATGGTCAAACAAATGCTCAAGTCCCAATCCTTCAAGCAATGCCGACTTTGCTGCTTTGTATTCCTCAGCTCTGCCAACATATTCGTCGTTCCTTTCCTTGGAAAATGCCTCGATATTGTCAGCTCTCAGATGCTCGTAATACTCGTCCATAAAGATTCTATCCATACTCGTTGACCTCCATAACAAAAAATAAGGGCAGACCCTTTTACAGCTATTGTAGCTATGTAAAAGGATCTGCCCTTGCAGTTACTATAATGTTTTTGCCAGCGACTTCAGGAGTGCTGCCATTTCCGGATTTTGCAGAAGCTTCAGAAGAAGTTCTTTATCATCAGCGGAGCTTTCCGTTGCGGCTGGTTGAACCGGCTCAGGCGTTGCCTGTCTGCCTGAGTAGAACGCAGCTTCCATTCTTTCAGCGTTCAGTCTGCGGTCATCGTCGATGATATGGGAGTAAACATCCGCTACCATCTTGACCTGTGCATGACCGGAATCGCCTTGAACGGATTTCATATCGCCGCCGTTCAGCTTCAGCTTGTAAGTGATACTGGAATGTCGGAGACTATGGAAAACCACTTTCGGCAGTCCCTTCTCCTCAATCAGCTTATTGAAAGCACGGTTGATAACCTGCCCCTCAATCGGCTTGCCATTGGAAGAACAGAAAACCAGATTGAAGTCTACGAACTCGTCACCGAAAAGGTCTTTCAGTTCTTCGATGTCAGCCTTTCGCTGTACCAACATTTCCGCTACGGTTTTCGGTAAGAACACCTTGCGGACACTTGTTTTGGTCTTAGGAGTTTTGAGAACCAATGCGGTATGCGTACTGGCGAAGGTCGGTGGGAACTTGAACATGATGTCCTTACCGTCCAGATCTGCCATCGCTTCACGATTTACTCTCTGCAACTCCTTTTCAACGAAGATGCTTGCCTGACCAAGTTCAATACTGGTGGGGGAAATGTCAATACAGTCCCAGGTAAGCCCCAGAAGCTCGCCCATTCGCAGGGAACAGGAGAAGGCAAGGTTAATAGCCAGACGAAGAATATCATCGTCACAGGCTTCCAGAGCCTTCTGGAGCACTTCTGCTGTCCAGATATCCCTGGTCTTGTGTTCTTCTTTCGGCAGCGTAGCGTGCTCCACAGGGTTTCTGGTCATCAATTCCCACTTGACCGCTTGATTGAAAGCATTTCGCAATGTCTTGTGAACCTCTCGGACAGTATGCGGAGTCAGATATTCTGTACGGGCTTTTACATACTTAGAAGAAACCGCTTTGACAGAAAGCAAATCTCGGTAATACTTGTCCATGATTCTCGGCGTGACATCCTCCAGCTTCATATCACCGATGAGGGGACGAATATAGTTTGCAATCAGGCTCTTTCTGCTTTCATAGGTAGACATCGCCAGGTGTTCACACCATAGATTGACATATACTCATCCAAAAGATCATTGACGGTTTTAGCAGAAGGGGGAATAAAGGTTCCGGACTCCTGCTCATATTCAACCTGCAACTTCCTTTTCTTTGCTTCGGCATTCGTTTCAAAGGTTTCCCACTTCTGACGCTTGTTGCCGTTCTCATCGGTGTATGTATAAACCACAGAATACTTCTTTTTTCTCTTAACGATAGATGCCATGTAATCAGCTCCTTTCCTGTCTATCTTCCGCTAACTGGTAGCGGGTCTGATTGTGATACCATTTTTCAAAGCTCTCTTTGGTAGCTCGCTTATACCTGCCAACCTTGATAAGCTCAAAATCTTCATTGGCAACGATATAGTAAATGGTCTGACGATGTACCCCAAGCATTCTTGCCATTTCCGGCAGACCGTAGGTGGATGCCATAATATCTGCATCCAGTTCCTGATCCTCTACCGTGCGGTAATCGGTTTGAGAAGCATACCATCTTTCAAAGCTCTCCTTTGTCACTCTGCGCTTGCCCAGGACATCGACCACATCAAAATGCCCTTTGGCAACCAGTTCGTAAGCAGTCGCTTCTTTCAGCCCAAGGCGCTGTCCAAGCTCCTCCATTGAATATGTAGTTTTCTTCAATTCCTCGCCGGGAGGGGTTCCATCGACCTTCTGGTATTTGAACTGATTGGCATACCATTCTTCAAAGCTGTCGATCATCACCCTCATGGTGTTGCCGACAAGAATGGTTTTGAAGTAATTCTTCTTAATGAGCCAGTATGACTCCGTTTTACCAAGACCGAGCATCCTGCCCATTTCCAGAACAGACATACTCGTGCGTTTTCTCATTTCCGCCATCGTACAACCTCCTATGTAAAAATGTAGCCATGTGTTTCTTGTCATGGCTACATTTTATCGAACTCTCAATATGTTTTGAAGTTTGTCGCCGGGTTGTACGACGCCCTTGACAAATCTTACATTTGATGATCCAACCACTCATCAAAACTCTTTTTGGAGATTCTGATACTGCCACCGATGCGGACGCTATGGAAAACTTTCTTTTTCACAAGGTTGTATGCGCTGGTTCTGCTGATGCCCAGAATATCCTGAATCTCATCAACCGTATAGGTTCTCTTATCAAACTGAACTGCGTTAGCAGCCATCGCTTCTTCGGTGCGCTGATTCATGGCAGCGATTCTTTCTTCAAACATTTATGTTCACTCCTTCGCTCTCTTTGCTTTATGTTTTGGGGAACGCTTTTTCAGCTGTTCCATTGCCAGGCTGACAGATAAGGCTTTCTCAATCGCTACCATTTCACGGGGCGTTACCTTACCTAAGTAATTATCAATCCTGCTTTTATCAATGGTACGAATCTGTTCCAGCTGAACAACGGACGCTTCTTTGAATGCAGGATTGTCGTAAATAACAAAGTGCGTCGGCATATTCGCTTTCTTATGGATTCTGGTGGTGACCGTTGCCACAATCAATGTGGGAGCGTGTTTATTACCGGTATCGTTCTGAATGACGATAACCGGACGGATGCCGCCTTGTTCCGACCCAACTACCGGGTCCAGCTTGGCGCAATAAATATCACCACGGCAATATACCCAATTTTCTTTCATCATGTGCCATGACCTCCTTTCGTTGGCTATGTAATAACTGACTGCCAGAAAGGAATCAGGCAGTCAGTCCAAAAGTCTATGTGTCCCATATTTGCCACGCACCCCTGGGAAAGAGGCTTACGCCCTCAGGGAATCACCGAACGACTGATTGCGAATCAGTTCCATAGGAATCTAACCTCTGCCGGGTTCTCCGCCAGCTCCGTAGAGAAGTATCTTTAATCCTGTTGCTTTCATGGCCGTATTGGGAGCAACCCAATATTTACAAGCCAGTATTGATCGCTGGCATCGGGAGAGAGACAAGCGCTTAATTTATAGAAGAAAGTCGTTCTGTTTCTCTATCCGATACGTCTCGGCGTACCGCTGATGTGGCTGATGCTCTCGCACCGGCAACAGGAACGTATTCGATGACTGTGTATTCAGTTTTCAAGGATCAAGCAGCCGATTTTCTTTGGCTGTATCTAAATTGTACCTGTTCCTCATGCAAGTTTTTATTGCCTCGTAGGTATAGTTTTGAGGTTATTCACGACCTAAAAATATGTAATCAAGGGTTGTCTCAAAGCGCACAACCAGTTCGATTGCCAAATCAATAGAGATACCTCTGTTGCCGGTTTCAATTCGTGCAATGGTGTTTGCGGCAACACCTAACTGCTCCGCAAGCTGTTCCTGTGTAAGCCCATGTTCCTTTCTCAAGGCTTTAATTCTTTTTCCGCTTTCAACCAAGTCGTAATACATTTTCGTTCCTCCGTGTTTTTGAATTTGTGAAGTTGCAAAATCAAAACAGCGGGAGGAGATCGTGCCCGATTCTCAATACCCTTTGCCATCTGCCTGTCCTCCTTGCAGGCATAAAAAAAGAGCCGGAGTAAATTACTCCAAGCTCTCGTTCATGCCTTTGTGTTAATTATGGGGGAAAATAGGCAGGTATAAAAAAAGCCCCGTACCCATTACAGGCACGAGGCGTAACTCTCTCTATTCAATTTTATGCCGCTATCTCCCAGCATAGCCATTTTAACACTGGACAAGTCGGACTTTCAGTAGGGGAACCGTCGTATTTTCATCGGATTTTAGTCGGACTAAAATCCTGTCTTAGCATTCACAATAACACAATGCTTCTTCCTCCCGGGCACTTTCCAGGAAATCTTTCAATTTAGGAATGGCTGTTCCCCAAAGTGACAGACCAAATAACAGTATCGCTTCTTTCTTTCGGTCATAGTAGGTGCTGCGTTCCATATTCAAAACCTCCAGCATTTCTGATTCCCTGTACTTGAAGCGGTTGAGATATGCCTTTGAGATAATCTCACAGTACAGAGCGCCTTTATCTGGATATTCTCTGATTTTCAACATAGCCATATCTACCAGTTCAATGATCCACTTTGTCTCAAATAAGCTGCGAATGCGTTCTTCAAATCGTTCTCTCGCTTCATCCGGAGCAAAGTTCTCCAGATAAATCAATGCACCATCTAAGCTGTCACCGTAAGTACAAATAAGGGTATCACATACATCATTCGCACGATCAATGGTAGACCAGCACACCTCTCGATATATGGATAAAATCAGCTTTGCTCTTTCATACAGAACCTTCTCGTCAATGTTCTGCATCCGGCAAAGCATTCGAATACTGCTTAATACCTGTGTATTATATCTGCTCATTCAGAATCTCCTTTCAGCCTAATCCATAAAATAAGAATTCCTTTCTAACTCCTGTCACTTGGCTAAAGGGAAACAAATACCATGGGACAAGAATGACTATAACTTCCGATATTTGATTAAAATAACAGAAGTGAAATCGGAAGTTCTTGACTTTATAAAAGTTCCGATATATAATTAAGTGGAATTAAAACTTCTGTTATGATTCTTATTATAGCATTTTCCAGAAGTTTGTCAACAAATAATCGGAAGTTACGAATAAATATTTTTTGAAAGGAAGGATACTACCATGACATTTGGAGAAAAAATTAAAGAAGCTCGTTTGGCTATGAACCTATCTCAAACGGAGCTTGCCCAGATGACCGGCATTTCCGAAAGATCCCTTTACACCTATGAGCAGCTCGGAACACTCCCCAGAAAAAGCAACATCAGAAAACTTGCTGAAGCACTGCATATCTCTGTGTCCTATCTTTTGGACGAATCTGAAACGGATAGCCAGAGCCATATAGATCAGGATATGTTTATTTTAGAGGCAAAGGAAAACTTCGGTTCAAAAGGAGCAAAAGAAGCTCAGGAAGTGTTGGGTCGTGTAAATTCTCTGTTTGCCGGTGGAGAATTGGACGAGGACGCAAAAGATGTATTCTTCCAGGCGATTATGTCAGTTTATATGGACTCTAAGAAAACAGCACGGGAAAAGTACACTCCGAAGAAATACAGAAAGCATAAAGATAAAGAGTAAAATCCTCAAGCACAGAATATGTTTTCTGTGTGCGATTCGGAGGTGAAGCAAATGAAAACGGCAGAGCATATCATTGAAACTGTCGATAAGCTTGTGCGAAAATATCACACCAGAGACCCTTACGAGCTATGTCAGCTGTTAGGTATCAAAATCCACTATTACGATTTACAGAAGAAATTGAAGGGCTTCTTCTATTACCAGTCCAGACAAAAGAATATCGTGATAGATCACAATGTGAACGGTATCCTGGAGCGTATATTAGTCGCACATGAATTAGGACACGCTGTCCTGCATACAAAAATCGCTATGATGCACGGCTTTCAAGAAATGGAAGTTTTTGATGATAGATCAATCGAAGAAAATGAAGCAAACTTCTTTGCGGCGGAGCTTCTGTTAGAAGATGGGAAAGTCCTGGAATGCCTTTCGGAACACACATTTTTTGAAACGGCTAAAATGCTCTATGTACCGGCAGCATTATTAGACTACAAATTCAGCCTGCTCCACGAAAAAGGAGAGCTGGTAAATTCGATGTATATTCGTAAAGCAGATTTCCTGAAAGAAGATCTTCATGCCTACGATAACGACATTGGTTATGGCGATATATGAATATCTATTTTTATATCTTTACAGAAAAAGTCCACCAGTACGATGCGTAGTGCATCATGACTGGTGGACTTTTTGCTTCTTAAAGAATCAGTATATTGTGCTGCAAAAAAGAACCCCATAGCAGTTCACTCTGTACCGTCAATGGGCTTCTTTTTCATTATATCAATCAAGCTCCGCTTTTTTTATCATCTCTTGCTGGTCAATCAAGACATCAATCAACTTTCCTACGGTTATCAATGTTGTTACATTACACTTTTTCAGTTTTGCAGCAATCTCATTATCAATGATGCTGTCGCATTTTGCATATGGGGTATCCAGTAAAAAATAGTCAAAGTTCTTTTCCAAGACGAATGCCAGTTTTAGAAGCATTGCCAAAGAAACTTTCGTCTGTCCAACTTCAACATGGCTCATATGATTGTTCGAGCAACCAACCAACGCACCCAAATCAGCCTGACTATAACCCTTTTCCAGTCGGGCAGCTCTAATGCGCTGACCAATCTTAACGTAATCAATTTCCGGTTGCGTTTCAATCACCTCCATGCTGTGTATGATTCTGCTATACATTATAAAATGTACCAAAAATCTCAACAACCAACATCGGGTGCAAGTTGCATTTATAAATGCAATATGATAAAATTTTATAGGCAGATTGCATTAAATGATAGAATGAAAAGAACCCCAAGACGACAATATGAGCTATCTTGAGGTTCTTTAAAATAAAAAATTCGTAGAGTACATTACTCCACGAATCGCATTCTTCTCTGTTTTTTTTAGTTTATATCTTTATTTTACAAATTGTCGCACTGTTTGTCAATATGTTAGGGACATAAAACACGAGGTTTTGCACAAAAATCCATCTTAGAAAGTTCCAAAGTCACAATTTGCCGTCAGAATTATAGTCATATTGAAGGAGGTGTACCTTATGGCACGAAAAGGAGAAAATATTTACAAAAGGAAAGACGGCAGATGGGAAGGAAGATACATTAAGTCCCGATCTTCTACAGGCAAAGCCAATTACGGTTATGTTTATGCAAAGTCATATCGAGAAGTCAAGGCAAAACTTATCAGTCAAAGTTCGTGCACGAGTAATTCTGTCACTGTCGATCCAGAAATTAGCTCAGATCAATTTGAACAGGTTGCTATGGAATGGTTTCAAGCTATATGTCCTAAAGTGAAGGAATCTACAAGCAACAAATATAGGAATCTTCTCAGCTCGTATATACTTCCTGTGTTCGGAAGCAAACAATTGCGTGATATAACACACGAGTTTATTGAAACGCAGTGTAATTTTTTCCTTGTTTCTGGTGGATTAAAGGAGAATGGACTTTCCTCTAAAACTGTTTCAGATATTTTATCTCTAATTCGAAATGTCTTACAATTTGCCACCCGAAACGGGAAAGCCATTTCTTGTGACGCACGATCTATACAGATAAAACGTCAAACGAAGGAAATGAGAGTTTTGAGTCGTGCTGAACAGGAAAAATTATGCCAATACTTGTATTCTAATCTTGATTCCTGCAATATTGGTATATTAGTAGATGCTAAAAATTTGTAATTAAGAAGGAGTGATTACATGAACAAAAATATAAAATATTCTCAAAACTTTTTAACGAGTGAAAAAGTACTCAACCAAATAATAAAACAATTGAATTTAAAAGAAACCGATACCGTTTACGAAATTGGAACAG
>ENA-OQHA01000163-OQHA01000163.1-human-gut-metagenome-genome-assembly--contig:-NODE-163-length-35622-cov-6.037217_pt1 | contig 35622 bp, 47 predicted proteins | sample MGYA00242558_ERZ504707 | MGnify/ENA primary metagenome ERZ504707 (study PRJEB26092, sample SAMD00036197) | human gut metagenome | host: Homo sapiens | study: EMG produced TPA metagenomics assembly of... | reverse complement strand
CTGTTCGGCTCCATCGAACGCTCTTCGCGGTGCTGCTTGAGCATTACGCGGGCGCCTTCCCGGCATTGGCTCGCCCCGGTCCAGGTGCTTGGCGTGCCGGTCGCGGACGAGTTCGCCCCGCACCTGCAGAAGTTCATCGCCAGCTTGGAAGAGGAGACCGTCCGTTGCGAGATCGACCTGTCCGACGATCGCTTCGGCAAGAAGATCCGCAACGCATCCAAGTCCAAGGCGCCGTTCATCCTCATCGTCGGCGAAGAGGATATGAACAACAACGCGGTCAGCTTCCGCTTCCGCGACGGCAGCCAGTTGAACGGCGTGCCGGTCGATGAGGCGAAGGCGAACATTCTGACCGTAATCAAGAAGCGCGTCCAGGTCAACACCGCAGACGACTTCAAGGCCGCCCTCGCCGACTGAGCGAGACCGGTGGCAACAAGTCGCACGCGACCATGAACCGTGAAACGGCGCACGAATCTCGACAAGAGGTTTGTGCGCCGTTTCTCATTTTCTCATCGAGAAGGAAGTAACACATGCTTGAGCATCTTCGTGCGCCGTTCAAAAAACTCATCGAGCCAATAGCCAAAGCGTTGATCGCCATAGGACTGACCGCCAATGCGGTGACGGTGATTGGTGCTGTCGGCACCATCGTCGTGGCCATCGCCACCGGTGTGACCGGATGGCTATTTGGGGGAGCGGTTGTTCTGACTCTGCTTGTGCTTGCCGATTCGTTGGATGGCTCGATCGCCGCGCTTACCACGGGTGGGACCGAATTCGGGGCTTTTCTCGACTCCACGCTCGATCGCATCGCTGATTGGGCGATGCTCGTAGGCGTGATCATCTTCTTTCTTATGCATCGTGACTGGTGGCATACGGCCATCGACAACACGCCTGACTATACGAGCATGATCGGTATCGCCGCCGCCGCGGTGGCCGTGATGACATCGTTCGTCACTTCATATGCCGTGCTCGTGCCGAATCAGTCGGCTATGAGGTGAAAACGGCATCGCCACTCGTGCCGATCGCTTGACCATCATTCTGGTGGCATGGCCATCACCGGATTGACGCGTCAGGGATTGTGGCTCGCCATCGCCATGATACTGTTGGCCGGATTGGGATTAGTCACCGTATTCCAACGCATCTTCGAAGCCAAGCGCCAAATGGTCATAGGGGAGAAAACATATCGGCGGTAGTCACAGCCGGGGGCAGACCCCATCCAAAAGTTCGAAAAGCGAAATGCCACAGGTTCGTATTCGGCATTTTGTCGGCGAACCGCTTTAGAATCATTTCGTTTGAAACATCCGCAACCTGCCTAGGAGCATTATGTCAGGTCATTCCAAGTGGCGACCACCAAGCACAAGAAGGCCGCCATCGACGCGAAGCGCGGCAAGCTGTTCGCCAAGCTGATCAAGAACATCGAGATCGCAGCACGTATGGGTGGCGGCGATCCCGACGGCAACCCGTCCCTGTATGACGCCATCTACAAGGCCAAGAAGGCTCCATGCCGGCCGACAACATCAAGCGCGCCGTCAAGCGTGGTTCCGGTGAGGAAGCCGGCGGCGCCAACTATGAAGACATCGTGTACGAGGGTTACGCCCCGGCAGGTGTTGGCTGATCATCGAATGCCTCACCGACAACCGCAACCGTGCGGCCGCGACGTGCGTTCCACCCTGACCAAGGGCAATGGCTCCCTGGCCACCACTGGTTCCGTGAGCTTCAACTTCGAACGCAAGGGACAGATCGTTGTTCCGGCCGAAGGCGTTGACTTCGACAACCTGTTCGAGAAGGCCGCCGAAGCCGGTGCCGAAGACGTGACCGACGATGGTGAGGTATTCACCGTCATCACCGATCCGTCCGACATGATCGACGTGCGCAAGGCTCTCCAGGACGCCGGTTTCGATTACGATTCCGCTGATCTGGTCATGATGCCGAAGAACGAGGTCGAGCTGAGCCTTGAGGATGCCAGAAGGTCTCCAAGCTCATCGACAACCTCGATGATCTGGACGATGTCCAGAACATCTACTCCAACTGGACCGCCTCCGACGAGGTCATGGCCCAGCTTGACGAGGAGTATCCAGCGTGATTATTCTTGGCGTCGACCCCGGGCTGACTCGCTGCGGGGTCGGCGTGATTGAAGCCGGCGCATACCGCCGGCTTTCTTTTATCCACGTGGATGTGGTGCGTTCCGATCCAAAAACCTCCCAGGATCTGCGTCTGCTGGCCATCTACAACGGCTTGGTGGAAAAAATCGAACGATTTGCTCCCGATGCGGTGTCCATCGAACGAGTGTTCGCGCAAGAAAACCGTAACACGGTGCTGGGAACCGCACAGGCGGCAGGGTTGGCGATGCTCGCTGCGGCGCAACGCGGCATTCCTGTAGCGTTGCATACGCCGACGGAATCAAAGCTTGCAATCACCGGCAACGGCAAAGCAGAGAAAATCCAGATGGAACGTATGGTGCGCGGATATTGGGATTGAACACGCTGCCAAAGCCGGCTGATGCGGCTGACGCGCTGGCTATTGCGATCTGTCACGCGTTGCGTCCGGCTGGTGCGCTGCAAGGCGGCGAACGCGAACAGCATCTCACGGCGGCGCAACGACAGTGGGCGCAGGCTTCGCAAAAAGCAGCGCGCAGACAAGGCGTCCGCAGAGGCATGTAAGCTGTATCGAACAGATGTTCTAGACCTGTGCGAAGGAGACGTCCATAATGATTGGCATGCTACGTGGCCATGTGGAGTCGGTAGACGCCGCATCGGCCATTATCGAGGTCGGGGGAGTCGGCTACGAGGTCAGGATGCCATCCGCCGACTTGGCTTCCATGCACGCCGGCCAGGAAATCAAGGTCTACACTTCGTTGAATGTGTCCCAGGACGCCATCACTTTATTCGGCTTCGGCACGCTGGCCTCGAAACGCATGTTCCTGCAATTGCAGAAGGTCAGTGGCATCGGACCGAAAGTCGCGCTATCGTTGCTGTCCACTTTGCCTCCCGATCGACTTGCGAGGGCTGTGGCGGATGGTGATGCCACTGCGTTGGCCAAGGCTCCGGGATTAGGCAAGAAAGGCGCGCAGAAAATCATCCTCGAACTGAAAGGTTCCATTGATCTGAGCCAGATCGAGGGTTCTTCCGCAACCGCTTCGACTCCTGAAGACACTGGGGCCGAACAGGTCGTCGAAGGTCTGATGTCTTTGGGATGGCACCAGCAGGACGCTGTCCATGCGGTGCAGACGGTTTGCGCCGATAATCAAATCGAGACGCCGTTGAACGCCGAGGATGTTCCACGCGTGCTGAAGCTCGCGCTGACATCGTTGGATAGAGGTAGATGAAACGGACCATTATGACGAACACTGATACATTCGAACAGCCGAACACCGGGGCGAACGAGGAATCCCTCCGTATGGTTTCCGCCGCACCCGTCGGCAACGAACCGGTCAGCGACGAGGAGCTTCGTCCTCATATCCTCGAGGGATTCATCGGACAGCAAGGCTCAAAGCGCAGTTGCAGCTTTTCCTCGATGCTGCTCGAAAACGTGACGTTCCTCCGGACCATATCCTGCTTGCGGGGCCTCCGGGACTTGGCAAAACCACTTTGGCCATGATTGTGGCCAATGAATTGGAAGTTCCAATCCGCGTCACTTCCGGTCCCGCCATCCAACATGCTGGTGATTTGGCTTCGATTCTGAGTTCGCTGGACGCCGGCGAGGTGCTCTTTATCGATGAGATCCACCGTCTGCCCCGTGCCGCCGAGGAACTGCTGTACATCGCCATGGAGGATTTCCGTGTTGATGTGATGGTCGGCAAAGGCCCTGGAGCTTCATCCATTCCGCTGACATTGCCTCGGTTTACGGTTATCGGTGCCACCACGCGAGAGGGCATGCTTCCCTCGCCGCTGCGTGCGCGGTTCGGTTTCACGGCGCATCTGGATTTCTACCCGCATGAGGAGCTTGAAAAGCTGATTGAGCGTTCCTCCGCAGTGTTGGGAATCCAGTTGGAGGACGGGGCCGCTCGCCAACTGGCCATGCGTTCCCGCGGCACGCCGAGAATTGCCAACCGCCTGCTTCGTCGTGTTAGGGATTGGGCCATCGTGCACGATCTCGAATCGGTGCGTCCCGATGATGTCAAGGAGGCGTTGGCGCTTTATCAGATCGATACCGAAGGTCTTGACCGTCTGGATATAGCAGTGCTTAAGGCCATCGTCACCAATTTCAACGGAGGCCCCGTCGGCTTGAACAATCTGGCGGCCATGGTGGGCGAGGAGTCGGAAACGGTGGAAACGGTATGCGAACCGTATCTGGTACGTGAGGGCTTCCTCATCCGCACGCCGAAAGGCCGCGTGGCCACGCGCAAGGCATGGGAGCATCTTGGTATTACTCCCGACGAATCCGCATATGATGTCAATAAGATGTCATAGACTTCACATCTTGAGTAATGTGTTCCGGTTGAGACCCTGACTCCGAGGAGTTTATTTTGGATATCCTTTTTCTCGTTGTTCTTATCGTTGTAATGTTCGGCATGATGTTCTGGCAGTCCAAGAAAGCCAAGCAGCAGCAAGCTGAACGTCAGAATTTCCGTTCTAGTCTGCAGCCCGGCACTGAAGTGATCACCATCGGTGGCATCATCGGCAAGGTCGTTTCCGTCGATACGGAATACGAGGAGATCGTCGTTGATTCCGAAGGATCGCAACTGCGTTTCGGCTTCAACGCCATCAGCCGTGAATATGTCCGTCCGGCATACGTGCATGATGATGAGGTCGATGAGAACGGCAATCCGCTATCCAAGGAAGACGAGCCCGACCAGAAGCCTGTCGTCGACGCGACTGAAGAGCCCGCACAGGATGCCGATGTTATTCAGCAGCCCATTGACGAGCAGAAGAACGATTGATTTCTTTGATTTTTAGACGGCGAAAATCTTATTTTTGAGGTTTTCGCCGTTCTTTTTCGCACGGGAAACCTATAATTCAAAGTGCCGTAAACCAAGGTAGAAGGAAACCACTGTCATGGCAGCATCGGATATCACCGTTTCGGGCTTGAACAAAGTTGGAGCCGAAGACGCAGCATATCTTGTATCGAAAATACGTACTATTCCGGGCTTTCCGAAGGAGGGCATCCTATTCCGCGATTTCATGCCGGTGTTGGCTGATGCGCGCGCGTTCGGTATTTTGATGGGGGCCCTTGAAGCGGCATTGCCAGTAGACGTCGATGATTTCGACATGGTCGCCGGCCTTGAAGCCCGTGGATTCCTGTTCGGTCCAGCGTTGGCCGCCCGTCTCGGAAAGGGGTTTATCGCGGTCCGTAAAGCCGGCAAATTGCCTCCAGAAACCATGTCGCAAAGCTATGACCTCGAATATGGTCAGGCGTCAATGGAAATCGAAACCAACGTTGTCCATGAGGGAGTGCGCGTATTGATCGTCGACGATCTGATCGCCACCGGTGGAACCGCCAATGCGGCGCGTAGCCTCATCGAGAAGTGCGGAGCGTCGTTGCTGGATTCAGCTTCGTCATGGAACTTACCGGTATTGACGGCATGAAATCGCTAGGCGATTATCCGACAAGCTCGCTGGTGTGCATGCCTGCCTGATAACTCCGTTTTCGTCAACCATTCAGAACAAACAACCAAAGGGAATGATCCATGGATCTCTATGAGTATCAAGCCAGGGAATTGCTCGAAGAACAGGGTATCCCGACTCCTAAGGCAATATTCGCCCAGAACTCCCATGAAGTTGCCGAAGCGGCCGACCAGATTGGATATCCCAATGTGATTAAGGCGCAGGTGAAGATTGGACACCGTGGCCAGGCCGGCGGAGTCAAGCTCGCCAAGACCCGTGACGAGTCCATTCTCGCGTCGGAAGACATTCTGCCGATGACCATTCACAAGCACAAGGTCAGCGGCGTGCTGGTGGCCGAGGCGAAGAACATCCTTCACGAGTATTACGTCTCCATCTCAGTGGACCGGTCCTCTCGTGATTTCGACGTGCTCGCCACTGCGAATGGCGGTACTGAGGTTGAGGAAATCGCCAAAGAGCATCCGGAATCCGTGAAGCGTCTGCATATCGATGCTCTTGACGATTTCGATTTGGAAGCGGCCACCAAGATGGCTGAAAGCATCGGCTTCTATCATGCCGATGTTGATCAGGCCGCGCAGATTCTGCTGAAAATGTGGCGTTGCTTCAAGGAGAACGACGCCACGCTTGTGGAAATCAACCCGCTTGCAAAAATCGGCGATCCGGATGACGAATCTTCCAAGTCGTTGTGCGCGCTGGACGCCAAGATCTCCCTTGATGACAATGCATCGTTCCGCCATGATGGTTGGAAACGTTTCACCGATCCGATTCATGTCGATCCATATGAGCAAAAAGCCCGCGAACATGGACTGCATTATGTGCATCTCAAGGGTTCCGTCGGTGTGATCGGCAATGGTGCGGGACTCGTCATGAGCTCTCTTGACGCGGTGTCAGGCGCAGGCGAGGATCAGGGCACGAATGTCAAGCCCGCAAACTTCCTCGACATCGGCGGAGGCGCTTCCGCCGAAGTGATGTCGAATAGTCTTGAAATCGTGCTGTCCGACCCGCAGGTCGAATCCGTGCTCATCAATGTGTACGGTGGCATCACCTCGTGTGAACAGGTCGCGAAGGGCATTCTCGAGGCGCTTGACGAACTTGGCAGCAGCAAGCCTATCGTCGTGCGATTCGATGGCAATGCGGCGGCGGAAGGTCTGAACATTTTGGCCCAAGCCGCCGCGCCAACCTGCACGTCGCTCAGACCATGGAGGAAGCCGCACAGCAGGCCGCACGTTTCGCGGCCAAGGAGGTTCGCTGAAATGACGCTTTTCATTGAAGATGGCGCTCCGGTCATCGTCCAGGGCATGACCGGGCATCAGGGTATGACCCACACGGCCCGCATGCTCAAGGCCGGCACCAACATCGTCGGTGGCGTGAACGCCCGCAAGGCTGGGCTGGACGTCACCTTCCCTGAAGCCAAAAATGGCGAGGATGCCACCATTCACGTGTTCGCCAACTGCTCTGAAGCCATCGAAGCCACTGGAGCCAAAGCAAGCGTCGTGTTCGTGCCGCCGCGCTTCGCCAAGGACGCCGTCGTTGAGGCCATTGAAGCCGGCATCGAACTGATTGTCGTCATCACCGAAAGCATTCCGGTGGCGGACAGCGCGTATTTCGTCGAGTTGGCCTTGCGTAAGGGCGTGCGCATCGTTGGGCCGAATTGTCCTGGTCTGTTGACGCTGCCATCTTCTAAGGACGCCAAGGGCTGCAACCTCGGCATTATTCCAGATGGCATCGTGTCCCGCGGCCCGTTGGGTTTGGTGTCCAAGTCCGGAACGTTGACCTATCAGCTGATGGGGGAGCTGTCTGACATCGGTTTCACCGCATGCCTTGGCGCGGGCGGCGATCCGATCGTCGGCACGACCTTGCAGGAGCTTTGGAAGCCTTTGAGAACGATGAAGCCACCAAAGCCGTTGTCATGATCGGCGAAATCGGTGGCAGCGCCGAACAGGACGCTGCCAAGTGGGCTTCCGAACATATGACCAAGCCCGTCGTGGCCTACATCGCGGGATTCACCGCGCCGGAAGGCAAGCAGATGGGCCATGCCGGCGCCATCGTTTCCGGCGGCAAGGGCACCGCGCAGGATAAGAAAGAAGCCCTTGAGGCCGTTGGCATCCGTGTCGGTCGTACTCCCGGACAGACCGCTGAAATCATGCGAGAGGTGCTCGCTTCCCAATCGCTATGATGACGAACCTGAAGTATTGGCTGAAAGGGCTTGCCGTCGCGGCAGTGTCCATGATTATTTACGCCGTTGCCTTGGGCTGCTATATGGCCTAATGCTTCTGGTCATATCCATGGAAGAAGGCGGGGACAATCTCTCCGCCTTCTCGGTGCCTCTTACCGAGGCGTTGGTGCTGCTCAGCCAAGGTATCGGTTCAAGACTGATGCCATCACGTTGACGATTGTGCCGTTGCTTTTGACGGTACTGCTTATCGCCCTTATCGCGCAGCTCGCCAGAAGATTCGGCACGAGTCTGCGTGGATTCGCGGCCGGTCTGGTCTTTTGGGAAGCCGTAAACATCTTCTTCGCCAGAAGCATAAATATCGAAATCGTTGATTCGATGACGATGATCGCCATCAAAACGGCGCTTGTTTCATCCTCGGATATGCGGTCGCGGCGATTCCGAATGCGTCATGGACCCAAGCCTGTACCGAATGGATTCGATCTCATGTGTCATCGCCGGTGCGAAAGACCATGGTCATCGGTTCCGTCCTAGGGCTGCTGCTGGAGGCGGCGTATCTGCTGGTCGGTCTGATCGTCGTTGTTTTTTGGGCAATAAGCAATCAATCATCGATAGCGAAGCTATATGAACTTTCGGGCATGCAGAACGGGTCTCGTATTCTTACCACGATCAGTATGCTCGCATGGCTTCCGAATCTGATGATTTGGGCTGTCTCATGGACTTTCGGCGCCGGCTTCTCAATCGGCGATTTAGCCGAATTCACATTATGGACCGGACAGGGCGACGGGCTCCCCGCCTTGCCGCTTTTCGGTATGATGCCACAGGCGGTTGAGACGGATTGGGTGAGAATCGCGCTGATGTGCATACCATTGGCATCCGCTTTTGCTACCGGCATGGTCGTCATGTTGTTTAATAAGGGATTCCATATCAGAGTAGGTGAATCAGGACGGAACATCGACGTCAAACGCGTTGTGCTGAGTTTTGCCTATCCGATTGCTGCTTTTCGATTACCAGCGCCGTCGTGTCCGTGCTTCCAGCTTGCTGTTCGCCTTGGGAAACGGAGGCTTGGGATCGAAACATCTTGCGCACGTCGGCGTAGACGTGATCGCGTCAACCCGTAAGGTGGGACAACCCACCGCCATGGGTTTGTTCTCCGCATGGCTGCTGACTTTGGTGGCCGTGAGCATATTTTTCGCCATACGCTGGATGATGAAGCGTATACGCGAACGTGGAAAGAGGGAGACCGCTCCCGAATCCACGGAAAACAGCCGTGAGGAAACACGTGCGCTTCGCACGGTCGCCTCGAACAACAATAACAAGGAGGATCAGGGTGACAACAACGAATCGACCGATACGACGGGCTCTGGTATCAGTCTTCCATAAGGAAGGCATCGAGGTGCTTGCCGAAGCGTTCATCAAGGCGGGCACCGAGGTGGTTTCCACCGGTTCCACCGCGAAGCGTCTGGCTGAGCTGGGTGTCAAAGTGACCGAGGTCTCCGAAGTCACTGGTTTCCCGGAATGCCTTGATGGTCGCGTCAAGACCCTTGACCCGCATATCCATGCCGGTATCCTCGCCGACATGACTAACCCCGACCATGCCTCCCAGCTCGAGAAGTTTGGCATCAAGCCGTTCGATCTGGTGGTCGTCAATCTGTATCCATTCGCCGACACGGTCCGCTCCGGAGCTGACGAAGCCGCCACCATCGAAAAGATCGATATCGGCGGTCCGTCCATGGTGCGTGGCGCAGCCAAGAACAGCGCCACCGTCGCCATCATCACCGATCCGAACGATTATGCACTCGTCGCCTCCCGCATCGAGAACGGCGAGGGCTTCTCCCTTGATGAGCGTCGCTGGCTCGCAGGAAAGGCGTTCGCCCATACGGCCGCCTACGACGCCACCATCAACGAGTGGACCGCGAAGCATTGGCCGAAGCGGCGTCCATCGAACAGCCGGTTTCCGAAGGCGAGACCGAAGTGAATGAGGCCAAGTTCCCAGCCACGTTCACCCGTACGTGGGACCGCGCGCACGTGCTGCGTTACGGCGAGAACCCTCACCAGCAGGCTTCGCTGTATCTGGATCCGCTCAACCAGAACGGCTTCGCACACGCCGAACAGCTTGGCGGCAAGCCGATGAGCTACAACAATTACGTCGATGCCGACGCCGCATGGCGTGCCGTGTGGGATTTCGCGCCTCAGATCGCCGTCGCAGTGGTCAAGCACAACAATCCATGCGGTCTGGCCATTGGCGCTACCGTGGCAGAGGCGCACAAGAAGGCGCACGCATGCGATCCGATGAGCGCCTATGGCGGTGTGATTGCTGCGAACAGCAAGGTCACTATGGAAATGGCCGAAAGTGTTCGTCCAATCTTCACCGAAGTCATCGTCGCGCCCGATTACGACGCCGATGCGCTTGAATTGCTCCAGACCAAGAAGAAGAACCTGCGTATCCTGAAGGTGTCTGAGCCTCCGAAGAACAAGACCCAGTTCCGTCAGATTGACGGCGGTCTGCTCGTGCAGTCCACCGATCTGATTGACGCTCCAGGCGACGATCCGAACGCGTGGAAGCTGGTTTCCGGCGAGCCGGCCGACGCTGAAACCGTCAGGGATCTGGTGTTCGCATGGCGTGCCATCCGTTGCGTCAAATCCAACGCCATACTTATCGCTCACGATCAGGCAACCGTAGGCATCGGCATGGGCCAGGTCAATCGTGTGGATTCCGCCAATCTGTCCGTCGAGCGTGCCAACACGCTGGCTGACGGAGCCAACCGCACCAAGGGAGCGGTGGCCGCGTCCGACGCGTTCTTCCCGTTCGCCGACGGTGCCGAGATTCTGATCAACGCCGGTGTCAAGGCCATCGTCCAGCCTGGTGGGTCCATTCGTGATGAGGAAGTGTTCGAGGCGGCCCGCAAGGCCGGCGTCACCATGTATGTGACCGGTACCCGACACTTCTTCCACTGAGTTCAGTGGAAGCGTCGACCGGCAAGCTGGGAGCGTTGCGGCGCGATAAATGACGTGGTGTCCGAAACCATTCGCTGGTTTCGGACGCCACGTTTTATTATTATGATTGCGTTCCGTGCGCGGACGCGCGTTGACATATAACGAAAGGCCTGCGATATGAGTCATCCCTACGTTTCCGAAGACCATGAAGGCAAGCCGTGGTTTGAATGGATTGTTGCGGCAATGGTGGTTATAGCCACAGTGCTTGCGGTCTTAGGCCATGTAAAAGCCGCCACCACGGTAATCGCGGTGACGGCCATCATAACAGGACTAATCAGACTCGTAATGCGCGAGCGTAGTCCTTGGAAAGTCCGTTCAGTTGGCTTCGACGCTTTCATCGGCATCGGTCTGGGCGTCGGACTGTTCATCCTGCTCGCCCTCGTGCCCGTCGGCATCGTCTGACGCGTCGTCGGCTATGGTCTCCAGCGTTTCGGAATCCTGCTCGGCTTCCGAACGTTTTTCTTGGTGCCGATCATGGACGCGACTATGGCCACAAGCGAGACGATGGCGGCTGCGAGAATCGGGCAGATCCAGAACACCCATAGCTGCTGCAGAGGCTCTTGGGAAAGGCCCTGATTCTGGGCGAAGATGGCGATGCCAGTGGCACGAGCCGGATTCAGAGCGGCGCCTGTTACCGGATAGGAGATTGCGGCGCCGACACCGTAGGCGAGACCCATGGCGATGGCATGGCTGGTATTGGTCTTTCCGGATTCACTGGTGGTGTTGAGCGCGGTGGCGACGATGATGATGCCCGCGACGAGTTCAACGGCGATGGCCAGAGTGATGCTGAAGGACACGCCATAGTTGCCGAGCGTGGCATAGGAGACGGAATTCTTGTCAAACCGTTAATGACCGGCGTCAGCCAGATTTTCAGCGTTACCTGCTCGGATGTCGGCAGCAGGAAGCGGATGGCGGCGCCTGCGCCGATACCACCCAGCACCTGAGCGATAATATAGAGCACTCCGTCAAGCACATGGGTTTTGCCGGACAGCATCGCCGCAACGGAGACCGCCGGATTGAACTGGGCGCCGGAAATCGTGCCGAATATCAGGGTGGCGGCGGCGTACACCAAACCTGTCAGCAAGGCGATGAACGCCATATTCACGCCGTAGATCGCGGAACCAAGCGTGCAAATCGAGTAGATGGCGAAGCAGATGATGAAGCTTCCCACCAGCTCCGCGCCTACGCGAAGGGCCAGTGGCTTGCTCTGTTCTTCCTCTGTTACGGACGTTGCTTCAACAGCAGTCATAGTCTTTCCTCTGTCATATAGTGGACAAGTTGCGGTTTTTATGAAAGCCGCCAAACGACTGCCATACTACCAGCAGTCCCTGTAAGTATTATCCGGCCACGTTGGGAGAACGATGCCAAACGCATATTCTCGCGCCGCCAAGGCGCACAATCATGACAATGAAGGCATTCGCCTGCAGAAACTTCTCGCTCAGGCGGGCTTCGGCTCGCGCCGTAAATGCGAGGAAATCATCACCGATGGTCGCGTTGAGATCGATGGCGAGCTGATTACCGAACTTGGCACCCGAGTCGATCCGAAACGTCAGGAGGTCCGTGTCGACGGTTCTCGCGTGCGCGTGAACCCGAACCATGTCACGCTTGCGTTGAACAAGCCGAAACGCGTGCTGAGCGCATGGAGGATCCCAAGGGACGCTACACTTTGCGCGACATCGTCGGAGACAAGTACGAGCGTATTTTCCACATGGGCCGTCTGGATTATGATTCGGAAGGCCTAATCCTCATGACGAACGACGGCGAACTGAGCCAGCACGTCATGCACCCCAAATATGAGGTCGAAAAGACCTACATCGCCACGCTGGAAGGACGCATCAGCGGTCAGGTGTGCCGCAGGCTCGTCACCACGGGCGTGAAGCTCGACGATGGGTGGATCAAACTCGACCGCTGCGCTATTCTCGACTCCAGCCGCGAAAGCACGTTGGTCAAGGTCGTGCTGCATTCGGGCAAGAACCGCATCGTGCGCCGTATTTTCGGCTCGATCGGTTTTCCCGTCAAGCGTCTGGTACGCACGCAGATCGGTCCGATCAAACTCGGCGACCTGAAAAGCGGCACGTATCGCGTGTTGTCGCAGGCTGAGGTCCGTTCTCTATCCAAGGCGGTGGGACTGTGATCCGTGTAGCTATTGATGGGCCTGCGGGCGTCGGCAAATCATCCACGTCCAAGGCACTGGCCAAATATTATGGTTTCGCATACCTCGACACAGGCGCGATGTACCGTGCCTGCGCCTGTGGTGCATGCACAAAGGCATCGATTTGGATGCCGAAACCATCGATGAGCAGCTCGTCACCGAAACCGTCGGCGAATTCTTCACCGACGGCCATTTCGACATCAGCGTCGATCCGGACGATCCGAAGGTGTACGCCGATGGCGAGGACATCAGCGAGGCCATCCGTTCTTCCGAGGTCTCTTCGCACGTGTCCAAGGTGTCCAACATCATCCCCGTGCGTCACGTGTTGATCGCCGCGCAACGTGCCTACATCGCACGAGAGGCTTCGGTCGATTCCTTCTCCGAAGCGCCGGTATTGTTGCTGAGGGCCGTGATATCACCACCGTCGTCGCTCCCGACGCCGAAGTGCGCATCCTGCTTACCGCGCGTGAAGAGGTCCGTCAGGCCCGACGTAGCGGACAGGCCGTCTCGGGTGTGGGTGCGGAAAATGTCGCGGCACGCGACAAGGCCGATTCGAAAGTCACCAACTTCACATCCGCCGCGGAAGGCGTGTTGACCGTCGACAACTCCGATCTCAACTTCGGCGAGACCCTTGACGTGCTCGTCCGTATCGTTGACGACGCCATCGAGGAACAGGAATACCGCCAGTACGTTTCCAACCTCGAAGGCTATGAGCTGGATGAAGGCGATGAGGAGCTGATCGATGGAACGGCGTTCTCTGGTGGCGAAAGCAAGAATGGTCCGAAACCGGTCGGCGTACTTGCCGTGGTCGGACGTCCGAACGTCGGCAAATCCACTCTGGTGAACCGTATTCTCGGCCGTCGCGCAGCCGTGGTGGAGGACACCCCCGGCGTGACTCGCGACCGTGTGAGCTACGACGCCGAATGGTGCGGCACCGATTTCAAACTGGTCGACACGGGCGGCTGGGAAGCCGACGTGGAAGGCATCGAATCCGCCATCGCATCCCAAGCGCAAATCGCCGTGCAGCTTGCCGATGCCGTGATTCTCGTGGTGGACGGTCTGGTCGGTCTCACCGACACGGACGAACGCATCGTCAAAATGCTCCGTGCCGCCGGCAAGCCGGTGACGCTTGCGGTGAACAAGGTCGATGATCGCGAAAGCGAATACCTGACCGCCGAATTCTGGAAGATGGGTCTGGGGGAGCCGTATGGCATTTCCGCCATGCACGGTCGTGGCATCGGCGAACTGCTTGACGCCGCACTCGACTCGTTGAAGAAAGCGGAAAGGACATCCGGCTTCCTTACGCCGTCGCATCTGCGCCGCGTGGCTCTGGTCGGACGTCCGAACGTCGGCAAATCCTCCCTGCTCAATCAGCTGGCCCACGAGGAACGCACCGTCGTCAACGATCTTGCGGGCACCACGCGAGATCCGGTCGATGAGGTCGTCACCGTCGATGGCGAGGATTGGCTGTTCATCGATACCGCAGGTATCAAACGTCGTCTGCACAAGCTGTCCGGCGCGGAATACTTCTCCTCGTTGCGTACGCAGGCCGCGATCGAACGTTCCGAGCTTGCCTTGGTGCTGTTCGATGCCTCCCAGCCGATTTCCGACCAAGACCTGAAGGTCATGAGCCAGGCCGTGGACGCGGGCCGTTGCATCGTGCTTGTGTTCAACAAGTGGGACCTGATGGACGAGTTCGACCGTCAGCGTATGGAACGCCTGTGGAAGACCGAGTTCAATCGCGTCACTTGGGCTCAGCGCGTCAATATGTCGGCAAAGACCGGATGGCACACCAATCGTTTGGCCAATGCCATGCGTGGCGCTTGGCATCATGGGACAAGCGCATCCCCACCGGCAAACTCAACGCGTTCCTTGGCAAGATCCAAGCTGCCCACCCGCATCCGCTGCGTGGCGGCAAGCAGCCGCGAATCCTGTTCGCGACGCAGGCGTCCACCAGACCGCCGCGCTTCGTGATCTTCGCCACCGGCTTCTTGGAGCATGGCTATCGCCGCTACATCGAACGGTGTCTGCGCGAGGAATTCGGCTTCGAAGGATCGCCGATTCAGATTTCGGTGAATGTCCGTGAGAAGAAGAAACGCAAGTAACCACCGGAACTGTTAGAAGATGGGCGTGCGCCTGGTTCAGACCATGGCGCACGCCCATCTGCCTTATTGAATCTGGGTCGTTGCCGGCTTTTGTTTTCCTTTACGCACAGCTTAGGCCGACAGCGTCAGAACAGAGGATGTTCATCCTGGTTGCGTGTTCTGAGATACCCCGTTATGGCTCTGCGCGCGAGCGAGCTTAATGAAATGCCGTCCTGCTTGGCCTTGGCCCGCGCCTTATGGCCTACGGCGTAGGGGAGTTTGATCTTCCATTCGTCGCCAAGCTGTTTGCGCCCGTCGCTGTTCTTTGGCATGCGCCCGATGCCGACCGCGTCTGAACAGCCATCGGAATCGTCGGACAAGAGTGCTGCGGGTCAATTCGGTAAGCGTGATGCCATCATGCCGAGCGCGTTCGCGGGCTTCCAAGCCAAGCTCGCGGGGCAATCGAATCTTCCATTCATCTTCGGGAAGCGTTGAATCGAACACATGGGCGAATTCGTCGACGTCGTCGAACTGTGGCTGCGTGTTGTTCTGCTGCAAACCGAATCACCTCTCTGAACCCATGCGTTAATCGCATTAAACGGCAAGAAACATGAAAAATATCGCAGGCTACATATTTGCATGCGCTCAAGACCGTCCTGACGTCCGGCTTCCGGCTCCGATAGATGCCATTCTGAGGAGCTGTATGCCGCAGTTCACTGCCCAAACCTGCCCAAACATAACGAAAAACCCGCCGTTTCGATGCCGTGGAAAACGGCGGAACGACGGGGCTTTCTTGGTCGGACCAGCGGGATTTGAACCCGCGACCCCTTGACCCCCAGTCAAGTGCGCTACCAAACTGCGCTATGGTCCGAACGGTGCGAAAAGCACCGAATATGAAACATAGCATAATCTCTACGGTTTTTCAAACACATCGTGTCGGAAAGCGAGTCGCATCCATTCCGGAGAGTTTGGCTTCGGATATTTGAGGGTTTTCCGGCAATTGCTCCACCGGAAGTTCATGTTGGTTCTGTGTCTAAATGCCCCCGATTTTGGCGGAATGTCGTATTATGGCATAAGCGCATCGAATAACAACGCCCGTTCGAAAGGGAGAGACATTGACTGAGGACGTATTCGAATACTCTGCCGCGAAGATGCGGAAGCACGGAATGACCGACATGGCCATCGCCCAGTTCCGTCGTCTGTACGAGGTCTGGCGCAATGAGGAGGCCAGCAGTTGGATTCGTGAGGACGAGGTCGAACCGCTCGTCAGCGTTCCCAGCTTCCATGACGTGTATGAGACCATCAATCACGACAAGGCCGTTGACGCGTTCGCCAAAACGGCGTTCCTGAAGCTTAACGGCGGTCTTGGCACTTCGATGGGACTCGATTGCGCCAAGTCGCTGCTGCCGGTACGTCGCCACAAGGCACGGCAGATGCGTTTCATCGACATCATCATCGGACAGGTGTTGACCGCGCGGACCAGACTTGGCGTCGATCTGCCATTGACTCTGATGAACTCCTTCCGTACCTCCAAAGACACCATGAAGGTGCTGCAGACCAATAAGAAATTCCATCAGGAAGACATCCCGATGGAAATCATCCAGCATCAGGAGCCGAAGATCAGCGCGGAAACGGGAATGCCCGTCAGCTTCCCGGCCAATCCGGAACTCGAATGGTGCCCGCCGGGCCACGGCGACCTGTTCTCCACCATTTGGGAATCCGGTCTGCTTGACGCGCTTGAGGCGCAGGGGTTCAAATACCTTTTCATCTCCAATTCCGACAACCTGGGCGCGCGTCCCTCCCGTACGCTTGCGCAGCATTTCGAGAATACGGGCGCACCGTTCATGATCGAGGTCGCCAAACGCACCCCAGCCGATCGTAAGGGCGGCCACATCGTGCGAGACAAGGCCACGGGCCGTCTGATGCTGCGTGAGATGAGCCAGGTCCATCCAGACGACAAGGACGACGCGCAGAACATCGATAAGCATCCGTACTTCAACACGAACAGCATTTGGGTGCGTATCGATGCGCTGAAAGCGAAACTCGCATCCTATGACGGCGTGCTTCCCCTTCCGGTAATCCGCAATAAGAAGACGGTCGACCCGACCGATCCGACCAGCGAGCCGGTCATTCAGCTGGAGACCGCCATGGGAGCCGCGGTGTCGCTTTTCGATGGCGCGACCTGCGTATGCGTCGACCGTATGCGTTTCCTGCCGGTGAAGACCACTGACGATTTGTTCATCATGCGGTCCGACCGATTCCATCTGACGGACCAGTACGAGATGGAAGACGGCAACTACATCTTCCCCGACGTCCATTTGGACGCGCGCTATTACAAGAACATCCACGATTTCGATGCCCGTTTCCCATACGGTGTGCCTTCGCTCGCCGCGGCGAAATCCGTTAATATCGATGGCGATTGGACCTTCGGCAGGGATGTGATGCTGTTTAGCGACGCGCGACTGGAGGATCAAGGCGAACCAAGCTATGTGCCGAATGGCGAATATGTCGGCCCGCAGGGCGTGGAACCGGACGATTGGGTCTGATTTTGGACGGCCATGCAACACGAAAACGATGTTTTTTCGTGAAATAGGCACAAATCGCTTAAAAAACCTCTATCATAGAATGTTGTGTGCGGCTTACGAGGCCAAGCACTTAAAAAGAAACGTTAACGAGACGTGAGGACTAATGGCTGAGGGAAGTAACGGTAGGCGACGTTTTTCCGACAAATGGGGCAAGCATGAGCTTGATGTGTTGGCTGTGCTCTCCTCAGCCTTTCCGCAATGGCTTACCTCACGTCAGATCGCGCAACGTGTGAAGCGTATGCCGATTCGTACGGAGAGCTCGCCGATCAAGCGGCGAAGGCCGCCTTCGCCAAGCAATTTCAGCGTGACCGCGCCAAGCTCGCCGCCATGGGCATCGCCATCGAATCAAGGCAGCCGGAATATTCCTCCAAGTCAGAAGGGCAGGATTTCGCTTCCTACCGTCTGCAGCTTGGCGATGAGCCGCGCGTGCGTCTGCTGTTCGGCGACGAGGATCTGCCGATTCTTGCCGCTGCGAATTACCTTGCGCGCTCCATGTCGATTTCCTCGCTCCTGCGCACGAACCCACGCACGCTTCCCGTACCGCGCCGCGCGTGCCGCAGACGCCGATTCCAGGACTTGGCTTGGATTCCATCGCGCCGGGTCTTGGCACGCAATCCATTCCCGACGAGCTGGTCAAAGTGGTCGATCAGCGACGTTTCGCCGCCACTGTGGATGTTGATGCGAGCATCTCAATGTCGCCTACGCCGACTCCGATGATCTGGCCATGTTCGTGCTGTCTCATCCGGGTGCGTCCATAGTGAGCCCTCAGGAGCTGTCGACGCGTTCAACCGCCGGCTGCATGCGGCCACGCAGTTCGTGCCGGCCGATGAATCCACCGGCACCGACAGCTCCACCGTGGTGTCTCCGGAAATCAACCGCAACAGCACTGATGAGGATGATACCGAGGAAGGCAAGGGCCGTCCGAAGAAGAACTCCGCGTTCCAGACCGGTAGTGAGGTCGATCGGCGTCTTCGCCTGATGCTGTTCCTGTCCGCCCACATGGGTGAGGAATACTCTCTTGAAGAACTTGCGGAACGATTCATCGGCAGGCCGAAGTCCGATGACGAATTGAAGAAGTTCGTCAACATCATTCATAAGGACATCAACACGTTGACCACGGTGTCCGATGATGGCGAGATGGCCGGAAGCCAGTTCTTCGATATCGATTGGTCCTTGCTTGACGCGGAAGGCATCGTCTCCGCCACGAATTCGCTGGGGCTTGAACGCCTTGCCGGCATTTCCCAGCAGTACCTGAGCATGCTGACCGCATCGGTGAGCTATCTCGCCCACTCCTCTTTGCTTCCGGACAAGCTGCGTGAGCAGGCGGAATCGCTGTACAGCCGACTGCGCCAGCACGTCAAGCCTGGCGACATGCCGTGGCTGAGCCTGACGGATACGAGATGGAACCAAGGAACTTCTCCATCGTCAAGAGCGCCATCTCCAAAGGCATGCTGCTCGACATGGAATATACGGACGGTGCGGGCCGTATACAGCGCAAGCTAGTGGCGCCAGACAAGATTTTTGTCGACGAAGGCGTTTACTACGTGGCGGTATGGACCGACGTGTCCAACGCGGCGCCCGCGGACAAGATGAAGTTCGTCAAGACGGATACGACCATCAACAAGGCTACTGGCAAGCCTCGTATCTGGCAGGTGCTTCGCATCTCCCGCATCGAGCATGCGGAGCTGGTCGAACCCACTGAAAAAGTGGACATTCCGGACGTGCCCGCATCCGAACTGCGCAAGTGGAGTTTCGACAATGGCACGCCTGCCGTGTTCATCACCAATCAGGACGACCTGTCGTTCATCGACAGCCTGTCAGGAGCCACCGTCGAGAAATGCGGCGAAGGCGAGAAGGTGCATCTGATCGTGTCTTCCGATTCCTGGTATGTCGCGTTCTGCATCGCGCACGCCCGTCATATTACTGCCGTCGCGCCGGAGACGTTGCGCACGATGATCATCGCCCGAGCACAGCATGAGCTGAGCGTCGGCGACCGAGAGAACGAAGACTGACGGGGGAGGCGCTATGCCTTGGTGGATTTGGCTGGTACTCGTCCTGTTCATGCTGACGATGCTGGTCGGCGGCGGCGCATACGCATGCATCCGCGGATATCATGCGTTCAAAGATGCCATCAAAGTAGGCGGACGCATGTCCAAACGTTTCGAGGCCATGTCCGAGCCGTTGCCGCAACCAAAGGAGAACACGTCCCCGTTCTTCACACGTCCACTTGAGGACGCGGCCAATCGTTATATCGACGCTCATGCCGAAGTCGTCAGCCGCCGTGAGGAAAAGCGCGTCCGTCATGCCCGGCAGTGGGCGCAGTGGAAACATTCCAACGACTGATTCGAAAAGGAACCATGACTCATCATCGTCGACATGGCAATAACGACACCGGCACATACGATGCCGAGATGACCACAGCCCTATCTCCCGCGCAACGCTATGCGGCGTTCAAACAGACGCAGGCCAAACGCCAATCGGTCTCGTCTCGTTTCGCACGGTCCATGCCATTCGAATTGGACGATTTCCAAGTCAAAGCCAATGATGCGTTGGAAGCCGGCGACAATGTGCTCGTCGCCGCGCCCACCGGAGCCGGCAAGACGGTCGTGGCTGATTTCGCGATCTATCTGGCCCAAGAGCGTAACGTCAAAGCGTTCTACACCACGCCAATCAAAGCGTTGAGCAATCAGAAATACCATGATCTGGTCGAAACGTACGGGCCGGACAGAGTCGGCCTGCTTACCGGCGACACGTCCATCAACTCCGAAGCCGACATCGTGGTCATGACCACCGAGGTCCTGCGCAACATGCTCTACGAGCATTCCATGACGCTTGACGCCTTGCGTTACGTGATTCTTGACGAGGTGCACTATCTCGCCGACCGTTTCCGCGGGCCGGTGTGGGAGGAAGTGATCATCCACCTGCCCAAAGCGTGAGAATCATCGGCCTGTCCGCAACCGTGTCGAATGTCGAGGACTTCTCCAAATGGATTGAATCGGTCCGTGGCGACACCACGCTGGTGGTGTCCGAAAAACGGCCCGTGCCGTTGGAACAGCATGTGCTTGTTCAGGCGGACGACCACACCGAACCGGAACTCATCGACCTGTATCGACGTGATAAAGACGGCAATCAGACAGACAAGCTCAACGCCCAGCTGGTGAGCAGGCTCGATCAGCTCGACCGCAAGGCCGCGAAACGTAGGGGAGAGCAGCGCCCCGACAGACGAAAGGGCGGCAAGGGCGGCAAATGGAACGACCATTCCCGCAGACCCGAACGCCATACGCCACGTCGTTGGGCCGTGATTGATGAATTGAATTTCCTCGGCATCCTGCCGGGCATCTATTTCATCTTCTCCCGCAACGGATGCGATCAGGCCGTCGAACAATGCATCAACGCCGGACTCGAACTCACCACCGATGACGAGGTGCGTCGCATCCGCCGTATCGTCGATGAGATGGTCGAAGGCCAACTCAGTCAAGAGGATTTGAAGGCTTTGCATTTCTCGCAGTTCCGCTTCGCCTTGGAGGAGGATTCGCGCCGCATCATGCTGGCATGGTGGCGCTCTTCCGCCAAATTGTCGAACGACTGTTCGAAGAGGGGCTGGTGAAGGTCGTCTTCGCCACGGAAACACTTGCCTTGGGCATCAACATGCCGGCACGGTGCGTGGTGGTGGAAAAACTTGAGAAATTCGATGGGACCGGGCATGTCGGATTGACGCCAGGGGAGTTCACCCAGCTTACCGGACGCGCTGGCCGACGTGGCATCGACACCATCGGCCATGCGGTGGTTGTGGACCATCATGGCTTCATTCCCGCCACTGCCGCCGCGCTGTCCAGCAAGCGCGTGTACCCGCTGCACTCCAGTTTCAAACCGACGTTCAACATGGCCGTCAACCTGCTTAATTCCAGCGATTACGAGACCGCTCGCATCACGCTTGACCATTCCTTCGCGCAATGGGAGGCCAACGAATCCGCCTGGCAGCTTGAAGCGCAGATGGATACGTTGCGCAAAGCGTTGGACGGATACGAACGGGCGTTCGATTGTGAGTTCGGCGACTTCAAGGAGTTCATGCGGCTGCGCATGCGCTTGAGCGACTTGGAAAAGAACGAACGACGCAAACTCAAGCACGAGGTGTTCCGCACGCAGAAGGCGCGAAGCGAAGCGTTCAAAGACCTTGACAGGCGTATCGCGGAGCTTCGCGAAAAAGGCAGGGACCATCCCTGCCGCAAATGCCCCGATATTCAGAAGCATCTCAAATGGGGGCATCGGTGGGCGCGTGAAATGCGTGAATTGGAACGTGTGCAGCACCGCTACGATTCACGCACCGGCTCCGTGGCACGTCAATTCGACCGCATCTGCAATGTGCTGAACGAGCTCGGATACCTCGATCGGCTTGATGAAGGCGCAAAAGAACATATCGATTACCGGCTTACCGAACGTGGACAGCTGTTGCGGCACTTGTACAGCGAGCTTGATTTGGTGCTTGCCCAGGCGATCGATGATGGCGCGTTCGACGGACTCGATGCGACGGAGCTGGCCAGCGCCGTCATGTCGTTGATTTACGAGCCACGCAGAGGCAGCGGGGGAGAGCCGCGCCATTATCCCGGAGGAATGCAGGGGAACGTCGCCGTCTGTGCGGCGCAGCTCAAAGGCGTGCACGCGTCGATTGCCATGCTGTGTGAGGACTATGCCCTCGACGAGCCGCGCCAACTTGATTTCGGCATCACCGATGTCGTCTACGAATGGGCTCAGGGCGAAAGCCTGTCGCGTGTGCTGTACGGCACCGATTTGACCGGCGGCGATTTCGTACGCGGATGCAAACGTCTCGCCGACGTGTTGCAGCAGATCGCCGTGGCCGGACCATACCTGGGTAAACGCGCCGAAACGCTCGCTCCGATCGCGAAACAGGCGTACGAGAACGTCAACCGTGGCATCGTCGCCTATTCAGGTGTCGACTGAGCATGTGCGCAATCGGGAGATCGGTTTTCGCGGACGCCGGGAATAAGTGACACGTCCGAAGTGTTTTGTAGCTTAGAGTAAGCAGATAATCAAGGAGGCAAAAACAATATGGCGGAACGTAGCCTGCGAGGCATGAGCATCGGTGCGAAGTCGCTTGAATCCGATGACAATGTGGATTTTGCGGCGCGAACCGACGTCGCATACGTGTGTCCGAAAGGCCATCGTACGATTCTGCCGTTCGCTGAGGGCGCAGAATTCCCAGATGAGTGGGAGTGCCGCTGCGGCGCCGTCGCGCACCGTGAAGGAGACAATGACGACGAGGCTGATGAAATCGCCAAGCCGACACGCACGCACTGGGACATGCTCATGGAACGTCGTACCGAAGACGAACTGAAGGCTTTGCTGGAGAAGCGTCTGCAAATGCATCGTGACGGATGGTTCCCGGACTACGAGTGACCTGCAGTTGAACGACACTTGAACGAATGCCCGGTCATTGAGACCGGGCATAATTGTTTCTGTCATCAATTCTTATAGCACACAGCCAAGGGGAGAATCAGATCCATGTCCGAACATCCGAAGAAAGTCGTTCTGCTTGACCTCGATGGCACACTGACGAAATCCGATCCAGGAATCATTGGCTGCGTTGTCAAGGCGTTCGAAGAGATGGGATATCCGGTGCCGGACGATGCCGAATTGCATCGTTTCATTGGACCGGCCATCAGCGAATCGATGCAACGCAACGGCATTCCGGATGACAAGCTTGACGAAGGCGTGAGGATTTACCGCAAGTATTACGCCGACGAGGCCGTGTTCGACGACCCGAACAATCCCGGACAGAAAGTCCCCGGCCGCCTGAACAACACGATTTACCAAGGTATTCCGGAGCAGCTCGCCAAACTGCGTGCCGACGGATACTATCTGGCGATTGCCAGCTGCAAGCCGCAATACCAATGCATTCCGATTTGCGAGCATTTCCACTTGGACACCATGGTCGACGGCATCTACGGTGCCAGCGAGGACAATTCCCGTCTTGACAAGGACCAAGTGATCCGTTGGGCTTTCCAGCACATCGATTTCGACGAGAACGCAGGAGACAAGGCACTGATGGTCGGCGACCGTTGGACCGATGCCGACGGCGCCAAGGCGTGCGGTTTGGACTGCCTCGGCTGTGGCTGGGGCTATGCGGAGCCCGGAGAGCTCAAAGCCCATGGCGCATACCGTATTCTGGATTCGGTAGATGAACTCGCGCAGGCCGTCGAGGAGTATTTCGCCTGAGTCCGTAAACGGAAACGCTGTAGGCCAGTTACGTGGTTGCTGTCGCAATATCGTGGCAGCAACCACGTTTTTATTTATTGAGTGACGGAGGCCGTTATGTCAGAACCGCGTGTTTGACGCTTCCTTAAGCCTGGAAAAACGTCATTCCTGAAAAGCCGATAATGTACGTTATGTCAGATTTCTATTTGACGGCCTGATTGAGCTTCCGCTCCATCTCGCTGTGCATGCCGTTTCGGGCCTGAAGATACATGAAAACAAGTTCCGCTGCGATCAGCATGACCATCACCGCAGCCGACGGCCATCCGACATGTTCGTAGAAACGCCGGAACTTCGCCGAGAAATCCGACCTGAACATCGCATATACCGGATATGGCAACGCGCCAATGACCAATGAGGTGAAATGCAGCGCGATGATCGACCAACGCACCGGATGCACATCGCGGTGTTTTTTGGAAAACAGATTGCCTCGAATCGCAGTAATCGAACAAATGTTCACTGCGATGACGGCGGCTATGATCCACAACAGTGCCGGCAGAATATCAAGCATGCGCTACTCCCCTGCGGGTTATATCGTTCGAATGTTCCGGGCTGAATCGTACCAATTGTATGCGATCAGGCTGCTGCGCGGGATTTGCGCCGCGATTCCAGCTTCTTTCTCATACGTATCGCGGCAATGTCGTCGATTGGCCTATTGGTGTCTGTCGATGCCGGCGTCTTCGTCAAATCGACATATTCCTCATGTTCTAGAGCCTCTTTGATCTGATGCCATAGCGATCCGACGGACACCCCGAACACAGCTCTGCCGCTTTGTAGCAGAGCCACCATCTGTTCGCTGTCCGTGCACTCATGCACATTCTGCCCATCGCACATGATGGTGATGCCGGCCAACTGTTCGGGCGTGCGCTGCGCGAGGAAGCCGATGGCGGTGGTCACGTTCTGCAGATTGATTCCGGCATCCAGCAATCTTTTGGAAACGGCAAGAATCACCACATCTTTGAACGAATACAATCTGCGTGAGCCGGATCCGTGCGACGGGGTGATGGATGGTTCCACTATTTGTTTACGCGCCCAATAGTCAAGCTGGCGGTACGTGATACCCGCCACTTTTGACGCGACCGTACCACGATAGCCCCGTGTGACGGGCTGCGCGTCCGCGGAGGGGAACAACTCCCCCTGCACCGCGTGCGACACGTGCAGATGCAACCGCATTGTTGGTTCTGCCTCGCCGTCCATTGTCTTCTCCTACACGCCATAAAACAATCGCCTATGAGCTTCCATTCGGAACCCATAGGCGATTGAAGGAAAACCGTTACTCACAGTTTATCCCGCATCGGGCGTTTCATTAGGCAATGACGGCCTTGTTGGTGAAATATACGAGTCGGAACTTGCCCAGAATGATTTCGTCGCCGTTCTTCAGTTCCTGGCTATCCACTCGTTGACGGTTCACGTATGTGCCGTTCAGGCTGCCGGCGTCAATCACCGAATAATTTCCGTTAATCCTGCGGAACACCGCGTGCGTGCGGGAGACGGTGGAATCGTCCAGCAGGATGTCGGAACTCGGGTCGCGTCCCACGGTGATCTCGTCCTCGTCGAGGAGATAACGCGAGCCGGACACCGCTCCCCTGGTGGAAATCAGGAGCGCCGTGCCGTCGGCCAGACGCATGATCGTATTGAGGTCCTCCTTCGTCAGAGGACGGTCTCCGGTGGAAGTAACCGGTACAGTGATAGCAGGAAGACCAATGATGGTCGTTTCGCCTGCGCTTGGAATCGGATCAGTCATAGCTGTCATTCTACCCTCTCCCCTTGCAATTGGCCGGTATTGTGGCCGGCATGGTCACGAATCATACACTGTGAACGGTATTTACCGTTCGTTCTTGTCGATGATGGATACGAATTCGTCCTTCGGCAGCATGTCATCGTAGCTGCGCCAGCGTCGTTCCAGTTCGCGGTTCGCCTCATCGTGTTGTTTCTGCCCCAGCTCGGCGTACGCTTTCAATTCGTTGGGGCCCATATCCTTAACCGGTTGGTTGAGGTTCAATTGTCTCTCGTTCACAATAGGCAATTGTAGCCGCTTGCCGGGGAACAAAAAGCTGGAACGCTTTTAATCGCGTTCCAGGCTTTTTTAAGAAGGATTCAGTGTGTGGTGTCCAAATCAGCGGCGGGTGTCGATGATCTCCTGCAGAGCGCCGTTGACGGAAGAGGAGCCGGCAGCCGAAGACAGAGCGTTGATGCCGCTGACTTCGAAGCCACGCATGATTGCGGAGAAGATCTTGTTCTTGTTCATGATGTTTCCTTTTCTTGCTGGTGTGCTGTGACGCACCTTGCGTCTTGTTTGTTTTCTTTTTTGTTTACGATACTCATTTTAGAAATGCGTTTGGCAAAAGTCATGCTTCTCTCGTTTGATTCTTTGTATTTTCATCGGCAATTCTTGTGTAATGTGGTGAATCGTTTTTCGTCGATCGCTGTTTTTGCCGGCGCGTCGATGCTTGCATTCTTATTTGACGAAGTAGCGTGAAAAGGAATGGAAAAAAAGCCCGGCAAAACCGAGCTGTGATAACGGTGGGTGATATAGGAATCGAACCTATGACCCCTTCCGTGTGAAGGAAGTGCGCTAGCCGCTGCGCCAATCACCCAGTCTTAATTTGTACGGAGCAATGCTCCAGTGGGCGATACAAGATTCGAACTTGTGACCCCTTCCGTGTCAGGGAAGTGCGCTACCTCTGCGCCAACCGCCCGGGTCATGCCAACATGCGAAAACTAATCTCACATGATGCGAGGTGGGTACGAGAGTCGAACTCGTCTATACGGCTTTGCAGGCCGCTGCCTAACCGCTTGGCTAACCCACCATAAAGGTCGATAATCAATCGGAACCTTAGAGCGGACAACGGGACTCGAACCCGCGGTCTCAACCTTGGCAAGGTTGCGCTTTACCAACTAAGCTATGTCCGCATGTCTCCAGCAGATTCACTGCGTGAGCACGAGTATCTACTATAACCACATTCGTGTAATTTGCAAGTCAGCGTGTCGCGGTTTGGTTTATTCGTATTCACCGATGGCTGAAGCGCGTGTCACACCACCCGTTTTCGGTATACATTAAAAGCATGTGTGAGGAGAGCGCAATGCCCAAGACGATACTTATCGCCGCATTCGAAGGATGGAACGATGCAAGCCAAGCGGCCACGAACGTCGTCCGTCATTTGGTGTCCCGGTATGAGTCGCAGGAAGTGCGCCATATTGACAACGAAGGTTTCTACGACTATCAGGTGGCCCGGCCCATGATCTGCTCCGTGCAGGGGCGTAAGCGCATCATCTGGCCGCAAACGACTTTCTATGACATTGCCGTCTCCCCCATGCTGCACCTGCTTGCGCAAATCGCACCCGAACCCAATTACCGGTGGGAGGAATACTGCAGGCAGACGCTACGTGTCGCAGAAGACTATGACGTAAGTGATGTCATCACGCTTGGCTCCATGTTCGATGAATGCCCGCACACACGGCCATTGCCGCTTGACATCTCCAAAAGCGGCTGCGAATGCGAATCCGACAGGGAATACAACGGTCCGGTGGGCATCCCCAACATCCTTGATGCCTTCGCCGCCGAAGCGGGCTTTCCGACAACATCCATATGGGTATCCGTACCGCATTACTGTGCCAATACCGAATGCATGCAAGGCACTTTGGAGCTGCTGCGCGCCTTGTCTTTAATAATCGAGTATCCGCTTATTGAAGGAGATTTGACCAGAAAGGCCATGCAATGGCGTTCCGACGCCGATGGATTGGTGTCAGACATGCATGCCGGCGACTATTTGGCTCGTCTGGAACATGATTACGATTTGGACGCGAGAGCGAAGCGAATCGCCTCGAATGGCATGCCTGCCTGCGAGGAACTGCTTCGTGAGGCCGAATCACTTCTACGCAACGGCGTCTGAGTCGTTCCCCTCCAGGAGGAGGTCGCAGACGAAAAAATCCCGGCCACCTTACGGATGGCCGGGATTCGCTTTATTTACGCCGAATCACGCTTACGCGGCGGCAACGACTTCCGTCGGGTGCAGCACGCCGCAGATTAGCAGCAGAGCCACGACAACGGCCAGCGCGATGCGGTAGATGGCGAACGCCTTGTACGAGAAGGTGGACACGAACTTCAGGAAGCCGATGATCACCACATAGCCGACCACGAACGCCACGATGGTGGCCGCGATGGTCGCACCCCAGCCCGGGAACATTCCCGCATTGCCTGCGGCCACATCCTTGACCGCGGAAACGGCTTCGAGGATGCCCGCGCCGAACACGGCCGGAATGGCCATCAGGAAGCTCACGCGCACTGCACCTCACGGGTATAACCCATCGCACGGCCGAAGGTGATGGTGCCGCCGGAACGGGAAACGCCAGGAATCAGCGCCAGCATCTGACCGATGCCGAAGATCAGCGCATCCTTCCAGGTCATCTCATCCATGGTCTTGACCTGCTTGGCGCGGGCGTCGACCACCCACAGCAGAATACCGAAGATAATCAGCACGGTAACGGTGATCCACAGATTACGCAGCGTGCTTTCGATGGCGTCCTTGAACAACAGACCGGCAATCAGAATCGGCAGCGTGCCGATGATGATGAACCAACCCATCTGCGTGTCGCGGTTATGCGCGCCCATACGGCTCTTGAAGTCCTTGCCCTCCTTGCCGAACAAGGAGCCGAACCACGCGCCGAGAATGCGTATGATGTCATGACGGAAATACAGGATCACGGCAAGCTCGGTGCCGATCTGGATGATGGCGGTGAACGCGGCACCCGGATCGGAGCCCAGCATCAAATCGCCGATGATACGGATATGGGCGCTGGAAGAGACCGGCAAGTATTCGGTCAACGCCTGCACCAGGCCAAGGAAAATCGCTTGGAAGAAATTCATGAACCCTCTTTATGTTCGTAGAAATATGGTTTCGTCTGCTTTTCCGTGACCAAGAGTAGCGAGAGGGGTCTAGTTTTCAAGGCATCCCGGCATAGTTGTCTCAAACCATGCACACAATGGAGCCAAAAGTACGCCGGCATGTCCGGCATGGGAGAAAGGCTCATCGGCATGGGCAAATACCGCAAAAGCAGGGCATTCAGCCCCGAAGGTTTCTTTGAATGCGAGGGACGCGGCCTCAAATGGCTCGGCGAGGCGCAATCGCAGGGCGGCCCACGCGTGGTCGACGTATACGACTGGGGCAAGGATTATCTCGACATTGAACGCGTGAACGCCTGCGGTCCGACCATCCAAGCCGCGCGCGATTTCGGTGTTGCGCTAGCTCATATGCATGATGCCGGTGCCGAACATTTTGGCTCCGCTCCAACTGGATACGACGGCACCTGCTATTTCGGGCCGTTGCAGGATCCCGTCCCGATGGATACCGGTGCCTGGGATGATGTGGCCACCTATCTGGCGGACGGCAGATTGCGTCCGATGGTACGACTCGGCATGAAACGTCGCGAACTGACCGACTATGACATGGAACTGACTGAAGCCGTTATCGACGCCTTGCCCGACATCCTAGGCAAGGCGCCAACGACAAGCCCGCACGCGTGCATGGCGACCTGTGGAGCGGCAACGTCATGTGGACTGCTGATTCCGGTGACGTCGAAGCCGTGCTTATCGATCCTGCGGCTCACGGTGGGCACCGTGAGGAAGACCTTGCCATGCTCGACCTGTTCGGCATGTCATATCTTACGGACATCCTCGAAGGCTATCAGTCGGCGCATCCGCTTAAGGCCGGATGGCAGGACCGCATCACATTGTGGCAGCTCTACCCCATTGCAGGACATTGCGTGTTCTTCGGTGGAGGATATGTGAGCCGGTATCGCGCCATGTGCAGGTCGCTGCTCAAATAGGCGGGAATCACCCGCCACGCCAGATGTGAAAGAAGTCCGTATCCCAAGGTTATGAGTTGGGATACGGACTTCTTTTCATATGTCCCGTATTCGATTGGATTGCGAAAACTAGCGCAGCGCGTCCTTCAGCTTGGAGAAGAACCCCTTCTTCGCGCCGGACGACGGACGGGACTTCACGGCAACATGCTGGGCGTCCGTGTCGTGCATCTCGCCGAACCGCTCAATCAGCTCCCGCTCGTCATCGGACAGCTTCTTAGGAATCTCCACCACTACGTGCGCCACCAAATCGCCGCGCTCGTTCTTGTCGTCGAGATGCGTGACGCCGAGGTTCTTCAACGTCACGGTATCGTCCGGCTGGCTGCCGGCTGGGATATCCAGCGTCTGCCTGCCGTCGAAGGTGTCGATTTCGACTTCGTGCCCCAATACGGCCCAACTCATCGGCACCTTGATCCAACAATGCAAATCGTCGTCATCACGAGTGAACATGTCATCCGGCTTGATGCGGATATCCACATACAAATCGCCCGCGACGCCGCCATTTTCGCCGACCTCACCCTGATTAGCGAGACGCAGACGGGTGTTGTTCGCCACGCCGGCCGGCACCGCGACGCCGACATTGCGGGTGACGCGCACGCGGCCATGGCCGAGGCAGGACGGGCACGGCTTCTCGATGACCGTTCCATGGCCTTCGCAGCGTTCGCATGGCGCGGTGGTCATCATCTGGCCGAGCATGGTGCGTACCACGCGCTGCGCATATCCCTGACCGTGGCAGTCGGGACATTGTGTGGGCTGTGTGCCGTTCTGGCAGCCGGTGCCGCCGCATTCCTGGCACAGGCCGAACGTGTTGACCTTGACGTGCGTGGTGTCGCCGAACACCGCCGTCTTCAAATCGATGGTCGCGGAAACAAGCGCGTCACGCCCCGGCTGGGTGCGCGGAGTCGGTCCACCGCCGGTGCCACCGAATCCGCCACCGGTGAACATGCTGAAGATGTCCCCCATATCGCCGAATCCGCCACCGAATCCGCCACCGTGCATGCCGCCCGCATTCGGATCGTTCGGATCGACGCCGGCATCGTACATCTGCCGTTTCTTAGGATCCGACAGCACATCGTACGCGTTGTTGACTTCCTTGAACTTGTCTTCGAATTCCGGACCTGCGATGTCGGGATGGTATTTGCGGCTCATCTTTCGATACGCCTTTTTGATCTCGTCGTCGCTTGCCGAACGGTCGACGCCCAGCACTTCGTAATAGTCCGTCACGATTATTCTTTCTCCCTGTTGGTTCTGCGTGTCATTGTGCCATAAGGCGGGGTCAGTCGGCCGGCTGACCTTCATCGTGGGCGAGGAACGCCGTCAGATATCTGGCGACCGCCCTCACGGCGGCCATGGTCGCCGCGTAGTCCATATGCGTCGGCCCGATCGATCCGACGAATGCGACCGGTTCGCCCGCCTGCTGCGTATCATCACCGCTTTGATTTTCCGTCTGTGATGATGCGGCCGCATGCGTCGCGCCGTCCGTGGCGGCCGCGGAGGTACGCCCGTAGCCACTGGTTACCACTGAGGCGTGCAGCAAACCGGCGTGTGCGTTTCGGAACCGATCGCCACTCCGACGCCGTCGGATTGCGTGGTTTCGCTCAGCGAGCTCATCAACTTCATGAGCACCACCTGCTCCTCCAACGCGTCGAACAGCGGGGCCAGGTCGGCCACCGTGCGTTGATGCGCAAGCCGTGAAGTGCCCGCCATGTACAATTCGCTCGCGCGTTCGTCATCAGCCATGCCATCAAAGGCCTGCGCAAGCGTTTCCGCAAGCGTGCTGATCGCATGGTATTCCTTGCGCGCTCCCATCTGTCGTACGCAATCGGCCGTGCGGGTCAGCGAAACGCCGGAGCATTGCGTGTTGATCTCGTTGGTCAGATGAGTGAGCGTCGTCACGTCCGGCAATTTCGTGACGTTGAGGATATGCTGCGCGACACGGCCGGTATCGGTGATCACTACGGCAAGCAGCGTATTAATGGACACTGGCACGATTTCGATATGCCGCAATGTCGACTTCGACAGTGACGGCGCGGCCACGACGGCGACCTGTCCGGTGATCTGCGCCAGCAGCCGGGCGGCCCGCTGCAGCGTGTCCTGCAGATTGACCGATCCGGACAGAAAGCTGTTGATGCCGCGGCGCTGGGCCTCCGATAGCGGAACGACCGTCGCCAAACGGTCGACGAAGTAACGGTACCCTTTTTCGGTCGGCACCCTGCCGGCCGAAGTGTGCGGCTGAATAAGATAGCCTTCATCTTCCAAGGCCGCCATGTCGTTGCGCACGGTGGCGGAGCTGACGCCGAGGTCATGATCCCGGGTCAGTGTGGTGGAACCCACCGGTTCCTGAGAACGGATGTAATCCTCGACCACGGCACGCAACACCAGCATGCGTCTTGATTGCGCCATGCGCGCCTCCTTATGCATAGGTGTGTGCCGGTACGCCTTATGTTTGACGGTGCTGATGAGACGTACCCGGAAAACTTCTTTTAATGTTTTAGCACTCCGGCACCCGGAGTGCTAATTGGTTCGTTTCTGGCATAACGAAAAAACGTGGACGAGCGTCCGCGCCACCCTGTCGATCCGTGTCGTCTGGCCGGCGGAAATAACGGACGCCGGATGGGGCGGCAAGCTCGCGACGGGAAATATCAGTTGCCGCATTATGCGGCAACTGATATTCTGAGCCCCCACTAATTGCTTCAATTGCCGAATCGCTTACAAGGTTTTCCACCGGCTCTTTGAAAAAAACCGCCGCATTTGCAATGTCGGCTACCGTCCACTCGACTCTTCTGTTCAACTTTGTGCTTAATGTCGCTTGAGTCAAATGCAATGCTTCGGCCAAAGTGCCCTGTTTTATATCGTAAAGAGCCATACGAACACGAACATTCTTAGTAAAAATGTCCTGAAGTCGCTCAGATGCTTCTGTCTTCACTGAAAAACGTGCCATACCCAAAGTATGACACACCAATTGCAAATATCCATTATAGGTAATATCTTTATAGACATGAGCTATAAAAACGATGATGAAAAGATAATAGCGAGCAGAATTAACGGACTGCTGGCAGATACTCATACTTCACAGGTGCAGTACGCTGCAATTCTGAGCATGTCACAGCCGACAATTTCCGCAAAGCTATCGGGGGCCACTCGATTTACCGCGAAGGATATCTGGCGTACGGCTCTTGCCTTCAATGTCTCTACTGACTATCTATACGGCCTTACTGATGCGCGTACGAGAGGGACTTGTGAAAGGGAAAAAGCTATGGCACCTGTATAGGACACTTTCAAGCTCGTGGACGAATTGCAGTTCGCATCCGGGCGGTGGATGAAACCCATTCAGCTGAACCGGCAAGAACCACCATCGAACAAAACAGTCGGCAACAAACGACCAAGCAGGTCGTCGTCCGCAAGCTCCGCATCCGAAAGACTGAATTCGCGGAAACGATGGCCAGGATGAAGCGCTTCCAACGCTTCAAGCCAGCAATCGTACGCCACGGAAATCCGATCCAATGGAACGGCGTCATCAAGACTGCAATCTTCGAAGGACACAGCCGCAAGAGCAATCTCCAACATGGAGACGTCATGCTCCAACATGAATCTGTAGTCCGACGTGATGGAATCCAATGCAAGGGAGTCATCTCCTGTCATAGCCATTCCAATCTTTTCGTCGGGTTCCTATACCAACCACTTGGCGATGGGCCGATATCGCTCAAATAGTAATGCCCGCACATGAGTTGCAGCTCACATACGGGCGGCGAGTCAATCCCATCCAGCATTTCCCAATTAACCAAGGTTCCACGGTCACCAGCCAAGGAACCAATCGCAGAAAGAAGAGATCACAATGAGCGATTTCAACGAAACCTACGCAGATGCAATCAATTCCAACTCTGAGGAAAGGACCAGCTCAATGTCTGATTATTCCACATCCACCACACCGGATGAAACCCAATACCAGGAAAACACGCCGACCGTCACCCCCGAAATTGTGGACGACATCGATGATGCCGACCTGGTCGAGACCAACCCGGTTGCCGCTCTCGCCGGAAACTTCCAAGATGATGAGCTGACAGCGCATCCTCTTGCTCCGGGCGAAACCAACTACACCGAGGAAGAGGCACGGCGCGTCACCGAAGATCTCAAGGTCAAGCTCCTGCACGCTCTCGAAGCCCAGTACGATTTCACGCATGCCGCGGAAAGGGCCTTCGATGGCCATATCTGGGTCGCTCTCGGCTATCCCGAGGCATGAAGGGTTGGATCGCATACTGCGCCGACAACTTCGCCGCGGAGAAGATCCGCGTGACCGGCCAGCAGCGCACCGACCTTATCACAGGCTTCACGCCGGGCAAGATCAGCAACCGTGGCATCGCCGCCCTCCTCGGCGTCCATCCATCAACCATTGATCGTGCAAAGGCTAAGGCTGGCATTGCTCCCGCGAAGGTAGAGTGCGTGACGCGGCAGGCAAGCTACGTCACGTGGATGCCGGCAGCATGTCCAGCGAGGAACGCCGCAAGAAGATCGTGGAACTCTCCGATGCCGGCAACAAGCAGACCGACATCGCCGACATCCTTGACGTGAGCCAGTCCACCGTGTCCGACACGCTCCGCAAGGACAGGATGCGCCGCATGAGCGAAGGACTCGAACCCGCCAAGATCGACAACACCGATTTCGACAACGCCGACGACGACCAGCCGTTGGACCTCGACATGGGCAACCGCGAGACCGACATCCGCTCCTACATCGACTCGTTCGTCAGCCAGTCGTCGGACGCCCGCGGCGCCATCAACGAGATGGTGCATCTGCTGGAATCCGACAAGTGGCAGCCGGGAGGCTCCACGGTGAGCGAGATCGTCTCCCGTAGCGGCGCGAACATCTTCGGCATCATCAGCGACATGTGTAAGATGCTGCGCCTGCTGAACATCGACGTCGACAACGTCTTCGACGGGGCGGACGCGGAACTTGATGACACCGACAACGACTGGTCGCGTTTCATCGACGGATGCACCGAACTCGCCATCGTCTGCCAGGAAATCACCGCCTGACATGCGACCGGGATCGGACGGGCGGATCCCAAGGGGTATGGGTCCGCTCCCCCGCCACTGAACCAACCATCATCGCCGGTCGTGGACCGGCAGAGAGAAAAGACTGAATCATGAAATACACCAAAGACGAGGAAGCGCGGGCCGAAAGGTCAAGCGTCAAAATGTGGCCCGGCATCACGGCCGGCATCATCATCGGCCTGATCGCGTTCGTATTGAGCTTCGACGCCCTACGTCTCGTGTTCGTGGCATGCGGCATCAACCCTACCTAAGCTGGGGTGGCCCGGTGTGCGTGGACGGCACGATCCTCCTGTGCACCTGGGCCACGTGGGGATTCAAGAAGGGCCACATCCGAGGCAGCGCCTATCCGTGGGTCGGACTCGTACTGTTCAGCAGCTTCTCCATCGCCGGCAACGCCCTGCATGCGATGCTCAACACCGGATTCCACCTGCCGGCATGGGTGCCGCCGGTCATCATGAGCATTCCCCCGGTCGCACTCCTGTACGCGACCCATTTGATCGTCATCATCGCGGGAGACCGTCTCGACAAGATCAACACCGTCCTTCCCGTCGGCTTGACCGTCATGGAAGACACTGACGTTCCGGCTCCCGTTCCCGCACCATCCGCCATGCCGGCCCCGGCCATCCCGTCCGAACCGCCGGCATCGGCTCCCGAACCGGCTGAACCGGCGAAGCCGGAGATTCCGGACCTGTTCGACTTCCAGACCATCGTTCCCGCCATGGAGGACGATGCGGCCCCAAAAGCCGATGAGGCCGAAGCGCCAGCCGCCGACGCCTCAACCCGACCGTCGAACAGCACGCCATCCCGGCAGCCGGTGATGCGTGAACCAGTCATCATCCCGACCCTCACCATCCAACCCGATGAGCGGGATGCCCCGACCGTGGACGGCCAGG